>Ga0182012_10001796_pt1 | contig 23472 bp, 30 predicted proteins | sample 612S2SmetaG_FD_120486 | JGI IMG/M metagenome (GOLD analysis project Ga0182012, IMG submission 120486) | Permafrost microbial communities from Stordalen Mire, Sweden - 612S2S metaG | ecosystem: Environmental > Terrestrial > Soil > Wetlands > Permafrost | place: Sweden: Stordalen | collected... | reverse complement strand
TGCAATCCCCGGTCCCAAGGCTGCCCGCGCGCCTGATGAAACTGGTCAAACGCGGCGTTGTCCATCTGGATCAGGGTGACCTGGTTGGTCACGGCCCGGGAGCCAAACCGGAACAAGTTGTCGTAGCTGGCATTCACCCAGAAATCTCCCAGGGGCGTGGCCCAGAGTATCAAACCACAAAGAATGGCCAGTATTGCCCCCGAAACGGAGGCAAGCATGGCTTTTTTTCTGGATGATGGGGCGTTCACAAATTCCGGGGGCCACTATGGCTGATCCGGCAGTGAAGGACAATTTCTCATTGGCGGATAAAGCCAGGTGCTCGATGGGTGCGACTGGAGGTCATTGCGAACCGGGAGTGCCGGTCTGAGACCGGCTAAAACCATGGAGATTTGACAAATGCATCCGGCCGTTAAACGCCACTCCGCATCCCGGCCCTGACTGCTGTGAGAATTATTATGGTAGAACAATCGGCGTAGGAGCAGCCGATTATTTGGCGACGGAACAACGGTGGCGTTTCGCAGCCAGACCTTGAGCTGCTGCTTTAAGCGAAATCGCAACCAAGGATGGGAAGTCCTGAGAACTTCACGCCAGCGGATTCAGTCGGACCAAGTCAGAGCTTCACGCTCAAGTTGATTATAATTTACCAAGGTGGTTCTGACCAGCAACGGCGAGACATGGAAGTACTCTGCGGCTTCGGAAATGTCATCTTCATTCGGCTGCGCCGTTTGGATTTTTTCAAGCAGGGCGGCAATGGGGCACAAGAATTCCTGGGCAAAAGACCTTTGAAATTTCTGGCGCGAAGTCCTAGCATGAGTTGCCGGGAGGAGTCTTTCTTGATTGTCAAAATAAAGATGATCTCCCAATAATCGAGTGGCGGCAAATCTCCTAGTGGTGGGGTTGGGACGGTCAAAATAGATGTCGAAGGTGTCACTTTTTTTTGTCCGAATTCCGAGCGGCATGGGGGTTGCCACAATGGAATTATCCGAAAAAATGGTGGCCTTGGCGTCCAAAAGGGTTGCCAGAGTGCGGTTGCGAATGGGCTTCGCACCCAAATTCCAGTGCTTTCGCGCGTGGCGTGCAAGGTCGGAGCCGATTTGCCAGGGACGGCGCTCAACCTCAGTGGCAGGAGGTATTGGCAATTCTGGAACGCGAGCCCGAAATCCACCAGCTTTGGGTTGTGCTCCAACCCGGCCCAGCTCACGGATGGTTTTCCATACCACACCGGTGTCCCGCCGGGTTTCGGCCACCATTTCCGCCAAGGCACTTTGCCCCAAGTTATCCGGATCTTCCAAGAGGTTCGTCAGCCATTCCTCGGGCGCTTGGTCTGGGTCAAATCCTGCCATCGCCTCCAGCTTGCGCTGTTGCGTCACTTCGGCATCATTCCTTTCCCTCAGGATCTCGGCCCACAGCCTCGGCAACCCATCATCGGCAAGTTGCAAAGTCTGCCTTCGGCCAAGAACCCCCTCCATGAACGTGTCCACTTTTTGTTCAAACTCGACGGTCGTGATGCGCGCCTGAATCTGGTTAATATAGCGGATGGGTTCAAACCGTGCCCCGCTAGATTTTGGCTTTGCCACAATCTCCATCGCGTCGCCATCACAGGCGAAAATCGCATTGGGCCATACATAGCCGCCGCCAGCGGCGGCCATGCAGTGGGCCATACGCCAGTCCGGGTCATTCCGCCATTCGTCCAACTCAGGTTCCCACCGTAGCCGCCACCAATTGGCGGCCAACCAGGAGGCGAGGGGCCAGGCACTAGCCCGCACTTGGTTGCTCACGGTGTGGGCCCTAAAATCGTCCAGGCGAGTGAGGTATTCCTCGCCGACCGCCACGCCGATGGAAGCCGCAAAGGCGCGGTCCAAAGGGCTGCCAGCTTGGCCCCCCAACCATTCCAACGGCTGCCATTCAATGAGCAGGTTATCTCTCATGAATGGCCCCCCCATTTGGCTAAGACAATATCCCGAAACGGATCCGCCTCGGGCATTGGATAGCCGTGATAAGTTCCATTTCCCGAGTTTTCCAGCTGGGCTTCCAGCGGCACGCCATCCCCCGATACTGCCCACACGTTCTGCGGATAGCCAGTGTTACGCAGCTCACTTACCAAACCGCGACGAATGCCTGCTTGGAGCAAACTTAAAGCCAACTCCCGGTTAAAAATACCGGCCTGATCACAAAGAGTTTTGTGGCGCCGTGGGGCCGCTGCCGGCAGCAAACCAAAGTTACCCGGATTTCGCTTATGCTCCGGGTTTCCACCATAACGCACAGTGGATGCCAAGCGTTCCAAATCAGTTTGGACCAAGGTGCTCGCTATTTGACGCTTAGGGTTAAATATTTGGCGTTTGGCCAACATGACGTGGAAAACATCTTACTTGAAAGGTTGGAGTGCATCAATCCTCATTTTGCTGTTTTTAATCCTCTTTGCGCCTCCCCATGTGTCTTTTAATTTGAGTCAACTCGCCCTATATAATATCGGCCGAAACTTCTTGCACTTAGAATCGGGCTGGGGTAGTTTGCATTCCTTGATCGCGGGGTGGAGCAGCCCGGTAGCTCGTCAGGCTCATAACCTGAAGGCCGTAGGTTCAAATCCTACCCCCGCAACCAATTTCCCAGCCCTGTTGAAAAACAGGGCTTTTTTAATGTTGCCGGCCGTCGCCAAATCCTGCACTGGCATCCCGGCGGGAAATGAGTTAGCCTCACGGGCAGTTGATGAATGCTTTTGGTCAAAAATGGATAATCGGCGGTTTAGTGGGATTGGGCCAGATTACGCTCCTGGTCAGGGAAACGCTCATCTCCTGCCTGCGGTACAAGATCAACCGCCGCGATTTGCTGGTCCAGATTTACTCCATTGGCGTCAAATCCCAGTCCGTCACCCTCGTCACCGGCGCCTTCACCGGCATGGTTATGGCCGCCCAGACCTACTACCAGTTTCACAAAATCAAAATGGACACCGGCACCCTCGCCGTGGTCAGCGTTTCCATGTGCAGCGAGCTTGGCCCGGTGCTCACCGCCCTCATGGTTGCCGGCCGCGTCGGCGCCTCCATGGCCGCCGAACTCGGCACCATGCGCGTCACCGAGCAGATTGATGCCCTCCGCACGCTGGCCACCCATCCCGTGGATTACCTCGTCGTTCCACGTGTCGTGGCTTCCCTCATTGCCCTTCCCGTCCTCACCATCGAAGCCATGTCCATCGGCATTGCCTCCAGCTATGTCGTCGGCGTCTTCCTGCTGGGCATTGACCCCGCCTATGCCTGGTGGAACTTGCTGAAATACTCCCACGATGTGGATGTCCAAATTGGCCTCATCAAGGCGGTGGTGTATGGCGGCATCATTTCCATCGTGGGCTGTTACAAGGGCCTCAGTTGCAGCGTCGGCGCGGAGGGCGTGGGTCGCGCCACCACGGAGGCCGTCGTTTACGCCTCCATCTCCATTCTCATTTCCAACTTCTTTCTCACGCTGGCGCTGGAGCAAATCGCCATCTCCCTGAAGTTATGATTGAAGTCCGGGATTTGTCTAAAAGCTTTGGCGGCCACCCCGTGCTGGAGGACGTGAATCTGCGCATTCAAAACGGCGAGTCCGTCGTCATCATCGGCCGGAGTGGCGGCGGCAAAAGCGTTCTGCTCAAGCACCTCATTGGCCTGCTCCAGCCGGATCGCGGCACCGTGCTGGTCGAGGGCGAAAACATCTGCGGCATGAACGAGCGCCAGTTGATCCGCGTCCGCGAGAAATTCGGCATGGTCTTCCAGGGCGCCGCCTTGTTCGACTCCATGACCGTCGCGGAAAACGTCGCCTTCCCGCTCCAGCGCAAAGGCGGGTACACGGCCGGGGAAATAGACCGCCTCGTCGCCCGCACCCTGGATGTTGTCGGCCTGCCCGGCACCGAGCGCAAAACGCCGGCCGAGCTTTCGGGCGGCATGCGCAAACGCGTCGGCCTGGCCCGCGCGATCATTTACGAACCCCGCATCATCCTCTATGATGAGCCCACCACGGGCTTGGACCCGATCGTCTCGGACAGCATTGACAAGCTCATCATGCGCGTAAATGAGACTTTCAAGGTGACCAGCGTCGTCGTCACCCATGACATGCGCAGCGCCCGCCGGGTGGGCCAGCGCATCATCCTGCTGCACCAGGGCAAAATCTACGCCACCGGCACCCCGGATGACATTTTTGCCTCAACCGACCCCGTGGTCCGCCAGTTTATTGACGGCGTGGCGGACCCGGAGGACATCTTATTTTGAACCATGGAAAAATCTAAACGTTTGGAAATTAAAGTCGGTCTGTTCGTGGCGGTGGGGCTTGTGCTCCTGGCCATCCTGCTGCTCCAGTTCAGCAAAAGCACCAGCATCTTCAAGGGCACCTATGAGTTGCGCCTGCACGCCGTCAATGTCGGCGGCATCAAACCTCGCGCCCAGGTTCTTGAGGCCGGCGTCCAGGTGGGCATCGTCTCTGAAATCAAACTCGCCCCGGATGGCAAAAGTGTCACCATCTTCCTGAAGATCTACAAAAACTTCCAAATTTACAATGATGCCCGCTTTTCCATCGAGCAGGCCGGCATCCTGGGCGACCAGTACGTGGCCATCACCCCGACCGCCAACACCCTGCCCTATCTAACCAATGATGCGGATGTCCCCTGCGCCGAGCCATTCGACCTCCAGGAAGTCGCCCGTACCGCCTCCGGTTTTATTGAGCAACTGGACACCACCGCCAAAAAACTGGACGTGGCGGTGACCGACTTCAAGCGCGTCGTCCTCAATGAAGAGTCGCTCACCAATTTCGCCCTGGCCATTGCCAACGTGCATACGGTCTCTGAGAAAGCCATGACGACGGTGGACACCCTCAACCAACTCGTGGCCACGAACCAGTCCCAAGTAACGATCGCCATCAGCAATGTCGTCGCCTTTTCGCAGCAACTCAACCGCCTCGGGGATTCGGCGGATGCGCTGCTGGCCTCGAATGGGGTGCAAATTGCCGTAGCCACCCACAACCTCGCCGATTCCTCGGCCGCATTGAAGGACGTCATTGCCGGGGTGGAAAACGGCAAGGGTCTCGCCGGCACCATTCTCCAAAACCAAGAACTGGCCACCAATGTTCAGGCCATCGCCAGCAATCTGGCGCTCACGACCAGTAATTTGAATCAAGTCGGCTTGTGGGGTATCTTGTGGGCGCCCAAACATCCCGGCACCAATGATAACCTTAGCTCCCATCCAAACCACCCAAGCAAATAAGGCCTATGGACTTCGTTACCATCTTCACCGGTTTTAATCCCGCCGAGGCGCAACTGGTCCGCTCCCGCCTCGAAGCGGCCGAATTTCACCCGTTCGTCAAGGATGAGTACTCCGCACTGAGCATGGATGGCTACGCGCTCACGGTGGGCGGCATCAAAGTCCAGGTTCCGGAGGACGAGGCCGAGGAGGCCAAAACCTTCCTGGCCAGCTAAACCGCCGGGATGAAACCTGACCGCAAATCGTTGGGCCGTCTCGCAAAACTCCTTCCCGGCGAAATCCACCTCGACCCGCTCACACTCACCGCCTATGCCGGTGACAAATGGTTCGCCCGCCACCAACCCGACGCCGTCGCCCTGCCTAATTCGGCGCAATCCGTGGCCAAGATTCTCAAGTTCGCCAACCGCCTGAAAATTCCGGTCACCCCGCGCGGGGCGGGCCATGGGTATGTGGGCGGCTGCGTGCCCATGCGGGGGGGCATTGTGCTCTCGCTGGAGCGGATGAACCGGCTGCTCGAGATTAACGGCCGGGATTTCGTGACGGTGGTGCAGCCGGCGGTGAATACCGAGCAACTGCAACTGGCGGTGGAAAAACAGGGGTTATTTTATCCGCCGGACCCGGCCAGCCGGGCGAATAATTTCATAGGCGGAAACATTGCCACGAATGCGGGCGGGCCGCGCTGCCTCAAATACGGGGTGACCCGGGATTATGTGCTGGGGCTGGAGGTGGTGCTGGCCAATGGTGACATTGTCCGGCTGGGAGGCCGCACGCACAAAAACAAGACGGGCTTTGATTTGCACCGCCTGTTTGTGGGGTCGGAAGGGTTGCTGGGGGTGATCACGGAGGCCACGCTCAAATTGATCCCCCTGCCCCCGTACCGGGCCAACCTGGCGATTGGCTTTGGTTCGATGAACCAGGCGGTGCGGGCTTTGCAGGCCATCCTGGCGGCGGGGTTCCTGCCGTGCGCCCTGGAACTGGCCGATCAATTCACCCTGGCGGCGGCCGCCAAACGCACGAAAAGCGCCCGGTTGCTGGACTGCCGGGCGATGTTGATTGTAGAACTGGACGGCCAGACGGCTTCAGTGACGGGCGAGATCAAGGAACTGGAACGCATTGTGACCGAACAGCAACCGCTCTTTATTGATCGCGGGCTGGGAGCGGCGCAATGCGAGGAGGTTTGGAAAATCCGCCGCGAATTTTCCTATGCCCTGCGGGACACCGGTCTGACCAAGTTGAACGAGGACATTGTGGTGCCGCGCGGGCAGCTTGAGGAGCTGTTCACGTTCACCGCCCGGCTTCAGGAAAAGCATGGTCTGCCCGTCGCGTGTTTCGGCCATGCGGGCGATGGCAACATCCATTGCAACGTGATGGTGGATTACACCCAGCCGGGCGCGAAAGAGCGCAGTGAGGCGGCGCTGGACGACTTGTTCCAGCAGGTCATTGCCTGGGGCGGCGCGATCACCGGCGAGCACGGCGTGGGGCTGGCCAAAAAGCGCTGGTGGCCGCTGGCGGTCTCCCCGCAAGCCCGCAAACTGCATCGCACCATCAAACTGGCCCTGGACCCGAATCGCATTCTGAACCCCGGCAAATTTGTATGAAAATCGAGAATGTCACGCGCTTCAGCATCTCCCTGCCGCCCTCGCTGCTCCGGCAACTGGATCAAATGTCCACCGAGAAAGGTTATGCCAACCGCTCGCTGGCGGTGGCAGACATGATTCGCAACCAACTGGTGGAACACCAGGAGAAAACCGGCACGGGCGACATCGCGGGCACGATCACGCTGGTTTACGACCATCACAAGCCGCATTTGCAGTCCACCCTCACGGACATCCAGCACGATCATCACGACGTGATTTTATCCACGGTCCATGTGCATTTGGACCATCACAATTGTCTCGAGGTGTTGCTGGTGCGGGGCCCGGGGAATGTGATCCGCCAGATTGCCGACGCGCTGATCACGGCCAAAGGGGTAAAGCACGGAAAACTGACAGTCACGACGACGGGGAAAGAATTTGCGGCGTAAGGGGGCTTAAGGGCTATAAGGTTAACAGCGACGACCGCTTTATGTTCGCCGGTTTGTCGGCGGTTGCGTAAAGCAATTTACTTCTTACAAATGCCAAAATAGAGTTGGCGGAAACACCTCGCACGTGGAAGGTTTACAACAGGAACCCAGCCATGGAAGGCCTTGAACCGGCGAATCAATAAGATCAGGAGGTGGTGGCCGGCCGGGATTTCAATGCCTATGTATTTTGTCATTCGAATTAAAAATCATTTAAAAAAGCGCCTGCCGCCCAATTCAAAGAGTTATGCCCTGGCCCGGTGGGCCTATGGGAAGATCTTCTTTCCGCTCCAGCATTCCGCCTGGCGGCGACAGGACAAACCGGCCGCCAAGCCCGGGCCCTTTAACCGGCGCTCGGAGCTATATATGTGCTCGCTGTTCCCGAAGGAGTTGCTCGATTTCGTGATTGGCACTTTTCGACCAGCCAGTGCGCTGGATGTGGGCTGCGGCACCGGGGTCAGTCTGGAATATTTTCTCCAGCACGGCGTGGATGCCGTGGGACTTGAAGGTTCAGATCTGGCCATCAAGTATTCGGGGGTCGGGCAGCGCATCGTCAAACATGACCTGTCCCATCCCGCGGAGCTGGGGCGAACCTTTGATTTTGTGTGGTGCCATGATGTTGCCGAGCATATCCCCGAGATCGCGGCGGACACGCTGGTGGCAACCATTTGCCGGCATGGCCGGCAGGTGTTCTTTTCCGCCGGAATTCCCGGGGAAGCCGGCCAGGGTCATGTGAATGAGCAATTCCCCGCGTATTGGATTCAAAAATTTAAGAAGCTGGGCTTTGCACCCGACCCAGCGACCGACCGGGTGCGGCACCTAAAAGGGGCCGCAAATGCTCTGATTTTTACCCGGTCCACCTGGGCCCTTGGGCAAACCCCGGAATGAATTTACTTTGAACAGTGCTGTTCGAAATTGGCAACGGCCAGCTCCGGCGGGCGGCAGGATTAACCTGGAAGATGCCAACGTAAAGCTGGCTTTGTCGTATCGCATATGGAACGTTTACGGCAGCGCACGCATCGTCCCAAACCGGGCCATGCCCGCCGGTCGCTTGTTCCGGTTTGCCTAAATCAAAAAATGAAACCAAATGGATATGCGCAGGATGTGGTTGATGGCCGGCACTCCCGGTCCGGCGGAACCGGCGGCCACCCTGATATTGTAAATTTGCCCCGGGAAAAAATGGCGGACTTGCCCAATATAACCCGCCTCAAGCTGGATTTGGGCTGCGGCAAGAGCAAACGCGCCGGGTTTGTCGGCGTTGACTGCCATCCACTGCCCGGGGTGAACATCGTCCATAATCTGGCGCAATTACCCTGGCCACTGGCAACCAACTGCGCGGAGCAGATCATCCTCGACAATGTCATCGAGCACCTACCGGACACCGTGGCGGTGTTTAACGAACTACACCGCATTGCCGCCCCCGGTTGCCGGGTTGAAATCAGCTACCCGTATTGGCGGTCCTTTGGCGCGTACGGGGATCCGACGCATTTGCATTACTTTAATGAGTTTATGATAGATTATTTCCTGCGGCCGGGCACCACCGGACGCATTGAGAACAATTTCGCCTTTTACACCACCAAATACTGGCAATTGGAATCACGCGAGCTGATTACGTACCCCAGCTTGCGCCGGCTGCCCCAGTGGTTGTTGCGCAACACGAGCCGGCATTTTCTGGACGTCATCCATGGCGTCAAAATCATTATTATCCCGGAGAAATAGGCCGGGCGCGGGGCAAGGTCCGCGAATTGCACTAATAGAGGCGAATTGTTGGGGGCGCAGCTATTTCGACGGGTTGGCGCCTTTGACTTTCAGACGAATAGAGTACAAGGATTTGCTGGCGGTGATGAACAGGGTTTGGTGGTCGGGGCCGCCAAAGCTGAGGTTGGCGGTCCAGGACTCGGGCACATTAATGTGTTCCAAGCGCTCACCCGTGGGGCTGAAAATGGTGACGCCCCGGCTGGCCAGGTAAAAATCACCCCGCTCGTCAATGACCATGCCGTCGCACATCTGGTTGCAGATGAGGGATTTGTTGGTCAGGGAGCCATCGGGGAGAATGTCGTAACGCCAGGTTTTGTTGCCGCCGAAGTCGGTGGCGAAGAAGTGTTTGCCATCGGGGGTGCCGCTGACGCCATTGGGCTTGGTAAAGTCCTGGATGACGGGTTTGAGGACCTTGTGATCCGGCGACAGGTAAAACACCCATTCGCCATCGAATTTTGGCTTGGGATCAGTCCAGTCACGTGAAAAAAACGGGTCGCTGAAGTAAATACCGCCGTTCGGGGCAACCCAGACGTCGTTAGGGCCATGGAAGGCTTTGCCCTGCCAGTCGGTCACAAGCTTGGTGACGGTTTTATCCGGGGCGATGGACCACAGCTCGTTATGCTCCTCGGCGCAAACGATGAGGTTGCCCTGGGCATCAAAGTACATGCCGTTGGCGCGCCCGGCGGGTTGGAGGAAGGTGGACAGTTTGCCGTCCACGCTCCACTCAAGAATGCGGTTGTTGGGCTGGTCGGTGAAGAAGATGTTGCCGGCCTTGTCGGAAGTGGGACCCTCGGTGAATTGGAAGGAGCCATCGAGCTTGACGAGCGTGGCGCCGTCCGCGATGAGCGATTCCGCCGGGCGCGCGGCCAGGGCGCAGCACAAAACCAAAAGTGTGGCAATGAGGTGTTTCATAATGACAAATAATGCGTGACGCCGTTCTTTTTACCCTCAAACGCGCGGGACAACCAGAAAAATATTAATGATGTTGATAACTGCAGGCAAAGTTTTCTCCAGTTGCCAACCGTCTGCAAACCTGCTACTTGAAGGCCAGCACCCATGAACACGCCGGTTCCATGAACTCCATTCCCGCCCATCTGCCCCTGGGTGACGGCCTCCCGGCAAACGGCCCGGAGGGGGCGCAAAAAATAATTCAAAGGATTTCCGCGTCCCGCCGGTCAGACAGGTTAAAAGCAAGCCGCATGGGCGACCCTGATGAAACCTTGGTGAGGCAAAGTCAAAACGGTGATCCGGCGGCCTTTGAAGCGCTGGTTCGCCAGCATCAACGCATGATTCATTCATTGACATATCGCATGACCGGCTCCGCGGCGGACGCCGAGGATCTGGCGCAGGAGACGTTTGTGCGCGCGTATGAACAGATCGGGCAGTACCAGGGGGGCGCGAAATTTTCCACCTGGCTGTATCGCATCGCCATCAATGCCTGCCTGAACTGGCGGCAGCGGGAGCAGCGCCGGCAGGAAGTTTACACCCAATGGGCGACCGCCGCCGAGACCGACCGGCCGGAGGCCGCCAATGGCCACGCCGATCAGAGTTTGCGGGTGCAGGCCGCGCTCCTCAAACTGCCGCCCCGCCAGCGCGCGGCCGTGGTATTGACCGTGTACGACGGCCTGAATCATGCCGAGGCCGCGAAAGCCCTCGGCTGCTCCGAAACCACCGTCTCCTGGCGCGTGTTCGCCGCGCGGCGGAAATTAAAGGCCTGGCTCCAAACCCGTGACTGACGCCATGAAACCATCCGGCGATTTTGATCTCGACGCCCAATTGCGCAGGCTCCAAACCCCGGAGCGCAGCGCGGAATATTGGGCGGACTTTCCGGGTCGGGTGACGGGTGAATTGCGCGCGCGTCCCCTGCCCCGCCCGGACCGCGCCCGCGCCTCGTGGCTGCCGCAACTGGCGTGGGCGTTCAGCCTCGCCTTTGGCTGCTTTGTTCTGGGCTATGTGATTGGCCACAACGACGGGCCCCGGGGATTCACGCATTCCCTGCTGCAAAACCAGCGGCAATTCAGCGTGTCCCTGGCCCAATTCCCAGACCGGTTCCGCAGCCTGATGCTGGAGGAACGCGGGATGCAAAAACTGTTGCCGGAGCAGCCTTAAAGAAATTTCACCACCATGATCGCCGGAAAACCATTAACGCTTGTGCCCGAGGCCGGGACTGTGTCCGCCCCGGAAACGGTGGCGGCACTCATCCACCGCGCGGAAAGCGCGGGGGCCAGTGACATCCATTTGCAAATGACGCCGGAGGGCGCGGTGGTGTCGTTCCGGCTGGATGGTCTCATGACGCCCGCGACCACGTTTGCGCCGGAGCTGGCGGAGCGGGTGTTTGGCCGGATCAAATTTCTAGCCCAGCTCAAAACGTACCAGGAAACCCTGCCGCAGGACGGGCGGATTGACAAGCATACGGTCCATTCACAGAGCGACCTGCGGGTGGCGACGTACCCGACCGTGACCGGGGAAAAGATTGTGCTGCGGCTCTTTCATGGCGGCTCCGCCCGGGGGCTGGCGGAGCTGCAATTTCCCGCGCCGGTGACGGAGGAATTGCAGACCTTTCTCCGGCAGACCTCCGGTTTGCTGCTGCTCACCGGCCCGGCGGGCAGCGGCAAAACCACGACCATTTACGCCTGTCTCCGCGCCCTCGCGGAAACGGGCGGACGCCACATCATCACCATCGAGGACCCGGTGGAGCAGATTGTGCCGGGGGTGATGCAAACCGAGGTAAACGAGGGGCGCGGCCTGGACTTTGCCCGGGCCGCGCGGCATTTGCTGCGGCAGGATCCCCAGGCGCTGGTGATCGGGGAAATCCGGGATGAGGAGACGGCGAACATTGCCGTGCGCGCCGCGCTGACGGGGCATCTGGTGATCAGCACGCTGCACGCCGGGTCGTGTCGCGGGGTGCTGGAACGGCTATTGGTGCTGTGCGCGGACCGCTCGGCCATTGCCACGGCCACAGAGCTGATTTTGAACCAGCGGTTGATGCGCAAGGTGTGCGCGGCCTGCGCGGGCGCGGGCTGTGGCACGTGCCTGAACACGGGTTACGCGGGCCGGCTGCCGCTGGTGGAATGGCTGCGGGTGGACCCCGTGGTCCAGGCGGCGATTCGGGCGAATGACGTGGCGCACGTCCAGCCGGGTCACACGTTGGAACAGGCCGCGCAACTGCTGTTGCAAAACGGGGTGACCAACCAAACTGAATACCGCCGGATTTTTGGCTTATGAAAAATGACGAGTTTGCCTTTTTTAACCAGCAACTGGCGGCGATGCTGCGCGACGGCATTCCGCTGGAGGGGGCGTTGCACCGGTTGTGCGCCGACCTGCGCCAGGGCGCGTTGCGCACGGAATTGGAACTGCTCCAAGCCGACCTCGCGCGCGGCACGCCGCTGTCGGAAGCGATCCGCGCCCGCCAGTTGCCCGACCTTTACAAGCGCATGCTAGAGGTGGGCGCGCAGAGCAATGACCTGCCCGGGGTGCTGACCCTGCTGGCGGATCATTACCAGCGCTCGGAGGCGATCTGGACCCGGCTGAAGGGTTTGATGGTTTATCCGCTGCTGGTGCTGGTGGCGGCGTTTTTACTCGCCGCGTTTTTGTCCTTTATCGTACATCATTTTCTGCTGAACATCGCCTCCGGGACGTGGCTCCGCCTGTCCCCCATGGCCATTTTCGGACTGCAATTTGGTTATTTAATCTCGCCCTTGGTGATTGGCCTGCTGATGGTGGCCCTGGTGGTCGTTATCAGTAATCCGAAGGCGCGTCGCGTGGCCCGATGGCGGATGCCGGCGTTCCGCGAGGCCAGTCTGGCGGGCATTGCCTCGACCCTGGCACTGATGCTGAAGAGCGGGGTGCCCCTGGACAACGCCCTCGCGCTCGTCGCCCAGCTTGAGGTGGACACCCCGGCGGGCGCGGAACTGGTCCGCTGGCGGCAGAACCTGGCGGCCGGCCGGGGCAAGTTTTCCGAACTGGCCGCTGGCAGCCGGGTGTTCCCACCGCTGTTTGTGTGGATGGCAGGCCATTCGGGCGAGGATTTGGCGGCGGGCTTCCAGCGGGTGGCGGAGACGTACCAGTCCCGCTCCTTTTATCGAAGTGAATTGCTGCTGTATTCGGCCCTGCCGTGTGCGGTGTTGGTCTTGGGTGCGATGATCATTATCCAAATTCAGCCCATAATAACAGTTTTCACATCCTTTTTGAGCAGCCTTGCTGACATGTCCTAAGGGGAGACAGATATTTATGGATGATTTTTTCAGCAATTTAGGCGACTGGGTACTGGCATGGGTTTTCCCCATCCTCCGGGTCGTGGCGGTGGCGGCCCTGGCCCTGCTACAGCTCGCCATCGCCGGCGGTCTATTGTGGCTCACTCATTTTTGCCTGACGCTGCCGATGCGGCGGGCGGAGCGCGCCCGGATGTTTTTGGACTTGATTGAATCCACCCTCAAACAAGGCCGGCCCTTGGAGGCAACCCTGATTTCGCTGGCGCAGGGCCGGGACCTCTCCATGGGGGTGAAATTTCACGTCCTGGCCGCCTGGCTCGAAACCGGATTGCGGCTGGAGGCGGCGCTGGACCGGGTGCCGCGTTTTCTCCCGCCACAGGTGACGGCGATGCTCCGGGCCGGCCGGCAACTGGGCGATCTGACCAAAGTACTCCCTGCCAGCCGGAAAATCGTGAGCGACGCCACCAGCCAGACACGCGGGGCGGTGAATTATCTGCTGCTGTTCACTTTTATCATCTCGCCCGTGGGCTTGTGGGTGTACTGGATGCTGAATGTTTTTGTGATGCCGAAGTTTAAGGACGTTTTCGCCGGCATGGGCATCGCGGTCGGTCCGTTGATGGTTTTTGTCTTCCAGCATATCACTGCCATCATACTGCTTCAAGCGGCGGTGTTACTGGCAGTATGGTTCATGGTATTTCTATTCGTTGGCGGACCGCGCATTACGGGTTGGTTTCCCGGACTGGAGCATTGGCATTACCGGCTGCCATGGCGGCGGCGGCGGATGCAGCGGAATTTTTCACACATTCTGGCCTTGCTGCTGGATGGCGGGGTGCCGGAGGCCGAAGCCGTCAAACTAGCCGCCACCTGCTCGGCCAACACGGTGTTCCGCCACCGGGCCGACCGCGCTGTGTCTGCCCTCGGACAGGGCATGAGCCTGCCCGAGGCCGTGCAGGCCATGGATGATTCGGGCGAATTCCGCTGGCGGTTGCGCAACGCGGCGGCGAGTCACGGGGGCTTTTTGCGGGCACTGGCGGGCTGGCACGAGTCGCTGGACGCCCGCGCGTTTCAACTGGAGCAGGCCGCGACCCATACCCTCACCACCGCGCTGGTGATCTGGAGCGGTTTGTTTGTGGCGCTCATCACGGTGTCCGTTTTCATGGTCTTCACCTCACTCATCAACGCAGCGGTATTATGGTAATCACCCAATCATCACCCCGCTCCCCCCGCGCCTTTCTCCTGGTGGATTTGGCGGTGGGCATGGCCATTCTCGTGCTGGCGATATTTCCCCTCGCTTATACGGTGCAGGGGGAGTCCCGGCTGTTTCGCGCCACGTATCAGCGCGCCATTGCCATGGAAATTGTGGATGGCGAAATGGAGGTATTAGCCGCCGGCCAGTGGCACGCCTTCCCGGAGGGCACGCAACCATACACCGTCACGGCCCGCGCGGCGGCGAATCTGCCCGCCGGGCACTTTCAATTAACGCGCACCGGCAATCATCTGCGGCTGGAATGGTCGGCGGATAAAAAATCGGGCATTGGCACCGTGGTGCGGGAGGTGACGATTAAATGAAACTATTTTTACATCCCCTGCCCGTCCGCCACCGCCAGGGCGTGACCTTGATCGAATGCCTGCTTTATATCGCGGTGCTGGGCGTCCTGCTCAATGTGGCGATCATTGGTTTCAACCGCTGCTGGGACAACAGCAAACATCTCCGGCGCAACGCGGAGGACATCGTCCGCGCCCTCAAGGCCGGGGAACAATGGCGCGCGGACATCCGCGCGGCCACCGGGGCCATTCAGATCACGGAACTCAAGGCCACCGAACAGGCGGTCATTCCGCAGCATGGCGGCAATGTCACCTACACCGTTTCCTATCCCCTCGGCGAGGTGCGCCGCCAGGCCGGGGCCAATGGCCCGGCGACCCTGGTGCTGTCACGGCTAAAATCATCGCTCATGCAGGCCGATCCCCGCGCGCTGGTCACCGCCTGGCGCTGGGAAGTGGAGCTGGTGTCCATCCAGAAAAAACCCGGTATAACGCCGCTCTTCACGTTTGAAGCCGTGCCGACTCAACCCTCCGCGCCATGAACATTAGCACCCTATCCAACCACCCGTCGCGCCATGCCCGGCAAGGCTCGGCCGTCATTGCCATCATGGTGATGGTGGTGATCATGGCGATGCTGGTGGCGTCCAACACCCGGACGGTGAACTGGCTTCGCGGCGAAGTGCGCCTGGTGGACAAACACGAGACCGCCCGCCTCGCCGCCAGCGCCACAAACCAAGTAAGCCATCCCCTGCCCAACCCCGCCACCGCGCCATGAACCTGCCCGAACCGAAAATTAGAATCGAAATCATCGAGCGATCGGAGAAATGCTTCTGGCTGGGCCTCTTTAGCCTGATTCCGGTGTTGGGCCTGCCGCTGGCGGTCATGTCCCTGGGACACAACCACCGGATTCGCCGGCTCGGCGCGGGCCAGTGGAACCCGGCCAGCCGTTACCGGTACTGGGGCGCGGTCTTTGCCCGGCTGGCCATCGCATTGTTGCTCATCGCGGTCACAGCCATTACCGCCATTTTAACGATGCTGACGCACTGGCCGACGAATGGTTAACGTGCGGCCGTTTCCCGCCACGGGGATTGCAGCAAAATATTGGCGGCGGTGATCAGCCCGCCGCCCGCGAGCAGGCGATAGGTGAGCCCTTCATTCGCATAATCCACCCCAGTCCAGCGCGACAACCAGTAGGGCAGAAACAGGGCCATGACGCTGGCCAGCACGGGTTCCAGGCAGTAGATCAAGCCGGCCTCGGTGGACGTCACCGCCGGCTGCCAGATATTCATGGCCAGATAGGATACGAGCGTGCAGCCGAACACCAGCACGACCAGCAGAATGGCCGGGGCGGGGGCGGCGAACACGCGCAGGCAGGCGGCAGCGGACGGCGCCGTGGCCCACACCACCGGCAGGGCCACCAAGGCCGTGGCCGGAAACATAATGGTGGTAATCATGACCGGGCGATTGCCCGCAAAGCGCGGACGTTCAAGGGCGAGAATCTGGCCGGTAAAGAGCAGTGAGGCGACCAGCGTTTCCAACTCCCCGCGCCCGAGTCGCAGGGAGCGGAACTCCAAGCCTGCCAAAATCCAAATTCCGCCCACCACCAGGGCGATGCAAACGCACTGTTTCAGCGGCGGGAGCCGGCGGGTCGTCAGCCCCACCCAGAGCGGGATGAAGATGCAATAGGCCTGGGTAAGAAAAGCCGAAGTGGAGGCGGCCGTGTAGGAAAGGCCGTCCATCTGAAAAAGAATGCCCAGCCCGCCGAAACCAGCGAGCACCAAGCCCTGCTCCCATTCGCGCGCGGTGAGCATGCCCAGTCGTCGGCCGGTAACAACCAGTAGGAGCAATCCGGCGCACCCAAAGCGGGCCGCCACGCTGAGGGATGTGAGAAACCAACTGCCCTCGCCCGGCAACAGGTGATGTTGCGCCAGCACCATGGCCTTCATGACGGGAAAACTGAGCGCCCAAAACAGCGTTGCCAGCGTAAGCGCGCGCAGGGCGTTTCGTCGGCGGACGGGATCAAGGGGCGGCGCGGGCGGAGTCACCGTTTGGCCAGCTTGCCACTGGCCAGTGCCAGAATCTCCCGCTCCTGCGCGGTAAGGCTCTGCAGGCCGTGGGCGGAGATTTTGTCGAGGATGGGGTCCACCTGGGTTTTCAGGAGGTCATCGGCGGAAAGGTCCGTCGCCGCTGCCGAAATGACGGGCTTGGCGTGCCAGAATTTAGGCGGGGCGGACTCCAGGCTGGTCGCGGTGGGCAAACCGGGCTGATGGCGGTAGGCCAGATGATGGTTCTGGAACCAACGGCCCATGACGACCGTCCGCACATAAATCACGCCCATGACCATGCCCCCCAGATGCGCGGCATTGGCCACCGGGGCCCCCATCAAGGAATTAAAAAACGCCGGGAAAATAATCCCGCCAATGGCGATCGCGGCGGACACGTATAGCAGGGTTTTGGCCCGCAGGCGAATAGGGAGGACAAAGTAAATCAGCATGGTCAGCACGCGCTCGGGAAACAGCGTGGCGAACGCCGCCACCAAGCCAAAGGCACCCGCCGAGGCGCCGACCACCGGGCCGCCAAGATCCGGCATCACAACGGCCAAAGCGACCTGAAACAAGCCGCCAATCACCCCGCCCGACAGCATGATGAGGAGTAAATTCCGTCCGCCCAGCACATCCTCCAAAATCCGGCCGAAGATGTAGATCACCCAGGCATTGCAGAATATATGCAACAGGCCGGCGTGCATGAACTGGTAGGTGAGCAACTGCCAGACATAGCCGTGCTCCAAACCCGCCAGACTCAGGGCAAAATATTTTTCCACGAAAAGATTGTCCGGGGAATGCGCCAGTGGCTGGGAGGACACCGCGCACTCCACGAGGAACACCAGCACATTGACCACCAGTATCACCACGGTCCAGGACCAGTTGTGAATTTGCAGTCGGCGCAGAAACTCCGGCCCGCCATCATTGGCCGGCTGGCGCATATAATCACGATCATCAAGCATGCCAATTCAATGTTAACGCCTCGCGGCGGAATTACAACGGGCTAATTTGCCGCGCTTTACCCACCTTTGACCATCCGGCCGTCAATCAGTTCAATCACCCGCCCCGCTTGCGCCGCCACCCGCGCGTCGTGCGTGGCGATCACCAGCGTCATTTGCCGCTCGGCGCACAGCGTTTTCAGCAATTCGACAATCTCGCCGCCGGTCCGCGAATCCAGATTCCCGGTGGGTTCGTCCGCCAGCAACAATTCCGGGCCGTTGATCAGCGCCCGCGCGATGGCCACCCGCTGCTGCTCGCCCCCGGACAATTCCGAGGGGTAATGGTCCAGCCGGTCGGCGAGACCGACCCGCGCCAGCAATTCACGTCCCCGCGCGGCCGCGTCGGCGGCGGAAGTGCGCGCGATGCGGGCGGGCAGGCAGGCATTTTCGAGGGCGTCCAGCTCGGGCAGCAGGTGGTAGGACTGAAAGACAAACCCCACCTGACGGTTGCGAAACGCCGTGAGTTGGGCCTCGGAAAAGCGGGCAAGGTTCTGGCCGGCAAAAATAATTTCGCCCGCGTTCGGCAGGTCCAGGCCGCCCATCAAATGGAGCAGTGTGCTCTTGCCCGCCCCGGAGGAGCCGCGCAGCGCCAGCAATTCGCCCCGCGCCACCTCGAGATCCACGCCGCACAGCACTTGCAGCGTGCGGCGCGGCATCACGAATTCCTTGGTCAGGCCACGGACGGAGAGAATGGGGTCAGTCATGATGCAGGGCCTGGACGGTGTTCATTTTGCTGGCGTGCCAGGACGGCAGGATGGCCGCCAGCAGGCAGATGAAGAGCGAGCCGCCGCAAATGATGACGATGTCACCGGGAACAATCAGCGCGGGGAGTTCGCCAAATCCGTATATCTGAGAGGGAAACAACTCGAAACCCGTGAGGCGGTTCATGAAATGGAGGAAATCATTGCGCAGCCAGATGGCCACCAACCCCAGGGTGACACCCGCCGCCACGCCGAACACACTCACAATGACACTCTGAATCACAAAGACGAACATCACCTGGCGGTTCGAGGCGCCCACCGCTTTCAACAGGCCAATCTCCCGCGTCTTCATCACCACGAAGGTAATCAGCGTGCAGGTGATGCCAAAGGCGGCCACGATGACGATGAAAAACATGATGTAAAACATCAGGTTTTTCTCCACGAGAATCGCGTCCAGCATGGCGGAATTCTGGTCCATCCAGGTCACGAAGCGGTAATCTTCGCCCAGTGCGGCGGCCAGGCGCTCCTTCACGGCGCCAGCCTGGTTGGGGTCTTTGATGGTCACAAACAGGCCGTGGACCGAGTCGTTAAGATCGTAGAGATCCTGGGCATTGGCCAGCGAGGACAAGATAAACCGGGCGTTGTATTCGTAATAGCCGGTGTCGAAAATGCCGCGAATCGTATAATCATCGGGCAGGTCTGCCAACTGCTCGTGCCGTTTATTGGCATCCAGCATTTTTTTGATTTCCCCGGGCGAATAAATGGAGACCGTGTCGCCCACATGCAGGTTCAGATTGGCCGCAAATTCGTCGCCCACCACCAGACCGCGGCCGCTCACATCAAACGCCCCCTCGATGATGTTGCTTTGCAGCACGCTCACCTTGCTCTCGGTGCGGACATCCACGCCGCGCAGAATGGGCGTGTCCGCCTCCGCCGAATGGCCCGGAGCCGCCTGGGTCTGCACCACCACCGGACCGAGCACAAAGGGCGAAACGCCGACCACATCCCGGTCGGCGGCAATGAGTTTGGCGACGCGCGGATAGTCCTTCATCGGCAAGCCCGCCTGCGAGACCGTGAGATGCGCGTTAAACCCGAGGATTTTGCCGCGCAAATCATGATCAAACCCGCTCATCACACTGATGACAATGATCAGCACCGCCACGCCCAGGGCCACGCCGATGACCGAGATCAGCGTAATGATGGAGACAAACGACCGTTTGGGCCGCAAATAACGCAGCGCCAGGAGCAATTCAAACGGCAGTTTCGACATGGGGGAAAAGGCTAGAATGGAAGGGCCGGACTGGCAAATGGAATTAGTGCGCAGAAAGTTGGCAGGGAATGCGGGACGACATTGATCCAAGGTCCGAAAAAAGTGAAATGCTTTTTCGCGGGATTTTTATTAAAATTCCTTCCCGGAATCCTGCAACAAACGGCGTGAAAAAGCTGGCACACTTTTTCCGAGATGGATCAACACGTCCTGAATTTCTTCGCGATGGTCCGAGGCAATGTCCGCTACTTTGGCCAGCACCACTCCCGGATTTATTGAATACAGCGTCAATAAATAATCCTGCGGCACGAGGACTTCGATTTTCCACGGCTGGAGTGCCGCTGCGGGAAAATCCCTTATATTGAAGGTCACGATCACCGACACCCCGCCCTGAATTGCCGCGGCCAGCACATGCCGGTCCTTTCCATGGTTCTGCAACTGCGGCAGCAAATGTTCAAATCCGGTGATAGCTGCCTCGGGAAACGCGGCGGTCACCTCCCGCCGCCAGTAGTCGGCCAGGTCTTCGGGAAACGGCCGCTTGAGTTTATTCATCTGGGTGCGTTTCACCTCGTCCAGAATCATCTCCGACCAGCGCGGCAGGTACAAGCGCGGCTTTTCCGCCAGCCGCAGGAACAAATCGCACACCCCGGGGTTCGCCAGCACGCAAGCATCCAGAATGATGGGGAAATCAGCCTGCATTGTCCCCGGTGTATTCCGCGTCGTAGAGCCCCGCGTCCTTTACTTGCTTAAATAATCCGCCCAACCGGGCACGCCGACCGGTGTCCCGCCTGGCGGCATAGTCGCGCAAATCCTTGAATGTCACCCGCCGATGGCTGCCCACCCGGTGAAAGGACAATTCCCCGGTTTCCAACAAGGTCACCAAATGCTGCCGGGACATGCCCAAAAAATTCGCCGCTGCCTGGGTGGTAAACGTTTCATCCTCGGGCAGCAGCACCACTGCCCGGCCATTCCGCATTTCCTCCAGCACCTTCACCAGCACTTGGAAAATGGCATCTGGCAGCGGGACTTCTATTCCATCCGCGCTTTTCAGACAGGGATGCAGGTCACGCTGCGTCATGGCCAGTAACTGCGGGAGCAACGCCCGTTCCTGGTCCGTCAGCAATGAGGCATCCACTCGGTTTGTATTCATATTCATGTTCAAACTATCAACCATGTTCCGCACCTGTCAACGCTATAAACACTACAAGCGCTATAAGCGCCAAATTCGCAAATCATCAAAATGCCCCTTTTCATTTGGTAATAGCGTCTCGCAGGAACGAATCTATGTCTGAAATATCCGGGATGCTCCCGACCCATCCCTTCAAATCCTGCCAGCCGGTTCTTGCGCCAGCATCTTAGCCACCATCTTCTTATGCGCCGCCGTAAATGCCAGTTCCTGGAGCTTCCCCAGCTTCACCCACTTCCCAGCCATGTTTGGCGGCCGACGGGCAAGGCTAGCCGTGTAAGCGGTCAGGGTGATTCGGTACCGCGTAATGCTGTGCTTGATCACGCACAACGGCTTGAGCGTCTTGGGATAAACCGGCAGCACGAGGCGAAACATATCCGCCGGATCGGAATTTCGGAGCCGACACTCGATATTGGGGAACTCCCACAAATGCGCGTTGACCCCGCCCGCCGGACGCCGCCGAACGAACACCTCGCCCCGCGACACCACCACAAACGCCATGAACTGCCGGGCCGTGCTGGGAATCCGCTCGCTCAGATTCGGAAACTCCTCCGTCCGCTGCTGGCGAAAGGCCTCGCAACATTTCTGCACCGGACAAATCAGACATTGCGGCTGGCGCGGGGTGCAGATTAAAGCGCCGAGTTCCATCAGGGATTGGTTGAGAAAAGAGGCATGGGGCGCGGGGCACGGGGCGCGGGGCGGGAGAACGGAGGCGGCTTGAACAAGTTGTTCGGCGAGGTGCCAGAGGCGGGCGTTGGTCTCTTTGTCCTTGGGGTTTTCGGCGATGGCAAAGAGGCGGGTGAGGACGCGGATGACGTTGCCGTCCAGAATGGGCGTGGGCTGGTTGAAAGCGATACTGCAAATCGCCCCCGCCGTGTAACGCCCAATCCCCGGCAGGGCCAGCACCGCCTCGTAATCCTCGGGAAATTTTCCCCCATGCTGCGCCACAATGACCTGCGCGGCTTTTTGCAGATTGCGCACGCGGGTGTAGTAGCCCAACCCCTCCCAGAGCTTGTGAATCTGGTCCGCCGGAGCGGACGCGGCGGCGGCAATCGTGGGCAATGCCCGCATCCAGCGCTCCCAATAAGGAATCACCGTCTTCACCTGCGTCTGCTGCAGCATGATTTCAGAGACCCAAATGGCGTAGGGATCGCGGGTGCGCCGCCAGGGGAGGTCGCGGGCGTCGCGGGCGAACCACGCAAGCAAGCTGGCAACCAAGTCGGCGATTTTCTGCTGCTGCTTTGTCACCGCATCAAATAGGGATAAAACGCCCGCCAAGGCAAGGCCAGACGCATTGGGCGGATTTTCCGCCCTCGACGAAAGCAGGTTGGCGGGTTACATTTGTGACCATGAGCATTACCGCCATCATTGAACAAGGGATAATCAAGGTTCCTGGCGATGTACCGTGGCCATCGGGCACGATTGTACGCATTGAACCGGTGGAGGAACAGATACCTACCCTCTTTGAAACCCTCAAGGATTTCGAAGGCATGGCCGACGACCTGCCCGCCGATCTCGCGGCCAATCTCGACCACTACATTCATGGTCATTCCAAGCCATGAGCGCGGTCTTTGCCGATGCCTTTTATTTTGTGGCGTGGCTTAACCGCCGGGACCAGCACCATAAGCGGGTTTCGCAATTTTCCCGCAGCTTTCGCGCCCGCCTGCTAACCACCGATTGGGTGCTTATGGAAGTGGCAGATGCTTTAGCCGGGTCTGAATATCGCAGCCGGGTGCGTGACTTTATCCTGCACCTGCGCGGGTCCAACGCCTGTGAAGTCGTTCCTGCCAACCGCGAGGGCATGGATCGAGCGCTTGATTTGTATCATCAGCATGCGGACAAAGGCTGGACACTCACCGATTGTGTTTCGTTTGCGATAATGCGCGAACGTGGCTTGACCGATGCGCTTAGGGGCGACAAACATTTTGAACAGGCTGGCTTTACTGCTTTGCTCAAATGATTTGCTCCGGGTAAACGGTTGTGTTCAGAGAGGAGGTTGTACGCTTCCAGCGCTCCCAATAAGGAATCACCGTCTTCACCTGCGTCTGCTGCAGCATGATCTCCAACACCCAAATCGCATAAGGATCGCGGGTGCGCCGCCAGGGGAGGTCGCGGGCGTCGCGGGCGAACCAGGCGAGCAAGCTGGCAACCAAGTCGGTGATTTTCTGCGGCGGTTTTGTCACGCCATTAAATTGAGATTCTAAATTGGATAATCAATCAGGTCAAACTCACGCTCGTGAAGCCGAATCGCGGCAAAATACAGCCTGATTCAAAGTCAAAATGGATATTTCAAGAAAGGCATCCGAAAATGTAAAATTCAATTTACAACCCACAATTGCTTGGATACCTCTATGATTATGTCGGTTCCAATTTCCATTAAAAAGTATTTAGGCACTTGGTTTATTCAAGGACATGGGGATGTAGAATATTCGGTATCACTGAAGAATGAGAGTGTGAACATTATCGGCGTGGATACGAGTGATGGGGAG
>Ga0182012_10001794_pt1 | contig 23474 bp, 23 predicted proteins | sample 612S2SmetaG_FD_120486 | JGI IMG/M metagenome (GOLD analysis project Ga0182012, IMG submission 120486) | Permafrost microbial communities from Stordalen Mire, Sweden - 612S2S metaG | ecosystem: Environmental > Terrestrial > Soil > Wetlands > Permafrost | place: Sweden: Stordalen | collected... | reverse complement strand
GAAAATATGGTAGGCACGAGGAGACTCGAACTCCTGACCTCTACCGTGTCAAGGTAGCGCTCTAACCAACTGAGCTACGCGCCTGCGGTCAATCAATTTTAAGTTTAACAGCAACCGGGCTTCATGGCCAAATGGCGGTCGGTCCCAGTTGCTCTGTTGTCTCGGCAGATGCGCGCCGCTTCCGGTGGGCAGCAAATGTAAGACTGCGTTAACATGCTTGGTGATGAGTACCAGCACCAATCTTTCGGGTCTGAATCTTACCGCCGTGTCAAGCGCCAGCCGCCGAAACCCACTGCGGATGGCGCCCAACCTGCTCACGCTTTTGCGCATCTTCATGGCGCCGTTTCTGGTCATGTCTGTTCTGGAGCGGCGTTTTGCACTGGCCTTTGCACTTTTTCTGGTCGCAGCTGTCACCGACGCTATGGATGGCCTGCTGGCCCGTTGGTTGAGCCAGCGCACAATGCTGGGGCAATACCTGGACCCGGTCGCCGACAAACTGATGCTCAGTTCGCTTTTCCTCGTGCTCACCTGGATGGGGATTCTGGAGCCTCGCGTGGCCATTCTGGTCTTCGGCCGCGATATCGGCATGCTATTCACTGCGGTGATTCTGTATGCCACGACCGACCTGCGGGATTTTCATCCATCACTGCTGGGCAAAGCCAATAGTTTCAGCCAGGTAGTGGCTATCGGCATGGTGCTTCTGGACCTGATTTACCCGCGCCCGTGGGTAGCCACTGCCCGGGTGGCTATGCTGGATGCCACTATCTTTTTGACCGTCGCTTCCGGCTTCCACTACGCATGGGTGGCCTCGCAGCGCATTGGACAACTGTCCGATTCCGAACCGCAGTAATCGGTAGTTCGGCATCCGGGTCGGCAGTGGCCCGTTGGTCGGGAACGGCAGGGCGATTTATCTCCGCGGATCAGTCGTCTGGATCATTAGCGCCCCCGTCACCGACCTTCTCTTCAATTTCCATATCGCGGAATTCGTCGGAGTCGAAGACTTCGCCGCATTCCACGCATTCAACGTACTCCGCATCTTCCGTGCGGGAGACGACGCGGACTCTTGGGTGCTTGCAGGGGCTCGCCATTTTGGGTTCTTGACCGTTTCGCGAAGAGGTCCTTTGCGCCCGATTGTATCGAGCCTTGGCACTTTGGCCAATAGAGATTTGATAAAGAATTGCCGCCTATCCGGTCAAATAGGGGAAGAGGGCCATTCGCCAGGTGAAAACCCTTCACTGTAACCGCGATTTCCCTTCCACCCATTGAAATAGCGACAGAATTGGTCGTATACTAAATCCAGACCAAAGGGGTCGCACTTCATGCTCAGGCTTACTAAGAAAGCGGATTACGGTTTGATGGCGCTCAAGTACCTCGCCGAGCACCCGGAAACCCCCTCCGTGAGCGCGAAAGATATTGCAGACACCTACGGGATTCCGGCGCAGCTTCTGGCCAAGGTGCTGCAGCGGCTGGCCAAGGTGGGTCTGCTTAAATCGCACGCGGGCATGAATGGCGGTTACGCGCTCTCTAAAGACGCAGCAAAGATTACGGCGTTTGAGGTCATTCACGCGATTGACGGGCCGCTTTTTATCACCAGTTGCGTGAAGGGGGCCAAATCCTGCGACCTGGAGCCCAACTGCACCGTGAAGGAGCCGCTGGCGCGGGTCAACGAGAGCATCGCGGAAGTGCTCAAGAGCATCACTGTATATGACCTTGTCGATCACGAAACCGCCATTTCGCGCGCGGCGCAGCTGCGCCAGCTGGTTTCGTTGTCGGTGACGATGTAAGAGCGATTTTTAACTCCGCCTAGGCGTGAGCTTGATTCTGAAGAAGTTCTAAAGCAAGTTTTTTGATGTGGAGATGATGAAGATGAGCGTAATTGAAACAAACGTGGAAGTTCCCGCAGGCGTTACCCTGCCGATTTATATGGATAACCACGCGACCAGCCCCATGGACCCGCGTGTGCTCGAAGCCATGATTCCGTATTTCAGCGGAAAATTTGGAAACGCCGCCAGCCGCAACCACTCCTTTGGATGGGAAGCTGAGCAAGCTGTAGAAAACGCCCGCGAGCAGATCGCGAAGCTGATCGGCGCTACCGCAAAGGAGATCATTTTCACCTCCGGCGCAACCGAGAGCAACAACCTGGCCATCAAGGGCATTGCCGAGATGTACAAGGAACGCGGCAACCACATCATCACCCAGGTGACTGAGCATAAGGCTGTCCTCGACACCTGCAAGCGCCTGGAAAAGCATGGCTATCGCGTCACGTATCTGCCGGTGAAGGCCGACGGCCTGATCGACATCGACGACCTGAAGCGGGCCATCGACGACAAGACCATCCTGGTGTCGATCATGTTTGCCAACAACGAGATTGGCGTCATTCAGCCCATCGCCGAAATCGGCAAGCTGTGTCATGAGAAAGGTGTGATCTTCCACACCGATGGCGTTCAGGCCGTGGGCAAGGTTCCCGTCGACGTGAATGCGATGAACATCGACGTTCTCTCGCTGACCGCGCACAAGATTTATGGCCCTAAGGGCGTCGGCGCGCTTTATGTTCGCCGCCGCAATCCCCGCGTTCAGATTTCTGCCCAGATCGACGGCGGAGGCCACGAGCGCGGCATGCGTTCCGGCACGCTCAATGTTCCCGGCATCGTCGGACTCGGCAAGGCCTGCGAAATCGCCGGCCAGGAGATGGCCGCGGAAGCAGCCCGGCTCACTGAAATGCGCGACCACCTGCGCCAGAAGCTTGAGTCGGCGCTCGACTACGTTGAGGTCAACGGCAACATGGAGCATCACCTGCCCGGCAACCTGAACATGAGCTTTGTCTACGTCGAGGGCGAGAGCCTTCTGATGGGCATCAACGACGTCGCGGTTTCAAGCGGATCGGCCTGCACTTCGGCCACGCTCGAACCCTCCTACGTGCTCAAGGCTCTGGGCCTGGGCGACGATGTTGCTCACAGCTCGATCCGCTTCGGCCTCGGCCGATTCAACACCATGGCGGAAGTCGATTACGTCGGCGATAAGGTTATCAGCATCGTCAGCAAATTGCGTGAGCTTTCCCCGCTCTACGAGATGGTAAAGGAAGGCATAGACCTGACCAAGATTGAATGGGCCGCTCACTAAACGGCATCTTTGCCACAGTTTCAGGAATCATAAGGAACACCGACCTGAGGAGGTCAACCCATGGCATATAGCGATAAGGTAATCGATCACTACAACAATCCCCGCAACGTCGGCCAGATGGACAAGAGCTCCGACACGGTCGGCACCGGCCTCGTCGGCGCTCCGGAGTGCGGCGACGTCATGCGTCTTCAGATCCGCGTCAACCCCGAGACGCAGGTCATCGAAGAAGCCAAGTTCAAAACCTTCGGCTGCGGCTCTGCTATCGCCAGTTCCTCGCTCGCCACCGAGTGGGTCAAGGGCAAGACCGTCGCGGAAGCTCTCGAAATCAAGAACACCGATATCGTGAAGGAACTGGCGTTGCCGCCGGTCAAGATTCACTGTTCGGTGCTCGCCGAAGACGCCATCCGCGCTGCTATCGGCGATTGGAAGAAGAAGAACGGCGTGACTGAGACCGAACAGGTCGCCGCAGCCGCTCACTAATTCCGCTCTAAGGGTGGAATCGAGGAATAGGGTGCCCCATCCTTGACAGTCCCTTCGTTAAGGGTGGGACAAGCAAATGCCGGTGGAGTACTTTGCCGGACAATTCCAGGAAAGCCAAATTTCATGCAGGATTTCGTCACAATTCAAACTCCGGAACAGGCTGCCCAGGTTGCAGCCCAAACCGCCATGCCGCCGAAACCGGCGTCCAAGGGCATCGAAGTCACGCCCCGCGCTCTCGACAAGATACGCAGCGGCATGGCCAAGGAAGGCATTTCGCCCGCGGAAGGCGGCCTGCGTCTCGGCGTCCTCGGCGGCGGCTGTTCGGGCTTGTCCTACAGCATTAAATTCGACACCCGCCCCCGTGAGCGTGACCGGGTCTATGAGTTCGACGGCATACGCCTCTTCGTCGATCCCAAGAGCTTCGTCTACCTGCATGGCATGACGCTCGACTATGAGCAGTCCCTGATGAAGCAGGGCTTCAACTTCATCAATCCCAACTCGACGCGCTCCTGCGGCTGCGGCTCGTCCTTTAGTTAGAAACTCGTCCATCATGTCCACAACTTCAACAACTTCCGGTCCAGCAGCCTGTTGGGCATGCGGCGCTACGCTCGGCTCATTCGCCCTGCTCTGCCCCGCTTGCGGTAAAGTTCAGCCCTTGGGTAGCATCGACTACTACCAGGTTTTCGACCTCGATCGAGGTTTTCTCCTCGATACAGTCTCGCTGGAGCGCGAATTTCACCGCCTCAGCCGCAAGCTCCATCCCGACCGCTTCGCCCGCGCCTCCGCGCAGGAGCAGGAGTGGAGCTTGACCGCAACAGCTCTGCTCAATGACGCCTACCGCACCCTGCGCGACCCAATCCAGCGCACCGAATACCTTCTCAAGCTCTGCGGCCTGAAAATAGGCGAAGAAAACTCCGGCAAGTCGAAATCCGCCGACCGCCAGCCCCCTGCCGACTTGCTGGAAGAAGTCTTCGAGCTCAATATGCAGCTCGAAGAGATGCGCATGAACCAAAAAATGGGTGAAGACGATCCTTCGCTTCAGGCCGATCTGACGGCGGCGCGCGGCAAATTTGAGACTCTGCTCGCCGAAGTCGACAGCGATCTGGCCAGCAAAGGCTCGGAATGGGACGCAGGCAATGCAGCAACGCGCGAAAATGCCGCCAACGCCATGGCCGCGCAGCTCGATCGCCGCCGTTATCTGCGCAATCTTGTCCGCGACGTCAATGAAGTGCTCTCAACCGCAACAGACTAGGATTGACAGGAAATGCCTGAAGAAAGAATCATCGGAATCGACCTCGGCACCACCAACTCCCTGGTCGCCTACATGGAAAGCGACCTGCCCGTGGTCATTCCCGGCGTGGACGGCTCGAATCTCGTCCCCTCCATTGTTGTCCTCGATCCAGTCGCCCCTGATGCTCCCATCTCGGCTCGTTCCGTCACCGTCGGCAACTCCGCCCGCCGCGCGCTGATCGAAAGCCCCGAGCGCGCCATCTACTCCGTCAAGCGCCTCATGGGCCGCGGCCTTGCAGATGTGCAGGAGGAGCTGAAACTCTTCCCATTCCGCCTCGCCGACGACATCCAGCCCGGCGAAGTGCTCAGGATTCGCCTGGGCGAAATGCAATTCACGCCATCTGAAATCTCCGCCTACATCCTGCGCCAGCTCAAGCGCAATGCCGAGCGCTACTTCGGCGCGGAAGTCAAAAAGGCGGTCATCACCGTCCCGGCCTACTTCAACGATGCGCAACGTCAGGCGACACGAGACGCCGGACGGATGGCAGGACTCGACGTCCTGCGCCTGGTCAACGAACCAACGGCTGCCGCGCTCGCCTACGGCCTGGATCGAGCCAAAGAAGGAATCATCGCCGTCTACGACCTCGGAGGCGGAACGTTCGACATCTCCATCCTCAAGCTCAATGACGGCATCTTCGAGGTGATCGCCACGAACGGCGACACCCACCTCGGTGGCGACGACATCGACAATCTGCTCCTCGCCGTAGCCCTCGACGAAATCCGTAACGAGCATGGCGTCGATCTTCGTCAGCAGCCGGATGCCATTCAGGCACTGCGCAAAGCCGTCATCGAAGCAAAGATTGTGCTTTCCACCGAACCGGCGGCCAAGCTGGATATCGAGCTTCCCAACGGTGACCGGTACCAACGCGAAGTTCCGCGCGAGGTCTACGAGGAACTTATCCAGCCGGTCATCGAACGCACTGCTGGCCCAACGAAACAAGCCCTGACCGATGCCGGCATTACGCCAGACAAGATCGAAGAAGTCGTTCTCGTCGGCGGTTCTACACGAATCCCCGCCGTTCGCGCTCTCGTCGACCAGCTATTCCAGCTTTCCGCGCGCGGCAAGCAGCCCCACACCGAGCTCAATCCCGACGAAGTCGTAGCCCTCGGCGCAGCCGTACAGGCCAGCATCCTCGCCGGCAGCTCGACCACTACGGAAGAACTGCTCCTGCTCGACGTAACCCCGCTCTCGCTCGGCATCGAGGCTCTCGGCGGCGTAGTCGCGCGCATCATCCAGCGCAACTCCACCATTCCCGCCTCGGCTACCGAACACTTCACCACCGGCGTCGACGGCCAGACCAACGTCGCCATTCACGTCCTGCAAGGTGAGCGCGAACTCGCCGCCGACTGCCGTTCGCTGGCTCGATTCGACCTCAAAGGCATCCCGCCCATGCAAGCCGGCCTGCCGCGCATCGAAGTCAAATTCCTCATCGACGCCAACGGCATCCTCAAAGTTTCGGCCCGAGAACAGCGCAGTGGCCTCGAATCCCAGATCGAAGTCAAACCGACCTACGGCCTCACCGACGAGCAGGTCGAGACCATGATCCTCGACAGCTTCGACTATGCTGAAACCGACTTTGAAGCCCGCCAGCTGATCGAAGTTCGCCTCGAAGCCGACAACATCCTGGACAAAGTCCAGAAAGCCGAATCCAGCCCCGCATGGAGGCTGCTCACAGCGGACGAAATTGCCGCCATTGCCGCCGCAGTCACGGAGCTTACCACCACCAAGGCTGGCAACGACCTTGCCCAAATCCGCGCCAGTATAACGGGGCTCGACCACGCCACCCGCAACCTCGCCGAAAAGATGATGGAAGCCGCCGTTTCCGGCGCCATGCGCGGCAAGACCATGCAAACTGCCAGCGACGAGCTTGATCGGAGCGGGGACCCCGAGATTCACGCTCCCCATCCCTTCGCCAAGGCGGAATTCGATGACTCCACTAAGATCAATCCAACGTCAGAACAACAGGCGGAGCCGGGACAGAACCCGGAAGAGGACCAGAAATGACAGAATCTACCAGCAAGCCCATCCCAGCCGACAAACTTGTCCGCGTCACCTTTGAGCCCGAGGGCCGCGTCGTCGAGTTCGAATTCGGCGCCATGCCCTACGAACATCACGGCAAGCCGATGTCCTTCCTCGATGTTGCCGAAAACCACGACATCTTCCTGGACCACGCCTGTGGCGGCGTCTGCGCCTGCACCACCTGCCATCTTTGGATCAAGGATCAGACGGGGATCTCGGAGGCCGACGACGACGAAATCGACCGGCTCGACATGGCCGCCGACCAGCAACTCAACAGCCGTCTCGGCTGCCAGGCGGTCATCACCAAGCCCGGCAACTACGTCGTCGAAATCCCCAAGTGGAATCGCAATTACACCTCCGAAGGCAAGCCATTGACACTCGCCGAAGGCAAATAACTGTCGGCAGAGCGCGCCTGTCATCCTGAACGTAATCAAGGATCTGCTGCTCCAGCACGTGACCTGATCAAGGAGAAACCATGCCCCGCGAAATTCTCTGGACCGACTCCGAAGAGATCGGCATCCAGCTTCAGGAAAAATTCCCCGACCTCGACCCGCTGACGGTCCGCTTCACCGACCTTCACAAGTTGGTCACGGAACTGCCAGGCTTCGCTGACGACCCGCTCAAGTCCAACGAGAGTCGCCTCGAAGCGATCCAGATGGCTTGGCACGAAGAGTTTCAGGACGCCCTGGGTTGATCGAATATCGGTGGAACCGCGTTCCCAATCAGGGCCGCCTGTAGCATTTCAGGAATCTCGCCTCCCGGCTCCGGGAGAAATTCCCGCTTATGGGTGCAGCAACCCCTCCGCTATTCGAAACTACCGTTAGCGAGGGGAAATCAATGCTGCAGGGAATGTTTGGCGGTAAGTCTGTACAGCGTTCGTCACCGGATTTGCCGGGCGCGGCAGTGCTAGCTCAGGATTTTCAGGCACCATCTACCCGACCAGATAGGGAACCGACCGGGGAGGAATGGTTCCATTACGCGCTCGACGCTTTGCCGTGCAACGCCATGTTCTGCGACCGGGAGATGATCCTGCGATTTATGAACAAGGCTTCTCGTAAGACTCTTCACACCCTTCAGCAGTATTTGCCGATGCCAGTGGACCAGATCGCCGGCAACCCGATCGGTATCTTCCACAAACATCCTGAAAACGTCGAGCGAATCCTGGGAGCCGGCCAGCATCTAGGCGCGCACAAGCTGCCACACCGGGCTGTCATCAACCTGGGACCGGAAACGCTGGATCTGGAAATTGAACCCGTGCTCAATGCTCGCGGAACCCACATCGGCAGCATTGTCCTTTGGGGTGTGACCACTAAGACTCTTGAGGCGGCTCGTCAGGCTCAGATTGTCTTGCGCGGCCATGTGGTCGAGGTCAACCACCAGTTGCAGATGGTTTCGACCGCCACGCATGAAATAGAGTCGAGCATCGGCGAAATCGCCAGGAACGCCACTGAGGTAGAGCGGGCGACCCACAATTTCCGCGAATCCGGCACGAAAGGGCTCGACGCAATCCAACATTTGCAAGCTTCAAGCAACGGTGTCGCCAAAGTAGCGGAGTTGATCGCGTCGATCGCCACCCAGACCAGCGTTCTGGCCCTCAACGCGACGATTGAAGCGGCCCGTGCGGGCGTTCACGGCAAGGGATTCAGTGTAGTCGCCGGCGAAGTGAAGAAACTGGCGGAGCAGACAGCTGCGGCGACGGCTGATATCCAGGGCAAAGTTGCCGTCATTCGCGGCGATATCGCTACCGCGCTACAGGCGATGAGCAGCATAGCCGGCCAGACCGAGGAAATGTCTGGCTTGTCCCATCAGTTGGCCTCGGCCGCGGAAGAACAGCGGTTGGCCGCGCTCGAAATGGCCCAAAGCATCGAATCGGCCGCGCATCGGACCGGCCAGATTGTCAGCGCGGAGAACCGGTAACAGCCAACTTAAGCCTATCCGCCCGTCCGCTCGCTCCAGCCAAAAGCGGCGGGAATCAGTACGATTTGCCGCGCCTGCCCAGGCAGATCGTACACAGTGACAATGTCGAAGCGGGTCTCGGGCGGCACGGATTCCGGCAGGTGCCGGAGGTACTGACCAGCCAGCCTGCGCAGCGTTTTGCGCTTGTTCCGGTCCACGGCCGCGGAGGCCGTTGCCACTTCCCGGCTGGTGCGCGTCTTCACTTCGACAAAACAGAGCACGTCGGCGTCCCACGCGATCAGGTCGATATCTCCCGGCAACGGCCCCTCGTTCCAGCGCTGCGCGACCAAGGTAAATCCCTTTCGGCGCAGGAAAATGAAGGCGGCCTCTTCGCCTCTTTCACCTGTCACTAGATGTTCCGGCATCGCGGCTCGGCGATTGCCGCGTGCTGGCAGAGAATCGAGGATCGCAAGACCGAGCTCCAAAGCCGCCAACCGCCAATTTGTCAGTATTTGCATGTGCAATCGATACTCGCTCCTTTGTCTGCGCAGTGCAAATTGAAGGGCCAAAACAACGCCCGCTCTAAGCATTTGGCCTGTCAAAATCGCGATTGCTGCGCACGCGTCATGCCTCACACTCCGCTATTCTCGAAGAGTGACGCCTCGATTCCGCTATCTGGACACTCTGACGATTGCCTTTACAGTGGTCCTCGTCGTCTCCAACCTAGTTGGACCGAAGATTTGCCAGATCGGGACGCTGCCTTATTTCGGTCCGCTGCTGGTCAGTGGAGCACAGTTGCTCTTTCCCGTCACCTATATCTGCGGCGACGTCTTCACGGAAGTCTACGGCTACGCTGCCTCACGGCGAGCCATCTGGCTCGGCTTTTTCGCCATGGGGCTGCTTTCCGTCATGGGTCAGGTCGCGGTCTCCTTACCTCCCGCGCCAGGATGGCCCAATCAACAGGCCTTCGCCACTGTCTTCGGTCTTGTCCCGCGCTTCGCCATCGCCAGCCTGATCGCCTACTGGGCGGGCGAGTTCACCAACAGCTACACTCTGGCCAAGCTCAAACTCGTCACCAACGGCCGTTTCCTCTGGACTCGCACCATCGGTTCCACCGTCACCGGCCAATTCGTCGATACCGTGGTGGTCATCCTCATCGCCTTCTGGGGTGTCGAACCGGGATCCAGGATTCTGGTCATGGTCATCTCCTCTTACGCCTTCAAAGTAGTCTACGAAACGCTGGCGACACCCTTCACTTACCTTGTCGTCAATGGGCTAAAGCGTGCCGAAGGCATCGATACCTTCGATAGGGGAACCAACTTCAGTCCGTTTGCGTTGTAGTTCCGGGGCGATCTTGCTACCATTTCAGGTCCGGCCTTCCTATGCGTTGGGCAACAATAGAAAGAAGCGGGCGGAAACCCGGCTCATCTAGTGGAGTACTGCTCGCCCGGATTCCCGAGACTAAGCCGCGCTCCCCAGTCGATTTCAAATTAGTCGCGGTTGAGTCGAACTGCCTTGGCCCCGAGCAGAACTATTTGCCGAGCCCCACAGCTCGGCGTTCAACAAAGCCAGAGAGGTTGATCGTTTGAAACGTCTGTTATTCCCCAGCATCCTACTTACCGCAATCGCGCTGTTCTCCTCTGGTTGTAAGCAGCCCGAGGCGGCCGCCAAGGGTCCTGCCATGCAGGCGCTGCCGGTACAGACACTCACCGTTGCGCTTGCCCCGGTGGCGCAGAGTTCAGACTACGTGGCTACTATCAAATCGCGGCGCTCCGTTTCGCTGATGCCTCAGGTCGACGGCAACCTGACCCAGATCCTGGTCAAATCCGGCGATCATGTCCGCTCCGGTCAACTCCTCATGCAGATCGATCCCCACCGCCAGCAAGCTCTGGTCGATGCGCAGAAGTCGACGGAAAACCAGGAAAAAGCCCTCTACGACTACAACCAGATCCAGATCGAGCGCCAGCGCAAGCTATTTGACGCCGGGGTAATCAGCCGCGACGCGCTCGACCAGGCTGAGCAGTCCTTCCAAAACACCAAGGCCGGCTGGCTCTCCGCCAACGCGACCCGCAAGTCGCTCGAAGAGCAGCTCGCTTACTACAGTGTCAAGGCTCCGTTTGAGGGTGTCGTCGGCGATATCCCTGTCCATCTCGGCGACTACGTCACGTCATCGACCATGCTGACCACTGTCGACGAAAACAAGGACCTCGAAGCATACATCTACATTCCGACAGAGCGGGCAAGCGAAGTTCGCCTTGGCCTGCCAGTTCAACTCGTAGATAACGATGGCAAAATCGTGGAGAGCACCAGCGTGGACTTCCTGTCACCCCAAGTCGACAGCCAGCTTCAAGGCATTCTCGTCAAGGCCCCGGTCCACAGCACGGCCGACATCCTGCGCTCGGCGCAGTTGGTCAAGGCCCGCGTCATCTGGAAGACATCGCCCGAGCCGGTCATTCCTGTCCTTTCCGTCTCCCGACAAGGCGGCCAGACCTTCGTCTTCGTCGCCCAGAAGCAGCCGGATGGCCATGTAGCCGCGAGGCAGATTGCGGTCACCCTTGGGGATACCGTTGGCAACTCCTACGCTGTCACTTCCGGCCTTAAGCCAGGAGACAAGGTCATCGTTTCGGGAACCCAGTTCCTGGTCGACAATATGCCCGTCATGCCCCTAGGCTAAGGTGCTGCTTTTCACACTTCACACTTTGCACTCGCACCCGAGGAACCACGCTTTGTTTGTAGACTTCTTCATTCACCGCCCGGTTTTCGCCACGGTATCCGCCCTGCTCATCATCCTGGCGGGAGCGGTGTGCATTCCCACGCTTCCCATCGCTCTCTATCCCACGCTCGCGCCGCCGCAGGTCGTAGTGACCTCATCCTACGTGGGAGCGGATGCCGAAACCGTCGAAAAAGCCGTTACCATTCCACTCGAAGAAGCCATCAACGGCGTTGAAGGCATGCACTACATCAACTCCGCCAGCACCAACAACGGCGTTAGCAGCATCACCACCACCTTCGTCACCGGCTACGATCTTTCCATCGCTGCGGTTGACGTGCAAAACCGCGTCTCCAGCGTCACCGGCCGCCTGCCCTCCGCCGTTAACTCCGCCGGCATCACCATCACCAAGGCCAACAGCAATTTCGTCTTCGGCGCCGGCTTCTACACCCTCGACAATCGCTACAGCAACGAATTCATTTCGAATTACTTGGACGTCTACGTCAAAGACGCGCTCAAGCGCGTGCCGGGCGTCGGCGATGTGATGATCTTCGGCGAGCGTAAATACGCCATGCGCGTCTGGCTCGATCCGGGCAAGCTCGCCGAGCGTTCTCTGACTGCATCCGATGTTGTCAACGCCCTCACCGAGCAGAACGTCGAAGTCCCCGCCGGCCAGTTGGGCCAGCCGCCGACCGACAACACGCAGTCTTTCCAGGTCGCCGTGCGTGTAGTCGGTCGCCTGAGCGATCCAGAGCAGTTTAACAACATCATCGTCAAGAACACCCCCAACGGCCTGGTGCAACTCAGAGACGTAGGCCACGCCGTTATTGGGGCGGAAGACTATAGCTCCAATCTCAAGTTCAGCGGCTACACGGCCGTAGGTATCGGTGTGCAGCAGCTCTCGAACGCCAATGCCATCGCGGTCGACCGCGACGCCAAAGCCATGCTGTTGCAGCTTTCCAAGAGCTTTCCGCCAGGGCTCAAATATGCCGTAGCGTTCGATTCCACCACCATTGTCGGCGATTCCATTCATGAAGTTCTGATCACGCTGGCCGAGGCCATCGTCATCGTCATCGTCGTCATCTTCCTCTTCCTGCTCGACTGGCGCGCCACCATCATCCCCGCCGTCACCATCCCCGTTTCGCTCATCGGCACCTTCGCCTTCATCAAGATCTTCGGTTTCTCCATCAACTCGCTCACCCTCTTCGGCATCACTCTCGCCACTGGCCTGGTAGTCGACGACGCCATCGTCGTCATCGAGAATGTCCAGCGCCATATCGCCAAAGAGCATTGCGATCCGCACAAAGCCACTTCCGAAGCCATGGGTGAAGTCACCAGCGCCGTGATTGCGACGTCGCTCGTACTGATCGCCGTCTTCGTTCCCGTATCGTTCTTTCCCGGAACCACCGGCATTCTTTACCGGCAATTCTCGCTGACCATCGCCTTCGCCATCGCCATCTCGGCTTTCAACGCGCTGACGCTCTCGCCCGCTCTGGCTGCGCTCTTTCTGCGCGGCGAAGAAGCTAAATACCACCAACTCGACTTCCTCCGCATCCGCCCGCTGGCCAACGGCTACTCGGCCGTGGCTCACGGTATCGACGATGCCATCGGCTGGATCTCCCGCGTGTACGCCCGCCTCATCCACGGAGCGCTCAAGATACGCTATGTGCTGCTGGTCGTCTTCTTCGCTGGCCTGGCCGCCACCGGATGGATGTACCTTCACGTGCCCACCGGGTTTATCCCGCAGGAAGACCAGGGATATCTGATGGTCATCGTGCAGGCACCTCCAGGCGCGTCGCTCAGCGACACGACCGCCATTGCCGACCGCGCCCAACAGGTCATGCAGCAGGACCCGGACATTCTCGGGGAATTCGCCATCTCCGGCTTCAGCCTTGCCGGCGCATCGCCCAACGCTGGCATGATCTTTGCCGCGCTCCGGCCGGCCAATGACCGCAAGGGCAAGGGCCATTCTTCCGCGGACATCGTCGCCAGCCTCGGCCCTAAACTCTTCATGGTTCCCGGCGGCACCGTCGCCATGTTCGAGCCTCCTGCAGTTCAGGGTCTCGGCTCCTTCGGCGGATTCCAGTTCGTTCTGCAGGATCTGGGCAAAAACACACTCGCGGACCTCGATCGCGTCTCGCACACCATCATCGGAACCAGCCGCCAGGACCCCAAGCTCGGCCTCACCGGCCTCTTCACCAGCTTCTCTGCCAGCGACCCGCAACTGCTCGTCACTATCGACCGTCAGAAGGCCAAAACGATGGGCGTTTCGCTGACGCAAATCTCCACCACGCTCAACGTCTTCATGGGTTCGGAGTACATCAACGACTTCGACTACAACAACCGCACGTATCGCGTCTACGTGCAGGCCGACCAGCCCTTCCGCATGAAGGCCGGCGATTTGCACTCCTTCTACGTGCGTTCGGACACCACCAATCAGATGGTCCCGCTCGACAACCTGGTCATAGTCAAAGACTCATCCGGCCCGCAGGTCATTTCGCATTACAACCTCTTTCGCTCGGTAGAAATTGACGGCTCATCGGCTCCTGGCAAGAGTTCCGGAGAAGGCATCGCCGCCATGGAGAAACTGGCAAACGGCATCATGATGCCGGGCATGGCCTTCAGTTGGACGGGCCTCACCCAGGAGGAAATCGAGTCGAGCGGCAAGGCTGTCATCATCTTTGCCCTCGGACTGCTGGTCGTCTATCTCGCGCTCGCCGCTCAATACGAGAGCTTCGCGCTGCCATTCATCATCCTGCTCGCAGTCCCCATGGCTGTGCTTGGTGCGCTGGGCGCAGTCGCCGCTCGCGGCCTCTCGGATGACGTCTACTGCCAGATCGGCCTGGTCATGCTCATCGGCCTCTCAGCCAAGAACGCCATCCTCATCGTCGAATTTGCCGAGCAGATGCGCGAAAAAGGCCTGTCCATCGCCGAATCCGCCATCCAGGCCGCGGAACTTCGCCTTCGGCCCATTCTGATGACCAGCTTCGCGTTCATTCTGGGCGTCTTTCCGCTGGTCTTTGCGACAGGAGCTGGCGCGCTAGGCAGGCATTCGGTCGGCACTACCATCGTGGGCGGCATGCTGGTATCCACAGTGCTGAATCTGGTCTTTATTCCCGTGCTCTATGTGATTTTGAGTACGATGCTGGCCCGCATCAAACCGCGCTCGAAACCAGAAGGCTGCCCACCGGAAGAAGCCGTCTCTCTCTAGAATGCGGGTACCCGAGGTCTGGATTTTGAGACCGGGGGTCACTGATGTTTGGACTCAGGCGCAACCCGATGCGCGACTACGCCATCGCGAATCCGCTGATACACTTCAGGCGTCACCACCCCATCCTGCACCAGGTCCAGCTTCGTCCGGTACGGCCGGAATCGAACGATCCGTGCAGCCCAAGTCGCCGTCATTCCCGGCACACGCATCAGTTCCCCTACCGAAGCCCGATTCAAATCTACCGGCGAAGGCGGACTGCCGAACGCTGCCAGCCCGGCCAACGCCGCCAACACCGCTATGCCAGGCCACCGAATCATCCCGCTATTCTGCGCCAAGATCCCCCTGGACAACAAGAAAATTAACCAAACAGAATTTGACAAACCGCGCCGGCTTTCATAATCTCAATTCCAGATGCAGAGCCACCTCCATCATCGTCATCACCACCATCATGCGATGACCATGCCGGCGGACTGCGATGGGCTGAACTAACAGCCAGAACCAACAGCAGATTTCTAAGCAAAGCCCGCCGGCGCAGACGCCAGCGGGCTTTTTTGCTTTTGCCGGCAACGCCAAAATCTCAGCCACCAACCGACAAAGAGAGTTCCAATGACCGCTGAAACACCTCAAATCGATTTTGAAAAGATGGACGGCCTTGTCCCCGGCGTCGTCCAGGATGCCGCCACCGGAGAAATCCTCATGCTCGGCTTTCTCAACCCCGTCAGCTACGCCAAGACCCTCGATTCAGGTTTCGTCACCTTCTGGAGCCGCACCCGCCAGAAGCTCTGGATGAAAGGCGAAACCAGCGGAAACCGCCTCCGCGTCGTCTCCGCCGCGACCGACTGCGACAACGACACGTTGGTCTTCAAGGTGGTCGTCGAAGGCGACGGACTCGTCTGCCACGAAGGCACGGTCTCCTGCTTCACGAAGCAAATTCCCCTGCAAGCCAAGCAAGTCGCGGAAGAGGTCCAAAGTGGCAAATAAAATTCGCCTCGGCATCCCCAAAGGCTCCCTCCAGGACGCAACCATCGCCCTCTTCAAACGCGCCGGTTGGAACGTCTACGCCGACGGTCGCAGCTACTTCCCCTCCATCGACGACAAGGAAATCGAGTGCATGTTGATCCGCGCCCAGGAGATGGCCCGCTACGTCGATCACGGCGTCCTGGATGCAGGTTTGACGGGCATCGACTGGGTCGTCGAAAGCGGCCTCAACGTCCAGAGCATCACCTCGCTCACCTACGCCAAGCAGAGCCGCCGTAAAGTCCGCTGGGTTCTCGCTGTGCCGGAAGGCAGCGGCTTTGAAAAAGCCGAAGACCTGGAAGGCAAGACGATCGCGACCGAGTTGGTCGGCGTTACCAAGAAGTACTTCGCCGACAAGGGCGTCAACGTCAAGGTCGAGTTCAGTTGGGGCGCCACGGAAGTGAAGCCGCCCATGCTCGCCGACGCCATCGTCGAAGTCACAGAAACTGGCAGTTCGCTCAAAGCCAACCGCCTCACCATCATCGACACGGTGATGGAAAGCGAAACCCACCTGATCGCCAGCCAGGCGGCTGCCGCCGACCCGTGGAAGCGCCAGAAGATCGAGCAGCTCGCGATGATGCTCCGCGCTGCAATCGACGCCCAGTCGCAGGTCGGCCTCATGCTCAACGTTCAGCGCCAACACCTGCAAACCGTCCTCGCCGAGTTGCCCGCGCTGAACTCGCCCACTATCTCCGAACTCAGCAACCCCTCCTGGGTAGCTGTCAACACCATCCTCGAGGAAGCCTCGGTTCGCGAAGTAGTCCCGCGCCTGAAAGCCGCCGGCGCCACAGGCATCGTCGAATATCCGCTCAACAAAGTAGTTCTCTAGTCCTAAAAAATCCGGGAGCCCACACCTCGATTCTGAGATGTGGGAGCCAGCAAATCTCAATTCTAAGAAGGGTACTGGCTTAGGCCGTACATTCGAAAAGACCGATCAGAAAGGGCTTCAGCCCTTGAGGGCAGCGATTCCCAATGAAACTCCTGAAAACCCACGGCCGAAACGCCAAACAAGCCGCCAAAGTCCTCGCCCAACTGGAGCAGCGCGGCGGCTCGTCCTTGGAAAGTGTCCTTCCGACCGTCCGCAAAATTCTGAAAAAAGTGCGCAAGGAAGGCGAAGAGGCCCTTGAGATTTACGCCCAAAGATTCGACAGACTGCAAAAAGACGAGCCCATGCGCGTTTCGGAAGCCGAAACCTCAGTCGCCTGGCAGCAACTCGATTTCGCGCTCCAGCAGGCGCTCAAAACGGCGGCAGACAACATCCGGACTTTCGCCCAGCGTCAACTACCGCAATCCTTTGAATTCTTTCCGACGCAAGGACTCACCACCGGTCAGCAAGTCTGTCCCATCCCGTCGGTCGGTTGCTACGTTCCTGGAGGCCGTCACCCGCTGCCCAGCACCATGCTGATGACGGTGATTCCCGCTCAGGTCGCAGGCGTTCCGCGCATAGTCGTCACCTCGCCGCGTCCGGCGCCGGAGACTCTAGCCACAGCACACCTGCTCGGCATCACCGAGTTTTACCGCGTTGGCGGAGCCCACGCGATAGCGGCGCTGGCTTACGGCACGGAATCCATCGCCAAGGTCGCTAAAATCGTTGGTCCTGGCAACCTCTACGTCACAGCCGCCAAGCGCGAAGTGGCATTCGACTGCGCCATCGACATGCTCGCCGGCCCCACTGAAATTGTCGTCACCAGCGACCTCGGCCACCCTGCCAGCATCGCCGCCGATCTCGTCGCCCAGGCCGAACACGATCCCGAAGCGCTTGCCATCTTCGTCACCTCAAACGAGTTACTGGCCCGCGAGGTTCTCGCCGAAACCAAGCGTCAGGCCAGCCAGAATCCAGTCGCCAAACAATCCATCGCGAACAACGGCTACGTCTTCCTCGCGTCTACCCCGGAGGAAGCCCACGCAATCACCAACCGCCTCGCCCCCGAACACCTGACGGTGGACTCCGAAGCCGACCTTGCCTGGGTGCAGAACGCAGGCAGCGTGTTCATTGGCCAGCACAGCCCGCAGCCCATGGGCGACTACATCAGCGGTCCCAACCACACCCTCCCCACCGGCGGCATGGCTATGATTCGCGGAGGTTTAAGCGTCAACGACTTCGTCAAGCTCATCACGATCCAGCGGTACTCGCCAGAGGTTCTCGCCGAACTCGGCCCTAAAGCCATCCGACTCGCTGAAGCTGAAGGCCTGACCGCCCACGCCGAGGCAATTCGCGCTCGAATCGAGGCCAAATGATTGAGCCTCAGCCAAGAGCACGCGTCCGACAGATGCCCGAATATCACCCTCCGCTCGGCAATCGCAGCGCCCTGCGTCTTGACTTCAACGAGAACACGATCGGCTGCTCGCCGGCGGTTCTTGACGCTATCCAAAGCCTTACTGTTGAGGAACTTACACGATATCCAGAACGCGGCCCTGTCGAGGCGCTCGCTGCACAGCATCTCGGACTCGATCCGGAAAAAGTCATTCTCACCAACGGCGTCGACGAAGCTATCCACATTCTTTGCCAAGCGTTTTTGGAGGAAGGCGACGAGCTGTTGCTGCCGGTGCCAACTTACACAATGTATGAGATTTACGCCTCCTCGACCGACGCCAATGTGGTGCGGGTCCAGGCCGGCGAGGACTTTGCATTCCCCTTTGAACGGCTTCTCGCGGCCGTAACGCCGAGAACGAAACTCATCGCTATCGCGAATCCCAACAGCCCCACCGGGTGCGTTTTCAGACGGGAGCAAATCCTTCAGATTGTGCAGCTTGCGTCACAGGCGGTGGTGCTTGTCGATGAAGCTTACTTTCATTTCTACGGCGAAACTGTGATGGACCTGGTGGGAAAAGTCCCCAATTTGATCGTAGCCCGCACATTTTCAAAGGCTTATGGGCTGGCAAGTCTGCGCATCGGGCTGCTCGCCGGCCCGGAATCGCTGCTGCACTGGACTCGCCGGGTTCTTTCGCCCTACAGCGTCAACAGCGTGGCCCTCGCCGCGCTTACCGCAGCGTTGCACGATCAGGCCTATCTCGGCTGGTATGTGGCTGAAATCAAAGGCGCTCGAACACAATTCCTGGGAGATTTGGCACGGATTGGCCTGCAATTCTGGCCTACGGAAGCCAACTTTGTGCTGGTAAGAATTGGTCCGGCTCACAAGGAATTTTGCACGGCGATGCGAGCTCAGGGAATTCTTGTCCGAGACCGTTCTGCCGACCCCGGCTGCGACGGACTGGTGCGCATTACGATCGGAACTCGGGAGCAAATGCGTCAAGCCGCAGCGGCAATCACTGAATTTCAGTTCAACAGAGGGCAATCGGCGTGAGGCAAAGTGCAATCCTTGTCGCGCACTGCGCAATGTTTGATATGCGCTGCGCAATCTTTGCCGCGCATTGTGCAATCCGTGCGACGGTCATCACCCGCGTAAATCCGGAACAGACTGAATACAGAAATTCCACCATCGGAGTCCGAGCATGACCGTCCAAAACCAAGTTCGCACGGCGGAGATCATCCGCCATACTACCGAGACCAAGATCGACCTGCACCTGACTCTCGAAGGCCAGGGGCAATATCAGGTCTCGACGGGAATCCGGTTCTTCGACCACATGCTGGAGCTTTTCACGCGCCACGGAGGCTTCGACCTCACGCTCACCTGCAAGGGCGATCTGGACGTGGATCAGCACCATACCGTCGAGGACGTTGGAATCGCTCTGGGCGAGGCTGTTGCGCGGGCTATCGGAGACAAGCGCGGGATCAACCGCGCCGGCTACTTCCTCATGCCGATGGATGAAACGCTGGCCATTGCCGCCATCGACCTGAGCGGCCGCACCGCCTACGCGGTTGAGACGAAAGTGCGTACGCGGCTGGTCGGCGATTTGCAATCCGAGCTGGTCACAGATTTCTTTGAAGGATTTGCAAGGGGCGCGCAGGCCAATGTGCATGTCAAGACGATGTACGGACGCAGCAATCATCATAAGATTGAGGCTATTTTCAAAGCTTTCGCGAGAGCTCTGCGCGTGGCTGTCTCCCGCGATGCTCAGTTAGCCGAGATGTTACCTTCGACCAAGGGATTGCTATGATGCGAGTTACCGTGATCGACTACAAAGCCGGCAATCTGACTTCGGTCGTCAAGGCCCTGCGCCATCTTGGCGCGGAGGTTGAAGTCACTGACCGCCCTGAGCCGCTTGCGAAGGCCGAGCGCATTATCCTGCCGGGCGTTGGCCATTTTGCCGCGACGCGCCGCCTCGACGAAGCGGGACTTACGCCGGCCATCCGCGCAGCGATTGACCGCAGTATTCCGTTCCTCGGTATTTGCGTCGGTATGCAGTGGCTGCTAGAAGGCAGTACGGAGGCTTCGGATCAGCCGGGCCTCGGCTATTTTCCGGGCATTTGTCAGCGTTTTCCGGATGGCACGCAAAAGGTGCCGCACGTTGGTTGGAACACAATTGAGAAGTGTGTCGGGCCGAGGCTCTTGAACGACCTGAATCCTCGGGAATATGTCTACTTCACTCACTCCTACTATGTGCCGCGCTTGACCTTAATGCGAGATGGCGACGGCGAGCTTTATCCTGCGTCGGCGGCGGACACGTATTACGTTGTCAACTTCGCTGCGGCGCTCGAATGGGACAACGTCTTCGGTGTGCAGTTTCACCCCGAAAAGTCGGGCGAGACCGGCTTGAAAATCCTGAAAAACTTCCTGGAGTTCCGACCTTGCTGACCCGCCGCATTATCGCTTGCCTGGATTGCCGCGACGGCCGTGTCGTCAAAGGTGTTCAGTTTGTAGACCTCATCGACGCCGGTGATCCCGCTGCACTGGCGCATCGCCACGCGCAGGAGGGCGCGGACGAAATCGTCCTGCTGGACATCACAGCTACGCACGAGGGCCGCGCCACGCTGCTCGACACGGTTCGCCGTACCGCGCAATCGCTGTTTGTCCCTTTCACCGTCGGCGGAGGGATCCGAACCGCGGCCGATGCCGAAGCTGTCTTTGAAGCTGGGGCCGACAAGGTCAGCGTCAACTCTGCGGCGTTGGCCGATCCCGAACTGATCGGCCAGATTGGGGCCAGCTTCGGCGCGCAGGCGGTGATCGTCGCCATCGATGCTCGGCGCGATCGCGACTCGTATGATCCAGTCCGCAACGCGCGTGTCTTCACCCACGGAGGCCGCAAAGACACTGGCCGAACTGCCGTCGGATGGGCGCGGGAAGCTGAGTCCCGAGGCGCAGGCGAAATCCTGCTCACTTCTATGGATTCAGACGGCATGAGGAACGGCTTCGATTGCGAACTCACTGCTGCCGTCAGCGGCGCCGTGCGAATCCCGGTCATTGCCAGCGGCGGCGCCGGAACCGTCGCGCATTTTGCAGAAGTGTTTGGGGCAGGGAAGGCGGATGCTGCGCTCGCCGCAAGTATCTTTCACTTCGGCGTTTCCAGCGCTCGGTCGCTCAAGCAGGAACTGGCGAAAACCGGCATACCCGTGAGGCTCCCATGCTGATTCCATCGATAGATTTATTGGGCGGCAAGATCGTCCAGTTAGTCCAGGGCGAGAAGCTCAAGTTATCCTTCGACGACTTCGATTACTGGATTGAGAAGTTCTCCAGATACCCGCTCGTTCAGCTCATCGATCTTGACGCGGCCATGCGCCAAGGCGAAAACACCGCACTGGTCGAACAGATATGCAAGCGTCTGCCCTGCCAGGTGGGCGGCGGCATTGGCACCATCGACCGGGCGCGAAAGGTGCTCGATGCAGGCGCTCGCCGCGTTATCGTGGGTTCTTCGCTTTTCACGGAGGAAGATGGCGCGGGCCGCGTCCAAACCGATCACGCTCGCGAACTGGCCGGGGCCTTGGGTACTGGGCGCATCGTGGCCGGAATCGATGCACGAAACGGACTTATTGCTACCAAGGGTTGGAAGTCTCAGGTTGCCCTGACCCCGGAAGAGGCCATCCCTGCTCTCGAACCCTTCGCGGGAGCTTTTCTTTATACCCACATCGACGGCGAGGGGCTGATGCAGGGCTTTCCTATTCAAATCGCACAACGCCTGCGCGCATTAACTGAGCGCCAGCTGATCGTCGCCGGCGGCATAAGCACACGATCCGAAATCGATGCCCTCGCCGACATTCATGTCGATGCCGTGGCCGGAATGGCCGTATACACCAACCTGCTTGCGGTTTGAGACCCGTTCAGGCGGAGCGAGCCAATGGCTTGTCATCGTTTGCGCTCTTCCGAGCCTGATTGAGGATTAATTCTACAGCCCGCACCATTTCCGTCGAGTGATCTGAAATCTCCCGGGTTACCGCGGTCTGTTCTTCCATCGCGGTTGCCACGCTGCTCACGTATTGGTTGACCAGCCCCACGCCTCCAACGGTCTCGCGAATGGTCTCCGCGACTTTGGTGGAAATGGCCTGCACCGCGGCAATCTCCCCGGAAATCTGATCCGTGGCTTTGGCCGTCTGGTCGGAGAGACCCTTTACCTCCGCGGCCACCACTGCAAATCCCTTGCCGGCTTCGCCGGCGCGCGCCGCCTCAATTGTCGCATTCAAGGCCAGCATGTTGACGCGCCCCGCAATGCCACGGATCAGGCCCACAATCCTCTCCATTGCTTTCATCGATTCGGTCAGACTGGCTGCCTGTTCTCCCGATGCCGCAGTGGTCTCCATGATGCGCCCGGTAGCCTGGCGGGACATCTCCATATTGCGGCTGATTTCGTCGATTGAGAGTGCCATTTCTTTGGTTGAAGTTGCCATGCTCGCCGCGTTGCGCTGGGTAACCTCCGTATTGTTAATCAAGGCGGTGATGTCGGTGGCGAACTTCACCACTTTGAAGGGACGACCGTCCATATCCAGAATCGGGTTGTAGCTGGCCTGAATCCAGACGCGCTTGCCGTGCTTGCCGACGCGACGAAACACCCTTGCGTCCGCATGGCCCGCCCTCAGGCTACGCCAAAACTCCGCGTATGCCGCCGAACTTTCTTCTCCCGGCTCTAGGAAGATGCTGTGCTGACGCCCTTGGATCTCCTCGAGCGTGTAACCCATCACCTCCAGAAAGAGCCGGTTTGCTTTCTGGATTGCCCCTTCCATGCTGAACTCAACGGTCGCCTGCACCTTGTCGAGTGCCGCCATTTGCCCTTCAAAGTCCGCATTTCGCAGCTTGATCTGGGTCACATCTGTGGCAAATTTCACGACCTTGTATGGCTTGCCGACCGAGTCGAAGATCGGATTGTAGCTGGCCAGCAGCCATACTTCCTTACCGCCTTTGCCATAGCGCTTATACTCGCCCCGGTCGAATTCGCCGCGCCGCAGCTTGGCCCAGAAATCCCGGTACGCTGAAGTCTGCGCGTACTCCCGATCGGCGAAGATGCTGTGGTGCTTGCCGACAATCTCGGCCCACGTATAGCCCATCAAGTTGAGAAAATTCTCATTCGCGTCCAGAATTGTCCCATCCAGCGCAAAGTGAATCATCGCCTGGACGCGGTTGATGGCATCCATTTGGCCGCGAATCTCGGCCTCCGCAGTGTTCTTATTCTCAGCCGCTGCCATCTCCCGCAAACTGACCGGTTTCATGGCACGCCTAAAGCCGTCGAACATGGCAATCTCCTCGATTCCTCGGCGTCTTTCAGGAAGAGCTGCCCCAGGCGTCGAATTCACGCCACGGCGATTCGGGCTGCGTTCCAGCCCTGGGTTCGGAGGTGATCTAGTGTCCTCTATCGACGATTTAAGAACAAAGCTGAGGTTCGAACCGGAAAATGGACCAAAT
>Ga0182012_10001793_pt1 | contig 23480 bp, 19 predicted proteins | sample 612S2SmetaG_FD_120486 | JGI IMG/M metagenome (GOLD analysis project Ga0182012, IMG submission 120486) | Permafrost microbial communities from Stordalen Mire, Sweden - 612S2S metaG | ecosystem: Environmental > Terrestrial > Soil > Wetlands > Permafrost | place: Sweden: Stordalen | collected... | reverse complement strand
TTACCGCGACGGCGGGGATAAGCTTCGACAGCCGACCGGAACAGTGGTGTATTGTTCACGGCCGGCATTGATCAGCCTCGGCGGGTGTGTGGCAATGGCTACGCCATCGCTGCAAAACGAAAGTGCCGGATACACCGGTTGCGCTCCCAATGAAAACCAAATAACCAATGTGAAGACGATCTTGGGCAACCCCATCAATTACGATGCCACTTGCAAAGGAAAGACCTATTTTTGTTCTGACGGACACTGCGCTCCGGTAGCCAACTAATCGGACAAGAGAATACGTTGGGACGCAGGTTCCCTGGCACATCCGTCTTGGGATTCTCCGCTGCCCGTAAGGGGAATTCCGCCGAATTACGGACGCCGGGAGGCGTGCCGGCTCCTGCCGGAATGCCTGCACGTCTCCCGGCCCACCTAAACCCGGCTCACTCCCCGAGATTGATCCACGCCGACTTGGTCTGCGTGTACGAGATCAAGCTCTCGACGCACTTGTCGCGCCCCTGACCGGATTGCTTGTACCCGCCGAACGGCTGCGTCATGTCCCCGTGGTCGAAGCAGTTCACCCAGATCACACCCGCTTCGAGATCGCGAACGGTCTTGAGCGCGACGTTCAGGTCACGGGTCCAGACCGAGGCGGCGAGGCCGTAAATGGAATCGTTGGCGATGCTGAGCGCTTCCTTGATGCCGTTCACCTCGATGGCGGAGGCGACGGGGCCGAAGATCTCCTCCTGGGCGATGGTCATGCGGTTGTTCACTCCCGTGAACAACGTAGGATTCACGTAGGCGCCGGCGAGATCCGGCGTGTCCCCTCCGAACTCGAGCTTCGCGCCCTCCTTCTTGCCCTTCTCGATGTAGCCGACGACGCGCGCCCGATGGGACGAGGTGACCAGCGGCCCCAAGTTCGTGGCGGGATTCAACGGATCGCCCGCCTTGTAGGCGCTCTTGCCCTTCTCGATGAACCGGGCAAGAAATTCCTTGGCGATCGGACGATCGATCAGCAGCCGCGATCCCGCGTTGCAGACCTCGCCCATGTTGCCGTAGATGCCGTTGATGGCGTAGGTCACCGCCGCATCCAAGTCCGGCAGATCCGCCAGGAAGATCTGCGGCGTCTTGCCGCCGCACTCCAGGCTCACGCGCTTCATGTTCGACTGACCCGCATAGATCAGCATCTGCTTGCCGATCTCCGTCGAGCCGGTGAATCCGATCTTGGCCACGTCCATGTGCAGAGCCAGCGCCGCGCCGGCGTGTTCACCGAGTCCGTTGACGACATTGAAGACTCCCGGCGGCCCGCCGGCCTCGACGAACAGCTCCGCCATGAGCAGGCCCGACAGGGGAGATTGCTCGGCGGGCTTCAGCACCACGCAGTTTCCCGCGGCGAGCGCGGGAGCCACTTTCCAGGCGGCCATCAGCAAGGGGTAGTTCCACGGCACGATGCTGCCGACCACGCCGAGCGGCTCGCGCAGAATGTAGTGGAACGCATCCTGCGCAGTGGCGGTGACCTGCCCGTCGATCTTGTCGATGAGCTCGCCGAAGTAGGTGAAATTCTTGGCGGCGGCCGGCACGTCGATGGTGACCATGTCGGTGATCGGCTTGCCCATGCAGAGCGTGTCGAGCAGCGCGAAGCGCTCGGTATTCTCCTCGATGAGCCGCGCGAACGCGAACAGCACCGCCATCCGGTCGCGGGGGGCCTTGCGGCTCCAGACGCGCGAGTAGAACGCCTTCTTGGCGGCGGCCACCGCGGCATCGATGTCTTCCTTGGTTCCCGCGCTCACTTCGCACAGAGGCGCGCCGGTCGCCGGATTGATCACCGTGAAGCGTCCTTTCTTCACCGAATCGACATACTTGCCGTCGATGAAATGACGTGTCTCGTAGCGAACGCGGGACGCGCGCGCCTGCCAATCGCTGGTGCTCAAGGAAGCCAGGGTCATGAGAGATTCTCCAAATGGGTTCACGCGGAGGGGCGATTATAGTGCATCCGCTATTCGTTAGGCGCTCGCTCGGCGGCAAGCGCCGGCAGGCGGGACGAGAGATAGGTGCGCAGCCAGGCGACCCCCGGGGATGGAGAGCCGCCCGCAGTGCGGTAGCCGAACTCGCAAAGGCCTTGCTGCGCGGATTCCGCGATCAGGATCGTCGGGCGCCGGCACCAGGGAGCGAGCCGCCCGGCCAGGTATCGAAGCGCCTCCGCGGCCTCGCCGGGGCGCCCGAGATAGAGGCGCCGCACACGACATCGTGCCGGGCCGGTCGGAATGATTTGCAGTACGCATACCCCGTCAGGGCGCCGTTCGATCAATTGATTCGGCGCCATGAAACGCCGCAGCCAGGTCTCTTGCGGGGCTGATCCGGCGAGACGGCCGTAGCGAGCTGCGCTCCAGCCAGAGCCGATCGGCACGCCCGGTGCATCGAGGGCGGCCGCCTCGAGCGCGGATGCGGCATCCGACCGCACCGCGAGCGCCTCGATCCACTGCTCCGCGATGAGTTTCCAATTCGCGCGGATCTCGATCTCCGGAAGCACCTGGAGCACCCCTCCATCCAGCCGGAGGATCTCTTCCCGCAGAGCGCCCCCGCCCGTCGGCAGTTCGTCATCAGGCGTCCTCCCGCCCACGGGGCCGGATGACCTGACCCAATAAAATCCTGCCGCGGATTTCACTTGCAGCGTCGCGAGATCGGCGCCGCCGCCGGCTATGCATCGGCCGTCCGATGCAAATTTCAAGCCGTGCGCCGGGCAGGCGAGACCCTCCTCGAGGCGCCCGCGGCGCACGTCGACCAACGCATGGGGCAGCTGTGGACAGCTGTTGCGCACTGCCTGCACGTCGCCGAACGCATCCCGCATCAGCAGGACGCGTTCGACGCCCAGATCCACCGCGACGAAATCTTGGGCTCGCGCGAGTTCGGACTCGTGCGCCACGATTTGCCAGGAAGTCCGGAACAACGCATCCCGCTCGAGCGACCAGGCGCGCTCGCTCCCGTACACCCATCCCGCCAAGGGACGGGCCGGCGGCGCGCGGCCCGAGGCGCGTCCGCCGGGAGAATCGCCCGCGGCGAATCGCCCGGGAAAGACCGACCTCAAGTAGGCCATGCAGCGACGCTTGGCGGCGGCCCGGTCGATGTCCTCCTCCTGCCGGAACGCAAAATCCTGCCAGAGCATTTCCAAAACGCCGATGAGCCCGAGCGCGATTCCGTCGGGATCGAGCTGGGATTGGCCGGTGTCCTCGATCAAACGGCCGATGAGCTCGCGCACCAGCACGGTAAAGCCCTCGTCCTTCTGCCCGCAAATGTCGTAGTATTCCTGTCGCGAGCTCGCTTCGCCCCAGAACGCGTACCAGACGGAAACTTTGCGAGGGCTGGCGATTTCGGGATCGAGGTATAGGTCCACCATGAGCTCGAGCGCCGCGACCGGGTTCGACTTGAGTTTGGCGACGGGCACCAGCAACTGGTCTTCGAACTCGGTGGACAGGAACTGGAGGGACGCGATCAGCATCGCGGCTTTGGAATCGAAGTAGAAACGGACGATACCGGGAGACATTCTCGCGATTGCCACCACTTTCTCCACGGTGGTTCGCGACGGGCCAAAGATGTGCAACGCCGATATGCAGGCATCGATCAAACGCTGCCGCTGCCGATTGTGGGCGGATCGCGCCCGGGGGGCCCGGCCCGCTGTCTCGGATTTTTTCTTGCGCGCGCTCACGCCCCGCGGTAACCCGGCATGAGCGGCGCCGCCCGCGACGCGCACGACCCCCCTTCGCGCACCAGCAACTGGCTGTTGCGGCACGGGAAGTGGCTGATCATCGGTCCGCCCATGCTGTACCTTTTGGTGTTCTTCCTCATTCCCTTCGCATTCGCCCTGAAGATCAGCTTCGCGGACACCGCCGTGCGAGTGCCTCCGTTCAACGACATTCTAACCATCGGCCCGGATTGGCACATCCATTTGACGCTGAGTCTCTCCAATTTCCAGTACCTGTTCACCGATGAGATCTACGGCGTCTCGTATCTCTACTCCATCAGAACGGCCTTCTTCTCGACATTGGTGTGCCTGGCGCTCGGCTATCCCATGGCCTACGCCATCGCCAGAACCTCGAAGTCCACTCAGAGCATCCTGTTGCTCTTCATCATTTTACCGTTTTGGACCTCGTTTCTGCTGCGGGTGTATGCCCTGGAGGGCATCATCCGCGAAACCGGCCTGTTGAACTCGGCGCTGATCTGGTTGGGCATCATCCACAAGCCGCTGCAGATCATGCATACGACGCTCGCCGTCTATCTCGGCATCATCTATTCCTACCTGCCGTTCATGGTCCTGCCGTTGTTCGCCACACTCGAGAAGCTCGATCATTCGCTCAACGAGGCGGCGGCGGATCTCGGGAGCCCGCCGTGGCGCACCTTCCTCGACGTGACGCTGCCGCTGTCGGTCCCCGGCATCATCGCGGGCTCGATGCTGGTGTTCATCCCCGCGGTCGGGGAGTTCGTGATCCCGACGCTCCTCGGTGGACCCGACAACCTCATGATCGGGCGCATTCTCTGGGACGAATTCTTCGGCAACCGCGATTGGCCGGTGGCCTCCGCCGTCGCGGTCGCGTTCCTCATTCTGCTGGTGGGCCCAATCGCGCTCTATCAGCACTACAGCACCAAGCAGCTCGAGGCCTGATTGCAGGACCGTCTGTCACCATTCCTGATCTCGGTCCTGTGCATCGGCATCGCGATTCTGTACATCCCGATCCTGGTGCTGATCGGCTACTCGTTCAATGCGTCCTCGTTGGTCAGCGTGTGGGGGGGCTTTTCCACGGCCTGGTACACCCAGCTGCTGCACAACGATCAAATTCTCGATGCGGCGTGGCTGTCGCTCAAGATCGGCGTCGTGGTATCGACCGGGTCGGTGATTCTCGGCACCCTGGCCGCCATTTCCCTGGTGAGATTCACGGCGTTCCGCGGACGGCTGCTGCTGACCGGCATGGTGAATGCGCCCCTGGTCATGCCCGAGATCATCACCGGCATCACGCAGCTTCTTCTGTTCATCTCGATGCTGCGCGTCGTGGGATGGCCGCATCGGGGATTCACGACCATCGTCATCGCGCACATCGCGTTCTGCACCGCCTACGTGACCGTCACCGTGCAATCTCGCCTTCAAGGCGCAGATCGCTCGCTGGAAGAGGCCGCGATGGATCTGGGCTCGGGTCCGGTGCGCGCCTTTCTCGACACGACCCTGCCCATCATCGCGCCGGCCCTCGCATCGAGCTGGCTGTTGTCCTTCACGCTGTCGCTCGATGATCTGGTGATCTCGAGCTTCGTGTCCGGACCCGGCGCAAGCACCCTGCCGATGGTGATCTTCTCCAAGGTGAAGCTGGGCGTGACCCCCGATGTGAATGCCCTGGCGAGCCTGGTGATCTGCCTGGTGGGCATTTGCGTGCTGATTGCCGGGTATTTGATGCGCCGGAGCGAGCGTCAGCGGCTCCTGGACGCGCAGATGGCGGAGCGCTGAGGCCCTGGCCTACTCCTGAACCGCGACGTACGCGGGGTCCCAGGGCTTGCGGGTGAAGATCTTGCGCACCAGCGGCTCGAACGATTCGAGCGCATCCCACCGATATTTGGGATCGAAGGAATTCTGGTCCCAGTTCGCGCAGAAGTCCTTGCAGGCCTGGTACCAGGGATGCCCCCGAAAGCGTTCGCGCCCGTCACGATTTGCGCCGAGATGGTGGGCGTAGTAATAGCTCTGGAAGAGCCCGTGCTGCTCGACGATCCAGGTGACCTGCGGCCGGACATACGGCCGGATGATGGCGCAGGCGATTTCCGCGTGATTGAACGGCGCCAGCTCGTCCCCCAAATCGTGAATGAGCGCCGCCACGACGAGCTCGTCATCCGCGCCGTCGCGCCGCGCGCGCGTCGCGGCCTGCAGCGAATGCTCGAGCCGGGTGACGGGGTAGCCGCCCAATGAACCGGAAAGCTGCTCGAGGGAGGCCAGAATCCTCCCGGGCAGCTCGCTCACGTACTCGCGCTCGTAAATCTCGAGCAGCTGGTAGTCCTCCCGGGTGCCGTGCTGCATCTCGGTGAAGCCGACGATGCGGTTCAGGTGCGATTGGTTTGCGGCCATTGGATCCTCGTCGATGAATTTCCCGCCGCTCATTCGGCGGTCTTGATCCGCGTCCAGGTGCGCGTGCGGAGCCTTTCGGTCGCGGCGTTCACCTCGGCGGATCGGTAGAGCCTGGCCTCGATCTGCGGGGTGGGATATAGCGTCGGGTCGTTCAGGATATGCGCGGCCACCAGCGGCCGCGACGCGATATTGTCGTTGCCGTAATAAATCGAGTTGGTGATTTCGGCAATCACGTCCGGCCGCAGGATGAAATTGATGAATTGATAGGCGGCCTCCGGGTGAGGCGCACCATCCGGGATGAGGAGCGAGGAGAACGTCTCGTTGGCGCCCTCCTTCGGCAACGTGAATGCGAGATTGACATTCACACCCACCGCCTTCGCCCGGGCGTGCGACATCGCATAGTCGCTCGACCAGGACATGGCGAGGCACACCTCGCGGTTGGCGAGGCCGTTCAGATACTCGGCGGAGTCGAACGAGCGGACATAAGGCCGAACCTTGAGCAGCATATCCTGCGCCGCTTTGAAATCCTCCGGCTTCGTCGAGTTCGGATCGAGGCCGAGGTATCTGAGGGCGAGCTGGATCACATCCTCCGCGGAGTCGAGGAAGGTGACGCCGCAATCGGCGAACTTGGACACCACCTCGGGCTTGAACAGCATGTCGAGGCTGTCCACCGGCGCATTCGGCATGCGCGCCCGGATCATGTCGACGTTGTAGGCGAATCCGTTCATGGAGTGCAGATAGGGAACCGCATGGGCGTTCCCCGGATCGTAGGCGGACTGGATGGCAAGCACGTGAGGATCGAGGTTCTTCCAGTTCGGAAGCTTCGATTTGTCCAGGGTCTCGTAGACTCCCGCCTTGATCTCCCGGCTGAAGTAGTCCGTCGAAGCGCTCACGATGTCGTAGCCCGAGCCGCCGGCGAGCAACCTCGCCTCCATGGTCTCCTCGGCGTCGTACATGTCGTACACCACTTTGATGCCGGTGAGCTTCTCGAATTTCGCGACCGTCTGCGGGCCGATGAAATCGCTCCAATTGTAGATGTAGAGACGCTTTTCCTCCGCGGCCCGGGCGGCCGGGGCGGCGGACAGCGCGACCAACGCCAGGAGGGCGACTGCGGCGAGGCGCGCCACGTGAGATCGAGTGCACGGCATCCACTTAAGTGTACCATCGCAAACGCCGTGGGATCGCCCAACGGAACGCGGCGGCGCGGCCGCCGCAAGACCAGACTTCGGGGAGCCAAAAAACCATGTTCCAGCCCTGCACAGCGCGTGTCATCGCCCTCATTCTCGCCCTCTCCTTCGGGACCGCCTCGGCGGCCTCGCCCCCCGCCCCGGCGCCCGCCACGCCCGCGCCCCGCGCGCGCGATCTGGGCATACCGTTCGACGGCACCCCGGGTCCGTACGACGCCATCACCGACGTGGCCGGCGTACTGGTCGGCCACACCACTTTGATCTCGGGCTCCGGCCCATTGAAGGTCGGAGAGGGCCCGGTGCGCACCGGCGTCACCGCGGTATTGCCTCGCGGCCTCGATTCGCTGTCGAATCCCGTGTTCGCCGGCTGGTTCGCGCAGAACGGCAACGGAGAGATGACCGGCACCACCTGGGTCGAGGAGTCCGGCTTTCTCGAGGGCCCCGTGATGATCACCAATACGCACAGCGTGGGTGTCGTCCGGGACGCCGTCATCCGCTGGCGCGTCGCACGCGGAAATGCCGATTCCAGCGGCTATTGGTGGTCGCTACCCGTGGTGGGCGAAACCTGGGACGGATGGCTCAACGACGTGAACGGCTTTCACGTCAAGCCCGAGCATGCATTTCACGCGCTCGATTCGGCGCACGGCGGCCCGGTGGAGGAAGGCAGCGTCGGCGGCGGCACCGGCATGATCTGCAATGGCTACAAAGGGGGCATCGGGACCGCCTCGCGCAAGCTCGAGGACAAGGACGGCGGCTACACCGTCGGCGTTCTGGTTCAGTGCAACTACGGCACCCGCGACAACCTGCGCATTGCCGGGATCAACGTGGGCCGTGAAATTCCCGCCCCCGAGCCCTACGTGTTCATCCCCTCCGATGTCGCCGAACTCGGCTCCATCATCGTCATCGTCGCGACGGACGCACCGCTGCTCGCGCACCAGCTGAAGCGCCTCGCCCGCCGGGTGACGCTCGGTCTCGGCCGCAACGGCAGCATCTCGGGCAACGGCTCGGGCGATATCTTCATCGCCTTCTCGACCGCCAACTCCGGCGCCGCGACCGAGGGACACGTGGTGGATCTGAAAATGTTGCCCAACGATTCACTCGACCCCGTCTTCAAGGCGACCGTGGAATCCACGGAAGAGGCCGTCGTCAACGCGATGGTGGCGGCGCACGATATGATCGGTGCCGACGACCACAAGGTGATCGCATTACCGCATGAGGCCTTGCGCGAAGTGCTCGCGAAATACAATAGGCTCAACCGCTAGCCGTTGGCGACCCCTCGATTGACCGGCGGACGCTCGTCCGCGATGACTTCGTCGAGCGAGCGGTCGAGGAGCTCGACCGCCTCGTTCACGTCCACCTCGCTGATCATCAGGGGCGGCATGAAGCGCACGGTGCTTTGACCGCAGGACAAGAGGATCAGTCCGTTGTGAAAGGCGCGCGTGATCAACGCATCGCAGAGCTTCTTGGCCGGAGTCTTGCTCGCCCGATCCGTGACGAGCTCCATGCCGATCATGAGCCCCTTGCCGCGGATCTCGCCGATGACCAAATGCTTCTTCGCCAACGAACGCAGCTTGCCCATGAAATAGCCGCCGACCTTGGCGGCATTGTCGCACAGCTCTTTTTCGACGATCTCGAGTGTCGCGAGCGCCGCCGCGCAGCACAACGGATTGCCCCCATAGGTATTTCCGTGGGCGCCCCGCGTCCATTTCTGCATGATGGAACGCTTCGCGACGACCATGCCGATGGGCATCCCGGATCCGAGCCCTTTGGCGAGCGTCATGATGTCGGGTTCGACGCCAAAGTGCTGGGAGGCGAACATTTTGCCAGTGCGCCCGATGCCGGATTGCACCTCGTCGAAGATCAACAGGATGCCGTGCCGATCGCACAGAGCCCGCAATCCCGCGAGAAACCCGTCCGGAGGCACGAGATAGCCGCCCTCGCCCTGGATCGGCTCGACGAGAATGCCCGCCACCTCGCCCGCCGGCACGTTGTGGACGAACAGCGTTTCCTCGATGTACTTGAGCACCGCCTGTCCCTGGTCCGCACCCGCGAGCAGCGGCCGGTAATTATTGGGATAAGGAACATGGGTGACTCCCGGCATGGTCGGGAAGAATCCCTTCTGCTGGGTGTACTTGCTCGAGGTGAAGGAGAGCGAGCCCATGGTGCGCCCGTGAAAGCCGCCGAGAAAGCCGAGGAAGCGCCCCCGGCCCGTCACATAACGTGCGAGCTTGAGCGCCGCCTCCACGCTCTCGGTGCCCGATTGCGCAAAGAAACTCATCACCGGCTCTTTCATGGGCGCGAGCTCCTGCATGCGCTCGGCGAGCTTCACCTGACCTTCGTGCCAGTAATCGGAGGAGATATGGATGAATTGGTCGGCTGCATCCTTGATGGCCTGCACCACGCCGGGGTGGCTGTGGCCGGTGCTGCAAACGGCGATGCCCGCCGCAAAATCCAGAAACCGGTTGCCGTCGACGTCCCAGACCTGCGCTCCCCGACCATGCGACATCACGAACGGATAGTCGCGGGGATAGGAGGGTGACACCGCCAGGGCATCGCGCGCCAGCAGCTCGCGTGCTTTGGGTCCCGGCAATTCGGTCTTGATATGCGCCTTCTTCATGATTCAACTCCCGCTCGACGGCTGGTTCCATGCTCCGACTGAATGGCATTATATCCTGTGCCGACGGCAGATTTCCCGGCGCCCCCTCGGGAGTTCCACGCTTGCAATTGACGGGTTGAACCGGCAGGCTTGGCGACGCATTCGACGCCCCGCGGAGATATGAAGCATGCCGACGAGCGATTCCCCTAAGCCCTCCGTGCCCCCCAAGACGTGCGCCGGTGCGAGTGTCGCGGCCGCTTCGGCAGCACTCTTCTGCACGCTTGCGGGGTCGCTCGCTGCATCCGCGAGCGCGGCGGCCGCGCGGTCCTACCAGATCTACGTGTCCGACGAGCGCTCGAACGAAGTCACGGTGATCGACGGCGCCGACTTCACGGTGGCGGGCACCATCCCCGTGGGCAAGCGGCCGCGTGGAATTCATGCGAGTCCCGACGGCAAGTCCGTGTACGTGGCGCTGAGCGGCACGCCGATTGCGATGCCGCCTCAACTCGATGCCCATGGCAATCCCGTCTTCAAGCGCGATGAGGACGACAATGCGAGCAACGCGGACAAGGCGGCCGACGGCATCGGCATCATCGATGTGGCGCAGCAGCGCCTCGCGGGCAAGATCTCCGCGGGATCGGATCCCGAGGAGTTCGCGCTCAGCCGGGATGGGACTCAACTTTACGTCTCCAACGAGGACACGAAGTCGGCGAGCGTGGTTAACATCGCCGCCGCAAAGGTCGAGCACGTCATTGCAGTCGGCCAGGAGCCCGAAGGCGTCGCCACCACGCCAGACGGAAAACAGTTCTACGTGACCTGCGAAAGCGCCGGCGACGTCTATGTCATCGACACCTCGAGCTATTCGGTGGTCGGGCATTTCAAGGTGGATCCGCGCCCGCGCACGGTGGCCTTCCTGCCGAGCGCCGGCGTGGCGTTCGTTCCGTCGGAATCTTCGGGCGAGCTCAACGTGGTGGACTCGAAGGACTTCAAATCGGTCAAGGTCATCACCCTGCCCGCCGGATCCCGCCCCATGGGCGTGCGCGTGTCGCCCGACGGCTCTCGGGTCTACGTGAGCACCGGTCGGGGCGGCACCGTGTCGATCATCGACTCGCATAGCTACGCCGTGGTGGGCTCCATCAGCGTGGGGACCCGCCCGTGGGGCATGGCGCTCTCGCCCGACGGGAAGTACCTGTTCACCGCGAATGGACCCTCGGACGACATTTCGGTGGTGGATTTGAAGACGAATCAGGAGATCAAGCGTGTGAAGACCGGCAAGAGTCCCTGGAGCTTGACGATCGTCCCCGGCGGCTGACCCGGCGGCGGAGCACTCGGCATGATGTGGTGGCGCTCTCTGATTGCCGTCGCGGTGGGCGGCATGCTCGGCTGTTTGCTGCGCTGGGTGCTCGCGATATTCCTGAACCGGTATTTTCCAACCATCCCGCCCGGAACACTCGCCGCCAACCTGATCGGTTGTTACGTGATCGGCGTCGCGCTCGCGTTCTTCCTGCAATATCCGGCGTTTGCGCCCGAATGGCGCCTGTTCATCACCACCGGATTTTGCGGAGGGCTCACCACCTTCTCGACCTTTGCGGCGGAGGTGGTGTTGTTGATGCAGACCGGCCGCAACGGCGCGGCGTTAATGGCGATTGGGACGCACCTGATCGGATCGCTGCTGATGACCTTTGCCGGCATCGCCACGGTGACCTGGCTCAAGAGCTGAGGCCCGCTCGCCGAGCTGGCGCAACAGGCGGGAGCGCGAAGCGAGAGCTCGCACGGTGGAATGCGATGTCTTGCGATCCACCTCTATGACCAGCAAGTGCGTGAGATTGGTCTGCTCGAACAGCATGAGGAGCTCGCCCGCCCTCGCCGCCTCGACATGATCCCAATCGAGCGCCAGGAGCTCATCCCAGGGTGTCATCACGTGGACCACGCGGATGTCTTCGTGGCGGCTGTAATTCGAAGACTGCAGGAACTGCATGGGCCGCTCGCCCTGGATGTCGTAGGAGGTGATGAGGCCCACCAAGCGCTGTTCCTTGGCGACCAGCAGCGCGCGAACGCTCAAGCGGATCATGTCACTCAGGGCATCATCGATTTGCCGCTCGGCATCCACGGTCATCGGATAGTCGCGCTTGAAATCGGTGAGCGCGTAGATCGCGGGATCGCTCAATTCGAGCGGGCGCCCGTCGAGGATCGAGCGACGCGGCAGCACCGGGTCGCCGAACTTTCGCATCGGCAGGAGTGACATCGAACCGAGCAAAGAGCCTTTCATGAGATATACGAACCGCGGGAGCGCGTTAGGTTCCGTTGCCGATTTCCCTCCCCGCGCATCCCATGGTATATTATTAGATACCTAACCATTAGGCTGCTCCGCAATGCCCGAACTCGAAGAACGCTTCGCCGATGCCCTGCACGGGACGGCGCGCATCTGGCGCCAGGCGGTCGACCGACGGCTGAAAAATCTGGGCATGAGCCAGGCCAGCTGGATGACGATCGCGGTGGCCTCCAAGGCACGTAGCCCGCTGTCCCAATCCGAGCTGGCAGAGCGTCTCGGCGTCGAGGGAGCGACCATGGTCGCCATGGTGGACCGGTTGGCGAAGGCAGGCTTCGTCATGCGTCAGCCCTGTCAAGCCGACCGGCGCATCAACCGCGTGGTGCTCACCGAAGAAGGGAATCGTCTGTGTGAGACCGTCAAAGCCGAGGCGGCCGCTGTGCGCCGCGAGCTTCTGGCGACCATCGATCCTGTGAGCCTGGCGGTTGCCACGGAGCTGCTCGAGACGCTGCAAGGACTGATCGAGCGTTCCGTCTAACGCGCTGACCATGGCCGGAGCGATCAACCGACGCATGATCACGGTGTCCATCATGGCCGCCACCGTGATGCAGACCTTGGACAGCACGATCGCGAACGTGGCGCTGCCGCACATGCAAGGCGCGCTCTCCGCCTCGCAGGATCAGATCGCCTGGGTATTGACGGCGTACATCGTGGCCGCCGCCATCGCCACGCCGCTCACCGGTTGGATGGTCGACCGCTTCGGCCAGAAGCGCGTGTTTCTCGCCTCGGTGATCGGCTTCACCGTGGCCTCGGCCCTGTGCGGTCTTGCGGACAGTCTCGGGCAGATCGTCTCGGCCCGCCTGCTTCAGGGGGTGTTCGGCGCGGCGTTGGTTCCGATGTCCCAGATGGTGCTGATGGAGATCAATCCACCGGCCAAGCAGGGCCCCGCCATGGCGGTCTGGGGCATGGGCGTGATGGTCGGGCCGATTCTCGGCCCGACTTTGGGCGGCTGGCTCACCGACAGCTACGACTGGCGCTGGGTGTTCTTCATCAACATCCCCGTGGGAGCGCTCGCGACCTACGGCATCTGGCGGTTCATTCACCCAGTCCCCGCGGCCCGTCGAATGCGCTTCGATCTGTTTGGCTTCACGGCGCTCAGCCTCGCCGTCGGCGCGCTGCAGATGCTGCTCGACCGCGGCGAGCAGAACGATTGGTTCTCATCCAACGAAACCTGGGTGGAGGCGATCGTGATGGTGGTGGCGTTTTGTTATTTCATCGCCCATACGGCGCTCACCCGCGCCGACCGATCCTTCCTCGATTACCGGCTGCTCAAGAACGGCAACTACGTTTCGGGCCTGACGTTCATTTTCATCGTCGGGCTGGTCATGTATGCCACGCGGGCGCTGCTGCCCACGATGCTGGAGAACCTGCTGGACTATCCGGTGACCACCACGGGGCTGGTGACCGCCCCCTCCGGCATCGGCACCATGGCGGCGATGATGCTGGCCGGCCGAATCATGGGACGGGTGGATTTGCGCCTGCTGCTGCTGGCGGGATTCAGCATCACCGCATTCGCCCTCTGGCAGATGACAGGCTACTCGCTCGACATTTCCGAGAACGATGTGATCTGGCCCGGCGTCATCCAGGGGATCGGCCTGGGTTTCGTGTTCGTCCCCTTGAGCGCCGCGACCTTCGTCACCTTGAGTCCCGAGATGCGCGCCCAGGGCACCGCGATTTTCAGCCTGGTGCGAAACATCGGGTCGAGCATCGGCATCTCGATGGTGCAGACCCTGCTGGTGCGCGGCACCGTCAAGTCGCATGCCGCACTGGTGGAGCGGATCACGCATGCCAACCCTGCGTGGAACGATGCGTCCGTGGCCTCGGCCTATGATCTCGGCCGGCCGGGTGGCGCGGCCGCCCTGGACGCCATGATCTCCCAGCAGTCGGCGATGATCGCCTACTTGAACGACTTTCGCCTGATGCTCTACCTGACACTGGCAGTGATCCCGTTGCTGCTCTTCCTGCGCGCGCCCAAGCAGGCACGCGTGGACGAGACTCATGCCGTCCTGGACTGAGCAACTCAGATGAAGTCAGGGAGCGCCGGACTCGGATGCCGGGCGCCCGGACGGCGCGGCGCCGCGCGCGGCCGCAAGATCGGGTTCCGCGAGCAGTTTGCCCGCCCGGGGCGCCATCCAGCGCTCGATGTCGTCGAAGATCGTGAACACCGCGGGCACCACGACGAGCGTCAAGAGCGTCGAGGCGGCCAGTCCGCCGATGACCGCGGTCGCCATCGGCGAGCGGAAGTCGCTGTCCCCGCCCCACCCCGCCGCCACCGGCAGCATGCCCGCGATCATCGCGACCGTGGTCATGACGATGGGACGCGCGCGCTTGTGACCCGCCTCGAGAATTGCCGTGAGCCGCGGCTTGCCGGCACGCATCTCCTCGATGGCGAAATCCACCAGAAGGATCGAGTTCTTGGCGACGATCCCCATCAGCATCAGGAGGCCAATCACCACCGAAATGGAGAATGGCTTGTTGGTGAGCACCAGCGCCAGCGCGGCGCCGAACAGCGACAGAGGCAGCGCGAATAAAATGGTGATCGGCTGAAATACCCGTGCGAACAGCAGGACCAGCACGGCGAGCACCATCAGCACGCCCGCGGCCATCGCCAGCGCAAAGTTCTGGATCATCTCCTGGAAATACTCGGTATTGCCGGTCTTGACGAGATTCACGCCATGCGGGAGATGCGCGAGCGTGGGCAGCGCATAGATTTTCTTGGTCGCGGTGCCGAGCTCCACGCCGGGGCTCAAGTTCGCCTCGAGGAAGGCGCGCCGCGTCTGATTGTAGCGCCGGACCGCCGAGGGTCCCTGGCCGAAGCTCAAGTCGGCGACCGTTTTCAGTGGCACCGCGCTGCCCGACGCGGTGGGAACCGGCAGGTTCTCGAGCGTGCTCAGATCGCGCCGCGCGCTGTCGGTGAGGCTCACGCGAATGGGGATCTGCCGATCGGTGAGCGAAAACTTCGCCGCATTCTGTGGCAGATCGCCGAGGGTGGCGATGCGGATGGTCTGGCCGATGCTCTGCACGCTCACACCGAGCTTGGCGGCCAGATCGAGCCGCGGATGCACCAATATCTCGGGCCGGGGCAGATCCCCGCGTATGCGGGAATCGCGAATCTCATTGAGCCCGCGCATCTCGGCGATGACCTGACGGGCCGTCCGTTCGACCAGCTGCGGGTCGTCCCCCGTCAGATAAAGCTGTATGTCGGTGCCGCCACCGTCGGAAAAGTTGAGATGGCCGTCGGGAACCTGGCTCAACAGCGGCATCATGCTCTGCTGCCATTGCTTCTGATTCAGGCTGCGCTCGCTGCGCGGCACGAGACTCACGAAAATGTCGCCGTTGCGTATCTCCCCGTCGCTCGCGCCGACGAACTCCACCACGTCGGTCACCAGCGGCGATTTGCGCAGCACCGCGGCGGCAGCGGCGGATACGCGCGCCGTATCCTCGAGCGTCCCCCCCGGAGGCAGCTCGACGGTGAGGTGCGCGCTGCCGAAATCTTCGGGTGGCAGAAAAGTCGAGGGAATGAGCCAGATGAACGCGGCGACGGCAACCACCACGAAGAGGAATCCCACCAGGATCGTTTTCCAGCGATTGAGCGCGCACCAGCGCAGCGCCTGCAGGTACGTGGTCATGATGGGGCCGTCGCCGTGTTGAACCGAGATCGAATCGCTCTTGAGCGAGTAGGCCGCCAGCACCGGCGTGATGAGGCGAGCCACCAGCAGCGAGATGAACACCGCAGCGGCAACCGTCAACCCGAACTGGCGGAAATACTGCCCGGTGATGCCGCTCATGAAGCTGACCGGCAGGAACACCGCGATGATGGTGAACGAGGTCGCCACCACCGCCAGGCCGATCTCGTCCGCCGCATCGAGCGAGGCCCGATAGCCGCTCTTGCCCATGCGCATGTGCCGGACGATGTTTTCGATCTCGACGATGGCGTCGTCCACCAGCACGCCGGCCACGAGCGAGAGCGCGAGCAGGGTGATCTGGTTGAGGGTGAAGTTCATCCACTGCATGAAGGCGAAGGTGGGCACGGCCGACAGCGGGATCGCCAGCGCCGATATCAGCGTGGCGCGCCAGCTGCGCAGGAACAGCCACACCACCACGACCGCCAGAATCGAGCCCTCGATGAGGGCGCTCAGCGAGGCATGATAGGTTCGCAGCGTGTGCTCGACCGTGGTGGTGATAAGCGTCATGTGAATCGTCGGATTCTCGACGCGAATCTTCTCGAGCTCGGCGTCGACCGCCTTCGAGACGCTGACATCCGAGGCGCCTTTCGCCTTGTAGACGCCAAAGGCGGTTGCCGGGCGCCCGTTGAGCCGCGCGAGGGAACGCACCTCGGCGATGCCGTCGTGCACGTCCGCGATCTCGCGCAGCCGCACCGAACGGCCGCCGCTCGTGATGATCTGAGTATCGGCCAGATCCTCCGCGGTCCTCGCGCCGCCGAGCACGCGAATCGCCTGCTCTCCGCCGCCGACCTGCGCGCGGCCGCCCGCGGCGTCCAGATTCAGCGCCCGCAACTGATCGTTGACTTCCACCGCAGTCAGTCCGAGCGCCTGCAGGCGCGCCGGGTCGAGCTCGACTCGGATCTCCCGGCTCACCCCGCCGCTGCGCGAGACCTGTGCAACCCCCGGCACGGCCAGGAGGCGCTTGGTCACGGTATTGTCGATGAACCAGCTGAGCTCCTCGGGCGTGTTACCGGTGGTGGTCACCGCGTAATAGGAAATCGCATCCCCGTCCGCGTCCTGACGCTGCACCAGCGGCTCCATGATGCCGAGCGGCAGATCGGAGCGCACCTTCGCCACGGCATCGCGCACGTCCGTCACCGCCCGGTCGATCGGCGTGCCGATCTGGAACTCCAGGAAGATATTGACGGAACCCTCGATGATATAGGTGGTGATGTTGCGCACATTGCCGATGCTCGCGATGGACCCCTCCACCTTCTGCGCAATCTGGGTCTCCATCTCCGTCGGGGCGGCACCGGGCTGGCTGATGGTCACACTGACCATCGGATAGGCGATGTCCGGGTTCAGATCGATGGGCAAGCGCAGGAACGCAACGGCTCCGAGGAAGAACAGCACCACGAACAGCACGATCGGCGTGATCGGATGACGGATCGCCCACGCCGAGATGTTCTTCACGAACTTCCCGCGCCGCCCGGGGTTCCCGCACCGGCCGCAGCTTTCGGGCTGCGCGCGGCTCCGGCGCCCGGCGCGACGGGATTCACGGTCTCGCCCACCTGAAGGAACGCGCCCGCGGTGGCGACCACGCGGTCGTCCTTGCCGATGCCGTCCGCGATGGTCACGCCGTTCGCGACCATCCCGGAGACCTTGACCGGGCGCCGCTCGACTTTGTTCTGCGAGTCGATCACCAGTACGTAGCTGCCTTTGTCATCCGTCAGCACTGCCGTCTGCGGCAGCACGATCCGCTGCGCGTTGCTCACCGTGACCTCGGCGCGCGCGAATGCGCCCGGACGCAGGTTGGGGTCCGGGGCCAGGGACACCCGCACCACCCCCAAGCGGGTCTGCGGATCGATCACCGCTCCGAGGAGGCGCACGCGGCCCGGATATACCGTCGAAGTGCCGGTGAGCCGGACGTCGACGGCCTGACCGACCTTGAGCAGGGACAGATCCTGCTCCGCGACCTCGCCACGCAGCTCCACCTCGTTTCCCTCCGCCAGTCGGAACAGCGTGGCGCCGGGGGCGACGGTCTGCCCGACCTCCACCGTGCGCGTCAGCAGCGTTCCCTCGGCGGGAGCCCGCACCTCGGCCCGGGCGAGCTTCGCCTGAGCCTCCGCGAGTTGTGCAGCCGCGACTTTCACCTTGGCCGCCGCCGTCACCGAGTTCGAGCGCCGCTTCTCGGTCTCTTCGGCCGACAACGCGCCGGCCGCGCCGACCGCCTGAGCGCGGTGGTACTCGGCGGCCGCAAGCTCCGATTCGGCACGCGCGAGTTCGAGGGACGCTTCGAGATTTGCGACCTGGGGCTCGAGCACGGACGTGTCGATGCGCGCGAGCACCTGTCCCCGATGCACATGATCTCCCGCTTCCACGAGGATCGCCGACACGCGACCGCCGTCACCCTCCACGCCGATGGGGGTGTCGAAGCGCGCGCTGATGGTGCCGATGATGCTGACCGTGCTCGGCTGGGTGCTCAACCCCGCTGCGGTGACCGTGACCGAGGGAATGGTGCCTTTGTTGGTCACCGACCGATCGGCCGCCAGGTGCTGCGTCACCCGAACCGCCAGCAAGGCCGCAACGAGGGCGGCGACGCCGGCGAGCGCCCAGCCGATGCGCCGAGGCGTCAGCCAGGAATCAGCCCGGTCGAGCCGCCCGTCGACGGACAGGCTCATCCAATGACGTCCCATGGATAGCGTCCCTTATCCAGTATGAATCCCGCCAGGAGGTCCATCTCCTCGTCCTCGTTGCGCTCGATGCGGCGCACGTTGTTCGCCAGCCGGCGTTTGGCCTGACGCGCGAAGGTGTGCGCGATCGCGATGGCCTGCCTGCCCTCATCGCCGGGCTCGGCGGCAAGCGCCGTCGCGCGCGACAATACGCAGAGACCCACGAACAAATCAATGGTCATGTCCGCCACGCGCTTGAGCATGTGTTGCCGCGTAGCGATGCTCTTGCCGTATTTGCGCAGCAGGAAGTCGGCTGCCTTGGCGAGCTCGACGGTGTATTTTTCGAACGTGGTGGCCGCCTCGCGCAGCGAGACCGGTATCTTGCCCACGAGCTTGTCGCGCCCGACACCCGTGGCGCGCGTCAAACGCTTCTCCGCGTAATCCGCGAGCACTCCGAAGCCCTTGATCGGATTGTTGAAGATGTCGTCGACCGCCGCCTTGAGCTCGCCGAGCGACTTGCCGAGATCCTTGAGCCCGGAGAGCGCGATATAGAGCCGCAGAACCTCGTTGGTTCCCTCGAAGATGGACAGGATGCGGCAATCGCGCGTGATCTGCTCATAGGGGGCGTCCCTCATGAAGCCGGTACCCGCGGCGATCTGAAGCGCCTCATAAGCCGCCCGCTGGATGGCTTCGCTCGCGTACACCTTGCTGATGGCCGCCTCCACCGAGTAGTCGTCCATCGCGGAGTCGATGAAGTGCCCGACCATCCACACCACGCTCTCGGCGGCGAAGCACTCCACCGTCATCTGCGCGATTTTCTCGCGTATCAGCCCGAAATCCGCGATGGGCTCGCCGAATTGCTTGCGCGTCTGGGATTGTTGAACCGCGAGGCCGATCAGGTTCTTCATGCCGCCGACGGCGCCGCCCCCCAGGCCGGTGCGGCCGTTGTTCAAGATCGCCATCGCGACCTTGAACCCCTTGCCCTCGCTGTCCAGCACATTCTCGGGCGGCACTTTCACGTCGACGAAGCTCAACGTGGTGGTCGAGGAGGCGCGGATTCCCATCTTGTCTTCGTGGTGCCCGTGGCTCACCCCCGCCCAGGCCGCCTCCACGATGAAGGCCGTGATTTTTCCGCCATCCGAGGCCGTGCGCGCGAACACGGTATACAGGTCCGCGATTCCGCCGTTCGTGATCCAGATCTTCTCGCCGTTCAGCGTCCAGGTCCCGTCCGCGCCTTTTTCCGCCCTCGTGCGAATCGATGCGGCATCGGATCCCGCGCCCGATTCCGTCAAGCAGAAGGCCGCGATCATGTCGCCGCTGGCGAGCTTCGGCAGGTAGCGCGCGCGCTGGTCGGGCGTGCCGAACAGCAGGATGCCCTTCATGCCGATGGAGCTGTGCGCGCCGATGGTAAGCGAGACCGAGCTGTCGTGGGTGCTGGTCTGGCTCAGGACCCGCGCATAGCCGGCATTCGACAATCCAAGACCGCCATGCTCTTCCGGGATGATGAGGCCGAAGAGCCCGAGATCCCGCAATCCCTGGATGAACTCTTCCGGCTGCGCCGCCTCCCGATCCCAGCCCTTGAATTCCTCGCGACGGGGCGACAGGAACTGATCGATGGCGTCCAGCATCATGCCGAGGACCTCACGGTCCTTGTCGCGCAGACGCGGATAGGGAAACAGGCTGTCTTCGACGATTCGCCCTGCCAGCAAACTCTTCGCGACGCTCATAGAAGGAAACCTATTGTGCAACCTGGTCGATGACGAGATCACGCGCACCGTCGTGTCCGACATCATAGGTAAGTTCGCCGTACAAATCGCCCGGGACCGGCAACGGCCGCCCGGTGAAGGAAACCCGGGCGGTGATCGATACCTTCCGGCCGGCGGTGAGCACCCGGCCCGGAACCATGGAGTCCGCCGAGGAAAGCTGAACCTGGGTGCCGATCGCGGCGCCGGTGAGGCGTTTGACCGCGAGCGGCGGCCCCCGCATGCCCGGCTCCTGGGCGAATATGAACAAGGCGGCATCGGGGGTGAGGCGCCCCTTCAACGCCGGTGCAATGGAAAGATTCAGGGTCGCTTGCGCCGCCGAATCAGACGCCGCCGGCGTGGCAGCTTGTGCCGTGCCGGGCACGCCCGCTGCCACGTTGGGCTCGCCAAGTTGCGCGCCCGCAGCCCCCAGATCGGCGGTGCCGAGCTCGGCGATGCGTTGATCCAGCATGGCATCGATTTCGGCCGGCGGATGGAGGGCCTTGAGCGCCAACCAGCGCTTTCGTGCCGTGGCCCGATCGCCGCGCGTGGCGGCGCCGAATCCTGAGTAGAGCAACGCCTTGGGATTGTCCGGTTCGAGGCTCACTGCGTGCTCGAACAAATCACCGGCGTCCGGCGTGATATCGCCACCCGCCCGCATGCTCAGCGCCTCGCCCAGTCCCAGCAGCGCCTCGACGTTGTTCGCATCGAGGCGATGGGCGCGCTCGTACGCCGCAACGGCGCCATCGACGCGCTCGAGCGCGATGTCGGACCGGCCGAGAAGCAGCCAGCCGTTGAGGTCGTCCGGCCTCGTCTGCATCTTGTGCTCGAGCTCGGCGACCATGGCCAGAACCTGGGGGTTTGTCATCGCCGAGGCCGGCGGCGTTTGGTGCCAGTTCCAGTTCGACCAAAGCGGATACAGTCCGGCGGCGGCGGCCATGACCAGAATGCCGGCCGCGACGCCCGCGAGCCGGCTGCGACGGCTGCGAAGCAGCGGCCAAGCGACGGCCGTCGCGGCGATCGCAGCCATGAACACTGCAATGACGAGAAAGGTTTTCATTGTTTACTTGGTTTCCGGGGCCGGCTCATCGTCCACGGGCAGGCTCGCGCGATGACGCGCCACCCGGATGATGACGATGGCCCCCACCACCACCATGATGAAGGGCGCGCCCCAGATCAGCCAGGTCTTCGGCGTCAGCGGTGGGTTGAAGCGGACGAACTCGCCGTAGCGATCCGTCATGAACTTGAAAATCTCGTCGTCACTCTTGCCGGCGATCAGCATCTCACGAACCTGACGACGCAGATCGCTGGCAAGCTCCACGTTGGAGTCGGCGATCGATTCGTTTTGACAGACGAGGCAGCGAAGATCCTGGGTGACGTGCTCGTAGCGCGCCTGCAGCGCAGGATTCGCGATCTCGCCGTAGGTATTGACCGTCGAGTCGGCCGCGCCGAGAGCCGAACCCGCGATGGCCGCGAGCACGAGCGCCGCCATTGAAACACGCCCGTGGGTCACGAGCCGCTCCGTTGCGCCGCGCTGATGCGCGGCAGGAATTCACGCTCCCACACCTCGGGCGTGATGGGCGAGATGAACTTATAGAGGATGCGTCCGTGGCCGTCGACCAGATAGGTCTCGGGTGCCCCGTACACGCCCCAGTTGATCGCCGTCCGGCCGTCCGTGTCGAAACCGACGCCCTGATAGGGATTACCCAACTGGGTGAGCCATTCCCGCGCCTTCTCGCGCTGATCCATGTAATCGAGCCCGATCAGCGGCACCACGTGCTGGCGGGCGATGGCGAGCAATTCGTCGTGCTCCGCCCGGCACTCGAAGCACCAGGTGCCCCACACGTTCAGCACGTAGACCTGGCCCTTCAAGGCCGCATTGTCCACATGCCGCGAGGGATCCATCACATCGGTGAGATCGAAGGCCGGCGCTTCCTTGCCGATCAGCGGCGAGGGTAATGCATGAATGTCGCGTTTGGGATTCAGGCCCAGGGCGAACAGCACGGCGAGCGCGACGAACGCCGCCACCGGGATGACGAACTTCCACATCAGGCCGAACCGAGGCTGGGCTCGGGCGGCGGCGGGACCGGCACCGGCTCTGTCGAGCGCTTCTCGACGCGCACGCGGTAGCGCCGGTCGGTCGCCGCGATCACCCCGCCGATCGCCATGATCACCGCTCCCAGCCAGATGTATCGAACCAGGGGCTTGTATTGAATGCGCATGCTCCAGGCGTCCGCACCGAGCGGATTACCCATCGCCACGAACAGATCGCGCGCCCAACTGACCGAAATCGCCGCCTGGCTGTTGTCGGTCTGCTGCACCCAGAAATGGCGCTTCTCCGGCCGCAGAACGGTCACCGGCTTCCCGTTGCGCGTCACATCGACCTCCGCCCGTACCGCATCGTAGTTGGGTCCCTTGACCTCGGCGGAGCTGACGTATCGGAAATCATAACCGGCTATGGAATAGGTCATGCCCGGCTTCAAGGCCACATCCTTTTCGATCTTGTAGCTCTCCACACCGCTCGCGCCGATCGCGAATACGCCGACTCCGATGTGCGCGACCACCATGCCGAGCAGGCCCGGCGTGAGCTTCTGGCCGCGGCGAAGCCTCTGCACCGGCTCGATCAAGGCGGAGAAAATGATCCAGAAACCGAACAACAGACCGATCAGCCCGATCCAGTGGAACGTGCCGAATCCCACCCCCTGCACCAGCACGGACACCAGCGCGGCCGCGCCGAGCAGCCACCAAAGCGGTCTCGCCGAGGCGGTGAGCCTGCCGCGGCGCCAGGCCGAATGCATGCCGATGGCAAGAAACACCATCAGCGGAATCATCGGCACCAGGAACATCACGGCGAACACCGGCGGACCCACGGAGATCTTGCCCAGATTGAAGAGCTCGTACACCAGCGGCGAGAGCGTTCCCCACAGCACCAGCCCGGCGACGCTCACCAAGATCACGTTGTTCACCAGCAGGAAGAACTCCCGGGAGAACGGCTCGAAACCTCCGGGCACGTACAGTTTGGGTGCGCGCCAAGCGTAGAGCGTCAGGGAACCGCCGATGGTCAGGGTGAGGAACGCGAGAATGTACAGGCCCCGCTCCGGATCGGTGGCGAACGAGTGCACCGAGACGAGCACGCCCGATCGCACCAGGAACGTGCCGACGAGGCTCAGCGAGAAGGCGAAGATCGCCAGTAACAAGGTCCAGCTCTTG
>Ga0182012_10001792_pt1 | contig 23484 bp, 24 predicted proteins | sample 612S2SmetaG_FD_120486 | JGI IMG/M metagenome (GOLD analysis project Ga0182012, IMG submission 120486) | Permafrost microbial communities from Stordalen Mire, Sweden - 612S2S metaG | ecosystem: Environmental > Terrestrial > Soil > Wetlands > Permafrost | place: Sweden: Stordalen | collected... | reverse complement strand
TCTCAACACGGAGGAAGCACGAGGGCCTCGGAGCACACGGAGAAGGTTTTTAGGCGCTTCGTGCGACGCGGTTCGGGGGACGGGGTGGTGGCGTTTTGGGCTGGGGTGCACAGGGGGGCGGGAACTGACTAAAGCACGGTTTATGGGTGACGCCAGGACGCGCGGGTATTTTGGGATCGGGGCGGAGGGAGTCTCGAAATCGGCGAATGTCGGGGCGCTGCTGCGGACCGGACATGCGTTCGGGGCGGCGTTCTGCTTTACCATCGGGTCGGGGTGGGATTCGCGGGCGGCGCGGACGGCGGATACGGCGGACACACCATTGCATGTGCCGATGTGGCGGTATGCGTCGGCGGCGGAGCTGTCGTTGCCGCGCGGCTGTGTGTTGGTGGGGGTTGAGTTGCTGGCGGATGCGGTCGATCTGCCGTCGTTCCGGCATCCGTTGAACGCCGCTTATGTGCTGGGACCGGAGCGGGCGGGGCTGTCGGATGCGCTGCTGGGGCGGTGCGATCATGTGGTGCGGATTCCGACGCGGTTTGCGCTGAACCTGGCGGTGGCGGGGGCGCTGGTGCTGTATGACCGGTTGTTGCAGCACGGGCGGTTCGCCGACCGGCCGGTGGGGTCAATGGGGGTGGCGGAGGCGTTGCCGGCGACGGGGCACGGGGCGCCTCGGTTCCGGCGGACGGTTCCGGACTGGCTTCACGTGGACGCGAAGAAGCCATGACGTGGATATCCCATTGGGCTGTCCTGTGGGGGCGCGCTTGTTCGGCGGGCGCTGCGGCCCTATTGCTGCGCGCATGTTGAATGCTCGATTCGCCTGTTTTGTGACAGTTGCGTTGCTGCTGGCGGTGTGCCCGGCGGTGGCGGAGACCAAAAAGTCCGTCTCGCCGGCGCATCCGGCGGCTCCGGCGCCGGCTGGGCCGAAGAAACTGGCCGAGTTTGGCGACTGGACCGCGGCGACTCACACCGAATCGGGGCAGGCCGTCTGCTATGCGTTCACCCGGGTGCAGAGTTCGGCGCCGGCGTTGCCGGGGCGCGGGCCGGTGATCCTGACGGTGACGGAACGCCCGACCGGGCGGGATGCGGTGGCGATCGAGGCTGGGTTCACCTTTCCGCCGAATGCGGCGGTGACGGTGCAGGTGGATCAGACGGGGCTGGATTTCTACACCTCGGGGCGGAATGCATTCGCGCGGGACGGCAAGGCGGCGGTGGCGGCGTTCGGCAGGGGCAGCCGAGCGATTGCTCGTTCGCCGGCGCCGAAGGAGGTGACGGACACGTTTAGCCTGAAGGGGTTTGGGGCGGCGTATGCGGCGATTGTGAAAGCATGTCCGGCGAAGTGAGCGATCTTTCCGAGGCTGAACGCGTCCGCGTGTTGGCGAAGTCGGCGTTGTTCGATCCACCGCCGGTGGTGCTGGCGGACGGGCGGCGCGACCTGGTGGGGATGGACCGGTCGGAACTGGCGGCCGAGATGGCGGCGATCGGTGAGCCGGCGTTCCGGGTCAAGCAGTTGTGGCACTGGATCTATCATCAGGGGGTGACCGATTTCTCGCGGATGACGTCGATCGCGCGAGGGCTGCAGGAGCGGCTGGCGGAGCGGTTCGTGGTTGGGCGGCCTGGCGTGGCGGTGGAGCAGACGAGCGCCGATCTGACCCGCAAATGGCTGTTCCGGTTTCGCGACGGGCAGGAGGCGGAGACGGTGTATATCCCCGATCCGGTGGAGGATCGCGGGGCGGTGTGCGTGTCGTCCCAGGTGGGATGTACGCTGTCGTGCCGGTTCTGTCACACGGGGACTCAGACACTGGCGCGGAACCTGGGCGCGGCGGAGATCGTCGGGCAGTTCATGGCGGCGCGGGATTCGTATGGCGAGTGGCCGTCGCCGAAAGGGGAAACTCCGCGGCTACTGTCGACCATCGTGCTGATGGGGATGGGCGAGCCGCTGTATAATTACGTGAACGTCGCGAAGGCGATGAAGATCGTGATGGACGGCGAGGGGATCGGGCTGTCGCGGCGGCGGATCACGCTGTCCACGTCGGGCGTGGTGCCGATGATGGATCGTTGCGGGGCAGACCTGGGGGTGAACCTGGCGGTGTCGTTGCATGCGGTGACGGATGCGCTGCGGGATGAACTGGTGCCGCTGAACCGGCGGTACCCGATCGCCGAGGTGCTGGCGGCGTGCCGGCGGTATCCGGGGGCTTCGAACGCGCGGCGGATCACGTTCGAGTATATCATGCTGAGGGGCGTGAATGATTCGGAGGCGGAGGCGCGGGAACTGGTGCGGCTGATTGCGGGGATGCCGGCGAAGGTGAATTTGATCCCGTTCAATCCCTGGCCGGGGTCCCGTTATGAGGTCAGCGGGAAGGCGGCGCTGGAGCGGTTCGCGGGGATTGTGAATGCGGCTGGGTTTGCGGCGCCGATCCGGACGCCGCGGGGGCAGGATATCCTGGCGGCTTGCGGGCAGTTGCGGACGGAGGGGAGACGGGCTTCGGTCTGAGTTCGCGGTTTGGCGGGCGGGGTCTGTGGGGTGGGGGCGACCGCTTTTTCAACACGGAGGAAGAACGATGGCCTCAGAGGACACGGAGGGAGCTGGGGTGGTGGCTGGTTTGGCGGGGCTACTGATCATGTTTTCTTGGTAATGAATATATAGCACCTTGTTTGCTGCGCTTGGAGGTGATCATGCCTGACCTGCAATCCCGTCGCGGACCTAGGACTTCCCGTTGACGGATCGCGGTACCGGGGGATAACCGGCAAACCCGCGGCACGAACGCACCGGGTTACGAGGAACGGCGGAATCCAGGTTCGATAAGAGGGGAACAGCGGTGGACAACGCCAACGCCGAGCTTTCGCCGACATTCACATGGCCGAACCCGGACTTTGCGCGCCTGGAGGATGCCATTCGCCGGTTGGTCGAACCGTCCATGCCGACCGGTGCGGTGTTCTCCGGGAAAATCGGCTTGCCTGGCGCAGTCAAACTGTCCCTCGCTTACGCGGATTATCCAACATGGGCCGCAGCAATCGGATCGGATACCGAAACTATCTCGGCGAACTGGCGATCCAAGGACTTCCGGCAAACCATCAGTATAAATACCAACGATCGCGGTCGCCTTCTGTTCGTCCGGATCAACGTGCCGGAGCCCGATGTGCCCTGGGCGCAAGGCCTGATCGACCAACTGAGACGTGAGCTTGACCTGCAAGACCCCGCGCAGGTCGCGCCGCGCGCCAATTCGGTCTCGCTGGAAAAGACCTATCTGTATTTGAAATCCGAAACGCCCGACTGGTGCATCGACATGGCGCGCGAGGTGGTGGGCGAGACCTCGCCGAACGTCAACGCCACGCTCGAACTGGGTTCGCCGATGGGGCTGAACCTGTCCTTCGCAAGTGTTGCCGAGTGGATCGCATCGGTCCGCGCCAACTGGCCAAGTCTGGCGAAATTCCAGATCTCCAGGTTCGGCACGCCAGAAGGCCGGTCGGTGCGCTGGGACTCGCGATCGGCCAAGCTGCAAGTGCGAGCTGAACTCTTGACGGATCAGCAGGTGCTCGACTGGTTCGATAGGTTTGAGAAAAAGTGGCAGCTGGAAGACAGCACGTCGTCAGACGAGCGCCAACTGGAGGGCCGGCAGCGTTTCTTTTTTGCCCCCAAAAACCCAGCCGCCGACTGGTTCGACACCGGCATCGTGGCCGATTTCATGTCCTATCTCCGGCCCGATTTCTTCATCAGTCTCACCGCTCGGTCTGTCACCGAGAAAAGCGGCACCCGATCCTGGGAAAATATCGCGTTGTGGCGGACATTCGTTATCGCGAACTGGAAAGATATCTTCGACTTTCGTTGCCACATGAGCGGCCGCGGGCTTTCGTTAAGTATAAACTACGAACATCTGCGTGAGCGCGTGACCATGGACGTTCGGGCGGCCACGATGCAGACGGCCGACGACATCGCGACCAGTCTGGCGAAGAGTCTCGCGCTGACGGAAATCGACCGAAGCAACGACTGGCAGGTGCGGACCACGGCGTCATACACGGTCGCGCGGTTTGCCAACGCGGAATTCGCCGCGGAACTGGATTCGGTTATTCATTTTCTGTTTCCTGGCAAGCACTTGCTGCAGCAGGCGTTGATTTTTGCTGCACCGGGTAAGGAGGCGCAGGACCGGGACAAGCTCGAAACCAGGACCTATACGGAGCTTCGCCGTTTCCTCGACGATCTCGCTGTCAACCCGGTTAGCATGGAGGTGATCCTCCGGCTCGAGGGTCCACGCGGCGAGGTGCTGGCCATCCATCTGTTCGATAAACATACCAGGCTCGAAATCAGATCGTCGCGTGATCCGGAGCAGTACAAGTCGGTCTTCAAGCCGCTGGAGGAACGTCTGCAGCTCACCGGCAAATCGGTCACGTCGACCGTCCCGGAAAAGCCGGCCCTGCGTGATTCATGGAAGGTGCAGGTGCTGCTACCGATTTTGCTGGCCCTTGCCGGCGGCACTTTGCTGCAGGACGCCTTCCGCAAATGGGTTTTGCCGGTCTATCACCTGGAAATACTCAGCCCCGACCGCGTCAAAGCCCCCACGGATATCGAGGTCCGCTGGAACCTGCGCCGGGAGCAGTTCGGTCGGAACGGCGTTGACGACCCTGGCCTTGCAACGATTGAATTGATCCACGACGCGAAGGAGTACGATCGCGAATTGTGCGTGCCATCCGGCAAAAAGCTGCATCTCGCCGCTGGACTGTACACCCTGACGATCACATCCTGTTCGGTGTCTGAAAGTGCAAAATTTGATTTTGAAGTAAAATGAACCTGCTGCCGACCGGACGGAAGATTTGATCGCGCGCATCGATGCCGTCATCAAACGTAGGATTACTGATCCGTCACGCGCCCAACTCTTGCACCGTCGCGCCATGCGCCTACGCTTGCGGGAGAGCATTCAGGGGGGAACGCATGCAGATCGCTCAGTCTTTGCAGGCGGATGTGGCGCAGCCGAGCCGGCGACGGTTTCGGGTTATGGGGCTGCTGTTTGTGACGATTGTGATCAACTATCTGGACCGCAGCAATATCTCGATTGCGGCGCCGACGCTGACATCGGAGTTTCATCTCGATCCGGTGCAGCTTGGGCTGGTGTTTTCGGCGTTCGGCTGGACGTACACGACGTTCCAGTTGCCGGGCGGGTGGCTGGTGGACCGGGTGCATCCGCGGATTCTGTATCCGGTGATCATCACGTTGTGGTCGCTGGCGACCTTGTCGATCGGGCTGGCGAACGGGTTGGTGGTGCTGCTGGGGCTGCGGATGGCGGTGGGATTTTTCGAGGTCCCGACGTTCCTGATCAACAACCGCATTGCCACGACGTGGTTCGGCGAGAAGGAGCGGGCGACGTGCATTGCGGTTTATACCGCGGCGGAATCGGTGGGGCTGGCGTTCCTGACGCCGATCCTGTTCTGGATCAAGGCGGAATTCGGCTGGCCGGCGATTTTTGTGGTCACCGGCTCGCTGGGGTTGATCTGGGCGATGGTGTTCTTCCGGGTTTATAACGATCCGGCGGAGACCAGGGGCGTCAATGCGGCGGAGATCCGGCAGATCGCGGAGAGCGGCGGGATTCCCGATTTGTCGCGGCGGGCGGCGGAGCGTCGTGCGGTGGCGACGGGGAATGTGTGGGCGGATTTGCGCGTGGTGTTGGGGCGGCGGAAGCTGTGGGGCATCTATTTCGGTCATTTCGTCTGGGGCACGGTTGGGACGTTTTTTTATTCGTGGTTTCCGACCTATCTGGTGACGTACCGGCATTTTGCTTTCATCAAGGCGGGGTTCTATGTCTCCTTGCCGTTCCTGGCGGTGTTTCTGGGGGTGCTGTGTTCGGGTTCGATCTCGGACCTGCTGGTGCGCAGGGGGTTCAGCCTGACATTCTCACGCAAGGCGCCGATCATTGGCGGGTTGATTTGTGCCACTTCGATCGTCGGTGCCAACTATGTGGACAGCGAGCCTTTGATCATTGCATTCCTGACGTTCGCGTTTTTCTGCAACGGCGTGGCCTCGATTCACTGGTCGCTGGTGTCGGCGACGGCGCCGGTGCGGCTGATCGGGCTGACCAGTGCGGTGTTCAACTGCATGGGCGGGGTGGCGGGAATCCTGTCGCCGATCGTCGTGGGACTGCTGCTGCGGTCGGGGGATTTCCGGCTGCCGCTGGTGTTCATTGCGGTGATCGAGGCGCTGGGTGTGTGCTCGTATATCTTCGTTGTTGGCAAGTTAGAACGGGTGCAGGAATAGTTTTTGACGATCGATAAGTTGGGTTTGCCATCAAATCTTCACATGGCGGCGTCTGGTGCGGCCCTGGGGTGCATGGCAGTTTCGGCTTCGTCATCATCGCCGAAAGACCCCGAATGAACGTCGTGACCGACACCGCCGCGGCCGGTACCGTCGCGGGCAAATCCGTGCAGGACTATATCGACGAACTTCCGGTGTGGCCGGACGGCACGGCGCTGAAATCGTCGCCGATGACGGCGATGCAGTGGCGCATCTGGTCGCTGGCCGCGGCGGGGAAATTCTTCGAAGGGTTCGTGGTGTTCATGACCGGCGTGGCGCTGCCGCTGATCGTGCGCGAATTCCATATCGGCGCGGCGGAAAAGGGCATCGTCAGTGCGGCGAGCCTGTTCGGCATTCTGATCGGCGCGGTGCTGCTGGGCGGCCTGTCGGACATCTTCGGCCGCAAGCGGATGTTCATCGCCGAAATGATTCTGTTCTGCGCTTTCCTGGCATTGCTGATCCTGTGCGGGAATTTTTTATCGCTCGCGATCTGTCTGTTCGGCCTGGGGATGGCACTGGGGTGCGATTATCCGACCGCGCACGTGATCATCTCCGAGAGCATACCGAGCCTGGCGCGCGGTAAGCTGGTGCTGGGGGCGTTCGCGTTTCAGGCGGTGGGGGCGCTGGCCGGCACCGGGGTGGGGTGCCTGGTGCTGTCGCTCGATCCGGAGCTGGGGGCGTGGCGCTGGATGTTCGCCACGGCGCTGGTTCCGGCGATCCTGGTGACGATCGGGCGGTTCTTCATCATCGAAAGCCCGAACTGGCTGTCGGCCAAGGGGCATCATGACAAGGCCCATGCGGCGGTGACGAAACTTCTCGTGCGCACGCCGCAATATCCCACCAACATCAGCCTGCGCCGCCAGGCGACGGACGCGGAACACCCGAAACAATCGTTCTGGTCTTTGTTCGACCGGCGCAACCGGCGGGCGACGATTTTTGCGTCGGTGCCGTGGTTCATCCAGGATCTCGGCACGTATGGCATCGGCATCTTCACGCCGACGATCCTGGCGGCGGCGCTGGGCGGCGGGGCGGATCATATCCGCAGCGTCAGCGACCTGATCTCGGACGGCATCCTGGCGGCGAAGGGGTCGGCGCTGATTACCTTTCTGCTGATCGTGGGGATTGCGTTCGCGGTGGTGCTGGCGGACAAGCTGGGACGGATCAGGCTGCAGATCGGCGGCTTTATCGGCTGCGCGCTGGGGCTGCTGCTGGCGTCGTTCTCGATCGACTTCACCGGATCGACGTCGGTCGCCTTCATCTTTGCCGGGTTCATGCTGTTCAACTTCATGACCAATATCGGGCCGAACGCGCAGACCTATCTGCTGGCCGGCGAGGTGTTTCCGACCGCGGTGCGCGGGATGGGGGCGGGGTTCGCCGCGGCGTTCGCCAAGATCGGGGCGGTGGCGACGGCGTTCCTGTTCCCGATCCTGCTGGCGGACATCGGCACGCGGGCGCTGCTGTACGGGCTGGTGGCGACATCCATCCTCGGCGCGATCGTGACCTGGCTGTATCGGATCGAAACGACGGGCGTGAACCTGGACGAGATCGGCCGATGAGGATCGTGTGGGCGGCGGTTTGCCTGCTGGCGACGGTGACGCCGGGGCTGGCCGCGGATGTGACGCTGAACGAGACCGGATCGACGCTGCTGTATCCGCTTTTTCAGCGCTGGGTGCCGGTCTATGCGGCGGCCAGGCCGGGGGTGAAGATCGTCATTGCCGCCACCGGATCGGGTGAGGGGATCCAGGCGGCGGTGGAGGGCAAAGTGCAGATCGGCGCCTCGGACGCGTATATGTCGGACGAGCAGGCGGAGCGGAACCGACAGATCATCAGCGTGCCGCTGGCGATTGCGGCGCAGACAGTGAACTGCAACATCCCTGGGGTGCGGGCGTTGCGGCTGGACGGGCCGGCGCTGGCCGGGATCTATTCCGGGCAGATCCGGCAGTGGGATGATGCGCCGATCGCGACGCTCAATCCCGGGGTGACGCTGCCGCATCATGCGATCGTGCCGGTGCGGCGGGAGGAGGCCTCGGGCGATACGTTCGTGTTCACGCAGTTCCTGGATTTCTCGACGCAGCGGTGGGAGGACCGCGTCGGCTACGGCACGACCATCGCCTGGCCGGCGGTGGAGGGCGCGGTGACCGCGACGGGCAATGAGGGGATGGTCAAGGCCATCGCCGCGACGCCGTTTTCGGTCGGCTATGTCGGGATCAGCTTCAGCGCCGATGCCGGCGAGGCGGGCCTGGTGACGGTGCAGTTGAAGAATCAGAGCGGACAGTTCGTGGTGCCGACGGCGCAGACGATCAGCGCGGCGGCCTCGGTGCTGGATCCGCGGACGCCGGCGGATGAGCGGCTGAGCCTGGTGGATGCGCCGGGGGACGAGTCTTATCCGCTGGTGAATTACGAGTATGCGGTGGTCTCGACGCAGCAGCCGAACGCCGACACGGCGGCGGCAATCCGGGCGTTTCTGCTTTGGGCGATTGCGGCGGACGGCGGGAATGCGCCGCGGTATCTGGATGCGGTGGGGTTCGTGCCGCTGCCGGATTTCATCCGCGCGCTGAGCGAAAAACAAATTGGGCGGGTTCGGTAGGGTTTCGTAGTTTTCCTATCTTGCGCCGGTGTGCGGTGCGTGTCATGGCCGCCTGAACCAATCAGGAGGATCAGCATCATGCAACGCGAGGTTTATGTCGTTTCCGGCGTGCGTACCGCGATCGGCGATTTCGGCGGCAGCCTGAAGGATCTGCCACCGACGGAACTGGGGTCTCAGGTGGCGCGCGAGGCGCTGTCGCGCGCCGGCGTGGGCGGCGCGGAGGTGCAGCACGTGGTGTTCGGCAATGTCGTGCACACCGAGGCGAAGGACATGTATTTGTCGCGCGTGGCAGCGGTGAATGCGGGGATCACGCAGGACGCGCCGGCGCTGACACTGAACCGGCTCTGCGGGTCGGGGCTGCAGGCGATCGTGTCGGCGGCTCAGGCGGTCACTCTGGGCGACGCGGATATTGCCGTTGCCGGGGGCGCCGAGAGCATGAGCCGAGCGGGGTATCTGGCGCAGGGGATGCGGTGGGGCGTGCGGATGGGCGACAGCGCGATGATCGACATGATGACCGCGGCGCTGCACGACCCGTTCGAAAACATCCATATGGGCGTTACGGCGGAGAACCTGGCGGAATCGCACCAGATCACGCGCGGGATGCAGGACGAGCTGGCGTTGACGTCGCATCATCGGGCGGCTTTGGCGATCAAGGAAGGGCGGTTCAAGAGCCAGATCCTGCCGATCGTGCAAAAGACCCGCAAAGGCGAGACGGTGTTTGACACGGATGAGCACGTGCGGGCCGAGGCGAAGGCGGAGGATTTTTCCAAGCTGCGGCCGGTGTTCAAGAAGGATGGGTCAGTGACCGCGGGGAATGCCTCGGGGATCAACGATGCCGCCGCCGCGGTGGTGCTGATGGACGGCGATACGCTGGCCAAACGCGGTGCGAAGCCGCTGGGGCGGCTGGTGGCCTATGCGCATGCGGGTGTTGATCCTCGGGTGATGGGGATCGGGCCGGTGCCGGCGTCGCGGGCGGCGCTGAAGCGGGCGGGGCTGACGCTGGACGATATGGACGTGATCGAGGCCAATGAGGCGTTCGCGGCGCAGGCCTGCGCGGTGGCTAAGGATCTGGGGTTTGATCCGGCTAAGACCAATCCGAATGGGTCGGGGATCTCGCTGGGGCATCCGATTGGGGCGACCGGTGTGATCCTGACCGTCAAGGCGCTTTATGAGCTGGCTCGGATCGAGGGGCGGTATGCGCTGGTGACGATGTGCATTGGCGGTGGGCAGGGCATCGCGGCGATCTTTGAGCGGGTGCATTAGGACGGGCGGGGCTCTGCCCCGCACCCCGCTAAGGGGCCTTAGAACCCCGGACTTCTGGCATCTGATTTAATGGGATCAAAGGGGGCGTTGCCCCCTTTGCGGGTTCGGGCGGAGTCCGACCTTGCTTAGTTGTCACCCGTCGCGGTGACTTGCGGCGTGAAGAAGTAGCCGCCGTAGCGGACCGTTTTGATGAAGGACGGGTCTTTCAGGTTGGTTTCGATCTTGCGGCGGAGGCGGCTGATCTGCACGTCGATGCTGCGGTCGAACACGGCGGCGGCGCGGCCGTGCAGCAGGTCCAGCAGGTCGTCGCGCGAGAGGACCTTGCGCGGGTGCTGGCAGAAGATCGAGAGGATGTTGAACTCGCCGCTGGTGAGCGAGCGGGGGGCGCCGTCGGGGGCGAAGAGCTGGCGGCGGGCCATGTCGAGGCGCCAGCCCTCGAACACCAGGGTCTGCGGCGTTTCGGCCGGCGCGGGCTCGGAGTGGGCGCTGCGGCGCATGACGGCGCGGACGCGGGCGAGCAGTTCGCGCGGGTTGAACGGCTTGGGCAGGTAATCGTCGGCGCCGAGCTCCAGGCCGACGATGCGGTCCGTGTCGGTGCCACGGCCGGTGACCATGATGATCGGCACGGAGGATTTGCCGCGGATACGGCGGCAGATGCTGAGACCGTCCTCCCCCGGCAGGCCGACGTCGAGGATCACGCAGTCGATCTTGCTGCCGGAGGCCATGACGCGATCGAGATCGCGGCCGCTGCGCGCGGCCGTCACCTCAAATCCATTGTCGGTCATGTAGCTCGTCATCATGCGGCTGATCTCAGGATCATCCTCGACGACGGCAATACGGGATAATGACTCCATGGCCCACCTTTCGCGGCGGACAGTGCCACCGGGTGTTGTTCACAAACAAGTGCTACCTACGCCATGACACAAATTGACACGTTGGCCGAGGGAAATATTGATCGCCGTTCGGAGGGGCGCAGGCGTTGGGGTAGCCATGCCCCTACCGATCGGTATAATCGGATTGGTCTGAGCCGGATCGCCGCCGGGCGGCGGCCGGATGGGTGCGAATCGGATCACCGTCAGCGGGTGATCCAGTGGGGGGAATGAAGCATGAGTTTAAAGGGTGCGGCCTATATCGCAGGGGCATGGGAACATCCCACGCGCAAGGCGCCGGACAAGTCCATTGCCTTGCTGCATGCCGAGTGTGCCAGGGGCGCGCTGGCGGATGCCGGCCTGACCAAGGACGACGTGGACGGTTATTTCTGCGCTGGCGATGCGCCGGGCGGCCTGGGGCCGCTGTCGATGGTCGAGTACATGAATCTGAAATGCCGGCATGTGGACAGCACGGATGTCGGCGGTTCGTCGTATCAGGTGGCGGTGGGCCATGCGCTGGAGGCGATCGCCGCCGGTCGTTGCAGTGTCGCGCTGATCACGCTTGCCGGCCGGCCGCGCAGCGAGGGCATGGCGACCGGCACGGCGCCGCGTCCGGGCAATCCGGCGGCACCGGAAATGCAGTTCGAATTTCCGTACGGTCCCGCAACGGCGAACCTGTACGGCATGTGCGCGTCACGGCACATGTACGAGTATGGCACGACGAGCGAGCAGCTTGCGTGGATCAAGGTCGCGGCGTCGCATCATGCGCAGTACAACGAGCACGCGATGCTGCGGGACGTGGTGACGGTCGAGGATGTGGTGAAATCGCCGATGGTTTCGACTCCGTTGCACCGGCTGGATTGCTGCGTGATCAGCGACGGCGGCGGCGCGTTGATCGTGACCAGGCCGGAGATTGCCAAGAGCCTGAAGCGGCCTCTGGTGAAGGTGATCGGCGTCGGCGAATCGCCGAAGATCCAGGCGGGGGGCGACATCGACCTGACCTTTACCGCGGCGCGCTGGTCGGGTCCGCCGGCGTGGGAGATGGCGGGGATCAAGCCGTCGGACGTCAAGTATGCTTCGATCTATGACAGCTTCACCATTACGGTGCTGATGCAGTTGGAGGATCTGGGGTTCTGCAAGAAGGGCGAAGGCGGCAAGTTCGTTTCGGACGGCAATTTGATCTCCGGCGTCGGCAAGCTGCCGTTCAACACCGATGGCGGCGGATTGTGTTCGAACCATCCGGCGAACCGCGGCGGCATCACCAAGATCATCGAGGCGGTGCGGCAGTTGCGCGGCGAGGCGCATCCGAAGGTTCAGGTCCCCAACTGCGATCTGGCGATCGCGCATGGCACCGGTGGCGCCCTGGGGACGCGCCATTGCGGCAGCACCGTGATTCTGGAACGGGAGTAATCGACATGGCATATGTGGCACGCAAAATCCCGTTCGTCGGAACGCCCGATACGAATCCGGAGACGAAGCCGTTTTTTGACGGCGCGGCGGCCGGCAAGCTGATGCTGCGCCGGTGTACGGCCTGCAAGAAGGCGCATTACTTCCCGCGTGAGCTTTGCCCGTTCTGCTTTGGCGACTGCACGTGGGAGGAGGCCTCGGGCAAGGGCAAGATCTACACGATCAGCATCATGGAACGGGCCAATCCGCCGTACGCGATCGGCTATGTGACGCTGGCGGAAGGGCCGTCGGTGCTGACCAATTTCATCGACTGCGAGTTCAAGGATTTGAAGATCGGCCAGGACGTAGTGGTGAAGTTCGTCAAGTGCGAGGGTGACGGGCCGAGTTTGCCGTTCTTCGCGCCGGCTTAGGTTCTGTGATGGTGTGAGGGCGCCGGCCGGGTAGGGCCGGCGCTTTTTTGTTTCACTGGACGTTCATCAAGCGGACACAGAGTTGCACTGAGACGATTCAGGTTTCGCCCAGGTTTTTTTGCACAGAATTTTTGACACGGCGCCGCAGCATCGTGGGTGCGACGGCGGGACTGGCTGTGCCTCGACATGGCTTTGCGCAAAAGCCGGTGATCCGGATTGGGGTTTTGAACGTCCAGTCGGGGCCGTACCGGGATGACGGGGGGCCGACGGGGGTGATCTGTGCCAGGCAGGCGCTGGAGCATTTCGGCGTCTCGGGCAAGGACTGGGCCGTCGAAGTTTTGTCGGCATATCACCAGAACAAGCCTGATGTCGGGGTCTCCATCGCTTGGCAGTGGATCGACCGGGACGGGGTGGACGCGATCGTCGATGTGCCGACGTCCTCGGTCGGGCTGGCGATGAATACGGTGTGCCCGGAGAAGAACAAGGTTTAACTCGATTCCGGGACCGGATCGTCTGACCTGACGGGACCGCAATGCAGTCCGAACACGATTCACTGGACGTATGACACGTATATGCTCGGGCGCTCGACCGTTGCAGATATGGGGTTTCGGCGGCGAAAGCGGACGGGCGGGCGGTGGTCGATCGGATGAAGGCGATGCCGACGGATGACGATTGTTTCGGTCCAGGGAAGATCCGGATCGACGGGCGGGCGCTGCATCCGATGTACCTGCTGGAGGCGAAGACGCGTTCCGAGAGCAAGCAGTCGTGGGATGTGGCGAAGGTGATCGACACGACGCCGGCGGATGAGGCGTTCCGGCCGTTGAGCGAGGGTGGGTGCCCGTTGGTGAAGAGCTGAGGGGTTTTGCCTTGACGGGAGGTGTCAGGGCTGCTTGCGGGCCGCCGGGCGGGATGCGCGGTGCGCCATGGCCAGAAACGCGTAAGCGGCCCTGTGGAAACCGGAAGACTGGATATCGGTCTGTTCAAGACATGACATGGCGCCTTGGCTTTTGGCGGGTGCTGGGATGACGAGGTGGCCGGAATGGCTTCAGTAAATGGCGACCAGGACGTTGTTCAGATTTTGCCGTGTGGGCGGTCCGATATCGTAGAGGGTGGCGGGCGGCGTGGCTGGGGCGGTGTCGCCGATCTGGATGAGGCCTTTGGTGGTGGGATCCTTGCCCCAGAAGCGCACGTATTTGATATCGTCGACGCAGGCGTTGGAGGCCAGGACAGTGGATTTCAGCACGGTCCTGGGGGTGGACGGGTAATGCGGATTCAGATAGCGATAGTCGTTGCCGATTTCCGCATAGATGAGGCCCCAGTGCGGGCCGCAGGCGGGTCTCTGCGGGTCGTTCGGGCCGATCCCCGAGGCCGGCAGGCCGGTGTTGAGATTGTTCAGGAAGGCGAATGCGACGGGCTTGTCGGCCTGCAGACTGGCGGTGATAAAAGCCTCCCGCCCGGTTCCGCCGGTGAGATGGGTGTCGCAGTCGTAGCCGAAGGATTCGACAATCGTGGTCATTTCGTCCGCCGACAGGACTTCGCCCTGGCTGTTCGGGGCGAAGTTCAGGCCGTGCTTGAGATAGTTCCGGGTGGAGACGCCGTTGAAGTTCGCCGGTGCGAGGCTGATGCGCGGATAGGCGATTTCGCCGCGCGCGGGGTTGATCTGGTTCAGCAGGAGGGTGGCGTACCAGAACGAATACAGCGCGCAGGTGCCTTGTTTCTGCGGCTTCATCATGGGTTCGGTCTTGGCATAGGCGGATGCCAGGTTTGGCATTGCATCCTCCGTGTTTGGTGTGCCGATGATTCGCTTATTTGCCGCGCGCGGCCGGTCTTTTTGGCAGACTAGCAATTTATCTTTGATAAAAACAACATCATGCGGCGCGGTTCACGGCAGTTGCAATCTTTGTCATGAGATATCAGCAGAGGGGGTCAGCGCGGGACGTCGCCTTGCAGCATGACCCGATACAGGTAGCGGGTCTGGTTCATGTCGTAGTCGCCGTTGGCTTTGTGCAGCAGGTAGCGGTTGTCCCACATCACCAGGTCGCCGGGTCGCCATTCGTGGCGATACTGGAATCGTTCCTGGGTGGCGTGGGCGAGCAGGTCGTCCAGTAAAGGCAGGGCTTCCTTGTGGTCGAGGCCGAGGATGCCCTCGATGCGGATCGGGTTGATGAAGATCGATTTGCGGCCGGTCTCGGGGTGGGTGCGCACGATGGGGTGGAGGACGGCGTTGGGCACGCGTTCCTTGTTGGCGTCCGACAGGCCCATCAGTTTGCGGGCGCTGTGGGTGCTCTGATAGACGTGGATGGCGAGCAGATTGGCGATGCGGTCTTTGGTGGCGGCGGGCAGGGCGGCGTAGGCGGCGGCCATGTTGGCGTACTGGGTGTCGCCGCCTCTGTCGGGCAGGGTGACGGCGTGCAGCACCGTGGCCTTGGGCGGTCTTGTGTCATTGGAATGGTCGGTGTGCCAGCCCTCGCCGGGGATGTAGCGGGTGCCGTCGGGGAAGCGGTCCTGGTTGGAGATGTAATGAATTTCCGGACAGTCGGGCAGGGCGAATTTCGTATTGTGCTGATGGAAGATGTTGCCGAACAGTTGCACCGCGGTGCGGACCTGGGGCGGGGTGAGGTGCTGGTCGCGGATGACCAGCACGCTGTGTTCGGAGAAGGCCTGGTTGAGCGCGGCTCTGGTTTCAGGTGAAACCGGCCGGGTGAGGTCGATGCCGAGGGCCTCGGCGCCGGTATGCGCGGTCATGGGTCGGATGTGCATCGTCGCCTCCCTGTCGTGTTGGGCGGAAGGCTAGCGCGGGCTGTTGTTCACGTCACGGTTGGCGGGGTTGACCGGCTGGCGCGCGGACCTTCATTGCGGGGTGGAGGTGGATGATGGGGTTCAGCGATGACGATGCGCGATGGATGCGGCGGGCGATCGGGCTGGCCGAGGCGGGGAATGCGGCGGCAGGGAAGAACGGGATCGGCTGCGTGATCGTGCGCGACGGGGTGGTGATCGGCGAGGGGTGCAACGAGGTGGAACTGCGCTGCGACGCGACGGCGCATGCCGAGATCGTTGCGATGCGGCGGGCGGGGGAGCGGCTGCGGTGTCAGGAACTGCGGGGAGCGGTGCTGTACACGACGCTACAGCCGTGCGGGATGTGTTCGATGGCCTGCGTCTGGGCGAAGGTCGGGCGGATCGTGTTCGGCGCCGGGCGGGATGACGTGCATGCGATGTATTTCGAGGACCGGCACCTGGACACGGTGGATTTCATTCGCGATGCGTTCCGGGAGGATCTGACGCTGGAGGGTGGGCTGATGGCTCGCGCGTGCGCGGCGTTGTATGTGCCGCCGGATGCGGAGGTGCCGAAGCGGGAGCAATTCAATCGGTGACGCGGGCGGGGTTGGCGGGTGGTCCGAGAGCGACGCCCTCATAAAGTTCCGCCAGCGGAAGTTCGATGCCGATTTCGGGCATGCTCAGAATCCTATCTCCTGAGAGGATGTGGCCGACCCAGTCATTGGCGACGCGGGCGAACACAGTTGCCGACTGGCGGTCCTGGGACAGCATGACGTAGCGCTGGATCGAGGGTGTGTCGCGGTATTCCTCGTTCTTGGCGCCGATATCGATGCTGGCCGTGCTGGGGCTGAGAACCTCGAACACCACGACCGGGTCGGTCACGACGCGGGTTCCGCGCGTGACGGGCGAGCACACGACGAAGGCATCCGGGTAGCGGATCGAACCCGCGACGAGGATTTTGAGGTTGCTGGTATAGACTTGGCAGGGTTTGCCGCGAAGGCGTCCGGTGAGCGAGAAGATCAGATTGCGCTCGATAGCCGAATGGTCGGAGGTTCCGCCGGTCATGGCGACCGGCTCGAAGCCATCGAATTCCCAGCGCAGTTCCTGCTGTTCCTCCCAGGCGAGGAACTCTTCGAGGGTCATCGATTTGCGCAGGGCGATGCTCATGGCGTCAGCTTAGCACATCACCCCTCCTTGCGCAGCACTGCCAGATCGCAGCCTTCGTCGGCCTGCAGGACCTGGTCGGCGATCAGGCGGTCCCAGCCGCGTTTCGGTTTGGCCGGGGGCTGCCAAGCGGCGCGGCGGCGGGCGAGTTCGGGTTCGGGGACGAGAAGGTCGAGCGAACGATGGGTGACCGAGAGGCGGATGCGGTCGCCGCTTTCCACCAGGCCGAGCGGGCCGCCGGCGGCGGCTTCGGGGGTGATGTGCAGGACGATGGTGCCGAAGGCGGTGCCGGACATGCGGCAGTCGCTCATGCGGACCATGTCCTTGACGCCGGCGCGGGCGAGGCGGGAGGGGATTGGCAGGTAGCCGGCCTCGGGCATGCCGGCGGGGGTCAGGGAGCCGGCGTTTTTGAGGACGAGGATGTCGTCCTGGGTGACGTCGAGGGTGGGGTCGTCGATGCGGTTGGCGAGGTCCTCGAGGCCGTCGAACACGACCGCTCGGGCTTCTTTCTCGAACAGGGACGGGGTGGCGGCGCTGCGCTTGAGGATGGCGCCGCGCGGGGCGAGGGAGCCGAACAGGGCGACGATGCCGCCGACCGGGGAGACCGGTTCGCTGCGGGCGCGGATATAGCGGCGGTCGACGAAGGGGGGTTCGACGAGGCGCTCGCCGAGGGATTTGCCGGTGACGTCGATCGGGTCGAGGTGCAGCAGGTCGCGCAGTTCCCACAGCAAGGCGGGCATGCCGCCGGCGGCGTGGAAATCCTCCATGTAGCCCTCGCCGGTGGGTTTGAGGTCGACCAGGACGGGGGTGGAGTCGGAGAGGGCGTTGAGTTTGTGCAGGTCGATCTTGACGCCGACGCGGCCGGCGATGGCGGTGAGGTGGATCAGCGCGTTGGTGGAGCCGCCGAGGGCGAGGAGGACGCGCAGGGCGTTCTCGATGGCGTGGGCGGTGATGATCTGGGTGGGGCGGATCGGGTGGTGGATGAGGCGGACGGCGAGGGCGCCGGCTTCCTCGGCGGCGCGCAGGCGGTCGGCGTGGACGGCGGGGATGGAGCCTTGACCGAGCGGGACCATGCCGAGGGTTTCGGCGAGGCAGGCCATGGTGGAGGCGGTGCCCATGACGCCGCAGGTGCCGGCGGTGGTGGCGAGGCGGCCTTCGATCTCGGCGATGCGCTCTCCTGTCACGGTGCCGGCGCGGTAGGCGGCCCAGTAGCGGCGGCAGTCGGTGCAGGCGGAGAGTCGCTCGCCCTGGAACGGGGTGGCGAGCATCGGGCCGGTGACGAGCTGGACGCATGGGATGTCGGACGAGGCGGCGCCCATAAGCTGGGCCGGGACGGTTTTGTCGCAGCCGCCGATGAGGACGGCGCTGTCCATCGGCTGGGCGGTGAGCATCGCCTCGGTGTCCAGCGCGGCGAGGTTGCGGTAGTGCATCGAGGTCGGGAACAGGGAGGGTTCGCACAGGGAGACGGTGGGGAAGGGCATCGGCAGGCCGCCGGCGGCGAGGACGCCGCGCTTCACGGCCTCGATCAGTTCGGGGACGGTGCGGTGACAGTTATTGTAGGCCGATCCGGTGTCGACGATGCCGACGACGGGGCGGTCGAGCATGGCCTGGGAGTAGCCCATGGATTTGGCGAAGGATCGGCGCAGATAGAGCGCGAAATCCTTGTCGCCGTAGTTGGCGGTGTTGCGGGCGAGGCCGGTTTTGCGGGGCGTGTCGGTCATGGGGGTGGATGCTAGTCCGGGAGTGGGGTGTGGTGAAGGGTGGGCGATTTGGCCCGGATCCTGCACGCGGTTGGGTCGTGCTCCGGAGACGGGAGGGTCTTGCCCGGCATGCGGGAGGGTCGTTCCCGGCACGCGGGAGGGTCGTGCCCGGCATGCTGCAAAGGGCTGTGACTTTGGCGGCTTCATCGGCTACCAAACCCATGCAACTGAAGGAGCGTGCGGGTTGACACTCCGTTTCATGATTTCGGTTCTGGTGGTGGCTGGGCTGGCCCGATGCGGGCCGAGCTATTCGCCGGATACGTATGCAAGCAATGCGGCGCAGCAGGCGGCGAAGGTTGAGCAAGGCATTGTCGTCGGGGTGCGCAAGGTGGCGGTGTCGGCGTCGGGGACGGTCGGCACGGTGACGGGCGCGGCGGCGGGCGGGATTGCCGGTTCGCAGGTCGGGGTCGGGCCGGTGAGTGCGTTTACCGCGCTGGGGGGGTCGCTGGTGGGCGGGCTGGGCGGATCGGCGGTGGAGCACATGACCGCGGATACGTCGGCGTATGAGTATATCGTGCGCAAGCCGAACGGCGACCTGATCAGCGTGACGCAGAAGGACACGACGCCGCTGGCGCTGGGGCAGAAGGTGCTGGTGATTGCCGGGACTCAGGCGCGGGTGGTGGCGGATTACACGGTGCCGCCGCTGGTGAAGTCGGGCGATGCGGCCGGTGCGGCGAAGGCTGCGGATGCCCCGCCGGCGGCGAAGGCGGCTGATGCGGCGGCGGTCGGGGATTCTGCGAAGGCTGGGGATACCGCGAAGGCGGGAGATGCGGCTGGGTCCGTGAAGCCGGCGGATGCGGCGGCTGTTCCGGCGCCGACCGGTGGCGGTGGGACGGCGGCGGCGGGCGCGGTGCCGGTGGTTGTGCCGGGTGGGACGGCGGCGGCGGGCGCGGCGCCGGTGGTTGTGCCGGGTGGGACGGCCCCGTCGGGCGGGGTGGCGGCTGCGGCGCCGGCTGCCGCGACAGCGCCGGTTGCGGGGGCGTTGGCGGGATCGGCTCCGGCTGGTGCGACGGGCGGGGGTTCGGTGCCGGCGCCGATCATCCTGCAAGGGGCAGTGGTTCCCGCGCCACAGGCGGTTCCGGCGGCTCCGTCGGATGCGGCGAAGCCGGCCGGCGGCGTGCAGCCTGCGGCGGTTGGGGCGGCGGTGGCGGCAGATCAGGCGGGGGCGAAACCGGCGGGCAGCCCGACGCCGTGAGTTTGCCGCGGCGGTTTGACTACGGGTCGGGCGGGCCTTTGAGTTCGACGACGTTGCCCTCGGGGTCGGGGACGTAGATCGACGGGCCCTGGCCCTCGGCGCCGTAGCGGGAGGCGACGGGGGCGGGGTCGGCGCCGTGGGCGCGCAGATGGGCGATGATGGCGTCGGCGTCGAACGGGTCCACGCGAAGGCAGAAATGGTCGAGGTTGCGGCCCTCGGCGCCGGGGGGCGCGCCGCCTTTGGCACCGATCGGGCCGTCGATGGGAACCAGGTCGATCAGGGCGGTGCCGGCGCGGAGTTGGTAAAGGCCGAGGGATTCCTGTACCTTCTCGACCGGGCAGCCGAGGACGTTGGTGTAGAAATCCATCATGGTGCGAAGGTCGGTGACCCGCAGCACAAGGTGGTCGAGTTTGCTGATCGTCAGCATGGCGTTGCGCCCTTCCAATCCGCTGCCGCACACATCACTATACGATCATGTCCCGACGCTCAGCGGAAGTCACGACGGAGCTGGTGCTGCGCGCCTACCGCCACGGGCTGTTCCCGATGGCGGAAGGGCGGGCTGGCGAAAAGCTGTTCTGGCTGGACCCGATCAAGCGTGGGGTGCTGCCGCTGGATGGCTTCCATCTGTCCCGGCGGCTGCTGCGAACGGCGTTGTCGGATGCGTTCACGGTGACGGTGGACCGCAATTTCGCCGGGACGATCGCCGGCTGTGCGACTCCGGTGCCGGACCGCAGCGACACCTGGATCAACCCGCAGATCGAGCGGCTGTTCACCGAATTGTTCCGCATGGGCTATGCGCATTCGGTGGAGACCTGGCAGGACGGCACGCTGGTGGGCGGGCTGTACGGGGTGGCGCTGGGCGGGGCGTTCTTTGGCGAGAGCATGTTCAGCTTTGCCCGTGATGCGTCCAAGGTGGCGCTGGTACATCTGGTGGCGCGGCTGCGGCTGGGCGGGTTCCAGTTGCTGGACACACAGTTCGTGACCTCGCATCTGGCGCAATTCGGGGCGGCGGAGATTCCGCGCGAGCTATACAAGCAGTTGCTGGCCGCGGCGGTGGATCATCCGGCGGTGTGGCTGACCGATCCGGGGCGGGAGGCGCTGGAGGCGGAGTTTCGCTGGCTGGCGGGGAGGGATTAGGCGGCCGGGCCGAACGCGGGGCTGGCGCGGCGAACCGGCGGCCGTTCGGTGCAGGCGCCAAGATAGAGCGCGGCGGTGGCGCACAGCAGCATGGCGAGGTCGGTGGCATCAGTGAGGCCGGGGGCCTGAAGCTGGACGAGGTCGGCGACGAGCATCAGCAGCACGACGGCGCGGTGCGGCTGCATCACGAGGCGCAGCGGGTTGCCCTGCTTGCCGCGGGCGCGGCGGAACATCGTTCGCAGGCTGACCAGGGCGATGAGACCGAGCAGGAGGAGGAGCAGGTCGAGGAAGGCGGCGGTGGCGTCCCACTGGATGACGGCGCCCGACAGGCCGGGGACGCGGGAGGCGATCCAGGCCAGGGATGCGCAATCGATGCCGATGCAGGCGGCGGTGCCGCGGCCGATGCCGATCCGGTCGGTGAGAAGATCGGAGAAGGGCTGAAACACACACTCGAACAGCGCATCGTCGATCGATGCGAACGTCTTCCGCATACCGGGTCACCTTCACGGGATCGTGAGCTTACAGCCTTTTTCCCCGCGGAAAGTCAAGCGAATCAATACAGGTTCGCTGCGATACCGACGGCGGCGAGGGCGGCCAGCGCGCCGATGGCGGCGGCGCCGAAGGTCAGGGTCCGGATACGGGTGACGACGGAGACCGATGCCAGGACGATGGCGATTTCCAGCGCGCCGACAGCGTATTCGTAGCTGTGGTAGCGATGTTCGGCCTCGTCGCGGACGGTTTCCTGCTGTTGGGCGGCGGCGGCGAGCTGCTTCATGCCTTCGCCGCCCTGGGGGTCGTCGCGCATTCTGGCGGCGTATTCGTTGGCGGTCTTGATGCGGGCCTGGATGGCCGGGTCGGCCGCGTTGGGCAGGCTGGCGAGCAGGTCGGCCTCGGCGTTGCGCATGGCGGCGCGCAGGTTCTTGGCCTGGTAGAAGGCCCAGTCGTTGGACAGCGCGATGTGGTGGGTGAGGTAGGCATTCTGCGCCTGTTTGCCGCCGATCTCGGTGATCGCGAGGACGGCGGCGAGGACAGAGACGAGGATAGCGACGCCGCGCGCCCAGGGGTCGCTGTGGCTGGCATGTTCGTGGATGGTTTCGTGGGCCTTCTCCATAGCCTCGCTCACCGTTGGTTCTCCTGCTTGTCGGGTTGGTCATAGACGGAGGCGCGCATCGGGTGAAAGGCCCAGGGAGGGATGTTCGGATGAGCAGGCGGGTTTCACGGCGGGTGGTGCGCGCCGTTCGATGTGCCGGATTGAGCGGGCTGCTGGACGGGGCGAGATGAGTGGCCTGCGTCAGCATGAAGACGGGCGCGGCGTTGCGGTCGTTGCCGCGCCCTGGCCCGCTTCAGGTGCTGGAGGAGTTGAAGGCGCCGCCGTCCAGCAGCAGGTTCTGGCCGACGATGAAGCTGATCTTCGCCGAACAGAGGAAGGCGCAGGCGTCGCCGAACTCGGCCGGATTGCCGGCGCGGCCGGCGGGGTTGCCGGCCATCCGCTCCTGCACCAGTTCGTCGACCGGGCGGTTGGAGTTGCGCGCGGCCTCCTGGAAGCCGCCGCGCAGGCGGTCGGTGAGGAACGGGCCGGGCAGGATGTTGTTGATCACGACGTTATGCCGGGCGACCTGGCGGGCGAGGCCGGCGACGAAGCCGGTGAGGCCGGCGCGGGCGCCGTTGCTCATGCCGAGTTCCGGGATCGGCGACTTCACCGAGCCGGAGGTGATGTTGACGATGCGGCCGAACTTGCGCTCGATCATGCCGTCGATCACGGATTTGATCAGGAAGATCGGCGCCAGCATGTTGGCGTCCACCGCCTTGATCCACATGTCGCGGTCCCAGTCGCGGAAATCGCCGCGCGGCGGGCCGCCGTTGTTGTTGATGAGAATGTCGGGTGCGGGGCAGGCGGCGAGGGCTGCGGCGCGGCCTTCCTCCGACGTGATGTCGCCGGCGACGGCGGTGACGCGGACGCCGGTGGCCTGGCGGATTTCGGCGGCGGTTTCCTCCAGCGTCGCGGCGGTGCGGGCGGTGATCACCAGATCCACACCTTCGCGTGCCAGCGCCAGGGCGCAGGCGCGGCCGAGACCTTTGCTGGCGGCGCAGACGATGGCTTGCTTGCCTCTTAACCCGAGATCCATGAGCGGTTCCTCCGTTTCCTGTCAGCGCAGCGTATCAGGGCATGGCCGGATCGCCTACTCGGGTGGGAAGCGGCCAAAGTACTGGACTCTCGACGCCGACGTGGCCACGATGTAATTTCAGGGTCATGGGGCGGATAGGCTGCCTCCCGATGTAATCCCAGGTCCAATCGCCCAGGCATGCATGGTGGCTCTATGAAAATGACGAAGATCGGAGTCGCTTTGCTGGTTGGTACCAGCTTTGCGGCGGGCTGCGCTGTCGCCTCGAACGGCGGCATGTTCCCAGCCGCCGCGCAAGGCACCGATCAGCAACAGACCTACAAGCTGCTGACATTGTTCAACACGGTGCTGGAGCGGGTGCGCACCGACTATGTCGAGCCGGTGGCCGATCGCAAGTTGATGGACAACGCGCTGAACGGGATGCTGACCGGGCTCGATCCGCACAGCGCGTATATGACGCAGCGCCAGTGGGACGACATGGAGACTGAGACGTCGGGCAAGTTCGGCGGGATCGGGCTGG
>Ga0182012_10001791_pt1 | contig 23486 bp, 22 predicted proteins | sample 612S2SmetaG_FD_120486 | JGI IMG/M metagenome (GOLD analysis project Ga0182012, IMG submission 120486) | Permafrost microbial communities from Stordalen Mire, Sweden - 612S2S metaG | ecosystem: Environmental > Terrestrial > Soil > Wetlands > Permafrost | place: Sweden: Stordalen | collected... | reverse complement strand
CTCCCAAGGTCTTCTGCATTTCGTGGTGGCTGACACTGGGATCGGCATCCCATCCGAACGGGTCTCAAGCATCTTCGATAGCTTTACACAGGCTGATGTTTCCACCTCGCGCAAATTTGGTGGGACTGGCCTGGGATTAACGATCTCGAAAAGTTTTGTCGAGTTGATGGGTGGCAGAATTTGGGTTGAAAGTGAACTTGGGAAAGGCACACAGATGCACTTCACCGCCAAATTTGGACTTGCCAGTCTTGAACCAATTGAGGTTCCCCCTATCGCTGCGCCGATCCCAGCGAGTAGGGGGACGTTGCGCATCTTGTTGGCAGACGACTCAGAAGACAACCGGTTCGTAATTCGTGGATATTTGAAGGACACTGGCTATTCGATTGACGAGGCCGAAAATGGCCAGATCGCCGTCGACAAGTTTAAGCAAGGTTCTTACGACGTGGTACTGACTGATGTTGAGATGCCTGTCATGGACGGCCTTTCCGCCACGCGCGAAATCCGGGCCTACGAAAAACAGCGCGGTCTTACTCCTACGCCGATCTTGGCCTTGACCTCCCACGCCTTCAAGGAGGCCATCGAGAGAAGTGTGGTTGCAGGTTGCACTAGCCACCTTACCAAGCCAATTCGCAAGGCCACACTGCTTGAAGCTCTTCGCCCTTATCAGCGCGAGCCGCTGATGGCAAATCAGCCCTCTACTTCTATCGAGCCCTGGCTGAAGGCCATCATTCCAAGTTACCTGGAAAAGAGGCGCAACGACATAGCGAAGCTACGTTCAGCGGTTGAGCGGCACGACTACAGCACCGTACGCATGGTTGGGCATCAATTAGCCGGAACGGGTGCGAGTTATGGTTTCGAGGCGATCACTGAGTTAGGCAGCGCTTTGGAAGAGTCTGCGAATGCTGGTGACGTCGGTCGGATGCAGTCCGAGATTGAACAGCTAGACAGCTACTTGCGACGCGTCCAGCTAGAGGGCTGAATCACTGGCCGATGATCACGCGAAAAGAGACACTCCGGTTATACGCTTGATCGCGTTCTCCCGTTCCGATTCGCACCGGTTGTTTGTCGCCAACACCGCGCTGAACGAATTGGCTGTCACTAATGCCAAGATCTCTCATCTCTGCCACTACCGTTGCGGCGCGGTTCACCGCCAGAACGTCATTGATGTCGTCCGTTCCGGTGGAGTCGGTGTGTCCCACAACCTCGATTTGCGCGTTCTGCTTCGCTTCCCGCGCAACCGCAAACAAGGCCTTCAAGTGGCGAACCAAGTCTTCCAGGCGGTCCTCCGATGCTGGCCGTAGAACAGCGCTGCCGGTATCGAATCGCAGAAGTGTATTTTCGATTTCGTCCTTTTCGGCGTTGAGTTTTCGCTGCGCTCTGAATGCTAGGTCGAGTGATTGATACGCCTCGAGATGCAAATCTACTTTGCTGGGATCGATGCCCGTACCCGCTGTCAGCTTCAGTGGATCTCGGCTTAGTGGATCGCGTAAGCCATAGAGCGCCAATCGACCTGCCGTCCACTCTGTATTTGTAATGGCGATCCCAGGCTCCTTCTTTAGTATTCCGAGATACTCGTTGGCTCGGTATATCTCGCGGAGCCCCAAGAAAGCCCACAAACCGAGCGCCACGCACAGTAATCCAACTCCAATGGCCAGCGCCCGTGATCGTGTTGGTCTCGACTCCGCAGTCGATCGCCCTAGTAGGCATGTCCCCAATATTGGTTCGGCTGCTGCGAATGGCTCAGTGTCGCCATGAAAGCTGTGTAGTTCGTTTGAAAAGTCTCGGTGGATCGATTCCAATGCGCGTTGGAAGACAACCTTTAATTCGCTTGGCGGCACTCCACGAATCACGCCCGCAATGATCGCCAATGGCCCTTGTTGCACCCATATGGTGAAGTCGCCAACCTTAGCGTCCTCGATGCCTTCATTGCCAGAGCTCGAAAACGAATCGCGCACGAAGTCTTGAATTGCGGTGAGCATTCCCGAAACCAGGTCGGCATCTCTTACAACAGCCTCGGAGATGGCAACATGTGCTAACAAAACGCCAGTCTGGCGATGGATCAAGAACACCTGCTCCATCGCGTAGTGCACGCTGTGCGCCAGCATGATCTCGCCGAACGATTTGCCACTCCTTAGCGCCTCCAGTCGCCATTTCAACGCTTGGGGTGAGAAGCTGTGGTCGAGAGTTAGATTCAATGTCTCAACCATACTGGCTAGCGCGGCGTTCACCGCTTTGCGAATGGCCACACCAATCACCGGATAGAGCGTTTCGGTGATCACGTCCGGATTCCTTCTGACTGACGATTTGAAAGTCTGCTCAAAGATAGGTTCGAGAGATCGACGGAGTTTTACATCACGCCCGCCACGAAGTTGGATGGCCTCTGGGAGAACTTCGCTCAAATCGCTGGCTCTGCGTTGGGGATCGCGAAGGCGCTGCTCAATCCGATCAAGCCTGATCCGTTCGTCCCCAACAATCAGGTTTTGAAGTTCTGCAAAGTCTTTCTCGCCCCGAGCCTTATTGTCGGTGGATCCGTTCATGGCATCCGGAATGCGCATGTCAGTCTTTCGGGAGTTGAAACTCACCGTTGAGTTTCATCGCCACTTCATTGAACAGTGTTGCTAACGCTGCGCGGTCGGTTTTTCCAGAACGCAACTCATGGAAACGCTTTTCGATTGCGGCGGAAATCTGATTTTCAAGTGTGCGCATTTCATCTCGCAACTCGGTCGATTGTTGCAAAATCCCTTTACGTAAATCGGCCTGGGCCGATACTGTCTGGTCTTCAGTCTCGTGTATTTTCTTGGTGATCGAATCCACAGCGTCTTTCAATTCGCGAGAGATTTGCGACCCACTATCAAGACGTTCGCTGCGCTCCGTCTTCAGTCTCGAATCGAGTGATTCGAACTCCTTCTTCAAATAGGCTTCAAGTGAGTCGACCCGCCGCCGCGTAGTCTCGCGCAGGTCGCCAATATCTCTCGTTAGCGCTTCCTCCAAACGGCTGAAGCGGGCATCGTAATCCCGCATGTGCGAACCGAACAAAATGTCGCGGATCTTATCGACGTTGGCTGCGCCCGGAGAGTCAATCTGCGCTTTTTCTACCTCGGCGTTATGCTCCTGCCCTGCTAACGTGTCGAAGCCTTCTCTTGCTGCACCCATTAGGTCACGTCCTCGCTACGGCCGATTTTCAATCGGTTTGGATATGTTATCAAGTTAGATCCAGTTCTAGTACCGATCCCTTCTGCCACCCTGGCGTGAGAAGTTCGGATCGAGTACCGGACCATCTGCCTCAGTACTTTTTCTAGCGGCTCTCACCCATTTGGGTGACGCCTGCCGCTCCCTATTCCGCTAAGCTTTATTACAAAGTTCCGATCTGTTACGAGGTTCCAATGCTCCACCTAAGTGGTCCGGCTTGCGTTGCGTTGTTCGCACTGATCTCCGTGGTATTGATTCTGCGCCTTGTAAAGCAGGATCAAGAGTCCCGTATTCCTAATTGGGACCAACGCTTTGCTTCGAAGATACCGCCAGACTACGTTCCACAGGTGGAGCCGGAAACTCAATCTCATAGATCGCTAGACGATTAGTTGGTTTAGTTTCATTGCAATTTTGGAGGAAAAATTTTGCAAACGAATCAAATTTCGGTTTCCAATTCAGACCGTGATGGAATTCCGTTTCCGTGGTTCGCCGTTACCACTCGTTCTGGTTTTGAGCGGGTGGCTAGTACTTCTTTAGCCCATAAGGGGATGACTTCGTATTTGCCTACCTACCGGACTAAGCGGCGTTGGTCTGACCGTGTAGTCGTTGCTGACATACCTCTTTTCCGAGGTTATGTGTTCTGCAGGTTCGATCCGTCGAATCGGCTGCCCGTATTGACCACCCCCGGAGTGGTTTCTATCGTTGGCTTTGGGCCCGGTCCATCGCCGATCGATGAGAACGAGATTAATAATGTTCAGGCCGTTTTGCATTCTGGCCTGGCGACTGAACCGTGTCCTTTCTTACGTGAAGGTCAGAAGGTACGTGTAAAGCGCGGCTCACTTGAGGGTGTCGACGGTATTCTCGTGACAAAAAAGTCAGATTTCCGATTGATAATTTCCGTTCAGATGCTGCAGCGCTCAGTCTCCGTCGAGATCGATCGTGAATGGATCGAGGCAGTCTAGTCGCAGGCATTTTTCAGAACGGCACGGGCATCGAGGTGTAACATCGGAAGTCAGTTACCGCGATGCCCAATGATCAAAAAATAACTCGCCGCGACAGTCTCAAACTCGGCACCGCCGCTGCTGTTTCCCTTGCCATGCCGAACAACTCCGAAGAAATCTGTTTCATGCGTGCCGTCGATATTGTGGACGGCATTCGCCGCAAGACCTTTTCCGCACGCGAGGTGATGCAAGCGCACCTCAAGCAAATCAATCGAGTTAATCCAAAAGTGAACGCGTTTGTCACCATGGCTTCGGAGCAAGATCTGCTGGCAAAAGCCTCTGCTGCCGACGAAGCATGGGCGAAGGGGAACTGGCTGGGACCTTTGCACGGCCTGCCTGTGGGAGTGAAAGATCTGCATGAGACAAGCGGCATGCGGACCACCTTCGGCTCACCTTTGCACAAAGATTACGTGCCCGATTTTGATTGCCGAGTTGTGCAGCGCGAGAAGGAGGCGGGCGCCATCGTAGTCGGAAAGACAAATGTCCCGGAATTTGGTTTAGGCTCGCAAACTTTTAATCCAGTTTTTGGTGCGACCCACAATCCATACGATTTGACGAAGACTTGTGGAGGTAGCACCGGAGGTGGCTCGGTGGCCATTGCCTGCGGGATGGTCCCACTAGCCGATGGCAGCGATATGGGAGGTTCGCTCCGCAATCCACCTAACTTCTGCAATATTGTTGGCATTCGACCTTCAGTGGGAAGAGTTTCGAATGTGCCAACGAAGTTAGGTTGGTTCCCACTTTCTGTGAATGGACCAGTGGCCCGCAATGTGACCGATTGCGCGTACTTTCTAAGCGTTTTAGCCGGATACGATCATCACTCACCAATTTCGATCGATCAGCCGGGTAAGCAATTCGCCCAGCCTCTTGAAAGAGACTTCAAGGGAGTTCGAGTCGCCATCTTCAAGGACATGGGATTACCTTGGGACCCAGAGGTAAAGAAGGCGGTGCAGGCTCAGCGCAAAGTTTTCGAAGCGCTTGGCTGCATTGTGGAGGACGCTGAGCCTGATTTCAGCGATGCGAATGAGTCGTTTCTTGCCTGGAGGCACTGGTCTACCGAACTCGCCTTCGGAGAACTGATCGAGACGCAGGGCAGCCAGCTTAATGAATACATCCATTGGCACGTGGAAGAAGGACGTAAGCTAACTGGGCCATACCTTGCACGGCTTGAAGCCAAACGGAGTGCTCTCTACCAAAGGTTGTGCGCGTTCCAGGGCAAGTACGATTTCTTTATCGCTCCGGTGAATCAGGTCTTGCCATTTGATGTGGACACTCACTATCCGAAGGAAATTGCAGGCGTGAAGATGGAGAACTATTTGGCGTGGATGAAGTCGGCTTATTACATCTCGGCGGCTGGTAATCCAGCGATGTCTGTACCCTGTGCGTTTTCCTCGAGTGGCCTGCCGATTGGTATTCAGATTGTCGGGAGGAACCACGACGATTGGGGTGTCTTGCAGTTGGGGTATGCCTTTGAACAGGCCACAAATATTGCCAAACGGAGGCCGAGCATTGCAGCCTGAAATTTCTAGGCGGACATTGCTTGCAGGCGCAAGTGTATCAGCCGTACCATTCTTCGGTTCGGCAAGATCGCAATCGTCGCCGGAATGGTGGACCCTAGCGGAAGCCTCTGCTGCTTTGCAGAAGCGAGTGATCTCATCGGAGGAACTGACCAAGCTCTGTTTTGCTCGAATCAAGAAACTCGATCCCTCGCTAAACAGCTTCATCACCTTGATGGAAGAGTCGGCACTCGCTACCGCTCGAAAGTGTGATCAGCAACGCGGACACAATCCTCTCTATGGCGTACCTATTGCGTTGAAGGATAACATTGACACGGCCGGAGTGCGGACGACCGCCGCGAGTCAAGTATTTGATCAACGAGTCCCGAGTGAAGACGCCGAAGTCGCGGCAAGGTTGAAAGCCGCCGGCACGGTTTGTTTAGGGAAACTGAACTTAGATGAAATGGCATTTGAAGGTACGGGGACCACAAGTTTCTACGGTCCCGTGCACAATCCTTGGAATTTAGCCCACATCACAGGTGGTTCTTCAGCGGGTTCGGGCGCAGCGTTGGCTGCAGGATTGTGCTATGCGTCGGTGGGAAGTGACGATGGTGGCTCCGTGCGAATTCCAGCAGCCTATTGCGGTATCACTGGCTTCAAAACTTCATATGGCCGAGTCAGTACGCGGGGAGTTGTTCCGTCAGCGTATTCGTTAGATTCAATTGGGCCGATGACTCGCTCTGTGGAAGACGCTGCAATTATGTTGCAGGTGATGGCTGGCTTTGATCCAGCTGACTCGATCACGGCCAATGTGCCAGTGCCCGACTATGTTGCGGCACTGCATCGACCGATTTCGAATCTGCGGGTGGGAATTCCGCGTGACTATTTTTTTGAGAAGCTCGACCCAGATGTTGAGTCCGCCGTGGAGGCCGCGATAAATTTATTGAAACCCCGAGTGAAGAGTGTTCAAGATATCGTTCTGCCGAGGTTTCAGAATGTAGAAAACGGCAGCTATAACGTGGAACTCTTGCACTACCAAGCGCCCTATTTCAATAAGTCACCCGAGATGTACCACCCTTGGTCGCGCCGTCAGCTTAGTCAGATGCAGAAGGTGACGACTCTCAACTACGTCGAGACTCTAAAGCGGATTCGGGAGTGCCGTAGAGACATTCGACACATTTTTGAACAGGTTGATATTTTATTGCTCCCCACAAGACGCGATCCTGCTCCCACTATTCAGGCGACGATTGACGAAACCTACCATCGGCTACCGAGCAATAACTCAGCGTTCAATCGCTTTGGCACTCCAGCGATATCGGTTCCCTGCGGTTTCTCGCGAGACTCCCTGCCCATTGGGCTGCAGATGGCGGGGCCGGCGTTTGGTGAGCCAAACGTTTTAGCGGTGGCATACGCTTATCAACAAGCGAGCGACTGGCATCTGCGGAGGCCTCAGTTGCCGGGATGATATTCCCGTTCAGTGTGGCCTTTGACGTCTGAGGGATAAAAGTACACGTCCCGCAAATTGCCGGTGCTGTAGCGTTGGGCTTCGTCATTGAAGTGTGGAGAGCCGACATGCCCACTCTCTCCGCCAGCAGTAACTGCGCGAGCATGAACTTTCTCTCCGAACTCAACGACTGCGACGAAGCTATTGCCGCTGGTTCCGTACCATTTCTTGGTTCCAGGATAGGGGCGCGCTCCAAAAGACGCGAGCGATCCCCATACTGCCGAGGTGAAACCGACGGGAATGCTGGCTCCTGAATCGCTAAAAGGCTGAACGATATCACCAGTCAAGCGCTGGAACCGATTGATATTGCCCCAGGGAGTTTTCCAAGTTCCAAAGTCAGCCGTTAGTTTGTCGGAGGCGGCGGCGAGTGATTCCGTGAGTTGGCTAGAGGGAGCTTTGGTCGCAATGTATTCCTCAACCGAGAGACCAACTCGCCGGGCTTCGGCCATAGTTTGACGACGAACTTCTTCTCCCCAGAAGACCGCTAGCGAAGTAGGTACCGAATCTACTCCCCAGCGGAGGTCCCAAGCTTTCAATATGGCGATTTGGTCTGCCAGCCTTGGTTTTAGTGGATTATTGGAGGGAGTTGCATCCCATGCTTTGGACAGGGCGGGAAGGGTCTTTTCAAACCAAGGGAGGTAACTGTCGTAAGCCGCAGCGATCAAGTTGTCGAGAGTGAAGTCTTTTCTGTTCTGAAGAACTCGGATCGCGTGGAGGCCGCGCGCAGATTCGGTGCCCATTTCGACGTAGACGGGGTAGTCTTCCTTCTTTGGGCTGCTTGGTCCGGAAGCAGACCAGGGCCAGTTGTTCGAGTTGTAAAGCCATCCACTGGAGGGATTCAGGAGATGGGGGATCTCATCGAGGGAGTGTAGACCTTTGTAGTCGGTGGCTGGATTGCTTCCATCTACCGGCTTCGTCCAGTCGAATTGGGTATCGCGCCTGGGAATGTAGTTACCATGGAAATAGGCGATGTTTCCGTCGGCGTCGGCAAATATCGTGTTGTTTGAGGAGTTAGCTTTCAACTCCATGGTTTTGAGATAAGCCTGATAATTGGTGGCTTTCGTACGAGAGTATGACTGCATGAGTGCTTTAATCGGCTCTTGCATGAGCCGTACGCTGACCCACTTGTTATTCAACTCGCGAACAACGGGGCCGTGAAAGGTCCGATAGGTAGTGAACTTCTTCTCGGCCATTCCGCTAGGGGTCTTGTACGAGATGGATATTTCGGCGGAGGCTACCTGGCGCTCTTCGTTGCCGTACTTGTAAACATAACCATCGCCCTTTCGGGTGACTGTCTCGATATATTCGTCAACTGCGTCAACGCCACTTGATGTATGCATCCAGCCAGCGCGAGCGTTGAAACCTTGGTATACGAAGAATTGTCCCCAAGTAACCGCACCATAAGCATTCAAACCTTGGTTGCTGGTCATTTGGAGTTCAGAACGAAAGAAGAAGGAGGTATGGGGATTTATAAGCAACAGAGCATGGTGGCCAACGGTGTTGGCGGGAGCGACCGCTGCGCCATTGGATCCACGCGGCTCTGGATCTTCAATATCCAGGCTTGCCCGAGTGATGGGAGTCTTGCCATAGAATGCTTGGAGTTGATCGAGATTGATGGTGCGCTCAATGTCTCCGCCGATACTACCTTCTGTAAAGCTGAGCGCCATCCACGGTTCAAAATGTCTGATGACCTTGGGAGTTACTTCAGGGTGCTTTGCGAGGTAATAGTTGAGGCCGTCGGCCCAGGCAACCATCAAGGTCTTTAGCCAAGCGGGGCTCTCTGAGAACTTTTGTTTCAGATCGGCCGGATCGATGAATAGTCTCATGCGGAGATCCTGATAGATTTTCGATTCACCTTCGGCTTCGGCTAGGCGGCCAAGGGAATTCAGGTAATTTACTTCGATACGGTTGAAGTCATCTTCGGCTTGGGCATAAATCATCCCGAAGACCGCGTCGGCATCTGTTCTGCCAACGATGTGAGCAATGCCCCAATCGTCGCGAGTGATGGTGACGGCACGGGCCTCCTTCTGCCAGCGGGAAGTTTCTGGTTGCGCAGCTAGGCTTCGGATTGCGATGAGAACTGAATAGATGAGTCTAAATTTGTTATTCACAGAGGCCTGTTCCGTTATCCTAACGCAATTGTCGGCGGGTTAATGCTGTTTAGTGCCCGATATACTGGCGTAATGTCTCCGGTAACAGTTTCAAAAGCATTTGTGTGCTTTTCCGCGGTGCCGCAGCGGTTTAAACGACAGGTCGGAGGACGGAGGAATCGGTAGGGTGTACGACGTCGTTATAGCGGGTGCAGGGATTGTGGGGGCTGCGTGCGCGTGGGAATTTGCACGAAGCGGCTGCAGAGTGGCTATCGTTGAGCCGGCCGAAATTGGTGGAGGGGCCACCGCTGCGGGTATGGGTCACCTCGCAGTTATGGATGACTCTCCGGCGCAATTCGCAATCACAAGCTATTCACAGAGATTGTGGAAAGAGCTTGCGGCAGCATTGCCAAAAGATGTCGAATATCTGCCGTGCGGATCTCTTTGGGTGGCCGCTGACGATGTGGAGATGGACGAGGTTCGCAGGAAGCACGACTACTACACGGCCCGAGGGATTGCAGTGGAGATGCTGGATGAAACGGCGTTAGCGGAGGCCGAACCAAATCTGAGGGCTGGTTTAGCGGGAGGACTTCTGCTAGAAGAAGACTCAGTGGTTTACCCACCTTGCGCGGCGCGTTTCTTTGTAGCGGAGGCCCGTGCGCGGGGCGCCAAGTTTATGGGAGGCCGGACAGTTACTGAGGCGTCCCGAGGATTAGCCCGACTTGACGACGGCACGGAACTGTTAGCCGACCATGTCGTTTTGGCTAATGGTACAGCGGCCCGCAAGATGATTCCGGGATTGAGCGTTCAACCTCGCAAGGGCCATCTGCTAATTACCGACCGATATCCGGGTTTTGTAAATCACCAATTGATAGAGTTGGGCTATTTGAAAAGTGCCCATTCCTCTGAAGCGGACTCAGTCGCATTCAACGTGCAACCCCGCAAAACTGGGCAACTTTTAATTGGATCATCTAGACAGTATGGGATAGAGAATGCCGCGATTGAAGAGGCGATGATGTCGAACATGCTGCGTCGTGCCGTTGAGTACATGCCGGAGTTAAGTGAGGTTTCGGCGATTCGGGGGTGGACTGGATTCCGCGCGGCAACTCCCGATAAGGTTCCATTGATTGGTGAATGCGCAGAGACAAGGGGAGTTTATCTTGCAACTGGGCATGAAGGGTTGGGGATTTCCACTTCATTGGCGACGGCGAAACTCTTGGCAGATTTAGTACTCGGACGGAAATCGGAGATTCCTATAGAGCCATATTTGCCCTCTCGGAGTTTCGTTCATGCGTGATGTAGCACTGACAGTGAATGGCGTTACAGTGACAGTGACCGAAGGGACGACTGTGGCAGCGGCCATTTTGACCACCGGTGTGGCGACATTCCGAAGGTCGGTATCGGGAGAGCCTCGCGGGCCTGTTTGTGGGATGGGTATCTGCTATGAGTGCAGAGTAACGATTGACGGGCAGTCGCACGCGAGGAGTTGCCAGATTCTTTGCCAGCCTGGTATGAAGGTGACCACGCTTTGAGTGAGATTGTAATCGTTGGAGGTGGACCTGCTGGGATGGCTGCTGGCGTCACTGCGGCGGGATGCGGAAGGCAGGTCACTCTACTCGACGATAATCCATCGGTCGGTGGGCAAATTTGGCGTGGTGGTAACTCCGAGACATCACCGTGGTTCGAAAAACTTGCACAAAGTGGAGTGGCCGTTCAGACTGGATCGCGAGTCATTTCGGCTGATGCCGTGAAACGGCGGCTATTGGTTGAGCGAAACGCTGGCGTTGAAGAACTTCGCTATTCAAAACTGATATTGGCGACTGGGGCAGGTGAATTCTTCATCCCTTTTCCTGGATGGACCTTGCCGAATGTGATGGGAGTGGGAGGTTTGCAAGCGCTTGTTAAATCTGGGTTATGGATAGCAGGGAAGCGAATAATAGTTGCAGGCAGTGGACCGCTGCTATTGGCGGTGGCAGCTTATTTAAGGAAATGTGGAGCAACGGTGGTATTGATTGCGGAGCAGGCAGATGCGAGAGCTTTGGGAGCTTTTGGATTGTCGCTGGCTGCACACCCCAGCAAACTTTGGCAGGCAATAGGCTTGAACCCATTCATTCGTGGGATGCGGTATCTAAGTGGCTGCTGGATCGAACGGGCAAATGGATTGGGGAAAGTGGAGCGAGTTGTCTTGCGCCGGGGACAGAAGGTTTGGGAGGAGCATTGTGACTATGTGGCCAATGCTTATGGGTTCGTGAGCAATACAGAACTGGCGGATTTGATGGGCTGTGAGATTGAAAGTGCCGCGGTGAAAGTGGACAAGTATCAAAAGAGTTCCCTAGAAGATGTATATTGCGCTGGAGAGACTGCGGGAGTTGGCGGAGTAGACACCGCTGTTTTAGAGGGGCAAGTGGCTGGGTACTCGACGTCTGGACGATTTAGGGAGGCCGATAATCTACTTGGAACGCTGCGGCGCGCAAGGTCATTCGCGGCGCGATTAGATGTGACGTTCAAGCCTAGGAACGAACTGCGGAGCTTGGCGGGACCTGAAACAATCGTTTGCCGCTGCGAGGACGTGACGTTAGAGCGTTTGAAGTGTGCGGATTCTTGGCGTTCAGCAAAGCTTCATGAGCGTTGTGGGATGGGCCCGTGTCAAGGCAGGATTTGCGGGCCAGCAGTGCGTTTCCTATTTGGTTGGGAGCCTGCTTCGATAAGGCAGCCAGTATTTCCAACGAAAGTAGCAAATTTAATAAGGGTAGAGAGTGGGAAGGTAGGGAGATGACGATGGAATGGCATGGGGTGATACCGGCTATCACGACGCCTTTTGATGAGAAGCTGGCTGTGGACCACGCCGCGCTTGGTAAGCATTGTGTGCAGATGGTTGATGCGGGATGCACTGGCGTGGTTGCGCTGGGTTCTTTAGGAGAAGGTGCAACACTTAGCTCGGATGAAAAATTTGCAGTGCTGAAAACCTGCGTTGCCGCGCTGGGGGGCCGTGCTCCTGTGGCTGCTGGCATTTCTGGGTTGAGTACCTTAGAAGCGGTTGAGCTGGCGAAGGCGGCTGAAGGGCTTGGTTGCAGTGGCTTGATGGTTCTGCCACCTTATGTGTATTTAGGAGATTGGCGCGAGACGAAGGTGCACGTTTCGACCATTCTGAATGCGACGAAGCTCTCGTGCATGCTGTACAACAATCCAATTGCCTATAAAGTTGATTTCATTCCTGAGCAAGTTCTGGAATTAGTGACAGAACACCCTAATTTACACGCCATTAAGGAATCGAGCGCCGATGTGCGGCGAGTGATGGCCCTGCGCGCACTGATGAGCGCTGAGTTCAAGATTCTGGTGGGAGTGGATGACGCCATTGTAGAAGCTTTGGAGATGGGCGCGGTGGGTTGGATTGCAGGATTGGTGAATGCGTTCCCGAAAGAATCGGTTGAAATCTATAATCTTACCCTTCGGGGCGAAAAACAAAAGGCGTTTGATTTGTATAAATGGTTTTTGCCTTTGCTGCGTATGGATACGGTGCCGAAATTTGTGCAATTGATTAAACTGGCTCAAGCTGAAGTTGGCATGGGCAGCGAACGGGTGCGGCCTCCGCGATTAGTATTGGAGGGGACGGAGCGAGCCGAGGCATTGAAGACAATTGCAATAGCTCTAGCTGCGCGGCTGTAAAAATAATTCTGAATACACTATGAAACCTTTGAAAGTGGCGGTGGCCGGACTGGGCCGAATGGGTGTGGTTCACGCGTTGCACGCGCATGAGTTAGAGCGTGATACCAAAGCTTGCGAGTTGGTAGCAGTGGCGGATTTGGACTCAGCAAGGGCAAAGAAGTTCCTATCTGAGATTGGTCGTGATTTGCCGGTGTTTGCTTCAGTGGATGATTTGGCAGCAGCGAGTGTGTGCGATGCGACGGTGATTGTTACACCAACCGATAGTCACAGAGAACACGCAGCAAAACTTATTAGTGCAGGGCACCGGGTGATGGTAGAGAAGCCGCTCACTGGGACGTTGGACGGGGATCGTGAATTCGCGACGGAGTTAGATGCGAAATATCCTGACGCGCTGATGCTGGCCTTTCAACGGCGCTTTGATGAGCCGCTGATGTACGCCAAAACACTAATGGATAGCGGAGCGATTGGCCGGGTGTTTAAGGTGTTTTCGGCATTGGAGGATTCGAATCCAGCGCCGAATGGGTATGTGAGCGGTGGAATTCTGCCTGACATGTCAGTGCATAATGTGGACGAGATTTTATGGCTTACTGGCCGCATGCCGACGAAGGCGCTGAGCATCGGCTCGAGAATCTACAGCCACAAGTTGACGACCTCGGAGGAAGACTTCGATGACGCTCTTCTGTACATGTGGTTCGGACAAGATTTAGTAGCGCAAGTGCAAGTGACTAGAAACCATGTGTCGGGATACCGGGTGGAGACAATTATCTTCGGAGAAGAAGGGCAGATCCATGTGGGACATTTCGATCAGAAATTGTTTGATGTAACGGTAGAAGCCTATGGGCGGAGAGGGCGCAGCGAGCCCTTGGCGAAACGCGTTTTCTCGGGAAGGAATTATGGAAAGCCGCTACCGGAGTTTGTGGATCGATTTGGTGCGGCATACAAGGCAGAGTTGGCGAAGTTCATCGAATGCTGCTCCGAGAAAAAGCCGTTTCCATCGAATCACCACGATGGGTTGCGAGCGCAGGAAGTGATTTCCGCTGGAATGCGGGCGGTGATTGGTACAGACCATGCTGCGGCTGTGGGAGCGAAATGACAAATACGAGGCGGGGTTTCTTGGCCGGCGGCACGGTGGCCTTCCTTTCGGCTTGTGGGCGAATGGAGAGGAAGGTAATTGGCGTCATTCCCAAAGCCACGTCTCATATGTTTTTTGTTTCGGTACACGCAGGGGTGGATCAAGCTGCGCGCGATTTGAAGGTTGAAGTTTTGTGGAACGGGCCGCAGAATGAAACTGATTTTGCGCGGCAAATCGAGATTGTAGACAGTATGATCGCGCAGCAGGTTTCGGCCATTGCGATTTCGGCGACTGACGAACGTGCGTTGGTGGCGCCTTTAGAACGTGCGATCAAGGCTGGAATCCCTGTCGCGATTTTCGATTCAGGTGTGAATATCGAAGACTACGTTAGCTTTATCGCCACCGGTAATTTCGAGGCGGGCTGCACGGCGGCGCGGACCCTGGCAGGTTTCTTGAATGGCGCGAGCGAAGTGGCCATGGTGATGCAGAAGCCTGGAGGTACTTCTACTGTGCTCCGAGAGCAAGGGTTTCAGCAGACGATGGCGAAGGAGTTTCCAGAGTTGAAGATTGTGGCGCAGCAATACTGTATGGCAGACGCGGCCCGATCGCGCAGTGTGGCGGAAGATATTCTGGCCGCGCATCCGGGCTTGGGTGGAATTTTTGCATCGAGTGAGGCGGCTTCTCTTGGGAGCATTCAAGCGATTCGCGGGCGTGGGTTGGCGGGCAAAGTAAAGCTGGTGACATTCGACTTCAGTAAGACGCATGTGGAGGCGCTGCAAGATGGTACGGTCTCGGCCATGATGGTGCAGGATCCGTTCCATTTGGGATATGAAGCAGTGCGCGCACTGTATGAAAAGCTGAACGGGCGTACTCCACCTAAGAGACAAGATCTCCCAGCGAAAGTGATTTTGAAAGCTGATTTAAGCAAACCAGAAATACAGGAATTGGTGCAACCTAAATGGCTCAACGAAGCACATTAAAGTTACTGCTAGCGCTGGTTCTGGCGCAGGCTTGTGGGCTAGCGCAGACCGAGAATCATGCGGACAAAGTGGAGTGGTTCCGCGATCAAGGATTCGGGCTTTTTATTCATTGGAGCGTGGACAGCCAGCTTGGATCGGTGATTAGTCACTCGCTGGTTGGCGCTTCGGACGAATACGCGCAGCGATTCTTCGAGGAGTTACCGAAAACATTCAATCCGCGCAAGTTTTATCCACAGGATTGGGCGGCGTTGGCGAAGCTGGCGGGAATCCGGTACGTAGTGTTTACGGCCAAACATCATTCCGGATTCTGCATGTTTGAAACAAAATCAACTAATTTCGGGGTAGCGCATACGCCCTTCCGTCGGGATATTACGGGCGAGATCTTGAAAGCCTTCCAGGCGCAGGGGATTGCGCCGGGAATCTATTTTTCGCCTGATGATTTTAACTGGCTACACGATCACAATATTTTGATCAGACGCGGTGTGGACGAGGTGTCTCCAGAGAAGAACGCCGCGCTACTTAAATACGATCAGCAGCAGGTTCGCGAGTTGTTGACTCAATATGGGCCAGTGAGTGTAATGTTTTTCGATGGTCCGGCAGGAGGTTTGCGGGAGGTGGCTTGGGAGACGCAGCCTGAGATTGTAGTGACGAGAGGTGCGCTGCAAACTCCCGAACAGTACGTGCCAGGCATTCCTTTGGAGGGCGCGTGGGAAGCGAACCTCACGATGGGTACACAGTGGCAGTATAAACCTACAAATGAGAGTTATAAATCGGGCAAGCAGTTGATCATGACGTTGGTAGAGACGAGAGCCAAGGGTGGGAATTTGCTGCTCAATGTTGGACCGAAGCCCGATGGCGAATTGCCGATTGAGCAAGAAGAGCGCTTACGCGAAATCGCACTTTGGATGGCTGTGAACCAGGAAGCGATTTATGCGGTGCGCCCATGGGTGATTACGAACGAGGGCGATGTCTGGTTTACCAAGCGTAAGGATGCGGCGACGGTTTATGCGACCGTGAGCGGCGAGCGTTGGAAATACGGTGAGTGGCGCGACGTGACTCTGCGTAGTGTTCGAGCGACGCCTCGGACGGAGGTGAGCGTCTTAGGGCAGAACGACCAAGTTTTGGAGTATCGGGCTGACGTTGTTCCGAAGACAACGTGGAAACAGGATTCGGATGGGCTACATATTCGCGCGATGCATGCGCAGAGGCTCTACAACGATCGGCAGTGGCCGAATCCGGTAGTGCTGAAAATTACCAATGCAGAGCCGGCGTTTGAGCCGCCGCTGGTAAAAACGGTGAGCGCAATTTGGAATCAAGTCCGAGGTGGGATGGAGTTGACGGGCCTGGTGGATCAGAAAGCCGGACGTGCGACGGTCTCGGTTGGCTTTCAATATCAGCATATTCGGGGACTCGACGTGGATGAACGGAGTGAGGCTTGGCACGACACAACGTTTACAAACATGGACCACAGTGGCACGTTCACCATGGTAGAGCGAAATTTGCAGGTGGGCGAGTCGTACGCATTTCGCGCGGTGGTGCGTCATCCGCTGGTGACGATTTACGGGCAAGACGTGAAGTTGACGGTTAAGCCTTGATTACCAGTTGGTGATGGACCCGTCAGGCCGGAAGTAAGTTTGGGCGCGCGCGGTGACCGGCTGGGTTATTTCGGCAATTTGCGTGAGTTGCTTCATGTCGAGCTCGACGCCGAGGCCAGGGCGATCGTTGGGATAGAGTTTTCCATCTTTGAAGTCGAGGCAGACGGGCAAGTGGGGGAGCGTGCGTCCCTGAAAGTTATATTCCATCAGCACTGGGCCCGAGAAAGTAATGAGCGTGTTGGCCAAGGCGGCCGTGGCGATGGGCCCGGTGAAATGCGGAATCATGCCGACGAAGTGGGTTTCGCAGATGGCGGCGATTTTTAGCATTTCGGTGATGCCGCCAACGTTTGGCAAAGTCGCGCGGACGTAGTCGAGATCGTGGTTCTCGACAAGCTTGTTGAAGTCCCAGCGGTTACCCCACTCTTCTCCAGCAGCGATGGGAACATTGACTTTGCGTCGCAAGATTGGGATGTCTTCAAGGAATGCTTCGGTGCGAACGGGGTCCTCGACGAAATAAGGTGCTAGGTTTTGAATGAGCTCGCAGCCGCGGATGGCTTCACTTAAATCAAAACGCTGATGGAAATCGATGGCCCAATCGCCATTCTTGCCGACGCCTTCGCGGGCTTGGACGCAATCCTCGTAAAGTTGATTGAGGCGTTCGTGGGTGTTGTAGGTGGTATTCGCCGGCACATCTCCTCCGACCATGCGGAAAGCCCGGTAACCTGAGGCGATTGTAAGTTGCGCGCGTTCCCGAATGCTCATGCCGGGATGGATGCCGGGAATAGTCCCAGCAGTGTTGTAGCATTCGCAGTAATTGCGTACCGCGCCACCTAAAATTTGATGAACGGGAAGCTGTAAGACTTTGCCTTTCAGGTCCCAGAGAGCGAGGTCTAGTGCTCCTAAAGCGTCTTCTTTTTCACGACCAGGCGGATAAAAGAAGGAACGTGACATATCTTGCCAGAGGCGTTCGATATGTTGGGGGTCGCGGCCTATCAATCGGCCTGCACATTGTTTGATCGTGTCTTTGGACCCGCCCTCGCCAATTCCAGTAATACCTGCGTCGGTTTCGACTGTCACGACTACATCGCTCTGATTGAAAAGCGGGTTCGGGTTGGGCGGACGATAGGCGCGAACCCGAGTAATTTTCATTTTTGGCAGCGCGGCGCGGGCGACCTTGGCGAATCGTGTGGTGGCTGCTGTGGCGCACATGGATTTGAAGAATGCGCGGCGATTCATAAACTCCTCCTGAAAACCGCTAAGGCTTGCGTGCGGCGGTCAAGCAAGTGAGTATATATCGTCCGAAATCCTCTAGTGTGCACGGGCGCCGGAACGAGTTAACGCACCGCCGTATCCGCCAAGCCGCAAACTTCGAAGACAAGGTTTTCTTTGAGTGAACCGATAAAACCATCCCACTTCGCTTCTCCATTTAGACTAGCTTTTACCGGCTTATCAGTTGACTGGTCAAGCAGTAAGACATCACCTGGCGCGAGGTCCAACAAGGTTTGGGCCGAGACTTTGCCGCCATCAAAATAGGCTTTCAAGTCGAGGCTTACGTCTTGTAATAGTTCACCGATGGCTAGCTGATCGCCCTGTTTTGAATTGGCCTTCCTAACGCGTTGGAGTTGTTCGAACTTGTTGCGCAGGCGCTTGACGAAAATAGACGGGATCGCTAAATTCATCAACCCTGTGACTTCGCCGACGCGTACGTCGACCGCGATCACGATGATGGCTTCCGACGGTGCGAGCACGTGCATCAGTTGCGGTTCACTGGCGAGAGATGTGATCGAAAAATCGATGTCGGCTACGCTTCGCCAGGCCTCGCGCAGATCCAATAAGACGATCCGCAGGAAAGTCTGCATGATCGACTTCTCGATATCGGTAATTTTGCGCTGCATCGGGCCACTGGGACGCGCCCCCTTGCTTCCCATGAGCACCTCCATAAAAGTGAACATAAGCGTAAGGCTTAGCTCAAGAATGGCGGTGCCATCGTATGGACTCAACCCAACATAGGCTATGCCGGTAGGAAAGGCCAACCCCTCCATGAATTCCGCATAGGAGATTTGTTCCAGACTAACGAGATTAAGAGCTACATAGGAACGCAGATAAGCTGACAGGCTGCTGGCCAAGTTGCGCACGAAGGTTTCGTGCACAGTATGGAGAGCTTTCAACTGCGACTTAGGTATTCGATCTAGGTGAGTTAGATCGAAGGAGGTAACGTCGCTTGGTGACGGCTCCCCTTTACCATCGGTTTTCCTGTTGCCCTGAAAAACGGCATCGATCTCTTCCTGGGATAGTTCCTTCTTTTTCATTAGAGTTGCTCGAGAAAGGCTCTGTTAGGCAGCATTCTTCAAGGCCAGTCGATCTTTCCTACTAATTACCTCTTTGATTCGCACGCCGTAGTTGCCTCGAACCGCGACAATTTCGCCGCGAGCTACAACTGTGCCATGCACCGTTACCTCCACGTAGTCTCCGAGCTGACGGTCAAGCTCGACCAATGAGCCAGAGGTGATCTTAAGAGCATCGCGAATTGGAAGCGAGGTTTGACCTAGTAGGACTGATACCGGAAAATGAAGATCCATCAACCGGTCTAGCGCAGAGCTAGAGATTTTCGCCTCATCCAAAGCCAAGTCAGTGTCTGTGTCACTCTTGGCGCTCGGCGAGGGTGCGGGGCCTTCCAGGATTTGGGCGGCACGAGGCTCCAAAGCAAAGATAAGAGGGGGCAGCGTGACGCTCTTTAGAGAAACGCTAATTTGCGCTACTCGCAGGCTGGGCAATGGGCCGGGCGAAGCGAGTGATACGGAGCCAAATTTTATAGGGTGAGGAAAAGAAGCGCTCAGAACTGCGGCGGCTCCTTGGTTTGCCTGTGACACGATCTCCTGGAAGAGATCTTTGGCCTCGTTTGTATCGCCCGAACTGCCGGTTAAGGCGGTCCAGCACGACTCAACCGCTCCGACCCAGGCTCGAAATGTTTCGGGTTCTTCCGCTTCTTGCTGCCACCACTGGTAGTTAGACCGGTTAGCTTCCCATTCCTCGGCCTGGCCTTTTTCTGCAGGTTTCTGTCCGAGTGTCGGCCGTTCTCCGGTGAACATCTCGACGGCTCGCCCGAATTCTTCAGTCCACTGTTCAAAAAAACTGATGATACTTTCTTCCATAAAAAGTTTCCTTAACCCAATCCAAAGCTAGCGAGATTTCTTTTCTTCTCGGTCTCTTCCTCTTTTTTGAAGCCGTTGCGGAAAAAGAGATCAGAAATACGAATCGCAAGATTCGAGTCGACTACCAGGATTTCCCCGGTTCCAATTAAGACTTTCCCCGCGTATATATCGACGTTTTCGCCAGTTGCTCTCCTTAGTTCTAAGACACTGCCCGCTTCCAACTTCATTAGGTCAGGGAAAGAAATCGTCCGCTTCCCTAATTCGACACTGATTACGATTTTGACGTTTTCAACAAGTTGAAAATTCGGCAAGTTGTCCTCGGTCTTCACGATTGCGCCAACCGGCGCCTCATTCAATAACTTGTTCTTCAGCTCCTGCACTTAGGCTGATTACCCCTTCCTTTTCGAGTTGACGCGCTGTAGCGATTACCTGCTGCTGTGCTTCTTCAACATCCTTAAGCTTCACTGGCCCAAGCGATTCAATGTCGTCCTTCATCATTTCCGCGCCTCGTTGTGATTGTGTCTTTAGGAATTTGGTCCGCAAGGACTCGTTCGCACCTTTCAAGGCGACAATCAGCATCTTGCGATCAACCTTTGTGATGATCGTCTTGATCGAGGCGGAATCAAGCGCTTCGAGATCACGAAATACAAACATGTACCGTCTCACGTTCTCGAACAACACGGGATTACCCGCTTCAAGCGATTCCATCAACTGGCCGCAAGTCTTGGGATCTAGACGGTTGAAGATGTTAGCCACGGCCTTTACGCCGCCAGATTGTTGACGGCTCATTTCGCCGCCCAAGTTTCGCAGTTTTTGGTCTATGACCAGGGCTATGTTGCGGACAATGACAGGTGATATTTCATCCATATCCGCCATACGGACTGCGATATCTGACCGGATCTCCACGGGCAGGGAACTGATTAAACGCGCCGCTTGAGTTGGGTCCAAGTGGGCAAGAATTAACGCGATCGTTTGTGGGTGTTCACCTTGAATAAATTTTGCCAGTTGCTGCGGATCGACTTTTCGGAAATTCGCAAATACGCCCAGGTCGTTTTCGAGAGATTTGCTCAACCGGGAGATTAACTTACGAGCGACAGTTTCTCCATAAGCTTCGATTAAAACCTTGTGTGCGTATTCAACGCCACCGCGCGCGAGCAGCTTTTGTGAGGTTACGAATTGGCTGTATTCCTGGAGGATAAATTCGATATTTTCATGGTGCACCTTGTCCAGTCTGGCAATTGTTTGAGCAATTTTGTCTGCTTGCTCTTCAGGCAAATGCTTCAATATGAGCGCACTTTCCTTAGATCCGATTGCGATCAGGAAGACGGCGGCCTTCTGTGGACCGGATAGTTTTTGCTCAATCGCGACTTCTTCTGTCATTTAGTGCTCAAATACCTTAGCGGCAGTAATAGCGCAAAGCTTCAGGGAGGTTGCTTCCAACGAGTGCACGCGAGTGGCCAAGGTTTTCCTTGTCCCTATAAAGCAGGCAATCAAAAATCGACCTTCATAAGTGGGTCCAAACAGACGATATAGGTATTGGGTCACGACGGTGCATTCTCTGCATTGGTCTGGCGACCGCCAAAAGCAATTGATATACAAAGGACTCCAACTTAAATGGATTTAAATGTATTGATCGTAGATGATTCGGCTGCGATCAGGAAAATTCTTGTCCGAGTGTTGTCGCAAACGGATCTGCCAATTAAACAGGTGCTTGAAGCTAGCGATGGCGCGGAGGCGATGAAGGTTGTTCAAAGCAATGACGTATCGCTCATTCTTTCCGACATAAATATGCCGAATGTCGATGGGCTTGAATTACTGACGCAACTGCGCACCACCCCTAAATGGAAGGATATTTCCGTAATCATGATCACCACGGAAGGAAGCCAAGCCAAGGTAATGGAAGCGGTCCAACTCGGTGCCAAGGGTTATGTTCGCAAGCCATTCACGGCCGACCAAATTAAAGAGAAAGTGCTGTCCTGTGTGAACGTCGAGGCCAAAGCCTAAAGAATCTTAAACGTAATGCCTTTGATGAGAAAGGCCGATAAGGGGTTTAAACGTAAATGATCGACCAAGAAACAGTTATAACAACCGTATCTCGCGCGGCAAAAGATGTATTCGGAACAATGCTCGGTCTCGAGATTGAGGTTGGCAAGTGTTACGAAGAGAAAAGTTCGCCACGTGATGGTCAAAAAGTTGTCGCCTTGATTGGCATAGCTGGGCAGTGGATTGGAACTGGTGTGTTCGGGTGTACGCCTGAGTTTGCCTGCCGGATTGCCTCGTTGATGCTAATGACCGAATACAGTGCGGTCAACGAAGATGTTCTCGATGCTATTGCCGAAATGGCAAATATGATCTTCGGGAACGTAAAAACGGAGCTCGAGGAATACTTGGGTGGGCTAGGTTTAAGTATCCCCACTGTTATTTATGGTCGAAATTTTGCCACGCGCAGCGCTGGTCAACAGGCGTGGACGGTCTTTCCCATCACGGCTGGAAGCGATGAACTGGAAATGAAGTTCTGTTTGGCGCCAAATAAGAGCTTTGACAAGCCGCCTCGCGCTCTTCGAAGCCAGCCCCAACTCAACGGAAGCATTCAGGTCTAGAGCTTGGATGAAATCCAAAATTGAAAATGGGTGTTTTCTACGAACCCGCGTTCGGCGAAAGCAATGCTTTGACAACCTGATCCGCAATTTATTGATTCTTAGCCTCTCTGAATTCCCCCAGGCTAAGGGCCTTATCTCAGCCAGTTCTTTTCGCGCCGTGAGAAAATGACGGTTTGCGAATTGTTTCCGATGGTATTAACTTCGCCTGTGGGTTGACGGTATTAGGACTCGCACTTTCCTATTTCTTCAGCCCCTGGTTAGGTGCGCCTTGTTTCCTCTTAGCGCTGTTCTGTCTCTACTTCTTCCGTGATCCCGAACGGACTACTCCTCCTGGCAATCTACTGGTCGCTCCCGCCGATGGCAAAATTGTCTCCGTTCGCCAGCTTGGCCCGCGCGAGACACGGGTAAGCATATTTCTCAATATTTTCAACGTCCATGTGAACCGTACGCCAATCGCGGGCGCCGTGACAGATGTTATGTACCAGAAGGGTAAGTTTCTGGTCGCCAGTCACGAAGCTGCCTCTAACGAGAACGAACAAAATACGCTCGTTGTGGAGGGTGCTGGTACTCGCATAGTTTGTCGGCAGATTGCTGGCCTCATTGCGCGTCGGATTGTCTGTTATAAGCAGCCGGGGGACACGGTCATGGCCGGCGAACGCATTGGTTATATAAAGTTTGGCTCACGCGTCGATGTCATTTTTGGCCCTGAATGGACTCTGATCGTTAAGGTGGGCGATAAGGTCGAAGCCGGATCAACGATTCTCGCGCGGCGTTCCGAAACAGGAGATATGATCTGAATCTGAGACAGCGCTTTGCCAATCCGTCCGATGGTGGTCCAAAACGGCCGCGTCGCGCCGCTTATGCTCTCCCCACGCTGTTTACCAGCGCTAATATTTTCCTGGGGTTTATTGCGATCTTACAGGCTTTTGAGGGGGCATTGCAGGCGAATGCGGGCGACATGGGGGTGAATGCTCACTTTACGCTCGCAGCGAAGGCTATCGGTTTTGCCGTTCTCTTCGATGGTTTAGATGGCCGAATCGCTCGGATGACGAATACCACCAGTGATTTTGGCCGTGAGCTTGATTCGCTTGCGGATGTCATTACTTTCGGTATCGCTCCAGCGGTGCTGGTCTTTGTGTGG
>Ga0182012_10001790_pt1 | contig 23488 bp, 16 predicted proteins | sample 612S2SmetaG_FD_120486 | JGI IMG/M metagenome (GOLD analysis project Ga0182012, IMG submission 120486) | Permafrost microbial communities from Stordalen Mire, Sweden - 612S2S metaG | ecosystem: Environmental > Terrestrial > Soil > Wetlands > Permafrost | place: Sweden: Stordalen | collected... | reverse complement strand
CGGCTCCCGATGGAGGGTTTGGTCCACCTCCGGGCCAGTTCGGAGGTGGTGGGGGCGCTGCCACACCCGGCGGCACGCCAGGAACCGGGGGTGGCGGAGGGGGTGGCGGTTTCGGAGGCGGCGGCGGAGGTGGTGGATTTGGAGGAGGCGGCGGCCGCGGCGGGGGTGGAGGAGGCGGGTTCGGGGGTGGTGGCGGAGGCGGCCAATATGGCCAACGCGGGCAAGGGCGCCCCGGCGCGCCGGGACAATTCGGCAACGGCCGGCGGCGTCAACAGGCTATTCATGGACTCGTTTTCTTTACCCTGAACAACGCGGCGCTGGATGCCAAGCCTTTCTCTCTGAGTGGTGTGGAGACCGTGCAGCCGGGTTACGCCCAATCCCGCTTCGGCTTCGTCGCGGGCGGCCCGATGGTATTTCCCAAGTTGATTAAAGATCCCAATACTTTCTTTTCGATTAGCTATTTCGGAACGCGGGCGAAGAACCCGCAAGTGAACTTTTCCACGGTTCCGACGATGGCCGAGCGCGGCGGAGACTTCTCCGAGGCGGTTCAATCGACAGGGATCAACCAAACCGCGGGCGTCCAAATCTATAATCCGGGTACGCAGCAGCCTTTTGCGGGGAACGTGATCCCGCCGTCGCTCTTGAATCCGATTGCGCTGGGTCTGCTGAAGTATGTCCCTCCGCCGAATTTCCCCGGGCTGATCAATAACTACTTTTATGATTCGGCGGTGATCGCAAACTCGGACAACCTGAACGCGCGCGTTTCCAGAAACATCACGAAGTTAGACCGGCTGGCTTACCACATTACTTACCAGGATCGGAATGGTCAAACCGTACAACCATTCAGCTTCACGGACACCACCAGCGGCTATGGCCTTGCTACAGACCTGACCTGGACGCGCAACATCAGCCCGCATCTGATCAGCAACGCCAAGGTGACATTCAACCGAAATAACAACGATCTATTGCCGTACTTTGCGAATGGAACCAATGTAGCCGCTGAACTGGGGATTGCGGGTACTTCGCAGACACCGATCAATTACGGACCGCCGAACCTGAACTTCACCAACTTTGCGTCGCTATCCGACTCAAACCCGTCCCTGACGCGCAATCAAAGCCAGAGCGGCAGCGAGAGCGTAACGCTAATCCATGGGCAGCATAACTTCACTTTGGGCGTGCAGTTCCAGCGCAACGACTTAGGCACGCAGACCGATACCAACGGCCGCGGGACCTTCAACTTCACGGGCCAGGGGACCAGCGAGATTGGTTCCAACGGTGTGCCAGTGCCCGAGACGGGCTACGATTTTGCCGACTTTCTTCTGGGGCTTCCACAATCCAGTTCCATCCGCTACGGCAATACAAACACGTATTTCAGCCAGAACTCGTGGATCGGATATGTGGATGACGACTGGAAAGTGAATGCGAATCTAACGCTGAGCCTGGGACTACGCTACGAATACTTCTCCCCGTTTTCGGAAAAGTACAATCAGATTGCGAATCTTGACATCGCCCCGAACTACTCGGCGGTGGCTGTGGTAACGCCTGGGGAGACGGGCCCTTATAGCGGTTACTTCCCGTCGGGCCTGATGGATCCGAACTATCACAATTTCTCCCCGCGGCTGGGCCTGGCGTGGAAAGTACCTTACTTCAAGAAGTCGACCATCGTGCGTTCGGGCTACGGGATTTACTACAACACGCAAGCGTATGCGGCGTTTCCGCTTCGTCTCGCGGAGCAACCGCCGTTTGCGACTTCCAGCAGCGTGAACACAAATGCCGATAACGTGCTGACCTTAGAGGAAGGCTTCGCTTCGGTTCTCCCGAATACGATCACCAACACTTACGCGGTGGATAAGCACTATCTGACGCCGTATGCGCAGACCTGGAATCTGGCAATCCAGCGGGAATGGGTACATGGCATCGTCTCCGAAGTCACCTATCTGGGGACCAAGGGCACGCATCTGGACATAGAGACCGAGCCGAATGAAGGTCCATCGGGCGTACAGGCGGTTCAAGGCAAGACTCTCAGTAACGCAGCCGGGTTCATTCTGGATGCCTCGAACGGGAATTCCAGCTTGAACGCTCTGCAGGTGCGTGTGCAACAAAGGTTCCGGCGGGGCTTTTCCTGGATGCTGCACTATACTTACTCGAAATCCATTGACGACTCCTCAACGTTCGGGGGCGTGGGCAATACGGTTGCGCAGAACTGGCTCGACCTGAGTGCGGAGCGTGGTCTTTCGAGCTTTGACCGGCGACAGGTTCTGACCGGCAACTGGGTGGCGACGTCTCCGATTGGCGCACAAGGTTCGCGGTTCGCGGCGGACGGCAAGACCGCGCGACTATTGAAGGACTGGCAATTGAGCGGCAGTTTGACGGCGGAGACCGGCACACCCCTGACGGCGCGTGTTCTGGGCAACGACACGGCGCTGGCGGTGACCAATGGAGTGGGAAGCGAGCGCGCGGATGCCACCGGCGAAAGCGTGACTGAGGGCAGCGGCTTCTTCAACTCCGCCGCCTTTACGGTGCCCGCGGTGGGTACGTTCGGAGACGCGGGCCGCAATACGATTCCGGGGCCGGATCTGGTGAGCGTCAATCTTTCGTTTGGCCGATCGTTCCAGTTTGGCGAATCGCGAAAGCGTCTGGAGATTCGGTTTGAAACGACTAACTCGCTGAATCAGGTCAATTATACGAACGTCAATACGGTGGTGAATTCGATCACTTATGGCGCTCCGACCGCGGTAAGTGCGATGCGCACGTCCAGTCTGGTAGCGAGGTTCCGGTTTTGAGACGCGTTGTTGCTAGTTTAGTCGCGCTGCTGCTCGGCGTGCCTGCCCTTCCGCAGTCGTCAAAAGACCCTACCTTTCACACGAGCATCAAGCTGGTGGTGGTGAACGCGACGGTAACCAGGAAAGACGGAACTCCTGTCGAAAATTTGACGAAGGACGATTTCGAGGTCTTTGAAGACGGGAAGCCACAGCGCCTGCAAACCGTGGAGTTACAGCGTCTGGATACGAAGCCATTGCCGCCGCTTCAGCCGTCGCTGCAGGCGCGCACCCCAACGCCGCCTCCGCGATCGAAACCAATCGACACGGAGGCCGCACTCACGAAGTATCAGGACCGCAGGCTGATGGTGCTTTTCCTGGATTTTTCCAGCATGGAGCAAGCTGAACAACTGCGCTCCGTGGCTGCGGCGCAGAAATTCATTTCGACGCAATTGACTTCGAGCGACATGGTTTCCATCATGGTTTACTCGAGCAATTTGCGCACGCTGATCGATTTCACCGACGACCGCGATCTGCTGCTTGATACCTTGAAGAGCCTGCATATCGGCGAAGGCAGCGAGCTGGCCGCGATGGCGGATACCGGCGCGGATGCTGAAGATCAAAGCGGCCAGTTTGTCGCCGACGAAACCGAGTTCAACATCTTCAATACGGATTTGAAACTGATGGCGCTGGAAGATGCCGCGAGAAAACTGGCGCCCTATCCGGAGAAGAAGGCGCTGGTGTATTTTTCGTCGGGCGTGGAGAAGACCGGCGTAGATAACCAATCGCAACTGCGCGCGACTATCAATACGGCGGTTCGGTCGAATGTCGCGTTTTACCCGATCGACGCGCGAGGCCTGGTGGCCAGCGCGCCGGGCGGGAACGCGACCGTGGCTGCGCCCGTGGGGTCGAACCTTTACAGCGGCGCGGGACAAAGATCTCTGCGCGATAGCTTCTTCAATCAGCAGGAGACGCTGGATTCGCTGGCGGCGGATACGGGCGGCAAAGCTCTTCTTGATTCAAACGACCTTACCCTGGGCATGCGCCAGGTGCAGAAGGATGTGGAGAGTTACTACATTCTGGCCTATGTGAGCACCAATACGGCGGAGGATGGGCGTTACCGCCGTATTCAAGTGAAGCTGGCGCCCAAGGCGGCGCAACTGAAGGCAAAAGTGACTTACCGCGAGGGGTATTATGCGCCGACGACCTTCGCCAGAATGCAGGCTGCCGATAAAGAGGCGTTGCTGGCGGAGGCTCTGGCGAGCGACAACCCTGTGACGGATTTGCCGCTGGCCGTAGAGGTGGACTATTTTCGCATTGCAAAGGGCAAGTATTTTGTGCCGGTTTCGGTGAAGATTCCGGGGTCCGCCTTGAACTTCCAGAGTAAGGGTACCAAGGCGGCGACGGAGCTGGATTTCATTGGAGCGGTTACCGACACGAAAGGGAAGGCGGTTTCATCGGAGCGCGATACGATTCCCTTGAAGCTGGATCAGGCCAAGGCGAGCGAGGTGACCCGCAAACAGATCCAATACGATACCGGGTTCACGCTGGCGCCCGGTAAGTATCATCTGCGCTTCGTTGCCCGTGAGAATGGCGGAGGTAAAACCGGGACTTTTGAGACGGCATTTACCGTCCCGGACTTAGGATCGGGGAGTGCGCTGCGGCTAAGTTCGGTGATCTTGAGTAATCAGAGGGAGTCATTGAAAGGGCAGATCGCGGCGGTTCAGAACAACAAGAAACTGTTGGCGCAGAACCCTTTGATTGATTCTGACGGGCAGAAGACCGTGCCGAATGTGACACGCGTGTTTCGGCCCGGGCAGAATATGTTTGTGTATCTTGAGGTGTATGATCCGGGTGCGCCCGAAAGTGCGACGGGGACGCCCGCGAGGTTCGCCAGCGTGGAAGCGACGTTCGGTCTGTATCAAGGCGACAAGAAGGTTTTCGAATCGCGGTCCGTGCGCAGCAACCGGTTCAGCCCGCGCGGTGATGGAATCCTTCCGGTGTCGATGAGCACGCAGTTGAAGGATCTGAAGCCCGGCCAGTACACGTGCCAGGTGAGCGTGATTGACGAGTTGGGGAAGAAGTTTGCGTTTCCGCGGACGCCGATCGTGATCATGCCCGCGGTGGCTACAAACTAGCCCGTCGGAGGAATCCAGCGGGCGCGCGCTTCACGCGATTTGACCAGGTCGAAATTGTAGCGGGATTGAACGAGTCCGAATTGTGCGCCGTACTCGGCAACGGTAAGTCGAACTGCTTCGAGCCTTGAGACTGGTTTGTCTCGCAAGAATGAGCGAATGGTATCCAGCCAGAAGATGGTGATGGTTTCGTGATAACCGGAATCAACTGTATTGGCGCCACCAACGGATTCATTGAAGTGCTTCAGATCGCGCCTGAAATGGTTCAGGCACTCGTCATGATCGAAACGCAAGCAGTAGCAAGCGGCCGTAGCGACGTGCGCGGCATGGCCGAATGCGCCTTTGGGCAGCGTCCCCATCTGGAATCCGCGCAGGAAGGTATTGAGTGTTTCTTCACTCGCCAGGAATTCGAGGTCGGGCATAACGGAAAACGCGGCGTTGGCCGTGAGGCGAACGCCGCGTAACTTTCAGTTTAGCAGGCTCTATTTTGATATGACTCGTTTGATTGGGTTGCGCTGTAGAGCAATTCTGGGTAGAATGTCTACCAGCGATGCCCGATCGAATCGAACTCTTGCAGGGAACGCTGGATATGTTGATCCTGCGCACCTTATTGTTGGGACCAGCGCACGGCCACGAAATCGCCAAGCACATTCAGCGGACCACGGCCGACCTGCTGCAAGTGGAGCACGGCTCGCTCTACCCCGCGCTGCACCGGTTGGAACGAAAGGCGTGGCTGGCCGCCAAGTGGAAAGCGCCCGGCAAAGAGCTGAAACGGGAATTCAAGTATTACCAGCTCACGGCCGCCGGAAGAAAGCAACTGCTGGCGGAAGAATCGAAGTGGAAGCAGATGACCGGCGCGATCGCGCGAGTGATGTGGCCGGCCGAAGAGGGCTGAGACATGCGTTTGTGGCGGCGGAAAGTACGCGAAGAAGAACTGGAGCGCGAGTTACGCTCGCATCTGGAACTGGAGTCGGAAGAGCAACAGGACGACCACACGGCCGCGCGTGCGCTCGGCAACCTTGCGTTGATTAAAGAGCAAGTGCGCGATCAATGGGGCTTTAGCTGGCTCGACGCGCTGGGCCGGGATTTGCGCTACGCGCTTCGCAGCTTGCGCGGAAGTCCTGTTTTTGCGCTGGTGGCCGTGGCGTCTCTGGGCCTGGGGATTGGGGCGAACACAGCAATGTTCTCGTTCGTCAACGCGCTGTTGCTGAAGCGGCTGCCTGTTCCGGAATCTTCGCGCCTGGTCACCGTGGCCGAGTACGAAGACGGGAAGCTGACGAACACCGTTTTCTCCTTGCCCTTCCTTTCGCAGCTGGGCCAGAACAGCAGGTTGTTCGATGGAGTGCTGGGGCGTTATCCGGTGCGCGTCAACCTGACTGCAAACGGAGTCGCCGAACCGCTGAATGGAGAGGTTGTTACGGGTGATTATTTCAAGACCCTGCGGGTGGGACCGGCTATTGGACGGCTCCTCACGCAACAGGATATTGACGACGGCGCCCCGGTCTGCGTGATCAGCTACGCGATGTGGCAAGGACGATTCAGAGGCGATCCCGGAGTGGTCGGGATGAAGGTGCTGTTGAATGCGCGCCCCTATACAGTTGCCGGCGTGACGCAGAAAGGATTCTTTGGGCCGCAATTGCAGGGGCGAATCGATATGCAGCTCCCGCTTTCGCGCATGGGCGATTTCATGGGCGGATTTTTCTCCTCTGGAGACGGGACTATGTGGAAGTCGAAAGGGTTCCGGTGGCTGGAGCCTCTGGCCAGATTGAAGCCGGGAGTCACGTCAGTGCAAGCGCAGACGATGATCAAGCCCATCAAGGCGGCGAGCAAGGCAACTTACCGCGTTGCCGATGGAAGCCAGGGCGCGAATGCCGACTCCACTTATGCGAAGCCGGTCACTGTGTTGATGGGGATTGTGGCGCTGGTCCTGTTGATTGCGTGCGCGAACCTGGCGAGCTTGCTGCTGGCTCGCGCCACCGCCCGTGCGAGGGAATTCGCGGTGCGTCTGTCGCTGGGGGCTTCGCGGTGGCGCCTGGTGCGGCAACTGATGGTCGAGAGCCTGGTAATCGCGTGCTGCGGAGGGCTGACGGGCCTGGGGCTCGCGCTTTGGATTATCGACACGCTTCTGGCGTTTCTGAATGCGGGAAGATCCACCGGTGATTCGCTTCATGCCGGACTGGATCCAACGGTGATCGGTTTTGCCGTCCTGTTGTCCATGCTTACAGCACTGCTGTTTGGACTCGCTCCGGCGTGGCAATCAGCGCGGCCGGATGTCGTCATGGAGCTGAAAGGCTCAACTGCAAAAGCGGGCGGATTTGGGATGCGACGTTTCCTCATTGTTTTTCAGATTGCGCTTTCGTTGATGATTCTGTTCGCGGCGGGTTTGCTGACGCGCACGCTCAGCGCACTGAAGACGATCGATCTCGGCTTCGATCCGGCGCGGGTTATTACGCTGAAAATCGATCCGACGATGAATGGGCATACACCGGAACAGGCCGATCAGATCTTCGACCGGATTCTGGGCCGCCTGCGCGCGCAACCCGGGGTTGCGGCGGCGAGCATGGCCGTGATCACGCCGCTCGAAGGCGGTATGATTTCCCTCAGCTTTGAGGTTCCCGGCCATGTGAGGAAGAGTTCCGACGTGCAGACGAACTTCAACATGGTTAGTGCGGGCTACTTCAAGACGCTGAAGCAGCCGCTGCTCTCGGGCCGCGATTTCGGGGAGCGCGATGTGAAGAAGGGGCCTGGCGTGGCGATAGTCAATCAACTGTTTGTGGACCAATACCTGGCCGGCCAGAATCCAATCGGGCGGCATATCAAAGCACCGGGCGATGTGGAGATCGTCGGCCTGGTGGGAAACGCGCGTTATCAGGACTTGCGCGAGAAGCTATGGCCTCTTATTTATTTACCGGCCAAACAGACGGAATCTTCCGGCTACACCCTCATGGTGCGAACCGGACTGGAACCACGCGCGATCATGAGGGTAATTCGCGCCGTAGATGCGAAGCTCCCCATTTACGATGTGCGCGAGTTACAGGATCAGATCGATGAAGGGTTGTCGTCGGAGCGCATATTAAGCTTCCTCTCGACGCTGTTTAGTGCGCTGGCGACGCTGCTCTGCAGCATGGGCATCTATGGACTGATTGCCTATTCCGTCTCGCGCCGCACGCGCGAGATTGGAGTGCGGTTCGCGATCGGTGCGCGGAAGATGGATGTGGCCAAGTTATTCCTGCGTGAAAGCATGATGCTGGTGCTGGCTGGAATACTGGTGGGAATTCCGCTGGCCCTGGTATGCACTCGGGTTTTGAAGAGCCTGCTGTACGGCGTGGCCCCAAGCGACCCTTTCACGCTCGCATGGACCATCGCTATCTTTGTCGCAGCGGGATTGGCTGCGAGTCTCCTGCCCGTCTTGAAGGCAGCACGAATCGAACCCCTCGAAGCGCTCCGCTACGAGTAACTACTAAGGTGGTGGCGCTGGAGATGGCAAAGAACCAGAAAATCCACCACCATGATGCCGCCGGGTAATCGACTCGCAGCCAGACTACATTTGATGATGGCCGCGCGGTGAGCCGCGGTTGGCCCGAGATGGGCCGAAGCAGGCGGATTCTCCACACGATTTGACGGTCGCTCGTGACGTGTACGGGCGGCGTTTCGACGGCGATTTCAGGTGGTGCATCGAGCGTCACCTCATCGCCCGCGTGGGCCAGTTGCACCGTGACCACGGTGGGCTCACCGACACGTAGCGGGGCGGTCTCCAGTTGCAGGATCACCCAGGTCATCGGCAACGCCAGGATCAAAGTGGGGGGCAGGATGATTCCCAAAGCTCGCGCGTTGGCGCGGATAAGATCTTTCTGGGCGCGCCAGATGAGGCGGGGCTCGTCGAAGAAGAGACGGAATTCGAGAAAGTGGGCCTGTATCCGACGGAAAGCGGAGCGGAGCGCGGCGGTATCGAGAGTGAGGCGGAGCACCAGGGCCGAGAGCAGGCCGGCGGCCACACCCGCGACAATCAGAAAGGTCAATCGATATAGCCTAGGCCTTTCAGCCGCTGCTCCACTTCTTCCTTGCCGGCCTCTTCCTGCTGGCGCGCGAGTTCCTTTTCGATCGCATGTTCGATGAATTCCTCGGGCGAGCTATAGCCCGCTTTCACGGCGTACTCAGTCACGCGCTGCCAGAGATCGGGATTCAATTTGACGGATTTCGACATGGGGCTTTCTAGTAGATGGCGCGGCCGGTCATTCTGGGGTCCGGTCGAATACCAAACTCTTTCAGTATGGTAACGGGCAGGTCTTTGAGACTCGGGTCGGCCAGACGTGGCTTGCGCGTGCCGAGCAGCGAGCCGGGGACAGCGGATGCGGACATGCAATGATCGCCGATCCAGGCATCGTTGTTCGGCTCGATGACTTCCGTGTCGGGCGCACCGCCTAAAGCGGTTTCCCAGGATGCGCGATAGGGCGGCGCGTAACCCACGATGGCGTCGGGCTCATAGCGGCTGGCGGATTTTCCCAGTATGGTTACGTCGGCGATGGCGGGTTGGAATGCGCGCAGCTTCCGGACCAGATCCGCCAGCACGGCGTTGCGCTCCGCTCCGGGCTGCACCGTGCCGTTCTTTTCACGACCGGCGGTGTTGATATAGAGGGCATTTAACCCCATAGCGTAGGCTTTCTCGCCGAAGCCCTCTTTACGCAGCCAGGTATTCAGATTTACGGCATAGTCGAACGCAGCAAAACCGTGATCGGACATGACGATGACGGTTGCGCCGCCCGCGCGGTCGAGCACTTCTCCGATGGCGCGATCCACCGATCGATAGGTTTCCAGCAGTTCTTTTTCGTGACGCCCCCAGAGGACGTGCGAGTTCTGGTCCACTTCGGAAAAGTAGAAGAAGAGCAATCCGGTCTTGAAGCGGTCCAGACAATCGTGCAGTAGCTTGCGGTGACTTTCGGAGACCAGGCGGCTCTGCTCCAGGTATTCGGGTAAATTCAGCGCACCCTGGCGTAAGGCCGCGGTATCTTCTTCAATGCCCTGCGTGTAGAACGGGCCGGCTTGCTGGGCGAGCCGTCGGCTAAACGCCACGGGCGTGGAGATGGGCAGGGACGAATCCGCCGGATCGGCATTCAATGGCGACCGATAGATGCGAAAACCGGGTTGGAGCTCGGCCGCGTAGACGCGGAACATTCCCGCCACGCTTGCCACATGCGGGATCAAGGGAAAGCGCACGTGAATCCAGGGAGACCATTCGCCCTGGCGGAGGATGAACTGCCGCCCGTCGATCTGGAAGCGCGCGGCGGGCAGGGCGGGGTCTACATCGACGGTCATTTCGAGCCGGCTGGGCGCGTGATCGCGACGCAGCGTATTCGCGGGACCGGCTACAGGTAGCAGCACGCGGTCTTTGACGCGATCGACGTGGACGATGCGGCCTCCGGAGACCTCGCCATCGAGTTGCGAAGGGTCGTCGGTGTAGTAGGTGAACGTGCCGAAGGTGCCTTCCAGATCGGGCGTGCCCATGCCGGCGAGTTCCTGCCCTTCGGGGCCGGCGGGGTAGTTGGTGGGCATGCGCATGATGGTGACGGGAATGCCGTGCTCAGACAGAATTCGCCAGAACGGCTGGCCGACGCGAAAGGATTGCACGCGAGCTTTGGAGAGTGGCAACAGGTAAGGACCGACGCGGAGTTCATGCTCCGGTTCGATGGTCGCGGCCATGGAGGAGATGGGCTCGCGCGTGGCCGGATCGCGGTGCACGAAATCGAACAGGCCATGCTCGACGGGGTCGGTTCCGGTGATGAAGGTGGACCAGGCTACGGGACTCTGCGGCGGCGTAGTGGTGGCGAGACGGACGAGACCACCGGCGTTGCGTAAACGCGCGAGGTTAGGCAGCGCGCTCCAATGCCGCTCGACGAAACCAGGGTCCATGCCGTCGACGCCGATGACGATGACTCGCTTGTTGGTGTGTCCGCAGCCGGTGAGGAAGACGAGCAGAAGGAAGCCGGCGACGACTCTCATGGGGCGTGAAATACCGGTTTCCCTTCCATCCAGGCAGGTGGCGTGAGACCGAAAAGCCAGAGCGCGGTAGGCGCCATGTCTTCAATGCCGGGGTCTTTGGCGTCCACCGGACGGTTGCAGAAGAGGACTCCGGGGACTAACAAGGGGTCGACGCAATGATCGCCACTCCACGCTTTCGGATTGTCTTCGATGACGTGGGCGGTTACCTTGCCGACGGCGGCGTCCCAGGAGGTACGGTAGCCCTCGTTGTAGCCCACGATCAGGTCCGGCGCGGCATCGAGATAGGGTCCGCGATAGAGCGCGCTGGTGGCGTATAGCGTGCGGATCGCGGTGTTCCCTTCATCGGGCAGGCCGGAGATTTTCGAGATCAATTCGCGCGTGAGCGGGCCCACATCGGCGGGCTCGACGATGCCGCAGGCCTCACGGCCTTTCCGGTTGATGTAAAGACCGCTGAGCCCGAGGCTGTAGGCGCGGGTGCGGCTCCAATCGACACCCTCGAAGTAGCGGCCGCTCTCGACGGCTCCGTCAAGCAGTGCAAGATAGCCATTCTGGTGCAGCCAGGAATTTAAGTTCACCGCGCGGCGAAAGGCGCAGAAGCCGTGATCGGAGAGGACGAAGAGCACGGTATCGGGACCGGCTTTGGCCATCGCTTTGCCGACGATCCGATCCATGCGCTGGTAGAGATCCTCGATGGCAGTCCCCCGCCCTTCCACCAGATGTTTGAAAAACATGTGCTGCACCCTGTCGCTGGTATCGAAGACGCATGCCACGACGCCGCGCTCGGTGTGCGCGAGAGCGTTATCAAACATCGCCTCGCGCTCGGCGAGAGTGAGGTAGGCCTGTTCGAGAAAGGCGGATTCGTCGATCACGCCTTCGTTCAGCGCCCAGGTGTCCTCAGCCATTCCTACCGTGGCGAACGAGCCCACCAGCTTCGCGAGATAGGCGGCGTAATAAGGCGGATGGCTGATGGGCAGAGCGGGCGCATCGGGATCGATCTGCACCGGTGTTGCGTAGAGCGAGAACTCGGGTTCGGTTCCGGTGAGCAGGAAGCGAATGATGCCACGCACTGTGATGCCGGGCATGGCGCTGAAGGCAAGCTTGATCCAGGGCGAGTAGACCCCTTGCCGCAATGCATGGGTTTCCCCGCCGATTTCGAGTTGCAGCGTGGGAGTGTGGATGCGGAATGGAATGGTAATCGCACCCGCGCCGGGGACAACTTCATTGGCAGGGCCTTCCAGCGAACCGTGCAGAACGTCGCCCTCACGGCGCAGCGGATAACGGCTGCCGCTTTCGTAATCCGGACGATCGAGACCGGTGGTGAATTGAGAAAAGCTCCCTTGCGTTCCGCGCAGATCGGGTGTACACATGGCCGAGAGCAGCCGCCCTTCGAACTTCTCCGGAGGGAACGTGATGGGCACCCGGAGTATGGTGCTGCCGATGGAGCGCTCGCCCAGAATTTTCCAGAAGGTCTGGCTCTTGCGGCGCATCTCGACCTGGGGACGGGATAGTGGAAGGCGGAAGCGGCCAATTCGCAACACGCGATGCGCCGGACGCACTTTCGAGGAAGAAAGTTCGGGCACGTAAGAAGTGAGGCTGCGATTCAGAAAGTCGAAGATATTGTGGCGGGCGGGGCTGACGCCGGTGGCGAACGTGGACCACGCGACAGGCGACAAGGAGGGGAACGTGGTGCGCAACCGGCTGAACGACCCCAACTCTTTCAGGCGCGCCAGATTGGGGAGCTTGCCTTCGGCCATGTAGCGCTCCGTGATGCGCGGGTCAAGACCATCGAGCCCCAGGAAGATGAGTCGCTTGACGCGGGCGTTGCGGAAGCCCTGCTTCTGGCGGATGAGCTTTAGCGCCGCCCGGAACGGCCATGCGAAGAACGAGGCGGCGGTGAGGAAAAACGAGACGAGGATACCAAGGAATGAGCCGAAGAAGGCGAAGCCCGCACCGGGTCCGATGTAAGCGGGCGGGATCCACATCAATTGGTTCCCTGCCGCAGGGCATCGAGTTCGCGGCGGCACTGAGCGGCATGCGGGGCAATTTTGCAGGCGGCTTCGAGGTGCTGGCGGGCTTCACCTGTCAACCCCAGATGCTTGTCGGCCATTCCGAGCCCAAATTGGGAACTGTAATCGTCCGGCACGGCGGCGGTGAGGAGCGCGAACGCTGCGCGGGCTTTGACATAGGCATGGAGGTCGAGATAGCACCCGGCGAGGTCACGCCGCGCCAGCAGGTTGGTGGCGTCCTGCGCCAGCACTTTCTGGAGCAGGCGGACGGCCTCGTTGGGGCGATTGTTGTTGATGGCGTCCATGGATTGTTCGTAAAGACGGTATTCGGGAAGGCGATCCTTAGGGTCCGGCTCGGGGCCATTCCGGCGCGAACGTGGACCCTGGCCGAGGTACCCGAGCGAGGCGAGAAGCCTTTGCGCCTGGGGATTCACTCCTGGCTCGGGGACCGGCTTCGGTGGCGGGTAACGGGAAATCAGGTGGGCCAGTTCGCCGCGCAGGACGCGGGCTTCAGAGGGATCGGCGCGGAGAATGTCGTTTTTCTCATTCGGGTCCTTTTCCAGATTATAGAGTTCCGGGCGCGGGGCGTCGATGTATTTGTATGCGCCAAGGCGAATGGTTCGGAGCGGAGACCAGCCAAACGAGTCGTGCGTGTGCATGGTCTCGCTGTAAACCGGGCGCGACGAAGGATTGAGCAGTGTGGTTCCTTCGAACGCCGCTGGCGCGGGGATGTGCAGGAAATCGAGGATGGTGGGGGCGACATCGATGAGGCCACCGGGCTGTTGAACGGCGGATGGCCGAGGGGCGGATGGCGCGGGCCAATGGACGATCAGCGGGACGTGCAGCGTGCTTTGATAGACAAAGTACCCGTGGGCTGTTTCGCCGTGATCGCCGAGGCCTTCGCCATGGTCGGAAAGCAGAACGGTTAAGGATTGATCCCACCCGCCGGCCTGTTTCAGCGCCTGGGTCAGTTTGCCGATCAATCCGTCCACGTAGAGGAGTTGCGCGTCGTAACGAGAGACGCCTTTGCGCCCGGGGTTGGTGTACGGCGTGTGCAGGTCGAAAAGATGAATGAAAACGAACGTGGGCTGGTTGCGGTGGGTCGCCAGCCAGCGTATCGCCGCCGGTATCACCAGCGCACCATCGCGCCGGTCTCTGACGAGGAAGGGGCTTTCGACGCCTCCGAAAAACAACTCGCCCGAGAGCGGCGAGAAGGCCTCGAAGTTGAACGGACTATCGTACGTCTCGAAGCCCTGGTCAAGCCCCATCTGGCGCTCCAGGAACACGCCACCGATGAATGCCGCGGTATGGTAACCGTGGACTTTGAGGACGCCGGCGAGGGTGACTGCGCCGGGAGGGACCAGTTCGGCGTTCTCCTGAATGCCGTTTTCAAACGGGTAGGTGGAGGTGAAAAGAGAGGTGTGCGAAGGCAGCGTGAGCGGGGTTTGACACGAGACATTGGCGAAGACTGTGCCTCCGTTCGCGAAGGCATCGATGTTTGGAGTCTTGATATCGCGATACCCGTAAGCGCTCAGATGATCGGCCCGCAGAGTGTCGATTGAGATCAGGATCACTGGAGGAGGAGTGGCTGCAAAAGCCGCGGCGCTCGCGAGACAGAGGGCGGTGGGGCTCCAGAAAAATAGACGCTGCATCTTAAAGAGACGTCAAAGAAGGGACGGGGGTTTCCGGGCCGCGTCCGCCTTAGAATGGCGTATCGCAACTATGACAAGATTGACTTGCTGCGACGCGCGGCGGATCAGCGTGGTTCTGCGGGTAGATCGGGATTTTGAAGGCGGCGGCCCACGGACTCTGGTCAGGTACCACCGATGCGATTTTTCACGCCGCGCGCGGGGATACTCCGCGGACGCCCTTCGGCACCGCGACTTTCGCGGGAAACGGGCACGCGTCGGTCGCGGGAATCGCAGCGCTCCAGATTCTGGTGGACGAAGACCTGCCGCGACGGGCGGCGGAATCCGGCGCGTATCTCCTGGAGTCGCTGCGGCAACTGAAGCAGCAGCATCCATTGATTGCGGACGTGCGCGGGCTGGGGTTGATGATTGGAATCGAGTTCGCGCCGGCCACGCGGGGGCTAGGTACGGTTCTCTCCGCGGGCATGTTGAATAGGCTTTCACACACCTACATGAGCAGCCTGGTTCTGTTGGACCTGTACCAGGAGCATCGCATCCTGACGGCTTACACGCTGAACGACATGAACGTACTCCGTTTTCAGCCTCCCCTCGATATCGCACGCGAGCATCTGGACTACGTTGTGGATAGCCTGGATCAGACGTTGACGCGATTGAAAAACTTTCCGCAGGCGGCGTTACAGACGCTCTGGCAGTTGAGCGTCGGGGAAAGGGACTCGGCGATTGCTTCTTCCGCAATACTGTAGCCTAATGTGAATGCGTTGCTTCCTATGGGCTGTGGTGGGGCTTTGTCCGTTATTCGTTCCGCATTGTTTCGCTGACGAAGATGGGACCAGGCTGGCGCCGGTCTTTGCGCAAAAGGTCGACCGCAGGCTGGATGTTCCGGTCAGTGAACAGAGTACTTATGCGGACTTACTGACGAGGAACCTGAACGCGGCCAGCATGACCAACCCGCAATATGTGGTGATTGTCGATCGCAACATCTGGGTCCAGGCGTTGTTGATCTATTGGATGTCCGCGGATCGCGTTTTTCACTTCATCGGCGCGTCTCCTGTCTCGACGGGAAACCCCGGCAGGTTTGAGCACTTCGTCACGCCCACGGGAGTGTTCGAACATACCTTGGATAACCGGGACTTTCGGGCGAAAGGCACGCCCAATGAGCTGGGGTTCCGCGGTTTCGGCGCCAAGGGGATGCGTGTTTATGACTTCGGCTGGCAGGATGCCCTACGGGGATGGGATCACTACAGTCCGGGCAAGGTGCGCCTCGAAATGCACGCCACCGATCCCGACCGGCTGGCGCGAAAGCTCGGGACGCCGCAGTCCGAGGGCTGTATCCGGATTCCGGCGGCGCTGAACGTCTTTATCGATCACTACGGCATTCTGGATGGCGCGTACGATAAAGCCATCGCGGCGGGTGCGGCTTTCTGGGTTCTTCCGAAGACGCGAGAAGCAACGCCGTGGTCGGGAACATTTCTGGTGGTGGCGGATACGGGGCGCACGGAGCGGCCGGCGTGGTCCCCGGCTCCGCTGCCGTAGTGTCAGTGAGCCAGGGAGGGCGCGCCGGCCTTTTTCTTTACTTTCCGAAGGCACATGACGATAGGGACGCAGCAGAGACAGACCACCGCCAGAATTCGGAAGTCGTCAATATAAGACCACAGAGCTGCCTGGAGGGAAAGATCTTGCTGGATCATGCCATAGGCGCGCTGACGGCTGAGGACAGACCCGGCCGTCTTGCTAAAGACCTGCTGCAAAGCCTGCAAGCGCTGGTCGAAGACCAACCTGCCGGTGGCGAGATCGTGAACCATTTCCGCCTGATGAGTCTGCGAATGCCGCGCGACCAAGGTGTTGACGACGGAGATCCCGATGCTGCCGCCCACGTTTCGCAGAAGGTTATAAAGGCCGCTGGCGTTGCCTATCTGCTCATTCCTGAGGGTACCCAACGCGGTGGTCGAAAGCGGAACGAAGATCATTCCGGACGCCATCCCGCTGATAACCACCGGCCACAACAGCGACCACTGAGACATCTGCAGGTTTGCGCCACTCATCCATAAGCTGGTGAGAGCGAAGCCCATGAAACCGGAGCCGATGATCCAACGATTATCCATGCGGCTGGTGAGGAGTCCGATAAAAGGCATGGCCACGAGCGCGCCGATGCCCCGCGGGCTTACCGCAATTCCCGCGGCTTGCGCGGTGTAACCCATTAAAGTTTGATAGAAGAGCGGAAGCAACGTAACGATGCCGTAGATGGTAGCCCCGAACAGCCCGATCAGAACGCAGCCGAGCGCGAAGTTCCGGTTACTAAAGATGCGCAGGTTGACCAGCGGCTGCTTGAGGCGCATCTCCACGATGAGGAATGCGATGAAGGCTGTGATCAGGATGACGAATGTCCAGCGGATCCCGTTCGATCCGAACCAGTCGTCTTCCTGGCCTTTATCCAGGATGATCTGCAAGGCGGCCAACCAGATGGCGAGCAGGCCAAAACCGATGGTGTCAATGCGGCCGGGCTTTGCATTCTTAATATAAGGCGGGTCTTTCACAAACTGCCAGATCATCCACAGGGCCGCGACACCGATGGGAATGTTGATATAGAATGCCCACCGCCAGGAGTAACTATCGGTAAGCCAGCCTCCGAGGGTGGGGCCGAGCACGGGCGCGACAACCACGCCAAGCCCGAAAACCGCCATGGCTGAGCCGCGCTTGGCAGGGGGGAAGCTTTCGAGCAGGATTGCCTGCGAGAGCGGCTGGAGCGCGCCGCCGCCGGCCCCTTGAATGGCGCGGGAAACCAGGATCATGCCAAGGGATGTGGCCGCGCCGCACGTGAAGGAAGCCACCGAAAAGATCACGATGCAGGTCAACAGAAAGTTGCGGCGACCAAATCGCAGGGAGAACCAACTGCTGGTGGGCAAAATGATGGCGTTCGCTACGAGGTAACTGGTGAGCACCCAAGTGGCTTCGTCGGTGGTAGCCGAGAGGCTGCCGGCAATGTGCGGAAGAGCGACAGAGGCGATGGAGGTATCGAGAACCTCCATGAAGGTGGGCAGCATGACCGCGGCCGCAATCAGCCACGGACTGCAGTCGGGACACCAAGCGAGCGGATTCCGATCGTTTTCAGGCAAGCATCACCGTTAGCAAGTTGGATGCCTAAGGAGCTTTTCGGATTCCGCTGCTCGTCCAGGTTCTCGACTGAGACAATGCGGGTATTGCCCAGGTCCGCTATGTAGAGCGTGCCATGCGTCCCGAGCGCGACAGCCCGCGGGTACGAGAGACCGGTGAGAAGAATAACACCGCACTGGGCGGTCTTCTTCCTCAGGCCTGCAGCAACTGACGAATTTTAGGACCAAGCTCCAGAAATTGATCGAGCGTTGACGGTTTCCGAAAGTAATCGTCCGCGCCTAGTTCCATCACCCGCTGGCGATCGCTCGACGCGTCTGAAGAAGTGATAATCAAGACCTTTGTAGTTCTGAACCTGGAACTGCTTCGCAAGCGCCGGAGCACTTCTTCGCCGCTCAGGCGGGGGAGATTCAAGTCGAGCATAATGAGATCCGGACAAGGCTTTTCGTCTTCTTCGACACGTGAGAAGAACTCCAGAGCCTTGGTTCCATCCCCGACTATCTGGAGGGCACATCCCACGTGTGCTTCGTTGATGGCTTCCTCAACGAGCATCGCATCAGCCGGGTTGTCTTCGACGAGAAGCACTAATGCTTGCGGGTCAGTGTTCATTGGGCCTTCTCAATCGGGAGCGTGAACAAGAAAGTAGATCCGATCCCTAACTCCGATTCTACCCAAATGCGGCCGCCGAGTCGCTCTACAATCTTTTGACAAATGGCGAGTCCGATACCAGTACCAGGGTAGGATTCGCGATCGTGCAACCTCTTAAACAGTCCGAAGACCTGCCTGCGAAACTCAGCGGCAATACCGATCCCGTTGTCTTGAACCGCAAAGCGCCAGAAATCTCCGTCTACCATCGCGCTTACATTGATCTCCGGCGGCCTCTCACTGCGGTACTTGATGGCGTTGGAAATCAGGTTCTGAAACAAGTGGGTGAGCGGAACGGGATCGGCGCGCAGGTTCGGAAGCGGTGAAACAGTGAACATCGTGCCGGTTTCGACGATCGTGGAGGCCAGATTCTTTCTGACATCCGCGAGCACTTGATTGACATCGACCAGAGCAGCGGGCTCTTCAACGCTCTTGCCGGCTTGCGAATAAGCCAGCAGATCGGTAATCAGCCGCTCCATCCGGTGAGCGCCTTCGACACAGAATCCAAGATACTCAAGCGCCTTCGGTTCAAGCTTTGTACCATACTTCCGATCGAGCATCTGACTGTAGATGGCAACCTGTCTCAGCGGTTCCTGAAGATCGTGACTCGCCGAATAAGCGAACTGTTCCAGGTCCGCGTTGGCCCTGCGCAAATCTTCGTTCGATCGGCGAATCAGTTCCTCGCTGCGTCTCTTCTCCGTCACGTCTTCAGCGACAAAGCTAAAGCGCGGCCTGTGGCCGGGACCCATTCCGAGATGATTGACGACGACACTAAGCCAGCGGTTCCCGGAATTTTGGGGATGTTCATAGTCGAATCGAACGGCTGAACCTTCCGTCTGGGCGCGCTGGTAATATTCCATCCAGGCGCGGTCTACCGTCGGCGAGTTCGCCTGCTGGTCAACGAGGAAGAATTCAGCGGCAGCCCGATTGCGGTAGATAGAAACAATCCGATCGCCATCGCGTTCCGCAACGCCCATCAGGAATGGCGAGCTATCGTAGAAGCTTTGTAGCGTAGCCTGGCTTTCTTTTACGGCTTTTTCCGATTCTTCGCGCCGGCGCTTCATAGCCAACTGAGCGGATACCCTGGCAAGCAACTCCCTCGCACTGAAGGGCTTGATGAGGTAATCGTCGGCGCCTGCTCCCAAGCCCTCCACATGACTCTCTTCTCCGGCGCGCGCGGAGAGTAAGATCACGGGAATGGTGCGAGTCTCGGGACGCTTGCGCAGTTCGGCCAGCAACCCGAAGCCGTCCAACCCCGGCATCATCACGTCACTCAAAATCAAATCAGGCGGGTTTTCGAGAGCGGAGGCAAGGGCCTTGTCGCCATCGGAAACGGCGATCACATGAAAACGCTCGCCCAGCAGCCGGCCGACATAGTCGCGCATATCCGCGTTATCATCGGCCAGAAGAATGCGTTCCGCGCCCGGCAGCGGCGTGGACAGGATCGACTGCCCGGAATCATCGGCGCCGGCAAAACCCCATCGCAGAGCTTCGTCCACGAAGGCTTCGCTGCGCTCATGATCACCCGAAATCGGAGGGGTGGCGCCGGCCTCCGCTCGTACTTTCTCCTTCGGCAAGTGCGCATTTCCGAGTGGAATGGAAACCACGAAGCTGCTGCCCTTCCCGAGTTCGCTTTTCACCGAGATGCTGCCACCGTGAAGCTTGACAAGCTCCTGGACGAGAGCGAGGCCGATGCCCGTTCCCTCGATTGTTCTTCCTTTGGCTCCTTCCACGCGATGGAAGCGCTCGAAGATATGCGGCAGTTCCGATGCTGCGATGCCGATGCCGGTATCCTCCACCTCCATCTCGATGTGTGCGCCGGAGCTGCGGAGAGAGAGCTGGACGGTTCCGCGGAATGTGAACTTGAGCGCGTTCGAAAGCAGGTTCAGAACAATCTTCTCCCACATCTCACGATCGATGTAGACGGGTTCACGAACGTTCTGACAATCAACCACGAAGCGAATACCAGCGCGGTCCATTGCGGAACGAAAATTGGCGGCGAGGTCCGTGGTGAAACTCGCCACGTCGAGCGGCTCGAACACGGCCTGCATCCGGCCGGCCTCAAGTCGGGAGAAATCGAGGAGCGTGTTCACCAGCTTTTGAAGCCGCAGGCCGTTGCGTTGAACCAGTGTCAGTAAGTCGCGCTCTTCCATCGCTCTGGTTTCACCTGGCGTGGAGAGAAGCTGGTCAATGGGACCAAGCATCAGGGTCAGCGGGGTCCGCAGTTCGTGGCTTACATTGGAAAAGAAGGTGGTCTTGGCGCGATCCACCTCCGCCAGGGCTTCCGCGCGCCGGCGCTCCGCTTCGTAAGCGCGGGCATTCCCCAGCGCGGCGGCGATCTGGCCGGAAAGCAAGTCGATAAACCCGCTGTAGAGCTTATCGAAGCGGCGGTAGGGATTGGTTCCGGTAATAAACAAGCCGGCCGGAAGCTCCTGGCCCTGCCGCTTAATGGGAACAACGACGGCCTGCCGGACCGGCTTGTTCCAATCACCCGTTGGCAGCGGGGAAGCCTCCTGTTGTTCGGACGAAAACTGAATCATGCGAGGAGACGGATGAAGCGCACTCTGATACGCGGGCCAGTGGGAATCGGACCCGCGCTCGATGCGCCCCACCGCCAGCGGGTGCTCTCTCGAAATCCCGCTGGATGACACAAGCTGCGCTCCCTCTTCGCCGTAAAGGTAGGTGAGCGTGAAGGGCAAATCCTTCTTGTTGCGACTAAGGACTCCCCGGAGAGCTTTCAGTACCTCATCCTCCGTGTTGGCGCCGGCAAGCGCCGAGGCCACATCACGCAGCGTTTCCACGCGGCGCTCGCCAATCACACGGTCCGTTTCTTCGGTGACGACGCAAAGCATGCCGCATAGGTCGCCCTGGTCGTTGGCGAGAGGGCTGTAGGAAAACGTGTGGTAGGTCTCCTCCGGAAAACCGCTGCGCTCCAGAAAAAGCAGCAGGCCCTCATCATAAGTGGCCCTGCCGGTGGTGAGCACTGTTTCGATACGCGGTCCGATATCCGGCCAGATTTCCGCCCACACTTCGCTCGCCGGCGAACCCAGCGCCCGCGGGTGTTTGATCCCCAGCGTTGGCCGGTAGCTGTCGTTGTAAAGCATGGTGAGGTCCGGGCCCCAGGCCATCCACATTGCGTAACGCGATGTAAGCAGGATGTTGACGACAGTCCGGAGGCTTTGTGGCCACTGGTTCATGGGGCCGAGCGGAGTGGTGGACCAGTCGAAGGTGAGAATGCGGCCGGCCATCTCTTCGCCGGCGGCCACTTTATTGAGCGCCTCGGTCGATTGCTTCACCTTATGCATGGAGTTCTGGGGAATCGGCCGGAGGGGGCATAGATTTTCTAGTTTAACCGCCGCTCACTTTGAGAGCAATGCGGCGGCCAGAGTAGCAAGCAATAAGGCGGGAGGCATCACCACGAAGCCGGCTTGAAGAAATTGCCATGCGGTGATCTGCTGCCCTTCCCGGCGTAAAGCGATCAGCCAGAGGATGGTCGCGAGCGACCCGGCAACGGATAAGTTGGGACCGAGATCGACCCCGACCAGTACGGCGTCCCTGATGTGGGGCGCAGCGTGGATGGTCTGGAGCGCTCCGCCCGCAAGCAAGCCGGAAGGGAGGTTGTTCACCAGATTCGAGAGCACGGCGATTCCAAATGACGCTGCAAGAGCGCCAGCAATCCCAGGTATTTTTCCGCACCAAAGAAGACTGCTTCCAACGAGGTCAAGCGCGCCGGCGCGATTCACAGCCTCGACGAGCACGAACAAGCCCGCCACCAGCGGAAGGACGCTCCAGGAAATCTTCCGGACGATGCCGACGAGGGCGCGGCCTTCGAACCGCGTCGCCGACAACACGGCGACGGAGGCGGCAATCAGAGTAGGCAGGCCAAGGGGGATTCCGAACCCGGAGGCGCAGAGAAGGACCAGCGCGGTTCCGCAAATTCCCCAGGTGGCCAGCCGCCCCTCTGGGGACAACGTGGCATTCCCGGCGGGGGAGTCTGCCGTTCCGGTCAGACTCTTCCGCGATATCCATCGCAGGGCGAGATACGTAGCGGCTATCGAGACGAGTGAGGGTACGAGGAAAGTTCGGAGCCAGGGAAACAGAGGTGGAATCTGGCTTCCATAAACGATCAGGTTTGCTGGATTTGAAATGGGGAGTACGAAACTAGCCGCGTTGGCAATGAAGGCGCAGATGAGGAGATAAGGGAGCGGCTTCGTGCGCGCTTTTTGAACAGCCGCGTAGACCGCGGGCGTAAGCACCACCGCTGTGGCGTCGTTTGAGAGAAAGACCGTTACAAGCACTCCGACCATGTAGATCAGAGTAAAAAGGCGCATGGCGGAACCTTTCGCTGCGCTTACCGCCAACGACGCCAGCCAGTCAAATACACCTTGCCGCCGGGCTAGCTCAGCCAGCAGCATCATCCCCGTCAGGAATAGATAGACATCGGTTCCTTTGGCGATGGCATAACCCGCTTGCGATAAGGGGATCAACCCGCAGACGACCATGAAAGAAGCGCCCAGGCAGGCCCATATCGCCTCCGGCCAGTCTTTAGGACGAAATAATACGCCCGCCACCGCGCCCGCGGCAATCAACCAAACGAGAATCGTCATTGCAAAGGTTACTCGAGCACTGCCCGGGCATCCCCTGGACCAGTTACAGCGGCGCGGCCTGTGACTGCGTATGCGCCTTGTCCGCCGCGTTGCTGCTGGAACGTGGCGCGCGGATTCATGGCGGAACGCTGTCCAGCGTAGTGCACCCCGAATCGCGTGCAGAGAGAACCCAGGCTCCCCAGGACTCCCGATATGCGCCGCGCTCGCGCGCTGGAATTGGGTACCAGCGCGATCAGCAGACTCGCCGCCGTGAGTACCTTGGACGCCTTCCAGAGAAATCCGCTGAGCCCGTCTTCCAGGGGACGCGCCGCTTCGGGCACGGTGGCCACGCTGCGCTCCATCAAGTAAGCGAAGCTCAACTCCGCTAACTTGCCCGCCGTTCCGAAGAGCAGCACGGCGCGCTGTTCGCGAGGGTTACCGCCAAGTAAGTCAAACACAGACGCCGCGCCGCTCACGCCAGAGGAAAGGAACAGCGCCGGCATCAGGCGGTGAGGCCGCTGCCAGACCGGGACAGTCGTGTTTGAAACCAGCACTCCGGTGTATCCAGAGAGCCCGAGACCGAAGACGCCGGATATGACGGCG
>Ga0182012_10001789_pt1 | contig 23491 bp, 21 predicted proteins | sample 612S2SmetaG_FD_120486 | JGI IMG/M metagenome (GOLD analysis project Ga0182012, IMG submission 120486) | Permafrost microbial communities from Stordalen Mire, Sweden - 612S2S metaG | ecosystem: Environmental > Terrestrial > Soil > Wetlands > Permafrost | place: Sweden: Stordalen | collected... | reverse complement strand
TCGAACAGCACCAGGTCGTCCTCGGTCAGCAGCGACTGCAGCACGATCTTGTTGGACGACGAGGTGCCGTTGAGCACGAAATAGGTGCGTTCGGCGCCGAAAATTTTCGCCGCTTCCTGCTGGGCGGCGAGCGCCGGCCCTTCGTGGGTCAGCAGATCGCCCAGATCGAGCACCGAGTTGTCCAGATCGTCGCGGAACACCGCTTCACCCAGGTGTTGAAAGAAAATTCGGCCGATCGGGCTGCGCGCATAAAAAACGCCGCCGTTGTGTCCGGGGCAGGTCCAGAGCTGGTTGCCTTCCTCGGCGTAGTCCACCAGGGCGCCGAAGAATGGGGTTTTCAGGGTCTCGGCGTATTGTTTCAGCCGGCTGATCAGGTTCTTGGCGATGAAGTCGGGGGTTTCCTCGGCCAGGAAGACGTAGCCGTCGGCCTCTCGCAGCACATCGACCGGGATATCTTCAAGGCGGTGGTGGCGGACCAGAATGATGATCGGCATGTCCAGGCCGCGCTTGCGGATCAGCGTGACGAGGCCGGCCATTTTACCTTGCGGGCCGCGCTTGCCCCAATCCAGCAGGACGCAGCCGACGGCGGCGTCGGTCTGGATCACCAGTTCGGCGTCATCGACATTGCGGGCCTTCATCACCGCGTAGCCGTCGGCCTCGATTTCGGCGGAGATGGCCTGCAGGCGTTGCCCTTCGAGGTCCGAGGGGTTGAAGGCAGGGGCGCAGATCAGGAACTTGAAGTGGCGGGAATATTCCACAGGCGAGTCTCCGGGGTTGGCGGCGCGCGGTCATAGCACCGAACCCAGTGATGCGGATGCTGACATCCAGCGTATTGCCGTGACGGTTTCGCTGACCACCGCTGCAGGATCATTGTCAGTTCGCCCGGCTCGGGCGCGGTCGACTTGAAACATACCACTGATATGTTAGCCTACGGCCCGTAGTCGAGGAGACGCGTCATGATGTCAGCCCGCCAGGCGGCGTTCCGTGCCGCCTACCGCGCCCAGATCGCCCCCGCCTATAGCGGCCTGATCCACGTCGCGCTGATCTACCTGATCGGCGGGTCCGCCCTTTGGTATGCCGCCCAGCACATCCACGCCGCCACGCCGGCGGAAATCGCTGTCGTCCCGGTGGTCGTCATACTGGCGAACATGTACGAGTGGTTCCTGCACGCCAAGGTCATGCACCGGCCGGTGCCCGGCCTGATGGGCATCTACAATCGGCACACCCTGGCACATCACCAGTTCTTCACCCAGGACGCGCCGTATCACGACACGACGCGGGACTACCGGATCGTTTTCTTCCCGCCCTACGCATTGATCGCCTTCCTGGTGATGGCCTCGGCGGCCGGGTTCGTGCTGGCGCTGCTGTGGTCGGCCAATGCCGGGTGGTTCGTCGTCTGCACCGCCGCCGGGATGTACATGAACTATGAGTTCTTCCACTGGTGCTGCCACGTGCATGACGTCCGGATACTGCGGCACGTGCCGTTCTTCAACACCATTGGCAGCCATCACATCGCCCACCACAACACGGCGATCATGATGAACAAAAACATGAACCTGACCTACCCGTTCGCCGACTGGCTGTTCGGCACCTCCGACCTGGACCGTGGCCTGATCGGGCATCTGTTCAACGGCTACGACACGCGCTTCATCCGCGACCTGCCGAAACTGCCCCAAGGCGGGCGGCCAGGCCCAGTGATGGCCGGAGAATAGAACGTGGCGATCACCATCCGGTCGGGTGAACGGCGCAAGCGCAACATCGCCTCCCTGGTGGGGGGCGTGGTTATCGCCGTCGGCTGTTTCGTGCTGTGGCTGCTGGTGTCCAGCCAGTTGACGCAATGGCCGCCTGGGCCGGGCTTGGTGGCGACTGGCGCGGTGGTGGCGCTGGCGATCGGGTGCTGGATCCGTCTGGCCGATCTTTAGCGGGGCGGCGGCCGCATGGTCGGGGTTCAGGTGGCCGAACGGCCGATGGCGGGGGGCTGGATCGACGGCCTGCCCGGGACGGAGTCGCTGGTGCCGGCCGAAACGCTGACCGACAAGGCGTATCGCGCGCTGGAGGAGGAGATCGTCACGCTGCGCATCCCGCCGGGAACGGTGGTGTCGGAGGCGATGCTCAGCCGCCGGCTGGGCATCGGGCGGACTCCGGTGCGGGAGGCGCTGCAACGCCTGGTTCGGGAGTGGCTGGTGGTGATCCTTCCGCGGCGTGGCATCGTGGTGTCGGAGATCGACCCGGTGCGGCAGTTGCGGGTGCTTGAGGTTCGGCGGGAGATCGAGCGGTTCCTGTCGCGGTGTTCGGCGCAGCGGGCGACGGCGGCGCAGCGCGCGCGGTTTGCCGCGGTCGCCGCGGGGATGGACGAGGCGGCAGCTCGGGCTGACGATCTGGCATTCATGCGCCTGGATCGGGAATTCAACCTGCTGGTGCTGGAGAGCGCGGGCAATGAGTTCGCGGCGGCGGCGATGGCCCTGATGAACGGGCTGTCGCGGCGGTTCTGGTATCTGCATTACAAGCAGGCGGCCGATCTGCCGCTGGCGGCTCGGCTGCATGCGGCGATCGCGCGGGCCATCGAGGCGAGCGATGCGGACGGCGCCGGGCGGGCCTCGGATGCGCTGGTAGACTACATCCAGACGTTTGCGCGAGCGACGATCGGGTAGGCGCTGCGGCGCGGCGGGCGCAATGCTGTCATCATGGGCTGGCCGAGGCGGTGTTGCATTCTCGGGGAAGATACCTTATCTTACCTTTGTCTTACAGGAAGATGAGCATGGCAATATCTCCAGCCACGACCATCCTGTCGACCAAAGGGCAGGTTATCCTGCCCAAGGCCTTCAGGGATCAGTTGCACTGGGACGCAGGAACCCGGCTCACCGTGGAACAGACCCCCGAGGGCCTTCTGCTGAGGGCCCTGACGACCACCTTCGCGCCGACCCGGCCGGAGAATGTCTTCGGCTGCCTCTCATACACGGGCGAGCCGAAGTCGGTGGGACAGATGGCCGCGGGGATTGCCGCGGAAGCCAGGCGCCGGCATGCGAGCGGTCGATACTAACATCGTCGTCCGATATCTGACCGGAGATGACCCTGCGCAGGCCGAAAAGGTTCGGGCCTTGATCGGCCACGAGCCAGTCTTTGTGCCACGGACCGTCCTGCTGGAGGTGGAGTGGGTGCTGCGCGGCGTTTACGACATGTCGTCAAAGCGGATCATCCCGGCGCTGCGTGCGTTCGCCGGTCTGCCAGGTGTCTCGGTTGAGGACCCCGCCTTGGTCGTCAAGGCGATGGACTGGGCCGACGCTGGCATGGATTTCGCCGATGCGCTGCATCTGGCGGCCGCGACCGGATGCGAGAGTTTTCTCACGTTCGACAAGCGGTTTGCGCGCTCAGGGACGCGCCCGGCCGGAACACCGGTAAACGTGACGTGACGGGAGCGGATTGAGGACGGGTGTGTGGTCCGCCGCTGGGCTGTGGCCGAAGATCGCGCGTCGAAGCGAAAATCATTCCCGTATCCGCGACTTGCGCTATGATGCGTGCCGCGCGTTGCGGAGAACCGGAATGCCTGAAACAGGGGTGGAAACGCCGCTCGACCTGTCATTGTTCGACGATCTGAAGCCGGCCGCGCCCGAACCGGAAGCGGCACGCGCGCTTACGGTCGCGTCGCCGGAGACGGCAGTGACCGATCCGCGGCTGGCACCGCAAGCCCCACCGCCGCGGCTGGTCGAAGTCGCCAAACTCAGCCCCGACGAGCTTGCGGCGGCGGAGCAGGCGGCCGGTCGGGTCAATTTCCGCGACACCGCGTCGCTCCTGTCGCACGGCGACGGCGTTCTGGCGCAGATCGCCCAGTCCTCCCGCCAGTTGCTCGCCGGGGTTCGGCTGGGCGACGCGGGAGCGGTCGGCAACATCGCCGCGGCGGTGATCGATGGGGTGAAGATCCTGCGCATCGAGGACCTGCAGACGGAAGCGGCCGGCGGCAAGCCGAACGCACGCAAAGGCCTGATCGGTCGGCTTCTCGGGTCGGCCGCCGATGCGCATTCGGCATTCAAGGGCTTCGCGGAAAGTCGGAAAACCTTCCTCGATCTGATGGACCAGGAGCAGGCCAAGGCCCGCAAGACGAAAGCCGACCTCGCCGTGGCCATCCAACTGCTGGACCAGCAGGCGATGGTGATCCGCGACAGCCTGCACGGGCTGAAGATCGAGATTGCCGCGGGCCAGATCGCGCTGGATCGTGGCCACGACGAATTGGAGGCGCTGCGTCAGCACGCCGTTGCCACCGGCGATCCGGCGGATGCCGCCGATGTGCTGGAGTTCCGCGGCGCGCTGGCCAATTTCCGCGGCAAGATCGCGGAAATGCGCGAAAACCTCGTGGCTTCGGCGCTGCTGATCCCGATCATCGGGCAGAATCGCAAGGCGGCCGAAACGCGGCTGATGAAGATCTCCAACGGCATGCTGGTGGTGATCCCGCGGCTGATGGCGGTGGCCTCGCAGGCCGTGGTGCAGGTCGACATCCGCCAGGCGGCGGAGGAGAGCGAGAAACTGGACGAAGCGGCGCGCCAGTTGACCCTGTTGGCGAGCAAGGGCGCGCACGATGCCGCGACCTCGGCGGCGCGCAGTCTGGGCGGCGACCAGCGCAACATTGATGTCCTGGCCAAGGTGGCGGACGAGGCGATCCAGACCATGCACGAGGTGATCGAGATCGAGCGCGAGGTGGCCGCCGGGGATCGCGAGCGCGAGGCGAAGCTCGCCGCGGTGCGTGACCGGCTCGCCGCGGGCATGCGTGGTGTGGCCCAGGCCGCGGTGCGGCCCTGACGCGCCATGAGTGACAGCAGCGACTTCGACATGCAGGCAGCCTGGCTGCGCCGCTTCCACGCCGACGCCGAGAGCAACCTGAAGGCCTTCGCGCTGCGCCTCAAAGAGGCGATGCCAGACCTGGTGACCGTCCGGGAAAGCAAGGGGTTTTTGTCGCGCACCTCTCGGGTCACCGGCGTTTCGGTCGAACTGGGAAACAATCATTACACGCTGGAACTGGCCAACGGCCGGCTGAAGGCGACCGTCGCAATGGTGGTGCGCGGCATCACGCTGAATACCAAGGACATCGATCCCGGCGACTGGTTCGTTCGGCTGTCGCGGGAGACGGGAGAAGCCACCGCGCAGGCGAAGGCACTCAGTCAATCGCTCACTTCGTTCATGCAGGGCTGAGATGAGCGGCGCGCCCCCCGTCCCGATGGATCATGAGGCCCGTGTCGCCGACATCCAGGCCGCGTTGCAGGAGGGCCGGGTGCCATCGGCCACGCTCGCGCGGTTGCAGGCGACGCGAGCCGGGCGCCTGCCTTGGGTCGCGACGCTGACGCCGGCCGAGTTGCTGTCGGTGCGCTCGCATGGACTACGGCCGATCGCCGCCATCTCGGCGACGTGCTGGATGCATTACGGCTGGTCCTGGACCGAGGGGCACGCGCAAGGCTGGAACGTGGCGCTGACGCGGCTGAAGCAGGAAGCGTACATGGCGGGCGCCAACGCGGTGCTGGATGTGAAGATGCGCACCATCCCGCTTGGCGTCGAAAATAGCATGGACTTCACGCTGATCGGCACAGCGGTGCGGGTGGAGGGTCTGTCGCCGAGTGACGATCCCATCGTGGCGACGGTGCCGGCGCTCGAATTCGTCAAGTTGCTGGAAGCCGACATCGTGCCCACCGGCATCGCGGTCGGTGCCCAATACGAATGGTTGAATGACTGGTATGACTACACCAACCAGACCTTCGCCGGGAACGCCGAGACGACCATTCTCAGCCAGTTCTGGGAGCAGATCCGCCAGCGTGCGCACGCCGAACTGCGCCGCAATGCCGCAGGGCAGGGCAACGGCGTGCTGGCGCACGTCAATTTCGGCCAGATGTTCAAACTCGAGGCCAACAACCATAAGCGATTTCTGGGCCGGCAGATCGTCATCGCAACCACCGTCGACGCGCCGCGACCGAAAAAACCCGCCAATATGCCGTGGGGCCCGCCGCCATGGGGCGAATCGAAGGCGCCCCCGGCGGTGCCGCACGATATCGCCATCGTGGTCGATTTGTGCGCCGGGCGCACGCCATTGACCGGCCATACCCGCCATCACCAGTCCTATGCCTCGAATGAACAGGACGGAGCAATCTGACATGCCCAACGACATTCCGGCGCATGCGCGTGAGCGGCTGAAGGGATTGCGCACCGCCGCGCATGAAACCGGGGTTTTCACCTCGGACTTTTCGGTCAACGAATTCCTGCTGGTACGCAAGGCTGGATTCGAGCCGATCGGCCTGTGTATGGGCACCTGCGTCTACCACGTCGGCTATCAGTTCGGGTCCTGGAGCAAGAACCAGGAAATGGAAGTGCTGTCGAAAGCGATGTACCACGCGCGCGAACTGGCGATGACGCGGATGCGCGCGGAGGCGAGCGCGATGGGCGCCGACGGCATCGTGGGCGTGAAGCTGACGATCAAGCGCCTGGAATGGGATTCGCAGTTGCTGGAGTTCATCGCCATCGGTACTGGCGTGGTGCATGGCGAGGGTCGGAAGGGGTTTCGCGCGCATGACGGTGGGCCGTTCACCTCAGACCTTTCGGGCCAGGATTTCTGGTCGTTGCTGCATGCGGGTTATCGGCCGGTGGAGATGGTGATGGGCAGTTGCGTCTATCACGTCGCGCATCGCGGCATGATGGCTGGATTGGCGACCGCGGGTCGCAATGTCGAGTTGGAGAACTTCACCTCGGCCATGTACGAGGCGCGCGAGATCGCGGTGGAGCGCATGCAGGCCGAGGCCGCGGCGGCGCAGGCGGAAGGCGTGGTGGGCGTGGATATCCACGAGGGCAGTCACGTCTGGAAGTCCCATGTGATCGAATTCTTCGCCATCGGCACGGCGGTGTCGCCGTTGGACCAGGAAATCGCGCCGGAGCGGATCGCCGATCCAATACTGGTGTTGAGCGTCAACGATTGAAGAAGTCAGGCCGTCGCCGATAACTCTTAAACGTCAGCAACGTCCGCCGCCCCAACCAGCCCGCGCGCAAACTCCCCAGCGTCGAACGGCCGCAGGTCGCCGGCCTTCTCGCCAACCCCAACGGCATGCACCGGCAGCCCGAACGTCTCCGCCAGCGCCACCACAATCCCACCGCGCGCGCTGCCATCCAGCTTGGTGACCACCAGCCCAGTCACCGCAACCATCTCCTTGAAGACTTTCACCTGCTGCACCGCGTTCTGCCCGGTGGTGGCGTCCAGCACCAGCAGCACCGAATGCGGCGCCGTCGGGTCCTGCTTGCGCAGCACGCGGATCATCTTCGCCAGTTCATCCATCAGCGCCGCCTTGTTGTGCAGCCGCCCGGCGGTGTCGATCAGCAGCACATCGGCGCTCTCCGTCTTCGCCCGCGTCAGCGCATCGAACGCGAGCCCGGCCGAATCCGCGTTCGGCCCGCCGGCCACCACCGGCGTCCCGGTCCGTTCACCCCAGATCTGCAACTGCTCGACCGCAGCCGCTCGGAACGTGTCGCCGGCCACCATGACGGCGCGTTTGCCCTGCTCGCGGTAAGTCTGCGCCAGCTTGCCGATGGTCGTGGTCTTGCCGGTGCCATTGACGCCGACGACCAGCACGACATGCGGCCGGTGCGCCGGATCGAGTTCCAGCGGCTGCGCGACCGGGCCTAGAATGAAACCAATCTCCTCGGCCAGCGCCTGCTTGATCTCCTCGTCGGTCACTTCCTTGCCGAAACGGGTGCGCCGGAAGGCGGCAATGACTTTGCGTGCAGCCTCGGTGCCGAGGTCGGCGGAAATCAGCAGTTCCTCCAGTTCCTCCAGCGCCTCATCGTCCAGCCGGCGTTTCGTGAACACCGCCGTGATGCCGCCGCCCAGCTTCTGCGTGCTGCGCGACAGGCCGTCCTTCAGCCGCGAGAAAAAACCACCCGAGGACATCAGGCAGCCTCCGCCAGAAGTTCGTTCGAGGTGGCGCCGGTGACCCTCGCCCGCACCAGCCGGCCCGGGGAAGACGGCTGCGCCAGGCGAACCGGGGCGAAATGCTCGCTGTGGCCGGATTGATCGGCCTCGGTCAGCAACGAGACGATGCCGCCGACCTGCCCTGCGAAGAACAGCCTGGCCTGGACGGCGCCGGCCTCGCGCAACGCGGCGGCGCGCTGCTTGCGGACCGGTTTCTCGACGGCAGGCATGCGCGCGGCCGGCGTGCCGGGACGCTCGCTGTAGGGGAACACGTGCAGATAGGGCAGGGCAGCCTCCTGCACAAAGCGCAGCGTTTCGTCGAACAGCGCGTCGGTCTCGGTCGGAAAGCCGGCGATCAGGTCGGCGCCGATGGCGATGCCGGGGCGCAGATCGCGGGCGCGGCGGACCACCGCCATCGCCTCGGCCCGCAAATGGCGGCGGCGCATGCGCTTCAGAATCAGGTCGCTGCCGGCCTGCAGCGACAGGTGCAGATGCGGCATCAGCCGCGGTTCCTCGGCGATCAGGTGCCACAGATCGGGATCGATCGCCGCCGGATCGATCGAGGACAGGCGCAGCCGGCGCAGCTCCGGCACCGCCAGCAGCAGCCGGCGGATCATCTGGCCCAGCGAAGGCGCGCCGGGCAGATCGGGACCGTAGGAGGCGATATCGACGCCGGTCAGCACGATCTCCTGGAACCCCCCGGCCACCAACGTTCGCACCTGTTCGGCGATGACGCCGATCGGGACCGATCGGTTGGGGCCGCGGCCGAACGGGATGATGCAAAAGGTGCAGCGGTGGTCGCAGCCCTGCTGAACCTGCACGAACGCCCGCGCTCGGCTGGCAAATTCGGTCACCAGGTGCGCCGCCGTCTCGCGCGCGGCCATGATGTCCGACACCGCCGACCCCGCGCCGGGCGCCCAGCTTGCCGGCTTCAGCTTGTCGTCGTTGCCGAGGACGCGATGCACATTCGGCAGCGCGGACCAGCCGACGGGGTCAATCTGCGCGGCGCAACCGGTGACCACGATGCGCGCCTCCGGCCGTTCCCGAGCGACCTTGCGGATCGCCTGGCGGGCCTGGCGTTCGGCCTCGGCGGTGACGGCGCAGGTGTTGACGATGACCGTGTCGGTCGCGCCCGCGGACAGGCCGCGCATCACTTCGCTTTCATACGCGTTCAGGCGGCAGCCGAAGGTCAGGATATCGACGGTCATGCGACCACACCGCTGAATACGGTCGCCACGGGGCCCGCCATCAGCACGTGGCCGTCGTCGCGCCATTCGATTTCCAGCGTGCCGCCGTCAACGATGACGCGCGCGCGCCGATGGGTCAGGCCGCGGCGATGCGCGTTCACCAGGCTGGCGCAGGCGCCGGAACCGCAGGCCAGGGTCAGGCCGGCCCCACGTTCCCACACTTTCAGGCGGATCGTGCCGGGGTCGATGACCTGAGCGAAGCCGATATTGGCGCGCTGCGGAAATAGCGGGTCGCGTTCACGGAGCGGGCCCAGCGTGCCGATCGGTTCGCCGTCCAGGTCAGCGACGAAGAATGTCGCGTGCGGGTTGCCCATGCTGGCCGCAGCCGGCTCGCCGGGCAAATCCAGCCGCAGCGTGTCCATCGGCCGAACCAGCGGGATGTCGGTCCAGTCCAGGCCAGGGACGCCCATATCGACCTGGATCAGCCCGTCGGGGCGGCGAATGGCGGGCAGGTCGCCGGCGATCGTCCGGATGGTAACGCCGCTGCGGCCGGATTCGCGCAGCAGAATGTCGGCGACGCAGCGCGTGGCGTTGCCGCAGGCGCCGGCCTCGGAGCCGTCCGGGTTGTAAATGCGCATGAAGGCGTCGGCCGAGTCCGCCGTCTCGATCACAATAAGCTGGTCGCAGCCGATCCCGGTATGCCGATCCGCGAGCGCGGCGGCCCTGACCGGCGCGATGCCAGCCGCGCGGGTGCGCGCGTCAAAAATGACGAAGTCGTTACCGCAGCCATGCATCTTCACGAACGGGAAGGTCATCACCGGCATATAGAGCATGGCCCGCCCGAACGGAACGTCCCTGCGCCGCGTTATCGGCTGGTTCGGCCAAGACAGGGACCGACGCGACGGTTACGCCGGGGTGGGCGCATGAATCTTTCCGATTTCATGATCGCCGCTTGCTTCTTGCTGCACCTGCACGCGAAGATGGCTTGCACCACCGCGACGGCCTTGTTACGGCAAATTGAATGAATCAGATAACGCAGGCCTCCACGCCGCGCCCGGACGAGCCGCAGCCGGATCTGGCCGCGGCGGTTCGCCGTCTGGCACATACCAATGTGCTTGTGATCGGCGACGTGATGCTTGACCGGTACACCTTTGGTGAAGTGACGCGAATCAGCCTGGAAGCGCCGGTTCCCATCCTGGCCATCGAGCGCGAGGTGGCGTTGCCCGGCGGGGCCGGAAACGTGGTGCGCAACCTGACCGCGCTGGGATCGGCGACGGCCTTCATCTCGGTCGTGGGCGACGATCAGGCGGGATCGGACCTGACCGGCCTGATCGGCGGCCAGCCGAACGTGGAACCCTGGCTGCTGGTCGAGGGCGGCCGGACCACCACCCAGAAGACCCGGCTGATCGCCGCCGGCCAGCAGTTGCTGCGTGCGGACCGGGAGCAGACCGACCCGATTCACCCGAAACTGGCCGAACGGATGTTGCGGATCGCGTTCGACGCGATGGCCGCGACCAGCGTGACGGTGCTGTCGGATTACGGCAAGGGCGTGCTGTCCGCAGATGTGCCGGGCAAACTGGTGGATGCGGCGCGCCGGGCCGGCCGCAAACTGATCGTCGATCCGCGCGGCAGCGATTTTTCCCGCTATGCCGGCGCTGATGTGGTGATGCCGAACCGCCAGGAGCTCGCTGCCGCCACGAATATGCCGGTCGATACCGAGGCAGCGATCGTCGCCGCCGCGTCGCATCTGCGTCTCAAGCACGGCTTCGGCGCCGTGGTGGTCACCCGCGGCAACGACGGCATGACCCTGGTGGACGCCTCAGGTTGCCAGCATTTTCCGGCCGAGGCGGCGGATGTGTTCGATACGTCTGGCGCCGGAGACACGGCCCTGGCGACTCTGGGGGCGGCGCTGGCAGCGCAGCTTGACCTGCCGGTGGCGGTCCGGCTGGCCAACCTCGCGGCCGGGGTGTCGGTCGGCAAGGTGGGCGCATCGATCGTGCGGGAGGCCGATCTGCTGGCGGCCCTCACCCCGCAGCACAGCGCCCTACGAAAAATCGTCACCGCCGAGGAGGCGGTGGAGCAGGCGGAGCGGTGGCGCCACCGCGGCTGGCGCGTCGGCTTCACCAACGGGTTCTTCGATCTGCTGCACCAGGGCCATATCGCGCTGCTGGAACAGGCGCGGGCGAGTTGCGACCGGCTGGTCGTCGGGTTGAATTCCGATACCAGCGTGCGCCGCCAGAAGGGCGCGCCGCATCCGATCCAGCCGGAGGCCGCACGCGCCGCCGTGCTGGCAAGCTTCCCGTTCGTCGATCTGGTCTGCCTGTTCGACGAGGATTCGCCCGAGGCGCTGATCGAGACGCTGCGGCCCGACGTCCTCATCAAGGGCGCCAACCATGCGCTGGAGGATGTCGTCGGCGCCTATCTGGTGCGGGGATGGGGCGGCCGCGTCTTGCTGATCGACCTGCTGGCGGATCAACTGCCGCAGCCCAGCCTGGCGTCGCTGAAGACCTGATACCAGAAGGTGGTGACGACGACTGGTATGCGCGCAGGGTTGGAGTGGCGGCTGCGCGCGAAATCAATAAGTTCGCCACCGCCCGTCGGCCCACCCGCCCCGGATGAAACTGCCATCGCGAGGAGCGCAGCGACGTGACGATCTCCAGGGCTGGGCGCACCGGGCGGGGGATCGCCGCGCCGCTCTGCTCATCGCGATGGCACGTCGCGGCCAACGCGCATGCTTTTTTTGTAAATACCGGTTGCCTGATGTGACCCGGCGGGGCTTGCGCTTAGGGAGCGTCTCAAGACATCGAGAATTGATTAATGTCTTGTTAAGCTTTCTCAACTATCCCAGGTACCACAATCAGATCAAAGGTGCCGGACATTAACCAGGTGCGCAGCAATATCACAACCATCGGATCGGCACTTGCTGCGCGGGGGATCCTTTCGCTGCACCCGGCCTGTGCCGATCGGGCGCCGGGCATCAATGCTCCCGCATGCCTGGCGTGCTGTTTCGCGCCCACCCGTGCCGGGATCGCACCGAAATCCCAGTACGGCACCACAATGAAAAGACTTAAGTAGAGGCACAGCACATGCCGGTGTCAGGTTTCTATATTAATCTTGACCGGTCAACCGACCGGAACGCGACCATGCAACAGCAGTTGGCGTCACTGGCGCTGCTAAGCCGTTACTCGCGATTTTCCGCCATTGACGGAGCAACGCAGTCCGATCTGACATCCACCCGCTCAGCCGGGGAAGTCGGCTGCTTCATGAGTCACCTGAGACTGCTGCAGCAGAATATCGACGGCACGAATCATCTGCATGTGATGGAGGATGACGCGATCCTGTCAAATCATGCCGCCGAGGTGATCGACAGGATGATTTCCCCCGGCGGCGTGCTGGAACAATACGATATTATTATGACGGATGGGTATCCGACGTCGGACATCGGTGTCTTGTCGTTCTACAAAAACATTGTGTCAACGCTTGTGGCTGCGCAGTCGGCGCAGGGAAATGGTTCCGCCGTTGTCCGGGTCATGGACATTTCCGACCGGGTATTCGACTGCACAAGCAGTTATCTGGTCAACCGTGTCTCAATACCGAAAATCTGTTTCCTGCTCGAAAAGACGGCGGTCTTGGCGCCGATCGACCTCGTTCTGAAATCCCTGGCCAAACAAGGTCTGCTACGGATCGGCGTCACTTTGCCGTTCATCACGTCAGTTCCCATCAATGACCGTAGCACAATCCATCCCGAAGACGGGGCTGATCGCGTGCGGCTGGCGGGGGCGCTGGTGAGAAGGGCGCTGTTTCTGGACTGTGACGCAGGCGCCAGCCTCGACGAAGCCAGGGTTTCCTCAGCCCCACACAGCATTGGCCGCGACGATCTCATTTTAACCGCCGCCGGGCTTATGCTTTCGCTCAAAAGTGCGCCGGGTTAAGCCTGCCTCCGCGAGCGTTGCGCCTGTGCGATCAGCACCCCTGGCCCTGCTACGCCGCCTGCGGCAATGTTCGCCTCAGTCTGATCCCGAGGAAGCACGCCATGGCCAAAATCATCATCAGTTGCGCCGTCACCGGTGCGATCCATACACCCAGCATGTCGGACTATCTGCCGATCACGCCGGAGGAAATCGCGAAGTCCTCGATCGAGGCGGCTGAGGCCGGCGCGGCGATCATCCATCTGCACGCGCGCAACCCGGTGGATGGATCACCCACGCCCGATCCGGCGGTGTTCATGCGCTTCCTGCCGACGATCAAGCAGAGCACCGACGCCGTCATCAACATCACCACCGGCGGCGGCCTGACCATGACCCTGGAGGAGCGGCTGGCCGCCCCGCTGGTGGCCAGGCCGGAAATGTGCAGCCTCAACATGGGCAGCATGAATTTCAATATTTCCCGCGCTGGCGACCGGATCACGAAGTGGAAGTTTCCCTGGGAAAAGCCCTACCTCGACGCCACGGACAACTTCATTTTTCGCAATACCTTCAAGGACATCGAAGGCATCGTCGAAAAGCTGGGCAAGGGCCACGGCACGAAGTTCGAGTTCGAATGCTATGACATCGGCCATCTCTACAATCTGGCCTACTGTCTCGACCGCAAGATCGTCGAGCCACCCTTGTTCGTGCAGTCGATCTTCGGGATCACCGGCGGTATCGGCGCGGAACCGCGCAATCTGCTGTTCGCCAAGGAAACGGCGGACCGGCTGTTCGGCAATCAGTACGTCTGGTCGGTGCTGGCGGCGGGGCGGCACCAGATGGCGTTCACCACCATGGCCGGCATCAACGGCGGCAATGTTCGGGTGGGACTGGAGGACAGCCTCTACATCGGCAAGGGCCAACTGGCGAAGACGAACGCCGAACAGGTCGCCAAAATCCGGCGCATCCTGGAGGATTTGAGCCTGGAGATTGCGTCGCCGGCTGAGGCGCGGGAGATGCTGAAACTGAAGGGCGGCGACCGCGTCGGGTTTTAAGGCTGGGCGAGCAAGCACGCGAGCGAGGGGCTGCACTGGACCCACGTGATGCGAAGCGGGCTATGCACGACGGGCCGGCGGCCCTTCGATTCCCGTTCAGGCGGACCGCAGCGATACCGTAAGAGTATCGCGCGGTGCCACACATCGTATTGGACAGCATGTCACCGCCGTTCCATCCTGGTTGCCGGCTCTTGCACGGGAGGCGTGCCTTGTCCGACATCCTCGCCCCGCTGACGCTCGACTTTCTTGCCTGGCTCGCTGCCGAACCGCGTGACTACAGCGATGTCATGGACGCCTGGCGCACCTCCTGTCCGCGCCTGACGGTGTGGGAGGATGCGATCGACGCCGGCCTGATCGCCCGCGTCCACGCCGGCCAGACGCTGCGGATCGAACTGACCCCGCAGGGACAGGCTTTGCTGGCGGCGAACCGGCGATGACGATCAGTGTCCGCGACGCGTTGGTGCGCGAACAAACCGCCGGTTGAGTTTGCGCCTCTCGGCCTGCCTGTCAGCGAATCCGGGCGAAGACCGGCATGCCGAGGTCTGACATCCGATTGAGTACATAGTATCCGCGCGGACGCTGCTGATGCAGTGCCGGCCGGGACCGGCGCCGTGGCCGCTGTGGTGCTGACCGATACCCCACTTGAGTGCGTTGGCCAGCCCAACGACCGCGACATCGGAACAGATTTCGGTAATGATATCAGCACGAATACGCGCCGTCTCCGCGCGCCCTGCAATGCGACCGGTATCCTGCGGGCGCCGGCGTGTGAAATGGGCTTCGACTGGCAGAGTCTGCCGGGGACTTGCCGTGATGGCCCCTTCGGTTTGTATCGTTGGCCACATCCGGGAGGGGAGCCGTAATCCGATTGGCGCCGATTTCCGGCTGCGGACCGAGGCAGCAGCGACGGGTCATTTCCGCGAAGATTAACCCAAGGTGTCCGGCCACCCTGGGCTACAGTCCACTGCGAGGATTCCCGAACCGGGACCCCGCGATCACAGGGAGGAACCGTCGCATGGTGGGATTTATGGCCGATGCCGATGTCATTCAGCTTGTCCTCGACCACGCGGCGGCGAAGACGACCGACCTCGGCGATACGGTCTGGCGAGAGCCCGTGGAAAACTACCGCTCTGAGCAGCGATTTGCCGAAGAGATCGAGATGTTTAAGCGCCTGCCCCTGGTCTATTGCCCGTCCGCGGCGCTGCCGGATATCGGCTCCTTCGTGGCGCGCACCCTGGCTGGTGTGGCTCTGCTCGCCGTGCGGGGCGAAGATGGCGTCGTGCGTGCCTTCCACAACGCCTGCCGGCATCGCGGGATGATGATCGCCCAGGGGGACGGCAACGCCCGGTCCTTGAGTTGCCCGTATCACGCATGGTCGTATGGTCTGGACGGCCGCCTGCGGTACGTTGCCGGACCGGAGGGCTTTCCCGATCTGGATCCGGAAACTCACGGTCTGGTGCCAGTTCGTGCGGAAGAACGGGGCGGCCTGGTCTTCGTCACGATCAAGGAACCGATTTCCGAAGGCGCTCTGGACGGGTTGCCCGATCTGATCGCTCCTAACCAGACGGTGTTCGAGTACAGCAGCTTCACCGATGATGCCAATTGGAAGCTGCTGCTGGAGACATCGATGGAGGGCTATCACATCAAGGCCCTGCACAATAAAAGCTTCTATCCGTATGGCTACGACAACTTGAATGTCGTGGAAACCAGCGGTCACAACTCCCGTATCGTCTTTCCATTTCGCCGCATCGAAAAACTGCGTGACAAGCCCGCCGGTGAACGGCGTGCCGATGGGGTGCTGACATACGTCTATCAACTGTTTCCCAACACCCGCCTGGCGATCTTGTCGAACCACTATCTGCTGGTCATTCTGGAGCCCGTGACAGTGCGCCAGTCGCGTTGGGTGATCTATCGGTTGCGTCCGCCCGCCGCTGCCGATGCCCCGGACGATCTCGAAAAAGCCAAGCGCGATGCTGCTTTTGTCAAGGACAACGGCGTGGTGGAGGACCGTGAAGCGGCATGCTCCATTCAGCAAGGTCTGTCCGGCGACGGAAATACCCATTTCACCTTCGGGCGCTTCGAGAAAGCGGCGGTCCACTTTCACCAGAACCTGCGCGCGCACCTGAGCAAGGTGATGGAGCTGCCGCCGGACCAGTCCGGGCGGTGATATGCGACCGCCATTCCGACAACCGTCGCACGTGATGCTTCAACGATCGTTGGTGGCTGATCCACAAGCAGCACCCACGCTGCCGCCGCTTGTTTATACTTCAGGTGATCGGCCTGGCGTCCCGGCGGCGGCCCTCATAAATCCTGGAGTTTGCCGATGAACGCGACCGACCGCATCACCTATGAGGTGACAGACCGTGTTGCGGTCATCGCCTTGAAGCGCCCGCCGGTCAACGCGATCGACCATGCGATGATCGATGCCATTCACGCAGCGCTGCGTTCGGCGAATGCAGATCCGAACGTTCGCGCGGTCATCCTGACCAGTGCATTGCCGGGCATGTTCTGCGGCGGGATGGACCTGAAGATGATAGCGCAGGGGGATGCGGCGAACCTGCGGGCTTTCGTCACGAAGTTCTATATCGGCACGATGGACATCCAATATGTCATGGCCAAGCCGACGATCGTCGCGGTCAACGGACCCGCGCGCGGTGCGGGCATGACGCTTTCGATCACCAGCGACATGATCCTGGCGGCCGATGATGTCGATCTGGGCTATCCGGAAATCGATGTCGGCGTGATTCCCGCGATCCATTATGTGCATCTGCCTCGCCAGATCAGCCGCCATAAGGCGTTCGAACTGCTGTTCGGCGGCAAGCCGATTGCCACAAGGGAAGCCGCGGCCCTTGGCATCATCAACCATGCGGTCCCGCCTGAGGAACTGATGCCTCGCGCATTCGCCATGGCGCAGATTATGGCGGCCAAGTCGCCGGCGATCATGGCACTGGGCCGACAATCCTTCATGCGCGCCAACGACCTTGACTATCGCCGCAATGTGGAAAATCAGATTGAGACGCTGTGCAATATCTTCAACACGGCCGACGGGCAGGAGGGTCTTCGCGCCTTTCTGGAAAAGCGCGCGCCGAACTGGGCGTGAAGCCGCATCGCGCTGTGACCGTCTTGCTCGGGACGATGCGCGATAGGGCCATTTGTCGCCGCTATCAGATCGAGATCGTCGAATGAAGGGATCGGTGCTTGCGGGTCCCCGATTTGAACCCACTGCGATTCCACGACCGCATACCGTCCAGAGGTCGCCGGCCAACAACGTCACACACGGCCTCCACCCAATCAACGGACCGAGGCACGAGTCCGATGCAATGTGCCCAATCGGATGACAGGCCTCGGCATGCCGGTTTCCGCTCGGATCCGCTGACACGCAAACCGAGACGGGGGGAACACAACCGCCGGTCTACTCGCGCACCACCGCGGCCGGGCTCGCGCTTGCCACGGAAGCTCGCACGCGGCATGTCTGCGACAGAAGCTGTCCAATAATCGAGGAGACGACGGAGTGGCGGCCCTATTGCCGCAGGAGCGCCACAGCGGAGGCTGGGGGTCCTGCACGACACGGCCGCCGGCCAGTTTGCCGCCACGCGCACCGCAGCCCACGTGTGGCGCACCACCGAGACCGAAAATCGGCGTGCCTCTGAGCTTCCGGTTCGGTTCGCAGCCACGGGCATCGCCTTCGTTTTTCGTGCCCGAGACGTTGTTCAGGTCACGGAGGCTGCGCGGCGCCCCGCAGATGGCGGCAATTCCACCTTGTATATCCGCACAGACAACGACCCGCCCAACCCAAACCAACCAAGAGAGTTCAGATGATTATCACCACGCGACGTACCCTGCTTGCCGGGGCGGCAGCGTCCAGCATTCTGCCCGCCCGGGCGGCCGAGAAACAATATGCGCCCGGCATCAGCGACACCGAAATCCTGTTCGGCCAAACCATGCCGTACAGCGGTCCAGCCTCCTCCTATGGCACGATCGGCAAGGCGCAGGCCGCCTATTTCGCCATGATCAACCAGCAGGGCGGGGTGAACGGGCGCAAGCTGAATTTCATGAGCCTCGATGACGGCTATGTCCCGCCGAAGACGGTCGAACTGACGCGCCGCATGATCGAGGAGGACAAGGTCGCCTTTCTGTTCAGTCCGCTCGGCACGCCGACCACCAACGCCACCCGCAAATACGTCAACACCAAGCAAGTGCCGCAGCTTTTCATCGCCTCCGGCGCGACGCAGTTCGGCGACATCGAGCATTATCCGTGGAGTATCGGCTGGGCGCCGACCTACCAGACCGAGGGTCGCATTTACGGTAAGTACATTCTGCAGCAGGCGCCGAACGCCAGGATTGCGGTGCTGTACCAGAACGACGATTCCGGCCGCGACTACTTCAAGGGCCTCAAGGACGGACTCGGCGCGGCCGCCGACAAGAGGCTGGCCGCCGTAGCCACCTATGAAGTCACCGATCCGACGGTCGATTCACAGATCGTCAGCCTACAACAATCGGGCGCTGATGTGTTCTTCATGACCGGCATCCCCAAGTTCGATGCGATGGGGATTCGGAAGGTCTATGATGTCGGCTGGAAACCCAGGATGTTCTTCATCTCCTCCACCGGCTCCTCGGTGGCGACCGGCATCATTCCTGCCGGACCGGACAAAGCGATCGGCGTGATGACGACGGCCTATCTGAAGGACCCCACCGACAAGCAATGGGCGAACGACCCAGGATATCTCGCCTGGCGGGCCTGGATCGAAAAGTACTATCCCGGCGCCGATCTGAACGACGTGAACAACGTCTTCGGCTATTCCAATGCGCAGACGCTGGTGCAGGTTCTGACGCAGTGCGGCGACGACCTGTCGCGCGCGAATATCATGAAGCAGGCGCTGAACCTGGACATGGACCTGCCGATGGCGCAGCCGGGCGTTCGTGTCCAGACCTCCCCGACCGACGCGTATCCGATGAAGCAGATGCGCCTCGTGCGCTTCGACGGCGCGGCCTGGGTGCCGTTCGGCGAGGCGATTTCGGGCTGACCCGAGATGGTTCTATTGCAGCTTTGCGCGGCGTGCGGGCGTGCAAGCCCGACCATGGCGAAACCACGACAGGCGCCCCGGCTGCGGCGCCCCAAGGGACAGTGGACTGAAGCGGCCCTTCGCGGTGAGATGGGACGCTGACAGGCGGATCCGTCAGAGCAACGCGGATCAAGCGATCTGCGAACAACAACAAGTCAGGAGGAAAACGGCCATGGATTTCAGCTTGTCGGAGGACGATGCCCAGCTTGTTGAACTCGTCGATCGCGTCGCGATGGAAAAGTTCCGCCCCACGGCCTTCGAAAACCGTGATGAAGTTCACCGTCCCGTCGAGAACATGCGCCTGCTCGGGGAGTTGGGAATCCTTGGTGTCTGCCTCCCTGAAGAGGTTGGCGGCGAAGGTCGTTCGGCAATTTCGGGGATACTCGCGATCGAGCGCATCGCCCACGCCTGTCCGCGCACCGGCGCGGCGGCGGTGATGGCCATTGCAGGCCCCGGCATGTTCATCGCGCGGTGGGGCAATTCAAGCCAAAAGGACAAGTATTTGCCGCCGATCCTGCGGGGCGAGGAGGCCTGGTCCATCTCCCTGTCGGAGCCGGGTGCTGGCACGGCGCTGACCGATCTGACCACGCGGGCATCGATCGAGGGTGATGTATGCCGGATCGATGGTGCCAAAACATTCTGCAGCTCCGCGGGGTTAAACGATCATATTCTGCTGTTCTGCCGGTTCGGGCCGACCACCGGAGGCATCGGTGCGGTGATCCTCGACCGGGAGACTCCTGGCCTTACCATCAGCAAAGCCCACCACCACATGGGCGGCACGCTGTGGCATGAGCTTTTTCTGGATAACGCCACCGTTCCGCTCGGGAACGTCCTCTTCGAGGGCAACGCCTTCCGCAAGTTGATGAGCAGCTACAGCCTGGAACGCACGGCGGCAGGCGCCTGGGCAATCGGTGTCGCCCAGGCCGCGTTCGAGATGGCCCGGGATTACTCCATGGAGCGCAAGCAGTTCGGCCGGCCGATTTGTGAGTTCCAGCTTGTTCAGGGCCGCCTGGCGGATATGTGGTTACGCCTCGAGCAGGCACGCTGGCTGGTCTACAAGGCCTGCGTTGATGCCGATGGCACCGCGTCTCGCATGGAATCCTCGATGGCCAAGGTGGCTGCGACCGAGGCCGCGGTCTTCGTGACGGATCAGGCCATGCAGATGTTCGGCGCCAGCGGCATGTCACAGGAAATGCCTCTGGAATGGATGTACCGCATGGTGCGGCCGTATACCGTGGCGGGCGGCACATCTGACATCCATCGTGTCATGATCGCGAGCGAGATCTTGCAGCGCCGGTTCGATCATCGGCCTGCCCGGTCTGACGGAGCCTAGCCCGTCTTATTCAGTGCGCGCCGAAGGCACGCACCACCAGTGGAGCGATCCTCCGCTGCGACAGACCTGGGGTCATGGGACCACTTGCAAGTCGGATGGCACCATGGCGTCGCTTCGTTCCTTACCCAATCTGTCGATGACGGCGGGGACGTCGCTTAGGGGTACCGGTCGACTGAACAGATAACCCTGCCCTTCAACGCAATGCGTCGCCAGCACGCGTGCGGCCTGCTCCTCCGTCTCGATTCCCTCGGCAAGCGTCCTCAGGCCGAGGATCCCGCCAAGGCTCACCATGGCCCGAACGATGGCCTCCGTCTCCGCGGTGGTGCCAAGACCGCTGACAAAAGATCGGTCGATCTTGATGCCGTCGACCGGGAATTTCTGCAGGTAGCTCAGCGACGAGTAGCCGGTGCCGAAATCGTCAAGCGAGATCTGGACTCCCAGCCCGCGCAACTGCGTCAGGGCGGAATGCGCCGTCTCGCTGTCGGTCAACATCACGCGTTCGGTGATTTCGAGCTCCAGCCTTGCTGCGGGCAGATCGGCATCAACCAGCGCCGATATCACCACCCCGGCAAAATCGGCTGCCTGAAACTGCTGAGAGGAGACATTCGCCGCCACTCGAATGTCCTGATCCCAGCCGGCGGCATCCAGGCAGGCCCTGCGCAGCACCCATTCGCCGATTGGCACCAGAATGCCGCAATCTTCGGCCACCTGAATGAACGTGTCGGGGAACAACAGGCCGCGATCCGGGTGCTGCCAGCGGAGCAAGGCTTCGAACCCGGCGACCCGCCGTGTCGCAAGCTCAACGAGCGGCTGGTAGTGGAGCACGAACTCTCCGCAGCTCAACGCGCGGCGCAGATCGGCTTCGAGTTCGAGCCGCCCCTGCATGCCGTCGCTCATATCCGGATGATACAGGGTTGCGATGCCGCGGCCGCGATGTTTGGACACGTAAAGCGCGGTGTCGGCATGCTTCATGAGATCGACGGGATCGGTTGCGTCTGCCGGCGCCAGGGCGATCCCGATGCTCATGCCGACACTCACGATGCGGCCGTCGATCTTGAACGGTTGCGCCATGACATCAATGATGCGGGCAGCCAGCGCGTCGGCACGGCTGGGCTGCGTTGGCTCGATCTGCACCAACGCGAACTCGTCCCCTCCGAGGCGGGCCAGAATGTCGCCGTTGCGCACGGTCTCCCGCATGCGCACTGCCGCTTGCCGAAGCAGTTCGTCTCCGGCTGGATGTCCGAACGTATCGTTGACCTCCTTGAAGCGGTCGAGGTCGCACAGCAGGAGCACCACGCACGCCGTGGGATTGTCTTTGGTCCGTGATATCGCCAAGGCCAGCGTCTCCTGGAAGAAGGCTCGGTTCGGCAGGTCGGTGAGCGTGTCATGGTACGCGAGATGGATGAATTTAGCCTCGGCGGTCCGCCGCTGTACCGCCGACGCGGCGACGTCGCGGCCGATCCAGAAGGCCAACCCGACCGCAACCGCCAGAGTGCCCAGCGTCACCTCGGTAACGTGCCGCAGATACGCCGCGAAGGCCGTTTCGATGTCACCGATGTAGACACCGGAGCCAATGAAGATGTTCCAGGGCACAAAAGCAGTCACATAGGCCAGCTTCTGTACGGGGGGCTGGCCCGGCTGGCGCGGATACCAGTAATTCACCGTGCCCCCGCCGTCGTGAACCACGGTAACCATCTCCTGGATGAACGGCTTGCCCGTCAAATCCCGTAGTCCGACCCGGGGCTGACCCTGCGTTTCAGGATCGTTGCCGATAGCAATCACTGTGCCGTCGAGATCGTAGACGAACAGGTACTCTGTGCCATTGTAGCGCGTTGCGTAAACCAGCGTCCGGAAGCGCTCGATCGCCTGCGCGCGCGTAAGCCGGCCTGTGGACACGTCCGCCTCCATCAGCTCCGCCATGGATTTCGTGACCTCGACGACCGCCCGCAGCTTGGTGACGCGGTCGTCGATCATGCGTTCCTTGGTCAGGTGTGCGGAACCCGCCAGCAGCGCCGCGACGGTCAACAGGTACGATCCGACCAGCAGCAGCAGCAGCCTGAAGCTCAATGGCTGGTCCCGGTGCCGTCTCATCCTTGTCTCGCCGATTGCCCTCCAGCGCCGGGACCAGGTATGGCGATCCGGCACCGTCATGGACCCGCCCGGCCGCGCAAATTGCCGTTGGCGGCGATGACCGCCAGGCGATCCGTAACCCGGTCATCCGGCATGAATCGGGTCACAGCTCCGGTCATTGCGGACGGGACCATCGGCAGGACCGAAGGCGGCAGCTTGGCGCGAAGCCCCGCAGGGCCGAGGAGGATCATAATTCTCTGATTTCGGGATCACAACGAAGTCACGCCAGCATAGCATTGTAAAAATGAACAACCTGTTAACGCGTCGACCGGGTTGAGGTGGACGCGAAAAACCGGAGAGGTCGCCAGGAGTCCGTCCGGAAAGTTATCGAGCCTCTTGAATCGGTTAGCAGACAGTGGTGCAAAGCGCTGCTGAAGATCTGCGCCTATGCCGAGGCGAGCCGATGAATGTCGTCAATCCCGCAGTACTGGGCTAATTCAGGCCGTCAGAATACGATCAGCTTGTCCACGCCGCGGCCGCGATCGGCCGGCGCGTCGAAATCCAGCGCCGGCCCAACCGGCACGACGCCCGTCGGGTTGATGCGCCGGTGGCTCATGTAATAGTGCCGCTTGATGTGGCCCAGATCGACCGTCGCGGCGATGCCCGGAAGCTGGTAGATGTCGCGTGTATAGGCCCAGAGCTGCCGATAATCGACGATCCGGCGGATATTGCACTTGAAATGACCATGATAGACCGGATCAAAACGGACCAGCGTCGTGAACAGCCTGATATCGGCTTCGGTCAGTTCCTCGCCGCACAGGTAGCGTGACTGCGACAGCCGCTCCTCCAGCCAGTCCAGCGTGTCGAACAAGGGCACCACGGCGGCCTCATAGGCAGCCTGGGTAGTGGCGAACCCGGCCTTGTAAACGCCGTTGTTCAGCGTGTCAT
>Ga0182012_10001786_pt1 | contig 23505 bp, 21 predicted proteins | sample 612S2SmetaG_FD_120486 | JGI IMG/M metagenome (GOLD analysis project Ga0182012, IMG submission 120486) | Permafrost microbial communities from Stordalen Mire, Sweden - 612S2S metaG | ecosystem: Environmental > Terrestrial > Soil > Wetlands > Permafrost | place: Sweden: Stordalen | collected... | reverse complement strand
CGGGCTCGACCCCATTTCCGCCTCGGACTTCGATGCGTTACTGTTGTATCTTCACGGCGAGCTCAAGCTCACGGTAGTCATGATCACCCACGACCTCGACAGCCTGTTCCGGACCTGCGACCGAGTGAGCGTCATCACCGGGGGCCACATGGTCACCGACACGCTGCCGGGGATTCTGGGCAATACCGATCCCTGGATCCACGAATACTTTCACGGCCCCCGGGCGCGGGCGGCCGAACGCGCCGCAGCCCCCACCGACAGCCCCCATGGATAGAGACACGAATTACGTCGTGGTCGGTGCGTTCGTGCTGCTGGTGATCGGCATGGCGGTGTCGTTCGTCTACTGGTACACCGATCAGCGGGACAAGCGCACTTATCACCGGTACGAGATCTACTACGACGGCACCGTGAGCGGGCTCAGCGCGGGCAGCCCCGTACGCTACCTCGGCGTCGACGTGGGCAAGGTCGCGCGCATCCAGCTCGATCCGAAGGAGCGCAAGCGCGTGGAGGTGATCGTGGACATCGATGCGGATGCCCCGATCGATGCGCGAACGCAGGCGCTGCTCAGCCTGCAGGGCGTCACGGGACTGCTGTTCATCGACCTGGAAGAGGATGCGAGGTCCAACGCCGCCGGCCCGCTGCCCCACGGAGAGCGCTATCCGGTGATCCGCTCGGCGCCGTCCGACATTGCCGTGCTGCTCAGGCGGCTTCCCGACCTTGCGAATCACGCCATCGAATTGGTCAACCACATGGATCAGGTGTTCAGCGAAGACAATGTGAGAGCTTTCCATGCGACTCTTCAGAATGCGCGGCTGGCCAGCGAGCGCTCGCCGGCGCTGCTCAAGGAAATCTCCGAAATGGTGGCCGATCTGAAGGTCACCTCGGACGAGGTGGACCGCGCGGCGGCCGATTTCCGCAGCGTGACCAACGCCTCCGCGCCGGATCTCAAAGCCGCGCTCACCAACGTCCGGCGCATCACCGACAATCTGGCGAGCACCTCGGAACACCTGAACGAGTTCGTCTCGCAGAACGAGCCGGGGCTCTCCCGTTTCACCAATCAGGGCTTGCCCGAGCTCGAACGGCTGCTGCACGAAAGCCGCGATGCCGTGCGGGATTTTCGCGAGCTGGCCCACTCGCTGAAGGAAGACCCCTCGAAGGTCTTGTACCAGCCGAACGATCGCGGCGTCGAGGTGCCCCGATGAGCGTGATACCACACCGATGGCCGGCGACGGCGCTTGGGGCCGCGGCGGCCGCCGTGCTGATGGTCGCGCTGTCGGCCTGCACCGGGTCGCTGTTCAAGAGCAAGGAGCCCGCCCAGGCGGTGTATATGCTGACCATCGCGCCCGCGCCCGCAGGTGCGCGCATGGAGATCCCCGCCGACCTCACCCTACTGCGGCCGCGGGTGCGGCCGGGTCTCGACACCAGCTTGATCGCGGCCCTTTATCCCGACCGCCGTCTGGATCACTTCGCGGCCGCGCGTTGGAGCGCGCCGCTGGAGGAGGTGGTGCAGGATCTCGCGCTGCAGGCCTTCCGCGGGGACGCTCACGTGCAAAACGTCCATACCGACATCTCGTCGTTCGGCACCGGTTACTGGCTCGAGCTCGACGTGGCGGACTTTCAAGCGGAGTACGGCGCGTCGGGATCCGCGGCCGGCTCTGCGCCTCCGACGATCCATGTGCGCCTCGCCGCGAGACTCGGCGCGTCGCGGGACCGGCACGTGCTCGGGCAGTTCGAGGCGGACATTCACGAGAGCGCCGCGGATAATCGTTTGACCGCCATCGTCGATGCCTACGACCGGGCTGCGAGCGCCGCGCTCGCCAAGATCGTCGCCGACACGGGACAGGCCATCGCCGCGCAACGGGCAGGCGGCTCGTGAACAGAGCGACATTCGTGAACCCCTCGGGTAGCGGGGAGCTCGTCGACGTTGCTCAGTACGCCGCGAGCCCGGTCGCCTGCAGCGCGCGGTAGCGCCAGTAGCCCCAAGAGTCGCCGCCCCCCTGCGGGGCATCCCGGACTCCCGAGGACCAGCGGGCCTCGAAAGCGTCAGAGAAATGCTGGGCCGCGGCCGCCCGATCCTGCAGCCTGAAATCGACCGCGGCGCTGAGATCGAAGTCGTCGACACCGAGCCTCGTGAAATCGGCCGCGCCCAGATTCACCCACAGCTCCCGTCGATGCCGGACGATGGACAGGGACGAGCTGATCGTCCCCGGGGGCAACCAGCGCACCTCGATGCCGCCGGTCGACGCGCGCACGAGCTCGTCGGCCACGACAGGATTGGGCTGCACATCGGCGTCGAGAAGCACGCGAGCACGCGCACCGCGCGCAACGGCCTCCAACATCGCGGTCACGAGCGATCGGTCGCTGAGCGCGGGTGTCGCCAGACGGATCTCATCCCCTCCCACGGCCGTCGCGAACGCATCCACCAGCGCCGCCCGGATCGCGCCTTCCGTGAGAAATCGCGCGTCGATCGCACCCACGCCCAAGCTCACCGGGAGAGGGATCCCGGGCAGCCGATCATCGTCCGTCGACCAGCCGGCGATCTTGAGCTCGCTGGCCGCCATGTCGCGGGCCACGCCTCCCGCGATCGCCACCGCGATGCCCCGCTCCGCCGCGGCGGGAGCCACGCCAATCCAGCCGCCCGATCCGTCATCGGCAACGAGAATCTGCCGGCGATCCGCTTTGAAGTTCGACCGGCGCAGCGAGGCGCGCAAGCCGGCCCGCGGCAGGATCTCGTCGTAAGGATCGCTCCACCATCCGATGCCCGTGCGCCAGAGACCGGAATACCAGGGCAGCGGGTCGCGCAGGCGGCCGAGACGGGTGCGGGCGACGATGATGCCGGCCCGCTCGAGCGAATCGAGATAATGCGCCGGCGTGCCGCCGTAGATCTCGGGAAGCGGATCGGCGAGCACGACGATCTTGATGTGCGGGCGCTCGCGCTTGCGGATCAAGAGATGCTGCCCGGTTTCGCGCGCGAGGGGCGCCTGATCGAGCACGATCATTTGATCCGCCCGATCGATCACGGCCAGCTCGCGCGCCAGAATGTTGCCGCCGCCGGCAGCATCGTCGATGACATCGAGCTGCGATTCGTCCAGCCGGGCGGTCAGCGAAGCCACGCGTGTCCCCGCGGGCAGCGGCTTGATCGTGTTCCATGCCGCGACGCCGGCCCAGATCAGGACCGCGAGCAGGCCCGCGAAGCGCGCACGCCGCACGTCAGGTCGCCGCTCCGGCGGCCTCCGTCTCCTCGATCGCGGTGCCGATCTCGAGCCAGCGGGCCTCCCATTTGTCCGCGTCGCGGTGCAGTCGCGCATACTTCTCCAGGAGCTTGTCGCGCTGCTCATCTCCCGTCGATGCGCCGGCTTTGCCCAGCTGCTCCTCGATCAGCGCGCGCTCGGCGCCTATTGCCGCGAGCTTCTTCTCGATCTGCGCGAGCTCGCGCCGCCATTGCTCGACCTGCCTCCCGCCCGGGGTCGCGGTTGGATTTCCCGCGGGGTTCGCCCTCGATGGTTTGGTCGCGGCCCCGGCTGAGCCGCCGCTCTGCGCCTTGGCGCGCGCCCGGAGCCACGCCTGATAATCGTCGAGATCCCCGTCGAACACCTTGAGCTTTCCGTCGGCCGCGAGCCAGAGCGTGTCCGCCACCGTCTTGATCAGATGTCGGTCGTGCGAGACGACGATCAAGCCCCCCTCGAATCCCTGCAGCGCCATGGTCAAAGCGTGCCGCATCTCGATGTCCAGATGATTCGTGGGCTCATCGAGCAGCAAAATGTTGGGCCGCCTCGCCACCAGGAGCGCGAGCGTCAAGCGGGCCTTCTCACCGCCCGAAAAGCGCGCCACCGGCTCGAACGCGCGGTCGCCCTGAAAACCGAATTTTCCCAGATGGTCGCGCACGCGCTGCTCATCGCCGCCGGCATAATCCGGGCCGCCCATTTCGCGCATGTGCCAGAAGGCGTCGGCGCTGAGATTCAGCTGTTCGAGTTGCTGCTGCGCGAAGTAGCCGATGGCGAGGTCGGCCGCCGGCGTGCGCCGGCCGGCGAGCGGAGCCGTCTCGCCGGCCAGCATCTTCGTCAACGTGGACTTGCCGGCACCGTTCGGTCCCAGCAGCGCGATCCTATCCTGCGGACCAATGGATGCGTTGATGCCGCCGATCACGATCCGTTCGCCATAACCGCACGCGGCGCCCTCGACGGTGAGCAGAGGACGCGGCGTCTTATGCGGTGGCGCGAACTCGAATTCGAACGGGCTGTCGACGTGCGCGGGCACGATGCGCTCCATTCTTTCCAGCATCTTCAGGCGGCTCTGTGCCTGGCGTGCCTTGGTGGCCTGGGCGCGGAAGCGATTCACGAACGAGGTGATCTCGGCGATGCGCCGCGCCTGCCGGACCTTGAGCGACTGCTGCAGCGCGAGGTCCTCGCTGCGCTTCTGCTCAAAGGCGGTGTAATTGCCCGAGTAGGCCTTGATGCCCCGGTTCTCGATATGCAGGACCCGCCCGATCACCGCGTCGAGAAACTCCCGATCGTGCGAGACGACAATCAAGGTGCTCGGCGTCGAGCCGAGCCATTCCTCGAGCCAGACGATCGCGTCGAGATCGAGATGATTGGTGGGCTCGTCCAGCAGCAGCAGGTCCGCGCGCGAATTCAGCGCCCGAGCCATGCTGAGCCGCACCCTCCAGCCGCCGGAGAACTCCGCGACCGCGCGCTGGTGCTGGGAGGCCTCGAAACCAAGGCCGTGCATGATGGCAGCCGCGCGCGCCGGAGCCCGATAACCGTCGATGGCATCGAGCGACGCATAGAGCTCGGCGAGCTCCATCGCGGCGTCGCGGCGCTCGGCGTCCTCGATGGCGGACATGACCCGGCGCAGCTCCGCATCCCCATCCAGCACGAATTCGATGGCGGGACGATCGAGGGCGGAGACCTCCTGCTCGACGTGCGCGATCTTGAGCGAAGCCGGAAGCTCGATGTCGCCCGAGTCGGGAGCCAGCTCCCCGCTGAGGGCCGCGAACAAACTCGACTTGCCGGCGCCGTTCGCCCCGGTCAGCCCCACCCGCTCACCCCGAAAGATGGTGAAGTTGACCTTCTCGAACAGTGGATCCGCGCCGCGCCGCAGCGTTAGATCCCGCGCCGACAGCATCAGCCGTTCGAGTGGGCTTGGTTCAGCGCCGCGGCCGGCGCGCAGAGCGCACCGTGGTGGGGAGCGCCGTGGGCCTGGCCCGCCAGGATCGCGAGCAGGCTCGCGGCCTCCATGGGCTCACCGAACAGGCGGCCCTGGGCATAGAAGCAGCCGTGCTTGCGCAGGAACTCGAGCTGCTCGGAATTCTCCACCCCTTCCGCGATGACCTCGAGATCCAGGCTCTTGCCCATCTCGATGATGGTCCGGACCAGAGCCGCATCGTTCGTGTCCACGGCCACGTCGCGCACGAACGATTGGTCGATTTTCAAGGTACCGATGGGAAACTGCTGCAAGGCGGACAGCGATGAGTAGCCCGTCCCGAAGTCATCGATCGCCAGATGAAGGCCCATGGCGTACAGCTCCTTCAACAGGCCGATGGTGCGCTTCGGGTCCGTCATCAGGGTGGTTTCCGTCACTTCGAGCTCGAAGCAGGTGGGAGACACGCCGTATTTGCCGAACACGTTGCGGCAACGCGAGATGAAATTGGACTGCTTCAATTGCCGCAGCGAGAGGTTGATGGCGATGCGGCCGGGCTGCGTCACGGTGCGCTGCCACTCGCGATAGTCGGCGCACACGCGGTTCATCACCCAGTCGCCGATCTCCCAGATGAGGCTCGTTTCCTCGGCGAGCGGAATGAACTGCGAGGGTGAGATGTCGCCGTGGCCCGGCAGGCGCCAGCGCAGAAGCGCCTCGGCGCCCATCACCCGGCCCGAGCGCAGGTCGACCTTCGGCTGATACAGGATGACCAGCTCGTCGCGCTCCATCGCGCGGCGCAGCTTGCTCTTGAGCATCAACCGTTCCACCGCGGCCGCGTTCATCTGCGGAACGTAGAACGCCCAGCTGTTGCCGCCATTCTGTTTCGAGTGGTACATCGCGGCGTCGGCGTTTCTGATCAGGTCGATCACGTTCTCGGCATCGTACGGGGAGATCGCGATGCCGATGCTCGCGGTGAGGTACACCTCCTGTTGATTCACGTAGAAGGCGCGGCTGATCTCATCGAGGAGCGTGCGCGCCAGCGAGGTCAAGTTCGGGCGATTGTCCGCGTCGATCGGCAGCTCATCGACGAACATGGCGAATTCGTCGCCCGCCAGCCTCCCGATGACGGTGTCCTTGGAGAGCGCGCGTGTCAGCCGCTCGCTCAGGATCTCGAGGGTGCGGTCGCCCGCCGAGTGGCCGAAGGTGTCGTTGACCTCCTTGAACCGGTCCAGATCGAGATACAAGAGGGCGAGCGAGCGCTGATTGCGCCGCGAGCGCGCGATCGCCTGTTGCAGCAGGTGCTGAAACTGCATGCGGTTCGGCATCTTGGTCAGCGTGTCGTAGCGGGCCAGATAGCGGATGCGCCGCTCCGCGCGCTTGCGCTCGGTGATGTTGCGCGCCACGTAGATGTCGCCCTCGAACAGCGGGTCTGCCGAGGCGATCTCGGAGGCGGCCATGGACACCGGGATGGTTTGTCCGCTCGCGGTGCGCAGCACGGTTTCGCGGGCTTCCGCCCCCACTCCGGCGGCAGCGGCCGTGGCCAGATCGTAGCTGCCGCGGTGCGGCTCATCGATGAAGCTGACCAGCGATTTTCCGATCAACTCATCCTCTGAATAACCGAGAAGAGCCTGCGTGGCCTGGTTGCAGCTCTTGATGAGGCCGTCGGGCGAAGTGACGATCACCGCATCGCTCAAGCTGTTGAGCACGGTGTCGAGATAGTTTTTGGTGATGGTGGTCTCGGAGAGTTTCTGCCGCATGCGCTCGAGGGCGTGCTGCAACTCGCCGAGCTCGTCGCGCCGCACGACGCGCAGGGGGCTGGTGTAGTCGCCCTCGCCGATGCGGTCCGCCGAGCGGATCAAAGCGGAGATCGGGCGTGAAAGCTGGCGCGCGACGAACCAGGCGCCCAGCAGGCCGAACGCCACCAGCGGCAGCGTGATGCGCGCGAGGAACCCCCGCATGCGCTTGAGCTGGCTGCCCTGCTGATGCTCGAGCTGGGCATGCAAACCCGCGAGCGTCGCCTGCATCCGGGAACGGCTGACCCAGACTTTGAGGGTTCCCCCGCCGCGCGGCCCCTGCGCGGTCGTGACCGCCGGGATGGCCTTGGTCAACATCAACGGCTCGAGTGTGGCGGGGCCGATCTGGGCGGCGCTGTCGACCCCGTCGGTGTCCTGAGGATTCTCGCCGCTGAACAGCACCGTGCCGCGGGCGTCGCGCACCTCCACGCGCTCGATGTCGCTTTCCTCCAACAGGCGCCCGGCCGTGGGCGCGATGGCGGCCTCGTTATGGGCAGCCAGCGCGGGGGCGAGCAGCGAACCGGTCATCTCGCCGACGCTGTTCGCGCGGGCTTCGAGGTCGTTTTGAAGTTTTTGCTCGACCGTCGCGTACGTCAGCCGGGAGATATCCGCAGTGTCGATGCGATGCTCGTAGTAGGCCACCCCGCCGAGCAGCAGGGAGAGTCCCGCGCCGACCCCCAAGGCGACCAATAAATACTTCGATTTGAGGCTCTGCGGCATTGACGGATGATACTCGTTCGTATCCCGGGCCATAAGGGGCAGTACAATTGCGTTATGACCGTGAAGATGCGCGTGGATATCTATTCCGACACGATCTGCCCCTGGTGCTACCTGGGCAAGCGGCGTTTCGAGCTGGCCCTTCAAGCGCGTCCGCAATACGCCCCCCGTATCGATTGGCGGCCGTTCGAATTGAATCCGGACCTCCCCTGGGAGGGCGCGGAGCGCGCCGCCTACATGGCCGCCAAATTCGGTGACACCTCCAAGATCGAGGAAAGCCAGGCTACGCTGACACGCCTCGGACAGGCCGTCGGTCTCGAGTTCCGTTTCGATTTGATCGAGCGGATACCGAATACACGGCGCTCGCACATCTTGATCGCGCATGCGGCGCGTCAGGGTCTCGCGGGCGAAGTGACGGAACGGATCATGCAGGCGTATTTCGAGGAGGGCTGCAACATCGCCGATGTCGACGAGTTGGTGCGTCTCGGCGTCGAAGCGGGGCTCGGCGAACGCGAGGCTCGCTCCGCGGTGGTGTTGCGCGAAGGGCAGGACGGCGTGGTTGCCGCGGAACGGCATGCGACCGTGCTCGGCATCACGGGAGTTCCCGCCTTCATCTTCGATCGCCAGTATTCGGTTTCCGGCGCCCAGGAAATCGACACCTTCATCCAGGTCATCGATCAGGTGGTCGAGCTCGCGGCCACCCGTGAAATCACCTCGTGACGCCGGCGCAGCTCACCGGCCGGGCCCGCACTCATATCGTCGAGGTCGCGGAGCCGGCCTGCTCGCTGCATGGCCACGTCGTCGCGGCGTTCCTGCAGTTGCGCAGCTCCGCAGCGGCCGAGGGCTTCGATGTTGCTCCGGTAAGCGCCTTCCGAGATTTCTCGCGGCAGCTGTCAATTTGGAACCGCAAATGGAGCGGCGCAACGCCGCTCAACGATCCGCAGGGCAAAGGCCTCGATTCGGCGGGCTTGTCCGCCGATGAGCGTGTGGACGCCATTCTTCATTGGTCCGCCCTGCCGGGCGCGAGCCGCCATCACTGGGGCACGGACCTGGACCTCATCGACCGCCGCGCGCTCACGCCGGGGTATCGGGTCCAGCTGATCAGCGCCGAGTACGTCGCTCCCGGGCCGTTCGCGGCATTGGCCGACTGGCTGGAATCCAATGCGACCCGCTTCGGGTTCTTCCGGCCTTATCGCGGAGTCCTCTCCGGGGTTCAGGCCGAGCCGTGGCATTTCAGCTTCGCGCCCGTTGCGGAGCCGGCCAGACGCCGACTGACTCCCGGCGTGTTGCGTGAAGCTTTGGAGAATTCCGAACTGGCCGGCAAGGATGCGGTGCTGGCGAGACTCGATGAGCTACATGCCCGCTACGTGGGGAGCATCGATTGGCCGTGAGGCCCAGGCCTCAGGCCCAGAGCGCCTTCAGCCGATTCACCATCAGCCCGCGCACCTGTCCGAGCTGGTTGTCTTCGGAGGTGAACAGCGGAGGATTTCGGCGCAGCATGCGCCAGCGCTCCGCGCGCAAGATGCGCTGCAGATACTCGAGATTGCGGTCGATGGCCTCGAGGTAGGGATTCGAGCCCTGGAACAAGGGCTCGAAGAATTGATAGGCGCGCTCGAATTCACCATCGAGCCGGACGTTCCTGGTCTCGCGAACGAAGCGCGGCGTCTGGCGCAGCAGATCGAGACCGGAGCTGTAGCGGATCTGCAGGGTTCCGTCGCTTGCGGGAGCGGCGGCAATGCCGCCGAGCACGAACTCCGGATACAGCCGGTCCCGGCATTTCTCCAGGTAACATCGGTCCGCCATCTGGGCGATCAGGTCGGCGGTGCCCAGCAGGTGACCGAGTTTGCGGTCGCGGTCATCCGCGAGCTGGATCTGGCTCAGCTTGATCTCGTAACCGGTGAAATGCACGATCCGCGTGGAAATGGGAATCCAGGAATCCATGCCGACGCTCGGGAGGAATCGGGCGAGAAAGCGCGCGCTGCGAGTGACGTGATAGAGCGTGAACTCGGCGCCGTTGCGATGCTGCCGATCGTCGAACTCGCGGATGTAACCCGCGTCGTGGAACAGCGAGGTGACCAGCGACATCGCGGCGCGCTCGGCGCCGACCCGTCGAGGGGCGTCGACCGTGGATTCGTAGCCCACCAACAGACGCGCCATCGCCAAGGTCATGTCGAGCGAGTGCTGCCGATCGTGATAGACCGTATCGACCCCGAAGTACCCGGGCATGCGCCCTGAGAACAAACGCTCGAACTCCTCGAAGGCGACGGCGACCCGGTCGTAAGACTCGCCGGGCCAGCCGATGGCGAAGAGCTCGCGCACCGCCTGCGACACGGCGGCTGTCGAGCTCACTTGAACGGTATTGGTGACGTCGTAGTCGTTACGGCGAAGGTCGTACATCCAGGCAAGTGTAAGCCCGGGACCCCACCGCTGCCACGTGCGTGCTTCTCATTGTTATGTCAAAACCGGGCCGCGGGAGACTTCCCACCCACCCCAATATTCGGCGCGGCTCAATAAACCTTGAGTCCACCGAATTTACGCCGGATGCGCCGCGCAAGAGTCGCATATCCGAGCCAGAACCCCAGCGCCGCGACCAACAACATCCCGATCGCCGCGCTGCCCACGCCGAACGATCGCCGCGCTGCCGGAGGCGCCGCGCCCGCGGCCGGAGAGTCCCCCCGCGCCGACAGGGCCTCGGCCAACTGCGATTGCGTGTCCGAAAGCTCGTGCTGCAGGCGCTCCAGCTCGCTGCGCGCCGCGGCCTCGGCCAGAGCGGGAGTCGTCGCCCGGCTGCGATCGAGCTCCTCCTGGAGCTGTTTCACCCGCACGGTGGCCGGTACGTTCGTGGTCAGGAAGCTCGTCTTGACCCACCCGGTGACCCCATCGCCCAGGCGAACCTCGGTGTAGTCCGCGCTGGTTGCCAGCGTTTCGACGCTGGCGCCGGAATGCAGGGTCGCCAGGCGCTGACCTTGTTGATTCTGATCGGAATAGACGTTGAGAATGAGCTCGTCGGTGACGTAGGCGGTGGCTGCCCTGCCGCTCACGCACGTCAACAGCATCGCCGTTGCGGCCAGCCATTGCCCGCCGCGCCATTTCACGCGGCGATGCCGGTTCGCTTGAGCAGGGGGCGCACGTCCGGCGGCCGGCCTCGAAAGCGCACGAAGGCGTCCATGGCATCCAGGCTTCCGCCGCGCGCCAGAATCGAATCGACGAAGCGGCCCGCGGTCGCAGGGTCGAATATGCCGGCTTCCTCGAACGCCTCGAACGCGTCCGCCGCCAGCACCTCCGCCCACTTGTAGCTGTAGTAGCCGGCCGCGTAGCCGCCCGCGAAGATATGGGCGAAGCTCGCCGGCATGCGATTGAACGGCGCCGCCGGCGCGACCGCCACGCGCTGCCGCACCCGTTCGAGGGTCTCCGCCACGCGCGCGCCGGCTGCCGCGTCGAAGTAGGCGTGCAGCTCGAAATCGAAGCTCGCGAGCTCGATTTGCCGCAAGGTGTCGAGCGCCGCATTGAACGTGCGCGTGCCGAGCAGACGCTGCAGCACGTCGGCGGGGAGCGGCGCTCCGGTCTTCACATGGGCGGAGATCAGCGGCAGCACCTCCGGGCGCCAGACGAAGTTCTCCATGAATTGACTGGGCAATTCCACCGCATCCCAAGCGACACCGTTGATGCCTGCGATGCTGGGATAAGCGACCTGCGTGAGCATGTGATGCAGGCCATGACCGAACTCGTGAAAAAGGGTGGTGACTTCGTCGTGTGTGAGAAGCGACGGCGAGCCGCCGACAGGTGCGGTGAAATTGCAGACCAGCTGCGCCACCGGGATGGTTTTACCCGACGGCAGCGATTTGGCGACCACGCACTCGTCCATCCACGCCCCGCTGCGTTTCTCGACCCGGGAGTAAGGGTCGAGATAGAAGCCCGCGACGATGCGTCCCGACGAGTCGATGAGATCGTAGTAGCGCACGCTCGCGTGCCAGACGCTCACCCCGGGCCGCTCGCGCACGCCGATGCCGTACAGCCGTTCGGTCACCGCGAACAGTCCGGACAGCACCTTCGGCAGCGGAAAATAGGGCCGCAGTGCCTCCTGAGACACCTTGAACCGGCTCTCCTGGAGCCGTTCGCTGACGTACGCGAGATCCCAGGCCTCGAGGGTGCGTCCCGCAAACTCCTCGAGGTCCGAAAACTCGCGCCGCGCGGCGGGGCGGCAGCGCCGCGCCAGATCCTCGAGGAAGCCGAGCACCTGCTTGCTGCTCTTCGCCATGCGCGTGGCCAGCGCATAGTCGGCATAATTGGCATAGCCCAGGAGCTGCGCGAGCTCGTGCCTGAGCGGCAGTATCTCTTCGATGATGGGATTGTTGTCGAATCGGCCGGCGGACGGCCCGAGCTCCGAGGCCCGGGTGACCCAGGCTTCATAAATGTCACGCCTCAGGGCGCGGCTCTCGGCACTGGTCATCACCGTCATGTAGGTCGGCTGATCGAGCTTGAACAGCCAGCCCGACTGGTTCGCCTCACGCGCATCCGCGGCCGCGCGATCGACCGCGGTGGGGGGGAGGCCCGCGAGCTCCGACTCCTCGCGGACGCTGCGCGAGTAGGCGCGGGCGGCGTCGAGCACGTTCTCCGAGAATTTGGTCGCCAGGTGCGCGAGCCGTTGCACCACCTCGCAGTAGCGGGTCTTTTTCTCCGCGGGCAGATCGACGCCCGCCAGGCGGAAATCGCGCAGGGCATTCTCGAGAAGCTTGCGCTCGGCCGGCTCGAGGCGGCTGCCCTCGCTCTCGAGCACCCGCGCATAACCCGCATATAGCGCAGCGTTCTGGCCGAGTTCCGACGAGTAGGCGGTCAACAGCGGCACGCACTCGTTGTAGGCCTCGCGCATGGCGGGCGAATTGGCCACGGCGTTCAGGTGGCCGATGGGGCTCCACACGCGGCTCAACCGATAGCTCAGCTCTTCCACCGGGATCACCAGCGAGGCGAACGTGGGGTTGGGCTGGGCGGTCAGTTCGGCGAGCCGGGCGCGATTCTCGGCCAGGACCTGTTCGAGCGCCGGACGGGCATGGGCGGCCTCGATGCGATCGAATGCCGGCAGGGAGTCGAAATCCAGAAGGGGGTTGCTCACACTCGAATACTAGCAGAGCGGGGAACACCCAGCGGGCACGCCCCCGGGCAGACCCGGCGGAGCGCCGCCGACTGCGTATATCATGGCTGCCTGGATCTCTCGTCAGGATGGAGTTCTCGGTGTCCTCAGAAGCGTTCGATCTGATTTGCATCGGCGGCGGCAGCGGCGGTTTGGCTGCGGCGCAGCGTGCCGCGGAATACGGTGCGAAGACCTTGGTGATCGAATCCGGCCGACTGGGCGGCACCTGCGTGAACGTCGGGTGCGTGCCGAAGAAGGTGATGTGGAACGCCTCCAGCATCGCACTGGGCCTCGCCGACGCGGCCGATTACGGCTTCGGCGTATCGGCGGGCGATCACGATTGGGGCGTGCTGAAACAGAAGCGCGACGCCTACATCCTGCGCTTGAACGGCATCTACGCGCGCAACCTGGAGGCGAAGGGCGTGGCGAGCCGCCAGGGCACGGCGCGCTTCGTCGATGCGCATACCGTCGAGGTGAACGGCGAACGGTTCGCCGCCAGGCACCTCGTCATTGCCACCGGCGGCGTGCCCATGCTCCCCGCCCTGCCGGGTGCGGAGCTGGGGATCACCTCCGATGGGTTCTTCGAGCTCGAGCGTCGGCCGCAACGCGTCGCGGTCGTGGGCTCGGGCTACGTCGCGTGCGAGCTGGCGGGAGCCTTCCACGAGCTCGGCAGCCAGGTGGAGCTGTTCATCCGCAAGGATCACGTGCTCACGCATTTCGACGTCATGCTGGGCAAGTCCCTGATGCGCGAGATGAAGGCTCAGGGAATCACGATCCACACCCGTGCCGTACCCGCGACGCTCGCGGTGCACTCGGGCACGAAGACGCTCGCGTCGGCCGACGGCCGGGAGTTCGCCGGATTCGACTGCGTGCTGTGGGCCATCGGCCGCTCGGCGAACGTCGCTGCGCTTGACCTGGACGCCGCCGGCATCGCGCAGAGCGCGGACGGCTTCATCGCCACCGATGCCTTCCAGAACACCAATGTGGCAGGCGTCCACGCGATCGGCGACGTCACGGGCCGCGCCGCCCTGACTCCCGTCGCGATCGCCGCCGGACGTCGGCTGAGCGATCGATTGTTCGGCGGCAAGCCCGAGCGGCATCTGGATTACGACATGATCCCGAGCGTCGTTTTCACCCACCCGCCGATCGGCTCCGTGGGCCTGTCCGAAAGCGAGGCGCGAGCCAAATACGCGGACGCGGTCAAGGTGTACGTCGCGGAATTCACGCCTCTCTACCACGCGATGACCGGCCGCAAGACTCGCACCGACATGAAGCTCGTGTGCGTGGGACCTTCGGAGAAAATCGTCGGTTGTCACGTGATCGGGCTGGGCGCCGACGAGATGTTGCAGGGGTTCGCGGTGGCCATCCGGATGGGCGCGACGAAGAGGGATTTCGACGACACGGTCGCGATTCACCCGACGAGTGCGGAGGAACTGGTGACGATGCGTTGAGCGCCCAACGTGCGGTGCGCGCCAGCCGAACTTCGCGACGGCTAGCTTTGCAATGCCTCGAGCACGGGCTGGGTGTTCGGGCGAATGCCGCGCCATAGCATGAAGGACTCGGCCGCCTGCTCCACCAGCATGCCCCAGCCCTTGCTGATCAGGCCGGCGTGGTGCGCGCCCGCCCAGAGCGTGAACGGCGTGTCCCCACGGCCGTACGTCATGTCGTAGCACACGGTGCTCTCGCCGACCAAACCCTCGGGCAACTGCGGCAGCTCGCCCTGCAGGCCGGCGGACGTTGCGTTCACGATCAAATCGTACGCGGGTCCTTTGATCTCGCCGAACGTGCAGCCCTCGATTTGCCCCACGTCGGAGAACTCGGCAGCGAGTTTGCGCGCCTTGTAGGGGGTGCGGTTGGCGATGGTGAGCGAGCGCAGTTCGCGCTCGAGCAGCGGTCCGACGACGCCGCGCGCCGCACCGCCGGCGCCGAGGATCAGCACCCGCTTGTCGGCGAGATCGATCTCAAGATTTCGCGTCAGATCGGTGATCAGGCCCACCCCGTCCGTATTGTCCCCCAGCAGGGTCGTATTCTCGAAAAAGGCGATGGTGTTCACCGCCTGCGCGCGCGCCGCGCGCGGGGTCAGCTCGTTGACCAGCTCGGCCGCCGCCTGTTTATGCGGCAGGGTGACATTCAAGCCCCGCACCCCGCTGGTCATCAGCCTCAGGGTCTCGCGTCGGAAAACATCGGGATGGATGTCGAACAGCCGATAGACCAGATTCTGCGCGGCGGCCTTGGCGAACATGCCGTGGATGAACGGTGACCAGCTGTGCTCGACAGGATGACCGACGACGCCGTATTGATCGGGCGCGCCCACTTCCTGGGGCTGGTTCACGACGCGAGCCACCCCGCAGCCTTCTTGGCGAAATAGGTCAGGATCCCGTCGGCGCCCGCCCGCTTGATCGACACCAGGGACTCCAACGCCACCGCCCGCTCGTCGAGCCAACCGTTCGCCGCCGCGGCCATGATCATCGAATATTCGCCGCTCACCTGATAAACGAACGTCGGCATGGCGAAACGCTCCTTGACCCGCCAGACGATGTCGAGGTAGGGCAACCCGGGCTTGATCATGACCATGTCGGCGCCCTCGGCGATATCCAGGGCAACCTCACGGAGCGCCTCGTCGGAATTGGCGGGATCCATCTGGTAGGTGTGTTTGTTGCCCCCGCCGAGCTGCTTGGCCGAGCCGACGGCTTCCCGGAACGGCCCGTAAAAGCTGGATGCGTATTTGGCGGCGTAGGCGAGGATCCGCGTGTGGCTCAGCCCGGCGGTCTCGAATGCCGCCCGGACCGCGCCGATCCGACCGTCCATCATGTCGGAGGGCGCGACCACGTCCGCTCCCGCGTCGGCATGCGAGCGGGCCTGCCGCACCAGCGTCTCCACCGTGAGATCGTTCATCACGTAGCCGGTTTCGTCGATCAGACCGTCCTGGCCGTGGGTGGTGAAGGGGTCGAGTGCCACGTCGGTGATCACGCCGAGCTCTGGAAACTCCTTCTTGACGGCACGGACCGCTTCCTGGGCGATCCCGCCGGGATTCCAGGATTCGCGCGCATCCAGGGACTTTTTTTCCGCCGGAACGACCGGGAACAGCGCGATGGCCGGAATGGACAATTGCGTGAGCGAGGCGCATTCGCGCAGCAATTCGTCCACGGACAGCCGCTCGATGCCCGGCATCGAGACGATCGGCTGCCGCTGTCGCACGCCTTCGACCACGAACACCGGGTAGATCAGGGAATCGACCGTGAGCTGCGTCTCGCGCATCAGCCGCCGCGAGAACTCGTCGCGGCGCATGCGCCGGAGGCGTGTCGTCGGAAATGAATCGGGCCTGATTCCGGTCATCTTGTCTGTGACTCCTCCCAGCAACCTCAATTTGACGATATCGACCTTCCCGGGCCCCGCTGGCGCGTGCTGCGCGCTAATATCGCGGGCAAAATACCCCAGGACGGGTGCTGATTTATACATGAACGATGACTCGGGCGGAAATACGGGCCGTGCGCGCTTCCAGGCCCTTTGCCAGTCGCTGCGCCCCGATCTGGTGCGCTTCGCGTTCTGGCTGTCCCGCGACCGGGCTCTGGCGGAGGATGTGGTTCAAGAGACGTTGCTCCGGGCCTGGAAGGCGCGCGATTCGCTCAAGGACGAAACCGCCGCCAAACCTTGGTTTTTGACCATCGTGCGGCGCGAGTACGCGCGCAGCTTCGAGCGCAAGAGGCTGGTGACCGTGGACGTGGACGAGTTGATCGCCAAGGAGGAGCCGATGCTGGCGGCTTCCCAGGATCAGGAGCTCGCCGAGCTTCGCGCCGCGCTCTTCAAGCTGCCCGAGGAGTACCGCGAGCCGCTGGTCATGCAGGTGCTTATGGGATGTTCGACGGCGGAGATCGCGGCCGAGCTGAATCTATCCCCGGCGGCCGTGCTCACCCGGCTGTTCCGAGGCCGCAAGCAGCTGCGGGCTTTGTGTGGCGAAGATACGAGTCAGGATCCCGAATGATCGATTGTTCGCAATATCGGCGCGCGATACTCGCCAATCCGCACGATACGGATGTTGAGCTCGCAGCGCATCGCGATAGCTGCGGCGAATGCGCCGCTTACACCGAGCGCTTGCTGCGTTTCGAGGGCAAACTCGAGCGTGCGCTGCGCGTGCAAGCGCCCGATGCCGCGAAGGGCGGTATGGTCACCGCCTTGCGTCCGCGGCACACTCCGGTGGCTCGAAAATGGCTGGCGCTCGCCGCGAGCGTGCTGCTCGGTGGGGGCATCGCCGGAGCTCTTTGGCTCGCCGCTCCCCACACGAGTCTCGCCGCGGACGTGGTTGCGCACATGGCCGGCGAGCCGCAGGCCTGGACCCGCACCGACGTGCCGGTCCCCGCCCCCGAGCTCGATTTCGTGCTGCGCAATACCCATATGCGGCTGCTTCCCGACGCCGGTCTGGTCAGCTACGCGCAAAGCTGTCTTTTCAGGGGGCACCGTGTGCCGCATCTGGTGGTGCAGACCGACATGGGTCCGGTGACGGTCATGGTGCTGGTGCACGAATCCGTCTCGAAGCCGACGGCGTTCGATGAGCACGGATACCGCGGCACGCTCCTTCCCGTGGCGGGACATGGCAGCATCGCCGTGCTGGCGAAGGATCAGTCCGGAAATCTGGCCGCGGTAGAGAGCGTCGCGTCGCGGGTTCGAGCCGCCATCGATTGGACCGGCTGAGCGCTAGAGTCCCACCTTGCCGAGCAGGTCGATCAACCGACGGGAGCTGGCGGCAAGCCCCGGATGATCCGCCTCGAACTGTACCGCGACCTTCTCCAGGCGGTCCGCGAGCGGAACGCCGCCGGTACGCGCATCCTGGCCCTCGGCGTCAAGGATGCGTTGTATGTCCTTCAGGACCTCGGTGAGCAGTGCGCTCGAGCGCGGATCGATTTGATGCGTGCCGCGCAGCTCCTCGTGAAGGGTGGTCAGATGGCCGCGCAGGGTATCGGGATCCATTGTCTACTCCTGGCGCATATCTCGGTGCGCCTCGGTGTCATTGTGCCATTCGTTCGGGGGTGAGGCGGGCCACCTCGACATATCCCGCGCCGGACAGGGTACCCGAAGGGGCGCCGGGAGTGGTGCCCGGAGCAACCAGTGCGCGGTGGATCGCCGAATAAGCGGCGAGAAGGAATTCGTCGCTGCCGTGCGGCGGGTTGACGATCATCAAGCCGCTGCCGGCCAAGCCCACGCCGGCATCGTCGGATCGGATCGCGAGATCCGCGTACAGGATCTTGGGAATGCGCAGCGCCTCGAAGCGTGCGTGTACGCCATGGCGCTGCGAGGCGCTCAGGATCGGATACCAGATCAGGAAAATGCCCGTGGACCATCGTCGGTAGGCGTCGTCGAAGGCCGCGAGCAGCGTTTTCAACTCCTCCGCGCCCTCGTAAGGAGGATCGATCAGCACCAGCCCCCGGCGCTCGGCCGGCGGGAGCAGCGAGCGGAGCGCCGCATAACCATCGCCCTGCTCGAGGCGGATCCGGCCGTCCGATTCGAGGTATCGCTCGCCGGCGCGCGCTTCCGCCGGCATCAGCTCCACGAATACCGCGCGGTCCTGGCTGCGCAGAGCGCCGGCAATCTGCGCCGGCGATCCGTGATAGCGCGCGAGAGGCCTTCCGCGGCGCGCTCGGATCGCCGCATAGTAGGACGCCAACAGCTTCTCCTGCGGCAGCGCTTCGAGCAGGCGCAGGATGCCCTGTTCGGCTTCCTTGGATTTGCGCGCCTCGGGGGAATGCAAATCATAGGAGCCGCGGCCTGCGTGGGTGTCCAACGCAAAGAACGCCGCCTCCTTGCGTTTCAACGCGTCGAGGCAATAGACGAGCGCCACGTGCTTGGCCACGTCGGCGAAGTTGCCGGCGTGATAAATGTGCTTATAGTTCATGCTCCCACCGGAGGCTGTCGCCCATGTACGTCTTATATATCGCCAACAAGAATTACTCGTCCTGGTCGCTGCGCCCGTGGGTGCTGATGCGGGAGCTGGCCATTCCCTTCTCCGAACGCCTGGTGCGTTTCGACGATCCTTCCGCCTGGAGCCGGTTCAGAGCGATCTCCCCCAGCGGCAAGGTGCCCTGCCTCGTGGACGGCAATACCACGGTGTGGGAGTCGCTTGCGATCGCAGAATACCTGGCCGAGCGCCATCCCGCGGTCTGGCCCGCCGACCGTGCCGCGCGCGCCTACGCGCGCAGCGCCGCCGCGGAAATGCATGCCGGATTTTTCGAGCTTCGCAATCGTTGCTCCATGAGCTGCGGCGTGCGCATCCGCCTGCACGAGATTCCGGACGCGCTCACTCGCGACATCGCGCGGCTCGAGGCTCTCTGGGGTGATGGGCTTTCCCGCTTCGGCGGCCCGTTCCTGGCCGGCGCGGGCTTCACGGCGGTGGACGCGTTTTTTGCGCCGGTGGCCTTCAGGGCTCAAACCTACGGTCTGCATCTCGGCGCGGATGCCGCGGCTTACGTCGGCCGCCTTCTCGAACTCGACTCCATGCGCCGCTGGTACGCGGACGGTGTCGCGGAAACCTTCCGCGACGAGCCCCACGAGAAAGAGATGGCCGGCATAGGGCGCATCATCGAGGATCTTCGCGCGCGCTGACCGGGCGCCGGTCACGTCGTGCCGAGCTCCGCGAGAAAATCGCGCGGCTTGAGGTACCCCTCGTACAGGCGCGCTTCGGGAGAGCCGGGTGTCGCATGCCAGTCGTAATCCCAACGGGCGAGCGGCGGCATGGACATCAGGATTGATTCGGTGCGGCCTTTGGACTGAAGTCCGAACAGGGTGCCGCGGTCGTACAGTAAATTGAATTCGACATAGCGGCCGCGCCGGTAAAGCTGAAAGCTGCGTTCCCGCTCGCCCCAGGGTTCGTTGCGCCGCCGCTCGACGATCGGCAGGTACGCCGGCAGAAAACTGTCGCCGACACTGCGCAGAAAGTCGAAGCACCGCGCGAATCCGCCCTCGGCGAGATCGTCGAAGAACAGCCCGCCGACCCCACGCGTCTCCTCCCGGTGGGGCAGGAAGAAATACCGGTCGCACCACGCCTTGTATTGGCCGTACACCTCGGGCCCGAATGGTGCGCACGCTTCGCGGGCCGTCCGATGCCAATGCAGCACGTCCTCGTCGCAAGGGTAGTAGGGGGTCAGGTCGAACCCGCCTCCGAACCACCACAGCGCCGGTCCTTGTTCGGGAGTCGCGAGCAGAAAACGCACGTTGCAATGCGTGGTCGGCACGTAGGGATTACGCGGGTGGAATACCAACGACAGCCCCATCGCCTCGAATCCCGCGCCGGCGACTTGAGCCCGGCCCGCGGTCGCGGAGTGCGGCAGCTTGTCGCCGAACACGTGGGAGACCGAGACGCCGGCTCTCTCGAAAACCCGGCCGTCGCTCAGGATGCGGCTCTCTCCGCCTCCGCCGCCCGGGCGTTGCCACGCGTCGCGGCGAAATTGGCCGCCGTCGATGGATTCGACGGCCGAGGTGATCCGATCATGCAGCTCACCGAGGTAACGATGTACCGCCCGGGCATCCGGAGCGGGCGAAGGCGGTGCCGTGGGATCCGGCATGACTCAGGCCTTCGGCAAGCCCTTCGGGGGGGCCTTCGGGGAGGTTTTGGTCGAGCTTTTGGGCTTCTTGGCCCCGCCGGCTTTCGGCGCCGGCTTGGGCGTGGCCGAAGGCTCGGCAGGCGCCCGCTTCTTGGCGGGCGACTTCAGACCCTTGGCGGCCAGGCGTTGGGACGCACCCTTCGGATTCGGCGCCGCGCCGGCTTGCGCCGCACCCTTGGGCGCGGCCGCCTTCGCCCCCGGCTTGTTCTTGCGGCCCCACTTTCCAAACGTGCGCGCCGGCGCGGCGGCCAGCATGGACTGGCACTCGGGCAGCGTCAGGGTCTTCGGATCGCGATCCTTGGGGATCTTGGCGTTGCGCGTCTTGTCGGTGATGTACGGACCGTAGCGTCCGTTCAGCACCTGTATGCCGGCGTTGGGAAAATCCAGGATCAGACGATTCGCATCGGCGATCTGTTTCTCGAGGATCACCTCGAGCGCGCGCTCCAAGGTGACGGTGTAGGGATCGTCGAGCTTGAGCGACACGTACTTCGCGCCGTACTTGACGTACGGACCGAAGCGGCCGGTGTTGGCGAAGATTTCCTCTCCGTCGGCGGTCGTGCCGAGCTTGCGCGGCAGCTGGAACAACACCAGCGCCTCGGCGTGGGTGATGGTGTCCATTTTCTGTCCGGGCCGAAGCCCCGCGAAGCGCGGCTTCTCCTCGTCATCCTTGGTGCCGATCTGCACGAAGGGCCCGAAGCGGCCCATGCGCACGCTCATCGGCTTGCCGCTCTCGGGGTGAGCGCCGAGATCGCGCGCCTGAGCGACCTCCTCCCGGCTCACCGATTTTTCGGTGTGATTGACCAGCTTGATGAAGGGCTTCCAGAACTTGTCGAGCAGCGGCACCCATTCCATCTCGCCCGTCGCGACGGCGTCGAGCGAATCCTCCATCCGCGCGGTGAAGTCGTAATCGACGTACGTCGTGAAGTATTGGGTCAGGAAGCGGCTCACGATCTTGCCGATGTCCGTCGCGGTGAAGCGGCGGCTCTCGATGTCGACGTACTCGCGGTCGCGCAGCGTCGAGATGATCGATGCGTAGGTCGAGGGGCGGCCGATGCCGTATTCCTCGAGCGCCTTCACCAGCGAGGCCTCCGAGAAGCGCGGCGGCGGCTCCGTGAAATGCTGGGCCGGGGTCACGCCCACGAGCTTGACCTTGTCGCCCTCCGTCATCGGCGGCAGTACGTGATCCGAGTCGTCCTGCACGACATCGTCCATGCCCTCCTGGTACACCGAAATGTAGCCGGGCTTGATCAGCGTCGAACCGTTGGCGCGCAGCACGGTGCGCTGCGCGCCGTCGGCGGCGCCCGCCGCGCCACCGCCGGCCAGGAACTCCACCGCCACGGTGTCGAAGATGGCGGGCGCCATCTGGCACGCGACGGTGCGCTTCCAGATGAGCGAGTAGAGCCGGAACTGGTCGGATTCCAATTTCTTTTCGATATCCGCGGGCACGATGCCGGCGTCGGTCGGCCTGATCGCCTCGTGCGCCTCCTGCGCGCTCTTCGACTTGGTGCGATAGATCCTCGGCTCTTCGGCGAGTCCCTCCTGGCCGTAGAGCCGGACGATGACCTCGCGGATCTGCCCGATCGCTTCCTGCGCGAGATTGACCGAGTCGGTGCGCATGTAAGAGATCAGGCCGACCTGGCCCTCGCCGATGTCCACGCCCTCGTACAGCTGCTGCGCCACGCGCATGGTCTTTTGAGCGCTGAAACCGAGCTTGCGGGCGGCTTCCTGTTGCAGGGTCGAGGTGGTGAAGGGCGGAGCGGGATTCCGGCGCCGCTGTTTTCGGTCGACGGAGAGCACGGTGAGCTCGCCGCGGGCGGCCTCGTCGAGCGTGCGCACCGCCTCGTGCGCGGCACTCTCCGTGGTGAAGCTGAACTGCTCGACCTTCGAGCCCCGGTACTCGACCAGCTTGGCGGGAAACTTCTGCTCGGTGTGCTCGAGCTCGGCATCGATGGTCCAGTATTCGCGCGGCACGAACGCCGCGATCTCATCCTCGCGCTCGCAGATCATCCGCAGCGCGGGGCTTTGCACCCGTCCCGCGGACAGCCCCGGACGCACCTTCTTCCAGAGCAGCGGCGACAGATTGAACCCGACCAAAAAGTCGAGGGCGCGGCGCGCCTGCTGGGCGTTCACGAGGTCGACCGACAGGCCTCTCGGCTGGGCCATCGCTTCGCGCACGGCATTCTTGGTGATCTCGTAGAACACCACGCGCTGCACCTGTTTGCCGTCGAGGGCCCCGTTCGCCTTCAGAAGCTCATGCAGGTGCCAGGAAATCGCCTCGCCCTCGCGATCGGGGTCGGTCGCGAGGTACAGGGAATCGGCCTTCTTGAGGGCACGCACGATGGCGTCGATGTGCTTCTGATTGCGCTCGACCACCTGGTATTTCATCGCGAAGTGATGCTTCGGGTCGACGGCGCCTTCCTTGGGCACCAGATCCCGAACATGACCGTACGAGGCGAGAACTTCGAAGTCCTTGCCGAGGTATTTCTTGATGGTTTTCGCCTTGGCCGGCGATTCCACGATTACGAGGTTTGAGGTCAATGTCGTCGTCTGGCGCGTCGGCTAGTGGAGGGCGTCGGAACGCTCTTCGAAGACCAGGTCTTCCATCTGCGCATAGGCTGACTCCTGGCCGGGCTGGCTGAACAGCACCATCAGCACGACCCATTTCACCTGATCGATGTCGATCTCGTCGGCTTCGAGCGCCATCAGCCGGTCGATCACCAGCTCCCGTTGGGTGCCCGACAGGATTTTCACGTTCTCCAGGTACATGAGATAGCCGCGCACGTCGGTGTCGAGGCGCAGGAGCTCCTGTCCGCTGAAGATCCGCACGGCCCGGGCGGTGGCCTCGGCGACTTTGCCGAGAGGATCTCCCGATAGTCCGTCGAGCCACTCCAAGGCGCGCTCGATGTCCGGCTCCGAGAATCCGGCCTTGTCGAGCTCGACCTTCAGCGTGTCGCGGTCCGGCCGGGGCTCGTCGTCGGCGCTCATGTAATTCTCGAAAAGGTATATGAGCAGGTCGAGAACGTTATCTTTCACCTCCAGCTCTCCTGTTGGCGACTCGGGAGTAGCGGCCCCCGGGGGCGGCCTGAACGTGGCCTTCGAGCTCGAGGATCAGCATCATCGAGGACACGGCTTCTGG
>Ga0182012_10001780_pt1 | contig 23531 bp, 24 predicted proteins | sample 612S2SmetaG_FD_120486 | JGI IMG/M metagenome (GOLD analysis project Ga0182012, IMG submission 120486) | Permafrost microbial communities from Stordalen Mire, Sweden - 612S2S metaG | ecosystem: Environmental > Terrestrial > Soil > Wetlands > Permafrost | place: Sweden: Stordalen | collected... | reverse complement strand
GACGGGGAGAGATGGTGCTCAGGGCACTGCGGGCAGTTCCGCCTATGATCGATTTCTTGCATCAAACGATTCTGATTGTGCGGCTGCGGAAGAGGTCTGATTCTCGCTTGGCGAGGGGGGTCGGGACTTCGGTTTTTCCGCAGAGACGCGGCTAGCGCGCGTCTTTTGCCACAGACTGAAACGGAGCAAGCTCCGTCTCGGCAGGATTTTCAAGAAGCAGTTGGTAAAGAGTTCTAAACAGTTCTGAGGAGGAGAAGCAACTCATGGTAGTGAACCTGGCAGCAGTCGCGCTCTGTAATTTTCACCTTTTCGCCGCCTGGCTCTTTGACGAGGGCTCGGTCGGTTGGGACCCGATTTCGCTCTGGAAGCAGATGGGCATTCTAGCGAAAGTCGTGGTTATCATTCTGTTCATCATGTCGGGGTGGTCGATCGGCGTGATGATCGACCGCTGGATGGCTTTTAACGCCGCCCGCAATCAGTCCCGCTCGTTCGCTCCGGCTGTGGCTGGCGCGCTGCGCGAAGGCAAGATTGACGAAGCGATTAAAGTCGCCGAGCGCAACAAGAAAAGCCACCTGGCGAAGGTAGTCACGGCGGGCTTGATGGAATTCAAGGCGCATCAGGACAGCCCGGGCGAGATTCCGGGCGAGACGATTGAAGCTTCGAAGCGCGCGTTAGAGCGCACCGAAGCCATCGTGCACGCGGAACTGAAGCGTGGCCTGGGCGGTCTGGCGACGATCGGTTCGACGGCTCCCTTCGTGGGACTGTTCGGAACGGTGGTCGGCATTCTGAACGCGTTCAACGGCATTGCCAAGGAAAAGGCAACCGGCCTGGCAGCAGTGGCGGGCGGCATTTCCGAAGCGCTCGTGACCACCGCAGTCGGCCTGTTCGTGGCGATTCCGGCCGTCATGATGTTCAACTACTTGACCGGTCGCGTGGAAGCGTTCGATGTAGAGATGGACAACTCGTCGAGCGAACTGATCGATTACTTCCTGAAGCGCCGGAGCATGCGGCGGTCGTAAGAGCAGGTCTCGGGTCTTAGGTGCCAGGTCTCAGGACTTGGACCTTCGGCTTCGGACCTACTGGCTGGTTGCTACCCATGAGTTGCTGATAGGGGCCGGGCGGGGACGCCCGGCACTCCCTATAGCAAATTTCGGGAGGGGTAGCCAGGTACGGGCAAGGCAGGAGACGGAATTCCATGGCATTAGCAAAGCGGAACGAAGGGGCGAACGTCAGTTCCGACATTAACGTCACACCGATGGTGGACGTGATGTTGGTGCTGCTCATCATTTTCATGGTGGTCACGCCGATGTTGCAACACGGCAAACAAGTGGACATGGCCCAAGTCAACAGTCCGATCGATATGCACGACGCCGACAAGGAAGACGCGCTGCAGGTAGCGATCACTCGCGACAACAAGGTTTTCTTCGGGACCGATCCTATCAATCCGGACGATCTGACGCAGAAAATCAAGGATAAGCTGGCGAACCGCACCGACAAAACCGTCTTTCTCAAGGCCGACGCGCGGGCGAAGTTCGGCTGGGTGGTGGTAGTGGTGGACGATGTTCGCGCCGCCGGTGTCGACCAGTTGGGACTTTTGACCGAGCAAAAAAAATCCGGATCGTTTGCGCCGCCGCCAGCCGCCGCCGCGCCAACGGGCGGGCAATAGCAGGGTAGCGCAATACAGCAGTAGCAATACAGGAGATCGAGTATGAGTATGGCAGTCGGCCCCAAAGGGGGCCAAAGCGCGAACATGAACGTCACGCCGCTGATTGACGTGCTGCTGGTGCTGCTGATCATTTTCATGGTGATCACGCCGCTGACGCCGAAAGGTTTGGAGGCGTTGGTGCCGCAGCCTCCGCCACCGAATCAGAAGACGCCGCCTCCGACGGATCGCACGATCGTCGTGCAGTTGATCGACCACGGCGCGGGGAATCCTCCGGGACTGAAGATCAATCAGGACGAAGCCACCTGGGAAACGCTGCAGGGCCGGTTGGAAGATATTTTCAAGACGCGCGCCGAAAAGGTCATGTTCGTGAAGGGCGACGACAACGTGCCGTTTGCCGACGTGGCCAGCGTGATCGATATCGCGCATTCGGCCGGCGTCGACAAGGTGGGCTTGATCACAGCCAAGATCGAAGCGGGCGGGTAGAATCGGCCTTCGGTCTAACGGTGGAGCGACGGGCGTCTTGCCCGTCCAGCAAATTGGCGGCCGGGCGGGGACGCCCGGATCTCCCTCTCAGTTCTTTTACTCCGCAGCAAGGAGATTCATAAAGCAATGAAAACTACGCAAAAACTCCTGGTGGTATTCGCCGCCGCGCTGGTGATGCTCTCGAGCACCGGATGCGCCAAACTGCAGGCGCGCGACCACCTCAACAAAGGTGTGCAGGCTTACAAGAACTCCAAGTTCGAACAGGCGATCGACCACTTTCAGCAAGCGGTCGCCCTGGACCCGACGTTGCTCAATGCCCGGCTCTATCTGGCCACGGCTTATGCGCAGCAGTATATTCCGGGCGCCGATACTCCCGAGAACAACCACTACGGCGAGCAAGCGATCGACCAGTACAAGCAAGTGCTCCAGAAAGATCCCAAGAACATCAACAGCATTAAGGGCATCGCTTACCTGTATCTGCAGATGAAAAAATTCGACTTGGCGAAGGAGTTTTACAAAAAGGCTTCCGAGGTCGATCCGAACGATCCCGAGCCGTATTACTCGGTGGCGGTGATCGACTGGACCCAGACCTATGTGCCGCGTCAGGAAGAACGCGCCAAACTGGGCATGAAACCCGAGGACTCCCTGCCCGCGAAGGACAAGAAGGTCTGTGCCATAGTCAAGGAGAAGAACACCGCCAACGTTCAGGAAGGCATTGATAACCTGAATAAAGCGCTCCAGCTTCGTCCCGACTATGACGACGCCATGGCCTACATGAACCTGATGTACCGGGAACACGCCGATATCCAATGCGGGGATCTGGAGGCGCGCGCGGCCGATTTGAAGACGGCCGACGAGTGGGTCGACAAAACCATGGCCACCAAGAAAGCCAAGGCGGAAAAGCAGCCGGGCGCGGGCGGCATCGTGATGGATCAGAAACAGTAGCGAATACCTAGGAGTTGCTAGCTAGTAGCCAGTGACTCAGTGGAGTTACGCCGCTGAGAAGCTGGCTATAGCTGTTTTTGGGCTCGAAAGACTCTGGCGGACTTTTGTGCGTAATGTCACCACATGCCGTGATTTGACACCTGCAATCTCGCCCTCTGACGGCTAGAATCAGAGCGGTACGATGTATCCTGCTCGAGAATGTTCAAGAAGATTCTGATCGCCAATCGTGGAGAGATCGCGGTGCGCATCATACGCGCGTGCCGCGAAATGGGTATCGCGACCGTCGTCGTCTATTCCGACGTCGACCGGGCCGCGCTGCATGTCCGCAAGTCCGATGAAGCGTATCCGATTGGCCCGGCCCCGGCAGCCGAGTCTTACCTGCGGATGGACAAGATCCTCGACGTAGCGAAGCGCTCGGGCGCCGAGGCCATTCATCCGGGCTACGGCTTTCTCTCGGAAAACGCGAAGTTCGCGCAAGCGTGCGCCGATGCGGGGGTGAAGTTTATAGGGCCCTCGCCGCACTCCATGAATCTGATGGGCTCGAAGACCAGCGCCCGGCGGGAGATGGAAAAAGCCGGTGTGCCGTTCGTTCCCGGAACCTCGCGCGGACTTGCCTCCGCCGAAGAGGGCGAACAGGTAGCCGAGCGCATTGGCTATCCGGTGATGCTGAAAGCGGCGGCGGGCGGCGGCGGGAAAGGGATGCGCCTGGTGCATACTCGCCAGGAGCTGCGTTCGGCGCTGGAATCGGCGCAGAGCGAGGCGCAGCGGTCTTTTGGCGACAGCGAAGTCTATATCGAAAAAGCGATCGTGAATCCCCGGCATATCGAAATGCAGGTGCTGGCGGATGAGCACGGCAACACGGTATGGCTGGGCGAGCGCGAGTGTTCGATCCAGCGGCGTCATCAAAAAGTACTGGAGGAAGCGCCTTCGCCGATTGTGGATCCCGATATGCGCCGCCGCATGGGCGAGGTTGCGGTGAGAGTGGCGCAAGCGGCCAGTTACACCAATGCCGGCACGATTGAATTCCTGGTCGATGAGCAAAAGAACTTTTACTTCCTGGAAATGAACACGCGCCTGCAGGTGGAGCATCCGGTGACGGAGTTGACTACGGGGCTCGATCTGGTGCATTTGCAGTTACGCATCGCGGCGGGCGAGAAGTTGCCGTTCGCGCAGTCCGACGTGCAGATTCGCGGGCACGCGATCGAGTGCCGCATTTATGCGGAAGATCCCGATAACAATTATTTTCCCAGCCCGGGCAAGATCACGGTGCTGCTGCAGCCGGCGGGGCCGGGAATCCGGCGGGACAGCGGGATGTACGAAGGCTGGAACGTTCCCATGGATTACGATCCACTGCTGGCGAAACTGATCGGCTACGGGACCGACCGGCAGCAGGCCATCATGCGACTGGACCGGGCGCTCTACGAATATTTTGTGGCCGGCATCAAGACCAACATTTCGCTGTTCCGGCGAATTTTGCGCGACGATGATTTCCGGGCGGGAAAACTCGACACCGGATACCTGGATCGCCTGCTCGCAAAAGCTGCGCCGGCGGGGGCATCGGCGGCACGGGATTCGCAGTCGACAAAGCTGGAAAGAATCGCGGCGATTGCCTCCGGCATGTTTGCCGTGCTGGAGCCGTCGGCACCTGGCAGCAAGAATGGGAGCGCAGGGGAAGCGGGCCCGGTGCCATCCAACTGGAAGCAGAAGGGACGCGCGGAAGCGCTGCGCTGATTCTTATGGTGTATGAAATTGTCGTTAGCGGAGAAGCGGGCGGTGGAGCAGGCGGGGAAACTAGCGGCAAGCCACACCGGCTCGAGTTGGAAAAAGCCGCGGAGGGATGGGAGTGCCGACTGGACGGGCAAGTGGTGCATATCGATGCGGTCCTGCCGCGACGCGACGTGTTGTCGCTGCTGGTGGATGGGCACGCCTACGAGATCAAGCGCGAGCAGACTGCGACCGATCTGCACATGTGGGTGGGCAGCACGCGTTTCGCGGTGGAACTGAGAGATCCGCGCTCGCTGCGCTCGCGCCAGAAGGCGGGCAGCGACGAAAAGGGACCGAAGAAAATTCTGGCGCCGATGCCGGGCCGCGTGGTGCGTTTGTTAGTCGCGGAGAATTCCGAGGTGGAAGCCGGGCAGGGCATCGTCGTCGTCGAAGCCATGAAGATGCAGAATGAAATCAAGTCGCCAAAAAAGGGCGTCGTGAAAAAAATCATGGCGACTCCGGGCGCGGCGGTGAATCCCGGCGACGTGCTGGCCATTGTCGAATGAAGCGGGCTGGGATTGACGCGGCAGGAATTGCCGGGGACTAAATGCTTCCGGTTGTAAAGCAAAATTTGCCGGGCCGACTACACGATGGTTTCCTTCCGATAGAGTTTTCTAATCTTCTTCTAATCTCGTTCTAAGCGAGTCGGTTTTCAATCGGGGTATGACGAGCTTCCCGATCCCGCCTAGCACGCCTTCCAACATTCCTCCTAACATCCGTGCTGACTATGCGAACCACATTCTGGTGGCCAGTCCCAGCCCGGTGGTGCGCCAACGTATCCTCGAAAGTCTCCGTTCCCCCGTCCGCCACTTCGAACAGGCGACGGGAGGGGCCGAGGCGCTGGTCCATTTGGAAAGCGGTTTCTGGCAGGTGCTTTTTCTGGATCGCCGGCTGCCCGATCTGGACGCGGAGGAACTAAGTGACACGGTGCGGCAGCGCTTCCCTGGAATCGAAGTGGTGCTGCTGGATCCGGAGCGCGATGCCGGCGCCACCATCGAGATCGAAGACGACAAGCCAGAAATGGGTCTGGCGCAATGCGATGACGCTGACAAGCTCAGGGAAAAAGGCGGAAAGAAAGTTGACGCCGGCGGTGACAGGTTTCTTTCGAACCAGCTTTTCTCCGACACGGCGTCTACTTTCGTCGCTCCCCTGCCGGGAATGATCGGGAACTCACGTGTTATGCAGCCAGTGTATCGTCTGACGCGGCTGCTGGCTTCGCGCAACACAGCTGTCCTGATCACCGGGCCGACCGGTTGTGGCAAGGAAGTTGTCGCGCGCGCGATTCATCACTTGAGCCCGCGCGCCAGTCGCGCGTTTGCAGTCGTCAACTGTGCTGCCATTCCCGAGACCATGCTGGAAGCCGAACTCTTTGGATACGCCCGAGGCGCCTTCACGGGAGCCATGCAGTCGTATGCGGGAAGAATTCAGGCAGCGCAAGGCGGCACGCTTTTTCTCGACGAAATTGGCGAAATGCCTTTGAGCCTGCAGCCCAAGCTGCTCCGCTTTCTGGAGCAGAAAGAGCTGCAGCGCCTGGGCAGCGCGGAAGTGGTGCGCGTCGATGCGCGCGTCGTTTCGGCCACGAACGCGCATCTGTTGTCGCTGGTCCGCGAGGGGAAGTTCCGCGAAGATTTGTATTATCGGCTCTGCGGTTTTCCCATCGATATCCCACCTTTGCGCGACCGAATCGAAGACATCATTCAACTGGCCACGCACTTCCTTGAAAAATTTGCCGCGCCCTCGCCTGCGCCGCAGGTGTCGCTTGCCGCCTTGAACTTGCTCAAGAGCTATCCCTGGGTGGGCAATATACGGGAGCTGCAAAACGTGATCGAACGCGCCTTGATCCTCTGCGAAAACCAGGCGGTGATTCGCCCCGAACACCTTTTGCTTACGGACTCGAGCCCGCGCACTTCGGGGTGAAGCGCCTCTTCCCGTCGAGGCGGGGCTTGCCCCGTCTCGCCCCCGCTTCCGGAGACGCGGCAAGCCGCGTCTCTAGGTTTGGTAACCGGCTTACGCACGCTCTTGGTCGTCTTCGTATGTGCACGGCATGAGCATGTTCTAAGGCAATTTATGCCGGGCTGGCAATGCTGTTGCAGAAGGATCTTTATGTCCGCCAATTTTCCCGCACCCCGCGACCTTGCCCGCGACCCGGAGCATCCTCTGGCCCGTGCCTTTGCTTCTTTCACGGAGGCGGCGGGTTCGCTGGAGCGCACCTATGGACAACTGCAAGGCCAGGTGGCGCATCTTCGTAAGGAACTCGAAGTCACCAACCGCGACCTGGCGAAGAGCCTCGAGGAAAACCACCGCATCCGCGAACGTCTGCGCCGCATTCTGGAGGGCCTGCCCTGCGGGGTGCTAGTGGTGGAAGGCGGCTCCCGGATTGCGATTGTCAACCCGGAAGCGGCGCGGCTGGCGGGGGGCAGCTTCGAGTCGGTGGACAGCTTGCCGGCCGGGCTCTCCGCCGCGCTCGACCGGGCGCGAGGGACGGGCGAAGAGTGCGAATGGTCATTGGCCGGTTCCCCCGCGGCCCGGCCCTTCTGGGTCGCGATCCGCCACGCCTGGCTGGAACGAAACGAGGCCCATGCCACCTCGGTTTTTATTGTGCGCGATGTCAGCGAGGCGAAGAAGCTGGAACAGGATCGCGAGCATCTGCGGCGGCAGCAGGCGCTGGTGGAGATGTCGGCGCTGCTGGCGCATGAGATCCGCAACCCGCTGGGCAGCCTGGAACTGTTTGCGGGGTTGCTGGCCGAAGCGAATCTGGAAGGGGAAAGCCGGCGCTGGATCGAACACGTACAGGCCGGCCTGCGCACGCTATCGGCCACCGTCAACAACGTGCTGCACCTGCACAACACGCCGGAACCCGAGTTCGCGCCCAGCGACATGGGCCAGTTGCTCGACTGGGCGTACGATTTCTTGCTGCCGCTGGCCAAGCAGGCGCGGGTGGAAATGCAGATCGTCAACGGGCTCACTGGCGTCGTCATTCCGGCGGACCGGCACCGGTTGGAGCAGGTATTGCTCAACCTCGCGCTGAATGCGTTCCGTTTCATGCCGGGCGGGGGATGGCTGTCGATTCGGGGCAGCGCGGGCGGCGGCAGCGATCACAGTAAAGCAGGCGTCGAGATCGAGGTGCGGGATACCGGGCCGGGGATTGTGCCGGACGATCTGCCCCGCATTTTTGAGGCGGGCTTCAGCACGCGGCCCGGCAGCAGCGGACTCGGGCTGGCCGTCTGCCGCCGCATTCTCGAACAGCACGGGGGATCGATCACGGCCGAGAGCCGTCCCGGTCATGGAGCCACGTTCCGGCTGCGGCTGCCGGGCGATGGGACGGCGGCCGAGCGCGCGGCGAAACTCTCGTCTGGAAATGTCGTGGACCATGCCGAGCCTGCGGGAGGCGGGCAATGAAGCGGCTGCTCATCGCCGACGACGATGCCGGGATGCGCGCCGCCCTGGAGACGCGCTTCCAGCGCCGCGGCTGGCTGGTCGACGTTGCCGTGAACGGCACGGAAGCGCTGGACAAATTTCGCGCCGGACAGCATTCGCTGGTCATCACCGACGTGCGCATGCCGGGCCGGGACGGCTTCGAGTTGATGCGCGAGGTGCAAACTTCGTCGGCGCGCACGGCGGTGATTCTGCTGACCGCTTATGGCTGCGTGCCCGACGCGGTCGAAGCCATGCGCAACGGCGCCTGCGATTATCTGGTGAAGCCGGTGTGCTTCGAGAAACTGGAGCTGGCCGTGGAGCAGGTGTTGCGCCGGGCCGAGCGTTCCAGCAAAGAGTTTGGCAAAGACACGGAGACCCTCATCGGAACTTCTCCCGCATGGGAGCGGGCGCTCGAGCGCGCGCGGCAGGCGGCCGCGACCGACGCCGATGTTCTGATCGAAGCCGAAAGCGGCACGGGCAAAGAGTTGATGGCGCGCCTCATTCACCGCCTCAGCCGCCGCCAGCCGGGGCCGTTTGTGGCGCTGAACTGCACCGCGTTTCCCGAAACCCTGCTGGAAAGCGAATTGTTCGGGCATGCCCGCGGCGCGTTCACCGGGGCGGTCGGCGCGCGTCCGGGAAAGTTCGAGACGGCGAACGGCGGAACGCTGCTGCTCGATGAAGTGGGCGAGATGCCGCTGGCGCTGCAACCCAAGTTGCTGCGCGCGCTGCAGGAGCGCGAGTTCGACCGCTTGGGATCGAACCAGACGGTACGCGTCGATATCCGGGTGATTGCCACCACCAACCGTCCGCTTGAAGCCGCGGTCGCCGAGGGCCGATTCCGCGCCGACCTTTACTATCGACTGAATGTGATTCCATTGTCGCTGCCGCCGCTGCGCGAGCGCCCGGGCGACGTTCGGGAACTGGCCGAGCATTTCGCCCGGCTCTATGCCGCGCCGGGAACGAGTCCGCGCTTCTCGCAAGAACTGGTGGCTCGTCTCGAAACGAACGCCTGGCCGGGCAACGTGCGCGAATTGGGGAACTTCGTGCGGCGGGCGGTGGCATTGTCGCGCGGCGGCGAGATCGGCGTGGAAGCGCTCGATCATGGCAAGAGCTTGAACGCGAAGAACCCGTCGGGAAGCAGCTTGTCCCCGCTCTCCCCGCCGACGCCTGACTGGAAACCCGGGGATTGGAAGCCCGGCCTCTCGCTCGGCGAAATGGAGCGCCAGCTTTTTGCCATGACGCTCGACGCGACCGGCGGCAACCGGGCGCGCGCGGCCGAGTTGCTGGGGGTGAGCCTGCGCACGGTGCGCAACAAAGTCCGCGAGTTTGGCCTGCCGCCGCGGGGCAACTACCGGAACCAGCTTGCGGCCGCCGGCGACCGTCGCCCGGCCAACCCTCGCCATTCCAAGGAGCAACCATGTCCATGATCGAAACCCCGCTGATGCGCGGGCTGGAGCGCGTGCTCGACCGCAGCGCCTACCGTCATCAAGTGATCGCCTCAAATCTCGCGAACGTCGATACGCCGGGATACCACACCCGCGACGTGCGCGAGTTTGCCGGCGAAATCGAGCAAGCGATGGCGGGCGAGGATTCGCCGTTCTCGGGAACGCCGTTCACTCCGGTGGCGCACGCAATTCCCGGGCTGCTGGAACGTCCCGACGGCAACAACGTTTCGGTGGAGCGCGAATCGCTGCTCCTGGCCGAGAACCAGCTGCGCTTTCAGGTGGCGGTGCAATTCCTGAAAGCCGAGTTTCACCGGCTGTCGAGCGCCATCAGTGGAGGAGGGACGGCGTCATGAACCTGTTTGGCATGCTGGAACTGAGCGGCTCGGCGCTGGGGGCGGAGCGGCAGCGGGCGGAGGTGGTGGCAAGCAACATGGCCAACGCGCAAACCACGCGCACGCCGCAGGGCGGGCCGTATCGCCGGCAGCTAGTCGTATTTCAGGCGCAGCGCACTCCCCGATTTTCGTTGGCGCTGGCGGGAGGGTTGCAGCGCGAACATTCCTCGGCTGTGCGCGTGGCCGCGGTGGTCCCAGACGGGCGTCCGCCGGTGATGCGCTTCGAGCCGGGGCATCCGGATGCGAATGCGGAGGGCTACGTGGCCTATCCGCAGGTCGATCCCATCGAGGAGATGACCGATCTGCTGGGCGCGGTCCGCGCCTACGAACTGAACGCGTCGGCGGTGCAGGCAACGAAGAACATGATTACGCAGTCGCTCGACCTGCTGCGCTGACGGGACGCCGGGCTTTGCTCGGGCAGGCGCTGTAGAGACGGAATGAGGAGGCTCCATGATGAACAATTCGATTCCTTCGATTCGCATTCTTCCCGCCGACATCAACCAGGCCCCCGCAGGCGGCGAAGGCGGCAAATTTCTCGACACCCTGCAGCAATCGATGGACCAGGTGGAGGGCGCGCAGGGCGAGGCCGCCACTCAGGTCGCACAGTTGCTCAACGGCAAGGGCGCGGACGTGCACAGCGCCATGATTGCGGTGGAAAAAGCGGATCTCTCCTTTCAGCTCATGATGCAGGTGCGGAACAAGATTGTGCAGGCGTATCAGCAGATCTCGAACATGCAGTTCTGAGGGCGGCGGTGAGGATAGAGTGCTGAGGATTTAGGGAAGAGTAGGGGTCCTTCGCCTGCGCGCGCAGGATGACAGATGGGTTGAAATTCCGGCCGTCACTTACCGGGGGAGTTCGGAAACTTGGATCAGGCCCTCAAACAAATTCAGGAATTTCTGCGCGGCCTAAGCCTGCAGCAGAAAGCACTGCTCGCCGGGGGCGCGGCGGCGGTGGGGCTGATTCTGTGGCTGTTTGTGGCTCTGCTGGGAGGCGGCAAGAACGTCGTGCTGTACTCCGGCCTGAAAGCGCAGGATGCGCAGTCGATGGCGGCGCGCCTGGCGGCGAAGAATATTCCTTATGAAATTTCTCCCGATGGCGCGAGCGTTCTGGTGCCCACGGAAAAACTCGACGCGGCGCGTCTGGAAACCGCGGCGCAGGGGCTGCCGCGCAATGCGCGTCTCGGCTTTGAACTGTTCGACACGCCGAACTGGGCGGGATCGGACTTCAGCGAGAAGGTGAACTACCAGCGCGCCCTCGAAGGCGAACTGGAGCGCACCCTGCAGACCCTGAACGAAGTGGAGGCGGTGCGGGTCCACCTGGTGCTGCCGCGCGAGTCGCTGTTCAGCGAGCAGGAGCGCGACTCGAAAGCCGCCGTGATCGTAAAGACCAAGGGAGGCACGCTGTCGCGCGAAGCGCAGCAGGCGATTCCGCAACTGGTGGCGAGCGCGGTCGACGGTCTGCGGCCGGAAAATGTCACGGTGGTCGACGCCGAAACGGCGCAATCGTTTCTGGCGCGGCGCGGGCCCTCGGGCCGGGCATCGTTCGATTCGGATGAGGAACTGGCCGCCGCCGCCGTGCATGCCATCGAGCCGGTGGTGGGCGCAGAACATGTGCGCGCCAGCGTGCACGTCGACTACGACCTGAGCAGCAGCGAAGAGTCGTCCGAAGTGTACGATCCGAAATCGGCGGTCGCGCTGGCGCAGCAGCATTCCGAAGAGCTGGCGGGAGGCGGGAATCCGGCGGGGGTGCCGGGAGTCGCGAGCAACGTTCCGGGCAGCGCGGCCGCGGTTGCGCCCATGGCCGCGCCGGCGGCGCCGGGCGCGGCGGGGAGCGTACCGGGCGCAACGGCCGCGATCCCGAGCGTGCTTTCGACGCTCGACAATCAGAGTTCGAAGTCCGACAGCTCCACCTTCGCGGTAAGCAAGAATATCCGCCACGTGACGAACCCGGCGGGACGGGTGCGGCGCATCACGGCGTCGGTGCTGATCGACGACGCGCTGGTGGCGCCCGGCGACACCAAACAGGAAAACGGAAAGTCTTCTTCTGTCCGCCGGAAGCGCACGCCGGAAGAAATGGCGGCGATTGAAAAACTGGCGCGCGCCGCCATCGGGGTCGACGAGCAGCGGGGAGACCTGCTGGCGGTCGAGAACCTCTCCTTCCAGACCACGCCCGTGGAAGCGCCGGCCGCGCCGGGCAAACTGGATAAGTATCGGCTCCTGATTCAGCCCTGGTTGGGCGCGCTGCGCTATGTGGGGATTACTCTGCTGTTTCTGATGGTCTATGCGCTGGTGCTGAATCCGGTGAAGAAGCAGGCGATCGCGGCCTTCCAACAGATTCCCGCGCAGCTGGCGCGCCCGCTCGCCGCCGGCTCGGGCGGCATGATCGCCGGAATCGATCTTCCCCAGGGCAGCGAGGAAGCCAAACGCGCCGGGGCGTTGAAAAAAGAACTGGCCGACAAGATCAAGGCGGAGCCGGCTGGCGCCAGCCGGCTGGTGCAGGGCTGGATGCGGGAGTCGAAAGCGAAGTGAGCGGGTTCTGAGATCGAAGATCGCTGCCAGCGCAAAAAGAATCCGGCAAGAAAGATAAAAGACCGACAATATAAAGATCAAGGATAAGGAAATCGAGATCCGAAATGTCCACCGCCACGCACACTCCGGGATTGCAGAAAGCGGCCATCCTCCTGGTCGTATTGGGCGAGGAGGCGGCGAGCCACATCTACCGCAATCTGCCGGAAACCGACGTGCAGCGCCTGACGCGGCGCATCGCCGAGCTGGAGCGCTTCAAACCGGAGACCGCGATTGCGGTGCTGGAGGAGTATCACCAGCTCACCGTGACACAGGGGTATCTGGCCGACGGCGGACCGGAGTACGCGCAGAAGTTGCTGGTCAAGGCGTTCGGCGAACCGACGGCCAAGCGGTTGCTGGAGCAGGTTGCCAACACCATCGATCAGCACGCCGTCCATTTGGAAAGCCTGCAGGAAGCCGATCCGCAGCAGCTGGCCAAGTTTTTGGAGGTCGAGCATCCGCAAACCATCGCTCTCATCCTGGCGCACTTGAATGCCCGGCAGGCTTCCGCGCTGCTGCTGCGTCTGCCGGAGGAAGTGCGCGCCGATACCGTGAAGCGTCTGGCGCAGTTGCGCCAGTTTTCCCCGGAAGTCGCCGAGAAGGTGGCGGTCGCGCTGAACAAGCGCCTGGAGTCGCTCGGCGAGCAGAGCCGGCGCGCCTATGCCGGGCTCAAAGGGGCGGCGGAATTGCTGAACCAGATCGAGCCGATCAAGAGCAAGAGCATTCTGGAGAACATCGAGAAAGACGATCCCAAGATGGCGCTGGGCATTCGCAACCTGATGTTCACGTTCGAGGACCTGCTGGGAGTGCCCGAAGCCGGGATTCGCGAGCTGCTGGGACAGCTGGACAAAAAGGTTCTGGCGCTCGCGCTGCGCGGGGCCAGCGAAGAACTCAAGAATTTGGTGTTCAAGTCCATGTCATCGCGCGCCGTCGACATGCTGAAAGAAGACATGGAAGTGCTGGGCGCGGTGCGGGCCAAGGACGTGAATCAGGCGCAGCGCGAAATCGTGGAGGTGGCGCGCCGGCTGGAAGCCGAGGGAAAGCTGGTGTTGAGCGCCGAGTCGCAGGAGGAGTATGTCGTCTAGCGCTCCGCGGCAGCAGCCGGTGACCGAGGTCCTGAACTTCGAGGTTCTGCCCTTTGCCTACGCCGATGCCGGCTCGGGCAGCGCATCCGACGGCAACCAGTCCGAGGAACGAAGCCACGGTCAGCACGCCGAAGTTTTTGAGCAGGGACGGCAAGCCGGGCAGAAGCAACTCCGCTCGGAACTGGACGCTGCCGTTGCCCAGAGTCGCGGCGAGATGGGCCGCGCTCTCGAGGAGTTCGCGCGGGAGCGGCAAAGTTACTATGACCGCGTCGAGGGGGAGGTGGTGGCGCTGGCGCTGGCGGTGGCGCGCAAGATTCTGCATCGCGAAGTGCAAATCGACCCGCAGGCGCTGGCCGGCATCGTCCGGGTGACGCTGGAGAGACTCGATACCGGCACGCAAGTGGCGTTGCACGTTCCGGCGCGCGAGGCGGCCGACTGGAGGCGCTACTTCGCGTGCCAGGCGGGGGATTTCCCGGCGCCGGAGATTCGCGAAGACCCAGCCCTCGCGGCGGGAGCGTGCCGCATTGCAACTTCGCTGGGCTCGACCGAAGCCGGACTGGAATCGCAGCTCAAGGAAATTGAAACCGGGTTGCTCGACCTGCTGGCGGAAAGACCGGGCGCGGCTCCCGCAGCCGGGGCCAAGTGAGGCGCGCTGCGCTATGACTTCGACTTCGCAGCTTCTCTCCGCATACTTCAGCCACCTTGAGACCTCGTCCGCGCTGCGCTGGCGCGGACGGGTGACTCAGGTGGTGGGGCAACTGGTCGAATCCGAAGGGCCGTTTTGCACGGTCGGCGAGTGCTGCGAAATTGTCGATTCGCGGGGCCGCAGCTGGCCGGGAGAAATTGTCGGCTTCCGCGGGCACACGGTTCTGTCGATGGCGCTGCGGCGCCCGACCGGCATACGGTACGGCGACGAGGTGGTGGTCTGGGGGCGGCGGCCTTCGCTGCGGCTGAGCGATGAACTGCTCGGCCGGGTGCTGGATGGCGCGGGCAGTCCCATCGACGGCGGACCCGCGCCCGCCTGCCGCGAGCGTTACGCGCTCGATCGCGAGGCTCCGCTGGCGCTGGAGCGCACTCCGATTCGCGATGCGCTGGGATGCGGGATTCGCGCCATTGACGCCTTCCTCACCTGCGGACGCGGGCAGCGGGTGGGCATTTTTGGCGGCAGCGGCGTGGGAAAAAGCACGCTGATCGGCATGATGGCGCGCAACACCAGCGCCGACCTCACCGTGCTGGGGCTGATCGGAGAGCGGGGACGCGAGGTGGGAGAACTGCTCAACTCGCTGGGCGAAGCAGGCCGTCGCCGGTCGGTGGTCGTGGTCTCCACGTCGGACCAGGATCCGCTGCTGCGCATACGGGCCGGTCTGGCGGCTACCACCATCGCGGAATATTTCTGCGCTCGCGGGAAGAATGTGCTGCTGGTCGTCGATTCGCTCACGCGCCTGGCCATGGCGCAACGCGAAGTCGGGCTGGCGGCTGGCGAGCCGCCGACCGCTAAAGGCTACACGCCTTCGGTCTTTACTCTGCTGGCCCGTCTGATCGAACGCGCCGGATGTTTCGCCTCGGGCAGCATCACCGGCTTCTATACGATTCTGATGGAAGGCGACGACGAAAACGATCCGCTGGTCGACGCCGTCCGGGCGCTGCTCGACGGGCATGTCATGCTCGATCGACGGCTGGCGGCGCAGAGCCACTATCCTCCCATTTCCATTCTCAACAGCATCAGCCGCATCATGCCCGCTGTAGTCGGCGACGGTCATTTGGCGAAAGCCAATGCGGTGCGCCGGCTGTTTGCGATGTACAAATCCTCGGAGGAACTCATTCGTATCGGGGCTTATCAGAAAAACAGCGATCCCGATCTGGATCGGGCGGTGGCGCTGATGCCCGCTCTCGGCGAGTTTCTGATGCAGTCCGCGCAGGAAGTGGCGGTCATGAAAGATTCCGTGGATCGTATGATGGCGCTGCCGGTGTGACGCGGGCTTTGAATCTGTGCGTATGGTTTTTGAATTATGCCCTTCCGATTCGCTCTCGCCCCGTTGTTGCGCCTGCGTCAGAGCATCGAGCGGCAGCGAACCCTGGTGCTGCAGAAGGCAAATCTGGAGGTTTCTCGCGTCGAGGAAACGCTGGCGCAGCTGGAACGTTATCTCTCCGATTCCGCTCGGGCCGACTCCAAAGGGCTCACTGCCGGACGCACGGCCGCGGAACTTCAGTTCGCTGCGGTGCTGCGCGAGAACCTGTTGCGCTTTCGCCTGGACCTCGAATCCGAGCTTCGCAAGCTGGAACTGCTGCGGCAGAAAGCGCTCGGCGACTACCACCAGGCCTATCGCGAACGCGATGCGCTCGAAACGCTGCGCGCGCGGCAGCGCGTTCTCTACCAGCAGGAACAAGCGCGCCGCGACCAACAGGAACTGGATGCGGACTACCTGCTGCAACGCTGGCATCATCGCAGTTAGGCGGGCGATGTTGAGCGGGCGATAAAGCGGCTGATTTTGCCGGGCTGAACCCGGCAACCGTTGCCGCCTGGCGTCGGCTCAGCGCAGCGGTCTTCAGTACGCCAGGGTTCGCCGGCTGACTCAATTCCCTGTAACGCGTTGAAATTTCAACCACGACCGCCATGAACGTGGGGCGAACTCAGGTTGGCGCATCGAGTGCAATCGATCTCGTGGTACTCCGATGCAGATCGACGCAATCCTCATTACGGCGGCGGCACCGACAGCGGCTTCGACCGCGCCGCCGGTTTCGTCGTCCGCGCCTTCGGGTTTCAACGCCATGCTGGTTTCGTCGATGGCGAGTTTCACGCCAGCGCATGCGCAGGGTCAGCCGGCGCAGAATCAATCGGCCGGGGATCTAAAGGCGGCAAAAGGCGACGCCACACTCGACGCCGATTTCGGACCCAAGTTAAACGCACAGTTCGAGGCAAGTCTCGCGGTGAACATTCCATCCAGATCCGTTTCGAGCGGCGCAAAAACCGGGAGCGGCAAGTCTGGCGCGACACCGAATTCACGGAATTTGAATGCAGGCTCCGCCGTTCCGGTTGACGCCAAGCCTGCCGTTAAGGTCGGGACCAACTCCGAGACCGGTCGAGGAGCCGCTCCGTCAGTGCCGACAGCGGCAGGGCAAACGTCTGGGCTGGCGGAGGCATCGCTTCTCGCAGCATTCGAGACGCGTGGAGATTCCGATGTTGCACCGCAGCTCGCCGAGCCTTCCTCGAACCTGCAACCGCTCGCAGAGCCATCGAGTGGAGCCCCGGTTGGCGCGAGGTCGACTCCGGGGAATGCTTTCGATGTACTTCCGAGCAACCCGAGCGCCGCCAGTTCGAATCCCGGCGATCTCGCCACGCTGGCGAGTGCATCGGGTGCAAGGGAAACCAGTGCGAAAAACACGGCGTTCCCGGTCGCCATGGGTCCAGCAGTCGCCGATGGCGCCAGTTCATTCGCTAATTTCCAGGCGCAGCCACTGGCTGCAAGCACGCCATCTCAGACTTCGCCGGCGTCAACTCCATGTGCCTTGCCAGCTCCAACGACGATGGATTCGCCAGCGGCCGCGCCGACGGCGCTCACTCCGGCTGCGACATCGTTCGTCGCACTGTCTTCCACCGAAGCATCGCCGATGCCGACCAGCTCTTCAGTGCAGGAAATGCTCACTTCCGCGCCGAACGCGAGCCCAGCCCTTCCTGGCAATTTGGCTTTCGGCATCGCCTCCTTCTCGTCCTCGGTCATGACAGTGACCGCAACGCCGCGGTTTTCTGTCAGCGACAACGATCCTGTGTCCACTGGGCTAATCGACGCGCAGCGCGGTGCGCAGCCGGGCATCGCTCCACCCGCGAGCGATTCCAATATCAAATCTAGTTCTGTGAGCGACGGGACGTTTACTCTCGGCACGGCAGCGGCTGCTCCGATCTCCGGTACCGCCTCCCGCGCCGCGGGCGCGGCGCCAGTTCGCGCATTCGAGATCGCAAAGGAGGCGGCAACGACCGCGCCGCAAACCGCCGACGCGCAGAAAGCTGGACCCGTCGGCGGCGACGGCATTTCGAACAACACTCCAAGTCAAGACAGCGGCAACGACGCGCGCATTACAGCAAACCTTAACGTAAATCTTGACGCAAATCTTGACACCTTCGACGTCGTCTCGTCTCTGGCATCCGATTTCGTTTCCTCAAATTTCGTCGCATCGAATACGGCGCCGAATCCCAATGCCGCCGCGAAAGCTCCCGCATCTTTGGGCGCGAATGGCGCGGCCAATTTGACCGCGAGCGGCGACTCGAAGCAGAGCGCCGCTGCCCAGCCAGTTTCGGCGGCGGGATCGCAAACGGCGGCGGCCGACAAGAAATCCGCAGCCGCGATGCAAGCAAATTCCGCAGCGTCGCCTGGAATTTCGTCGTCCGGGACTTCGCCGTCCGTCGCAGCATCGGCGGCCATGCAAGCACCGGAAGTGCCCTCGGGCAGAGACCCGTCGGCGGCGCTAACCGCGCCCGCGCCGCCAGTCGCCGCGCCAGCGGCCGCAGCAAGTTCGGCAGAGGCACCGCCGTTGCCGGCGGCGCACCAGATGCTCGACTCGGCGCCGGCGCTTCCGCCGACAGGCGCACCCATCGCGCCTGGGTCCGCTGCCGAAATGCAGATGACCGCCCAAGTGAACGCCCAGATGCACATGGGCGTTCGCACGGACGCTTTCGGCGCGGTGGAAATTCATACGGTGGTACAGCAAAGTCAGGTCGGCATCACGGTTCACTCCGACCGCGACATCGCACGCTGGTTCAGTTCCGAGGTTCCGAGCCTGGAATCCGGACTCAGCCAGAGCCACCTGAACCTCACCGGCGTCACTTTCGATCATGGCCGCTCTGGCGTCGAGACCGCAGCCGGCTTTTCGCAGGGTCAGCCGCGGCAAAGCTACTCGCAAACTTCCGGCTCCTCATCCTCTGGCTTGCCTGGCATTGCCACGCTCGAACCAGAAACGGGATTGGAACCGGCAACCGTCGACATTCTGCCCTCGGACCGTTCCGCCGGGCCCGGGGCCAATCACGTCAGCATTCACGTTTAGGAGGGTAGATTCGTGTCCATGACGCTCATGCAAATGGTCAACGCGGCTGGGCCAACGGCCTCCCGGTCTTACGCCGCTGCCTCGTCGCCTGCGGCTTCCGGTTCTTCGTCTTCGTCGCCATCGTCTTCTTCGTCTTCTTCGTCTTCGTCCAGCGATCCCGGCGTGGACTTGACCAATACGTTTTTACAGTTGCTGACCGTGCAACTCAAAAACCAGAGCCCGCTCGATCCACTCGATCCCAACCAGTTTGTGGTCCAACTCGCGCAGTTCGACTCGCTCGGTGAACTGACGCAGATTCAATCGCTGATGCAGACGCTGGTCAACGACGTCGGAGGCTAACCACCCCGGCGTCGGAGCGCGGAATATCCATGCCGGCGCCAATACGATTTCCAAAGCAAATCTAAATTCCATTTCTCACTAAGGAGCGCGTATGCCGAATTTCTCAATACCTCTTTCCGGATTGGACGCCAATTCCGCCGCCCTGGCCACTACCGCCAACAATCTGGCCAACCTGAACACCATCGGCTTCAAAGACCAGCAGATCGAATTCGCCGATCTGTTCTATCAAAATCTCGGGACCGACGGCGCGGGCGATCCCATTCAGCAGGGCGCGGGCGTGCAGGTCAGCTCGCAAACTTCCGACTTTACGCAGGGCGACGTGTCGGCCACCGGCGTCGACACCGATGTGGCCATCAATGGCAATGGCTTCTTCGTGGTCGAGGAGAACGGTGTGCAGAGTTACACCCGCGCCGGCAATTTCGAAATCGGCACCAACAACCTGCTCGAAACCGCCGGCGGTCAAACGGTGATGGGATATCCCGCCACCAATGGCGTCGTCAACACCAGCGCGGGACTGAGCACGCTCGAACTCGGAGCCGGAACCAGCAGTCCCGCCACCGCCACCGCCAACCTACAGATGACCACCAACCTCAATGCCACCGGGGGCGTGGGCTCGACCTATTCCACCACGGCCACCATCTACGATTCCCTCGGCGCCCCTCACCAACTCACGGTGACGTACACGAACACGGGCGTCAACACGTGGAGCTACCAGCTTTCCATTCCGTCCGCCGACCTCAGTCCAACGGTTTCAGGGACGCCTCCGGTGTCGACTCCGCAGACCGGAATCCTGCAAACGGGCACGTTGACGTTCGACGGGAATGGGAATCTGATCTCGGACACGCAGGGTACTGGAGCCGCAGCGACGCCGCCGACTGATATTACGGCCAGCATCTCCGGATTCGCCGACGGAGCCAGCAACCAGACCTTTAACTGGAATGTGCTCAATGGGACGACTCCGGTGATCACCCAACTGGCGGCCGCGAACAGCACCGCGTCCATTGAACAGGACGGCACCGCCAGCGGCACCTTGCAGAGTTTCAGTATCGGTTCCGATGGCACCATTACCGGGTCGTTCAGCAATGGAACGACGGCGACCCTGGGACAGATCGCGCTCGCCAGTTTCGCCGACGAGCAAGGCCTGTCGCGCAACGGGGACAACACCTATTCGACGACTCTCGCCTCGGGCCAGCCCACGATCGGGGCGCCGACCAGCGGCGGCCTGGGCAGCATTACCGGCGGGTCTCTCGAAGCGTCGAACGTCGACATCGCCACCGAGTTCTCGAACCTCATCGTGGCGCAGCGCAGCTACGAAGCCAACGCGCGCGTCATCACGACCTTCGATCAGATCGAGCAGGACACGATTGCCCTGAAACAGTAGGACGCAAAGGGAGGAAATCGGCGCCGGGGAATCCCTCGACCGCCGCTTCAGACGTAGACGGCGGCGGCGAGCGGGGCAGAGGCTTTGAGGGCAGGGAGGCGGATCTCAAAGACCGCTCCGCCTTCCGGGCGATTGGAGCAGGCGATTTGTCCCTTGTGGTCCTGGATCACGCCATAGGCGGCGCTGAGTCCGAGGCCGGTGCCTTTGCCGACGGGTTTGGTGGTGTAAAAAGGATCGAAGACGCGCCCTGGATCGCGCAGGCCCGGGCCGGAATCGGCGAACTGAATCACCACTTCGCCGGCTTCGAGCCAGACAGACACGTGCAAACGTCCGCTGCCGGTTTCCTGCAGCGCATCCACCGCATTTTCGACGATCTGGAGGAAGGCCTGCAAGAGTTGGTTGGCGTTGCCCAGGACGCGAGGCAAACCATCGCTGCTTTCCACGGTCAGGCTAATCTTCTTGTTCTCCAGTTTGAAGCCTTCCATTTGAAGCGCGCGCTGCAACAGAGGCTTTAGTTCGATCGGGATCTTTTCTCCGGGAGTCTGCTGGGCGAAACTCAGCAGATCGTTGACGAGTTCGCGGGTTCGGCGGGCCTGCTGGCCGATCTTCTGAGCGGTGGCGAGTTGCTCGCGGCTGAGGCTGCTGCTGGCCGCCATGCGTTCCGAGTTGCTCAGGATGGCCGACAAAGGATGGTCCAACTCGCTGGCGGCGAGCGCGACGAGTTCTCCGAGCGAAGCCAGCTTGGCCTGCTGGATGACTCTTCCCTGCAGGCGTTGAAGATTGTCAAAGCTCTCCCGCGAATGCTGAAGGAGTTGCAGAAGTTTTCGGTCCAGCAAGTGTTGCTTGAGAAAAACAAAAAAGGCCAGGACCGCGACGCCGGTCATCGTCACCACAAAACGGATGTGGCGGAGGTAAAGCGGTTCGTGGCTGAGGAACAGCGCCCAATATCCCAGGAGGGGCAGAGAAAACAGCGCCAATTTTGCCAGCAGCGAGGCGGCCCGGCGCCAGGCGACGGTGCTGGAAGGCATCGCTTCGATCCCGTGAAGATAACGCTGCCCGGCGAGAGCAACCCCAAGAAAGGCGAGAGCCGAGGCGAGAAATGGGAGATCGTAGATCCCGCCCGTCTTGTAGGCGCCGCGCGCGATGGCGGCATTCAGCGCTTCCGAAGCGAAGGAGTAGAGAACGCTGGCGAAAAAAATGCCGCGATAGATTTTGCGCCACGATCCGGAACTGCCGATGAATGCCGACCCCGATACCGCGATCAGCATGAGTCCTTCGACTACATACAAGAAATCCCAAGACAGGGTGTAGACCGGATCAAAGACGATGTACTCTTCGGGAAAAACGAAGAAGGCGTAGACCGTGATCCACCAAGCCAGCAGGATCATGACATTGAGCCGGCTCGGCAACATCCCTTCACGCACCTCTCCGCGATGGGGGCGGATGGCGACGGCGGCCATGATGGGGACAATGTGCAGGAACAACACCATATCCCCAAGGAAAGGGTTGGGCAGCGTCCTACGCAGCATCACTTCAAACCACACCCAGAAGGACTGGTTACAGCACCACATGGCCATGCCCGCGGTCATCAGGCTCCAGAACAAGCGGCCATGCCCACGGCTGCCGATGGCATTTTGGGCGGAAACGATCGAGGCCGCCAGAAGCACCAGCAGCGGGACGATGTCTCCCATCGCCACGCGAAAGAATGGAGCGGGAAATACGACGGGAGCCAGGGCGAACGCCAGCAGTAGGCCAACTCCGCCGACCAGCGCCGGGATGCGGTTGCGATACACCACAAGAAATCATATGCCGTTCGACACCAGATGTTTAGATCACGAGCCGGTTACCTGAGGTTACTGAGGTAAGGTGGGCGCCAAAAGGCCGGGGCGAAGGCGACGTGATGTACGTCACGGTGAGCGGTGATCAAGCCGGTCGCAGTGGCCAAGCCAACTGCTAGAATTGCGGGTTATGGCATTCCCTGCGAACCGTTTGCGCCGTTTGCGGCGCACTGAAACGCTGCGCACCCTGGTGCGCGAGACCCGGCTTACGCCCGAGTCGCTGGTCTATCCACTGTTCATTTGCCCCGGGAGCGGGATCCGGAAAGAAGTGCGCTCCATGCCCGGCGTCTTCAACCTTTCAGTCGACGAGGCGGTGAAGGAAGTGCGGGAGACGCGCGCGCTGGGCGTGTTGTCGGTCATCTTGTTCGGGCTACCGGAGAAGAAAGATGAAGTCGCCACGGGCGCATGGGCGGAGGATGGCATCGTGCAGCGGGCGGCCCGTGCGATCAAGAACGAAGTGCGCGACGTAGTGATCATGGGCGACGTTTGCCTGTGCGAGTACATGTCGCATGGGCATTGCGGGATCGTGAGGGCTACGGTGCAATCGCTGGGAGCGGCGGCGGCGGCGCCGCCGGCGACTGCCGAGTTTGAGATCGTCAACGACGCCAGCCTGGAGTTGCTGGCGCGGACGTCGGTTTCGCTGGCGCGCGCGGGAGTGGATATCATCGCGCCTTCCGACATGATGGATGGACGGGTGGGTGCGATCCGTGCGGCCCTGGATAAGGCTGGCTTCGAAAATACGCCGATTCTGTCGTACGCGGCGAAGTTCTCTTCCGGCTTCTATGGGCCATTCCGCGAAGCGGCGGATTCGGCGCCGCAGTTCGGGGACCGGCGTTCGTATCAGATGGACCCGGCGAACGTCCGCGAGGCGATGCGGGAGATCGAATTGGACATCGAAGAAGGCGCGGACATGATCATGGTGAAGCCAGCCATGCCGTATCTGGACGTGATTGCCGCCGCCCGGGACCGTTTCGACCTGCCTTTGGCCGCTTATCAGGTCTCGGGCGAATACGCGATGATCGAGGCTGCGGCACGGAACCAGTGGATTGACCGGGAGCGGGTGATGATGGAGTCGCTCCTCTGCATACGGCGCGCGGGAGCCAGCATGATTCTCACTTACTACGCGAAGGAAGCGGCGAAGTTGCTGGGGTGAGGATCAGCTGTCAGTTATCAG
>Ga0182012_10001778_pt1 | contig 23542 bp, 20 predicted proteins | sample 612S2SmetaG_FD_120486 | JGI IMG/M metagenome (GOLD analysis project Ga0182012, IMG submission 120486) | Permafrost microbial communities from Stordalen Mire, Sweden - 612S2S metaG | ecosystem: Environmental > Terrestrial > Soil > Wetlands > Permafrost | place: Sweden: Stordalen | collected... | reverse complement strand
CCGAGAAAGAGAAAGGGCCACGCGCTGATCGAGCCCCAGCCCTTGCCCGGCGTTGACGCCTGACTGACGCCAAAGACCACGCTCAGCATGCCCGCAGTCGCGCTGAGCGCACCGGGTACGTCGTAGTGGGGATGTCCTTCGACCTTGGACTCTTTCACGTTGGGGATGGCGAGGAAGAACGCTATGAGGGCCATGGGCGTATTGACGAAGAGGCACCAACGCCACGAGAGGTACTGCGTCAACAGACCTCCGGCAATCAGGCCTATGGCGCCACCGACGCCGGCGAGGGCGCCGTAGACACCAAAGGCCTTGGCGCGCTCCTTCGAGTCCGTGAATGTCACTGAGATGAGCGAGAGCGCCGCGGGTGCCAGTAGGGCCCCGAAGAGTCCCTGCAGCGCGCGAGCGCCGAAGAGCCACTGTTGATTCTGCGCCAGGCCGCCGAGCAGCGACGCCCCCGCGAAACCAAGCAGTCCGATGAGGAACGATTTCTTGCGACCCATGTAATCGCCGACTCGTCCACCCAACAAGAGGAAACCGCCGAAGGTCAAGGTGTAGGCCGTGATGGCCCACTGGTAGTTCTTCTGGGCGATGGCCAGTCCACCGAGGGCCTTGGGCAATGCGGCGTGCGGCAACGCGATGTTCACGATCGAGGCGTCGAGGATCACCATCAGCTGAGCGATGCCGATGACGACGAGTGCGAACCAACGTCGCGGATCGGGCGTGTCGGCGTGTACTACGTGACTGACCGACGCATCCGACATTGATTCCCCCACGCGCTTCGAGACGAAAGGGCTCGCGAGACGTCCCGGAACCTTTCGAGATTTGGTGAACTACAGCAGCGAGCGTAGTGGACTGAACGCGATTGCCAACGACTCGGCGACCGGACCATAGGTCACTGCGCCTTCGACGACGTTCACGCCCTCGGCGAGCGAGTCGTCAGCGACGACGGCTTCGCGCCAGCCGTGGCGCGCCAACTCCATGGCGTAGGGCAAGGTGGCGTTGGCGAGCGCGTAGGTCGACGTGTAGGGGAAGGCTCCGGGCATGTTCGCCACGCAGTAGAAGATGGAACCATTGACCTCGAAGACGGGGTCGGAGTGCGTGGTTGGGTGCGTGGCCTCGAAGCAGCCGCCCTGGTCGACCGAGATGTCCACGAGGACCGAGCCGGGACGCATGCGCGCGACGAGGTCGTTGCTGACGAGCTTGGGCGCTTTGGCCCCGACCACCAGCACCGCACCGATGACGATGTCGGCATCGAGGCAGGCCTCTTCGAGGGCGAGCGTGGAGGACGCGATCGTCTGGACCCGTCCGTCGAAGTGGATGTCGACTTGACGAAGACGCTCGAGGTTGCGGTCGAGGATCTTGACGTTGGCGTGGAGTCCCGCGGCCATCGTCGCGGCCGCCAGACCCGAGACCCCGGCACCGATCACGACGACGTTCGCCGGCGCCACCCCGGGCACGCCGCTGATGAGGGTTCCGTGGCCGCCGCCCGGGCGCATCAAATGATGCGCCGCCATCAGTGGCGCCATGCGACCGGCCACCTCACTCATGGGCGTGAGCAGCGGGAGCGAGTTGTCGCGGAGCCGCACGGTCTCATAGGCAATGGCGACGTTGCCGGCGGCAACGAGCGCGTCAGTGCACTCACGCGAGGCGGCGAGGTGCAAATAGGTGAACAGGACTTGGTTCTTGCGTGCGCCGAGTCGCGGGTACTCGGGCGCGACCGGCTCCTTCACCTTCATCACCAGGTCGCTCTCGGCCCACACGTCGTCGGCGCTCTCAATGATGGTGGCGCCGTTCGCGACGTAGTCGGCGTCGGCGATGGACGATCCATCGCCCGCACTGCGCTCGATGAGGACGCTGTGGCCAGCACCGGTCAGTTCTCGCGCTCCGGCGGGGGTGAGCGCCACTCGGTACTCGTCAGTCTTGATTTCCTTCGGTACGCCGATGATCATCGTTGATCATCCTTTCTGGTCAATGAATCCAATTCCACGGTACACACTCGAACGCCGCACACGGAGCCTCGAACGTCAGGTCGACGCCACCGCCTCGGCCACTGTCGACGCCGCCAGCGAATCCTCTGTCGCCGCCCGGGTCGTCAGGTGATGACGGTTGAGCGCCCCATTGCCCAGCGCCACCATGAGGCCGACGAGGAAGATCAGCGTGCCAAAGCACAGCACCTGTGGCGGCAGACCGACTTTCGCGGCACCGTAGACGAAGAGCGGGAACGTCACCGTCGAACCGGCGATGAAACTGGTGATGACGTAGTCATCGACGGACATCGCGAACGCCAAGAGGAAGGCGGCGAGGAGACCGGGCCAGATGAGCGGGAGCGTCACCTTGGTGAACGTCGTCCACGCGTTCGCGCCGAGGTCGCGCGCCGCGTCTTCAATGGCGCTGTCCATCCCCGAGAGCCGCGCCCGCACGACGACGACGACGTAGGCAACGTTGAAGGCCACGTGGGCAATCAAGATTGTGAGCAGTCCGGTGTTCAACCTGATGGAGAGGAAGAATGACAGCGAGGCGGCACCAACCACGATGGCCGGCGCCGCGATGTCGGCGAAGACCATGGTGTTGATCACCCCCTTGCCCCAGAATCGGAATCGTCCGAGCGCGAGGGCGACCGGCGTCCCGACGATGACCGAGATCAACGACGAGAGGATCGCCACCTCGAGCGAGATGAGGAACGCGTGGGTGAGACCGTTTACCTGGGTCAGGTTTCGATACCAGTACGTCGTGAACCCGTTCCAGGCGAAGGTGATCCGACTGGTCGGCGCGTTGTTGAAGCTGTAGAGCATCATGACGACGATCGGCACGAAGGTAATACCCATGACGACCCAGAAGAAGATCGCGAGCCAAGGGCTTCGACGTTGACGTGGTGGGCGCGAGGTGTTCACCATGTCAGACCAGATTCTCGAGGTTCTCGGTACCGAAGATCTTGGCGTAGGCGAACATGATGATGCCGAGGATCACCATGAGGACTGTCGACAGCGCCGCCGCGACGTTGAACTGCTGATTCGTGAGGTACGAGTCTTGGATTGCCTGACCGATCGTGTAAGTACCGACGCCACCGAGGAGCGACGAGTTCACCGGGTCACCGACGGTCGTGATGAAGACGAGCAGCACGCCGGCGAAGATTCCCGCGCGCGACAGCGGCAACACGACTCGCAGGAACACCTGACGCCCATTCGAGTAGAGGTCCCGCGCCGCTTCGAGGATCCGACGATCGATTCGCTCGAGCGCGACGTAGATCGGTAACACCATGAAGGGGAGGTTGTTGTAGATGTCACCACCGATGACCGCGTTCGACGTACCCAGGATGTGAAAGTTCGCCGAGACGAGGTGGAGTTTGCGTAGTCCGGTAAGCACGAAGCCCTGCTGGGCCAGCACGAAGGACCACATGTCGGTTCGGATCACGAACGAGACGAAGAAGGACAGCAGGACCAGGAGGATCAGCGGACTCTTCCATCGCACACTGACGCGAAACGCAATGAAATAAGCCATCGGATAGGCGATCAGAATGCTCAAGATCGTCGTCGCGACGCCGTAGTACAGCGAGCGCAGCAGAAACGTCGAATACGGGATATCGGAGTGCACGAAGAGCTGGGAGTAGATATGCCAGTTCCACGTGAGCGTGTAGCCGCTGATCGGATTTCCCGTCTCGAGCGAGACGATAAGTCCTGACACGAGTGGAATCAAGAAGAACAGGAGCATCCATCCCCCGCCGACCAAACTCAGCCAGTAGGGAGGACTGTGTCGGCGGAGCCAACTGGGCTTCTTGTCAACCGCCGTTGAGCGTTCGAGGAGGTCGGTCATGATTCGATAATCGGGTTGAAGACGTCATTCCACGTCTGGTATTCGTCGTAGTCGCGATAGATGTAGTAGCCGTGCGAAAGTTTCGCCGATTCAGTCGACGGGAAGACCAACGGGCTATTCGCCACGGTCGGGTCCTTGATGACGTCCAGGATGTACTGCTGAGCTTCAGGCACCGGACAGACGTAACTGACCCAGTCTTCGACGATGCCGGCGATCTTGGGCGTGTAGTAGAAGTTCATCCACGAAAGGGCACTCAGCGGATTCTGAGACTGGCGGGGAATCACCATGTTGTCGTGCCAGACAATCTGTCCTTCCTTTGGGGTCACGTACTTGAGGTGCGGGTAGCCCGAGAGGTTCGCTTGAAAGATGTCGCCCGAATAGGCCTGGGAGATCCAGGTGTCGCCGTTCTCCAAGTGCGAGATGTAACTCTGGTCGTAGTACCCCGACACCAGAGGTCGCTGCTTCTTCAACCATTGAGTTGACTCGCGCCACTGCTTGGGCGTCGAAGTCACGGGGTCGACGCCCATGCGCAACAAGGCGGCGCTCCCGAGCTCGACGTTGTCGTTCATCATCCCGACGTGACCCTTGAACGCGGGGTCGGCGAGGTCGTTGAAGCTCGTGATCTCTCGTGTGATCATCTTCGTGTTGTAGGCAATGCCCGTGAAGCCCGTCTGCCACGTCACCGAGTGCTTGTTGCCCGGGTCGTAACTCGGATCCTTCACGAGTGAGCTGGCGTACTTGGCGAAGTTCGGCAACTTCGATTGATCGAGTTCGATCAGAAAGCCGTTGTTCACCAACTGGGTGAAGTACCACCCGTTGGTGATCACCATGATGTCGTAACCGGTGACCTCCTGAGCGGCCAACTCCGGCTCGACCGTGGCGTAGAACGATGCGTCAGCCTGGATGACGGGCTGATAGTTGACCTTGATGCCGGTCATCTTGGTGAACAGCTCGAGCGATTCAGTCTTGCCGTGTTCTGAGTCGATGTAGAGCGGCCAATTGGCGAAGTTGAGCTGGTTCGTCTTCTTCTGACCCTTCCAGAACGCCGCCCAATCGACCTGGGCGCCCTGGTGGTCCAACGTGCCCGCGATGCCACAGCTCGCCAGCAGCGCCGCCACGCTCAAGAGGCCGAAACCCTTGCCGGCGGCGCTCATCAGAACCCGTCGCGGCATCCGACGCTGCGTCAGACCGCGCCAAAGTGCCGGGTCGATGTTCATAGCGCCGGGTCCAGGTCCTTGCTCCAACGTCACTGCGCCGGTTCCTCGCTCTCGGTGGCCGCGGCGCGCTGGGGACTCTTCGCCGCAGGGAGCGCGAACCCGTGATCGCGCTCCCAGGTGACCACTACCTGATCGCCCGCACTGTGACGATCGGCGTCACTGATGTTCTGGGCGAGGATGTGCAGATGTCCACCCCACGGAGTGGTCAACTCGTACTCCGAAGTCGCACCGAGGTAGATGGTCGTCGTGATCGTGGCGCGTACGACGTTCATCTCATCAGTGCTCGTCGCTGACTGACCGGTGTCGCGCTGGAGCAGCATCTTCTCTGGACGGACCCCGACCTGGGCGATGAGCTCGGGTGAATTGACCATCGAGCCGGGCCTCGCTCCGATCGCCGCACCGTCGGGCAATCGGAGCTGCCCGTGATCTGACGTGACCGGCAACAAGTTGCAGGCGCCAAGGAACTCGGCGACGAACTGCGTCGCCGGTTCGTCGTAGACCCGTTGGGGGGCACCGAGGTCCTCGTAACGACCTCCGTGCATGACGGCGATCCGGTCGCCAAGCGCCATGGCTTCGTCTTGGTCGTGCGTGACGTAGAGAAAGGTGATGCCCACTTCGCGCTGGATGCGCTTGAGTTCGACCTGCATGGTCTTGCGGATCTTCGCGTCGAGGGCGCCCATTGGTTCGTCGAGCAGGAGAACCCGTGGTTGATTCACGAGCGCCCGAGCGAGCGCCACTCGCTGCTGTTGTCCCCCGGAGAGTTGTGTCGCCGGTCGCGGGCCGAAGCCACCGAGTCCAAGGATTTCGAGGTGCTCCTCGACCAGTCGCTTGATGTCTTCCTTGTCCTTGCCCTTGCGCCGAAGTCCGAAGGCGACATTGTCGTAGACGCTCAGGTGCGGGAAGAGCGCGTACGACTGGAACACGGTGTTGACGTCTCGTCGATACGGCGGCGCCCACGTGATGTCTTGTCCCCCGAGGTAGATCTTCCCGCTCGATGGCTGTTCGAAACCGCCCACCATCCGAAGCGTGGTGGTCTTGCCGCAGCCCGAGGGTCCGAGCAGCGCGAAGAACTCACCCTGTGCGAGTTCGAGAGTCAGATTGTCGACGGCAACCATGCCCTTGAACTCTTTGGTCACGTTCTCGAGACGAACCGCTGGGGGCGAGGCTGAGGACCCCTCGACGCTCGAACCCACCTCGGCATTGGTCGTACTCAACGATTCGATCCTTCCCCTGACACTTCTTCGCACCCTACCGCCAACGCCGTCGCCGTTCAGAGCGGCGAACCACGCAGCGACGACGATTGCGTCGACGTGCACGTCAACACGCCCACTGACAGCTCAGTCAAGGGCGGTGCGAACAATGAGTACTGCGATTGATTACTCGATGGTGTCGTACGAAATCATTTTTTGTGAGAAGAAGGGGCTCTTGCCCTTCGTCTTCACGTACGCAATCAGCAACAACGGCAGTCCGAGGGCCAAGACGACGAGGTCGGGAATCGCCGTGGATCCACCTGAAACCAAGACCTCGTAGCAGGTGAACATGAGGGCCAAGCCCCCGATGAGCGGTAGCCACACCATAGTGATATTGGCCTTCAAGCCCTGGCCGAGGGTCTTTCGGAAGGCCCAGGCACACGCGAGTCCGGTGATGCCGTAGTAGAAGGCCACGAGGACGCCGATGTTGTCCACGAGGTTGGTGAAGACCGTGTTGCTCGATGACGAGAACGACGTCAACATGATGCCGAACAGCGAAATGAACGCCAAGATGAGCGTCCCGAGTGCGGGAGTCTTGAACTTGTCGTGCACCGTGCTGAAGACCTTCGGGAAGACACCGTCGCGAGCCATGGAATAGGTGATCCTCGCGGCGGGCAGCAGCGTGGTCTGCGTGGTGGCGACCGTCGATGACAACACGGCGAAGATGATCACGTAACTGGCCCACGAGCCGGCGAACTGCTGGCCGAAGTAGAACAGCACCTTGTTGCCTTCGGCCGAGATTTGTGCCGGCGACAACAGCATCTGCGCGGCGATGAAGTTCAACAGGAAGACGAACAGCAGGAGCCACATCGAGATGACGCCGGCGCGGCCGGGCGTGCGACTCGCGTCCTTGGTCTCCTCATTGAGATTGAGTGCCGTGTCCCATCCCCAGAAGAAGAAGACACCCAACGCGAGACCGAGCGCGATGGCGTGGAATCCGTGAATCTTGAAGGGATCGAGCCACGACGCGTTGAAGTTCCTTGACGCGGCCGGGTGGCTCACCCACACCTTGATGATGCCCCCAATGGAGAAGCCCACCACGCAGATGTACTCGATGATCACCATGATCCACTGCGCGTTCGTCGTCCAGCGAATGCCGTAGATACAGATGAAGGTCACCAGTGCCAACCAGCAGGCGGCGACGATGGCGACATCCTTCGAGCTCGTAATCGTATGGGCGTTGATCAAGTGGAGCGCGGAGTGCATGAACTGCAGCGTGTAACCACCGGCCAACAACGGCGCCGTGGTGCAGAACAGCACCGACGTGGCGACCTGCACCCAGCCGTTGAACCATCCGACCGTCGGGTGCACGACCTGACTCAGCCACGAGTAGCTGGCGCCACAGTTCGGATTGCGCCGATTCAAGTGGAAGTAGGAGATCGCGATAAAGAGCACGGGGATGAACGAGTAGATGATGACCGACGGCGCATGCGAACCAATGCCCACGATGACGAAGACCGCCGTCATTGTCGAAGCCAACGAATAGGCCGGTGCGACTGACGAGACCGCCACGGCCGTCGCGTCGAAGAGGTTCAACTCATCGGCTCGCAGCTGCGCGGACTCTTGTGATTCGGGTACGGGAGCTCCGAATGGACCCCGTACGCCGTCGTCGATTGACATATAACTATCCCCTCAATAGATACGTGAATTACAACCGCACTGCGATAAGAACTACGACTCGATGTTGTGCATTACGTGCTTGATGCGTGTGTAATCCTCGAAACCATACATGGAAAGGTCCTTGCCGTACCCGGATTTCTTGAATCCGCCGTGGGGCATTTCGGCCACCAGTGGAATGTGTGTGTTGACCCACACGCAGCCGAAGTCGAGGTCGCGGGTGAAGCGCATCGCTCGACCGTGGTCACTCGTCCACACCGATGACGCCAGACCGTAGTCCACCCCGTTGGCCCACGCGAGCGCCTCCGCCTCATCGCTGAACTTCTGGACGGTGATCACCGGTCCAAATATCTCGCTCTGGATCAACTCGTCGTCCTGGTGCAAGTCCGCCACGACCGTCGGCGCGATGAAGTAGCCGGCGTCACCAACTTGGTTCCCCCCGGCCGCCACTGACGAGTGTCCCGGCGCGCGGCCGATGAAACCCGTGACCCGCTGGAACTGGTTCACGTTGTTGACCGGTCCGAAGAGTGCGTCCTCATTGTCGGGCATGCCCACGACCGTGTTGCGCGCCTGTTCGGCCAGGGCGTCCACGAAGTCGCCGTAGACCTTGGGACCGGCGAGGACCCGCGTCGCCGCGGTGCAGTCCTGTCCCGCGTTGAAGTAGCCCGCAATGGCGATGTTCTCGGCCGCGGTGGCAATGTCGACGTCATCAAAGACGATCACCGGTGCCTTGCCCCCGAGCTCGAGGTGAACTCGCTTCAGTGTCTGGGAGGCGCTGGACGCCACTTCCATGCCGGCGCGCACCGACCCCGTGACCGACACCATCGCCGGCACCGGATGTTCGACGAGTGCGCGTCCGGTGTCGCGGTCACCGCACACGACGTTGAAGACACCGGCCGGTAACACTTCGGCCATGAGTTGGGCCATCAAGAGCGTCGAGGCCGGTGTGGAGTCGCCCGGCTTCAACACCATCGTGTTGCCCGCCGCGATGGCGGGCGCCCACTTCCACACCGCCATCATCATCGGGTAGTTCCACGGTGTCACAGCCCCGCATACCCCAATCGGTTCGCGGCGCACGTAACTCGTCATTCCCTCCATGTACTCCGCGGCCCCGCGGCCTTCGAGCAGTCGCGCGGCGCCGGAGAAGAAACGAATCTGATCGATCATCGGCGGGATCTCTTCGCTCATCGTGAGCGCGATGATCTTCCCGCAGTTCTCCGCCTCGACCGCGACTAACTCTTCGGCGTGCGCTTCGAGGACGTCCGCGATCTGTTGGAGGGCGCGACTGCGTTGCGAAGGGGTGGTGCGCCTCCACGACGCAAACGCCCGTGCAGCCACCTGGACCGCGTTGTCGACGTCAGCGGCGTTTGACACGGGCATCTCGGCGAACGGCTCACCGGTGGAGGGATTGATAAGTTCCACGTACGAACCGCTCGTGGGCGCGACTGACTCTCCCCCGATGAAGTTGTCCAAACGACGCATAAGGCCCCCATTCCGAGAACGCCGAACGGCATTTCCCAGAGCCACTCTGCCAGAGTTTGTCGGGGTCCTGCAAGCGAAACCGAAGATATACGTCCTGTTTGTTAACAATTCTGACTCATATCGTCGCTCCGGCTCCCTATACTGTCTCTATCCGCAGCGAGGCGACCTTCGGGTCCCCGAGCCGGGGGGAAACCAATGGCAGCGACCAAACCAACTCGTCAGAGCAAAAAGAGCGCGGAGCGCTCGAACTCGGAACTCATCTCGTCCGCACCAAACGGTCTCGACTCCATCGATCGACAGATCATCAGTCACCTCCAGCGCGATGGTCGGCGCGCCTACGGAGCAATCGCCGCCGAGGTCGGACTCTCCGAAGCCGGTGTGCGCCGACGCGTGCAGCGATTGAAAGATTCGGGCGTCATGCAGATTGTCGCGATCACCGATCCGCTCCAACTCGGTTACGGGCGTGAGGCGTTGATCGGGATCCGCGTGCACGGCGACGTACGACTCGTGGCCGACAAGATCGCATCCATCGACGAAGCCAATTACGTCGTTATGACGGCGGGCAGTTTCGACATCATCGCCGAGGTGATTGCGGTTGACGACGACGCGCTGGTCCATCTCTTGAATGACTCGATTCGGAGCATTCCCGGAGTGACCGAAGTTGAAACATTTCTGTATTTGAAACTTTCAAAGCAGACATACGTATGGGGGACCAAGTGACGTTGGAGACAATTAGCGACGGCATCAATTTCTCGGATGAACAACATCCGAGTCACAACTACTCGGAGCGGGCGCGGCGCAACCTCTGGCTCCAGATGTCGCGCATGGGCGCCTACGACGAGCGCGCCGAGGTGCCGATCATGGTGCGCGGTGAGGGAACTCGCGTCTACGACGCCAACGGCGTCGAGTACTTCGACGGACTGTCGGGACTCTTCACCAACATGCTCGGACACGGTCGCGCCGACATCGCCGCGGCGGCCGCGGAGCAGATGACCACCATGGCCTTCTTCCCGCTCTGGACCTACGCCCACCCCAAGGCCATTGAGCTCGCCGAGAAGATTGCGAGTCTCGCCCCCGGCGACCTCAACCGAGTGTTCTTCACCAGCGGTGGAGCGGAGGCGAACGAGAGCGCGTGGAAGTTGGCGCGCCAGTACCACAAGATGCGCGGCGACACGGACCGTTACAAGGTCATCAGTCGCGACGTGGCCTACCACGGCACGACCCTGGGCGCACTCACGATCACCTCGCTCGAGGGCTATCGCCAACCATTCGAGCCGCTCGTCCCCGGTGCCGTCAAGGTTCCGGCGGTGAACTTCTACCGCGCCGAACAGTACGGCGACGACTTCGAGGCCTTCGGTCTGTGGCAGGCACACCAAATCGAAGAGGCCATTCTCCGCGAGGGTCCCGAGACGGTGGCCGCGGTCTTCCTCGAGCCGGTGCAGAACGCGGGTGGCTGCTTCACCCCACCGCCGAACTACTGGAAGTCAGTTCGCGAGATCTGTGACCGCTACGGCGTCATCCTCGTCTCCGACGACGTCATTTGCGCCTTTGGTCGCCTGGGTACCTGGTTCGGTGGCCAGAAGTATGACTACGTGCCCGACATCATCACCTGCGCCAAGGGCATCACGTCGGGCTACGCGCCCCTGGGCGCGATGATCGTCTCGGACCGACTCGCCGAGCCGTTCCAGCACGGCGACGCTTCATTCGTACACGGTTTCACCTGGTCCGGTCACCCGGTCTCGTGTGCGGTCGCCCTGAAGAGCATCGAGATCATGGAAGACGAGAAAGTCCTCGAGAACGTGCTCGCGAACCAGGATTACTTCCGAGACAGTCTGTTGAATCTGCGCGACATTCCCATCGTCGGCGACGTACGCGGCACCGGTTACTTCTGGGGCGTGGAGCTGGTGAAGAACCAGGAGACCAAGGAGACGTGGGCCGGCGAAGATGCCGAGCGTCTTCTGCGCGGCTACGTCTCGCCCGAGATGTTCCGTCGCGGACTCATCTGTCGTTCCGATGACCGGGGCGACCCCGTCGTGCAACTCGCGCCACCCCTGATCTCGACACGCGCCGACATTGACTTCATGGTCGGTACGATGCGCGAGGTCTTCACCGGAGCCACCAAGTTCATCTGAGCGTGACGTCCCTCCCGTCACTGTGGTGGGAGTTGCTCGAGCAACCCGTCACGACTCGTCCCACCCTCGAACGTCATCTCGACGTCGACGTGGCCATCGTCGGAGGGGGCTTCACCGGTCTGTGGACGGCGCGCGAGTTGCTGCGCCGAGACCCCACGCTCCACGTGGCGGTGCTGGAGAAGGAGCTCTGCGGCTTCGGTGCCTCAGGTCGCAACGGTGGTTGGGCCTCGGGACTCTTCCCACTGGAGAATGAACGCGTCGTTGGCCGTTACGGGCTCGACGCGTTCCACCACCAACGCCGCGTGCTCAATGACGCCGTCGCGGAGTTGGGCGCCTTCACCGCCGCTGACGGTATCGACGCTCGGTTCGCGCACGGAGGAACGCTCACCTTCGCTCGAAGTGAGGTGCAGGCCCAACGCCTCGAGAAGGAGATCGACCGGGCTCGGGCGTTGGATATTGGACCGGACGATCTCGCGTGGCTCGACGCCGACGAACTGGTCTCGCACGGCACGGTGGCCGGAGCGCTCGGCGCCACCTACTCGCCGCACTGCGCCCGCATCGATCCGGCCCGACTGGTACGTGGATTGAGCGACGTCGTGGAAGGTCTCGGCGCGATGATCTTCGAACAGACCGCGGTCACGCGGATACTCCCTGCGCGACGTGGCCGTCGTGCCGAAGTACTCACCATCGGCGCCAGCGTCCACGCCAACTTCGTCGTGCGCGCCACCGAAGGATTTACGCCGAACCTGCCCGGTGAACGCCGAACCGTCGCGCCACTGTATTCACTCATGATCGCGACCGATCCTCTCTCGAGTGACTTCTGGAACGAATACGGATTCAACAACTACGAGACCTTCGCCGACGATCGACACCTCATTATCTATGGACAGCGCACGACGGACGACCGGATTGCCTTTGGCGGTCGTGGGGCGCCGTATCATTTCGGATCGTCAGTGGAGCAGCGCTTCGACCAGAACCCCAAGGTCTTTGGCATGCTCGAAACGACGCTGCGTGAACTGTTCCCGACGCTGGACGCCCCCGTCACGAACGGGTGGGGCGGACCACTGGCCATGCCACGCGATCACTCGCCCTTCGTGCGAGTGGATTACGAGTCTGGTTTGGCATCAGCTGGTGGCTACACCGGCGATGGTGTCGTATTGACCCACGTCGCGGCGACCGCGCTCGCCGACCTCCTGACGTCGCCCGACGTCGAGACCGCCCACACCCGTCTTTCGTTCGTGCAACACGAAGGTCGACGCTGGGAGTTCGAACCACTTCGATGGCTCGGCATCAACGCCGGCCTCGGACTGGCCACGTGGGCCGATCGGGTCGAAGAACGCCACGGACGCGTGAGTCGAGCGAGTTCGCTGTTGGATCGACTCTTCGAGTGAGCGCAACTGCCCCACGCGGACCTAGGATTGTGGCGTGAAGAGTCCCCAAGGTCGAGAGGCCAAGAAGCCAAAGAAGTCGAAGAGCAAGACGCCGCCGAAGACTTTTGAGAGCCCGGCCCGCAACACCTTCCAGGTCCCCAAGAGTGAGAACGATTCGAGCACGTCGACGTCCTAAAGGCGTTCGGATTCGTCGTTCACCGCATTTCGTCAAGCCGAGATGCTTCGCGCCTCATGTTCGAGAGTCGCGCCTCGTTATTTCAAGATATTGACCGCGCGGGCGGCGACGATGGCGATCGTGATGAGCGAAACGACCGACTCGGACGTGAAGAGCGCCTTCGCCCGCAACGTGAGTGGCATGGCATCGGCCGGGGCGAAGCTCGTGCCGTTCGCGAACGACGTATATAGATAGTCAGTGAAGCGTGGCCGCCAGTGCTCGGGTGCGAGGCCCGGGTTCTCCATTTGCGGGAACTGGATATCTGGAAGCAACTTCTCGCCCGACGCGCGACGATGCGGTCCACCACGGTCCACCTCCCAGAACCACAGCCCGTAGACGATGACGTTGGTGAGCCACACGGCGACGGCCGAATAGATCAGGTTGCGACCCTGTGACACGTTGGAGTTCAAGAGATGGTGCACCAAGAGCGCCATCGAGACGACGTTCGCCAGGGTCATAAGCGCGATGAGCCCGATCGTGGCGTGACGGATCCAGTTCGACTCATCGGGGTGACGGTGCTTCCTCGCCGAAAGCGGCGCCAACGGGAGTGCGACGATGACCGGTAGTAACCAGTGGGGGCCAACCACGAGACGATTCGGAAGGATGACGTAGAGGCCGACGCATACGACCAGTGCCAACGACGCGGGCCAGCGCGGCTCGGGAGTCACGGTCGCCATTTGCTCAACTTACTTGTTGCGACCCGAGGATCAGTGAAGCGAAGTTCTCTGGAATCAGGATCGAAGTGATCGACGATGATGCGAACAACTGCGGCAACGTCGATCCCACGATCGTCTTGACGTCCTTGGCCGACGGAGCGGTGATCACCGCCGGTTGGTTATAGGAGAGCACCTGCACCGTGACCTTGGTCATCGCGTGAGCCGACTTCATGATCATCATGCCGCCAGTGAACTCTTGGCTGCTCCCTTCGGTCACGCTGAGCTTCAACGAACCGAGCACGACGTCATTCTTCGCGGAACCGAGAATGTTGCGCATCGCGACGTTGTTGCGACTGTAGCTATGCGTCGTCTGGTAGCCGTTCTTGGTCACCGACGTCTCCTTCAGTCCCTTGATGAAGGAGATGTCGGGTTTCGTCACTTCAAGTGAAAGTCCGAAGAACGCGGGAGGGTGAACCGTGAAGGCGAGCCAGGTCCCCGATGAAATATCAGTTGCCTCGGCGTAGACATGCTTCCCCACCAATCGAAGATCGACGGACGTCACCGAGAACACCAGCGGGAAGTGCACGACCGCGTCGACAGAGCTCTTTGCGAAGTTGACGTTGACATTGGCACTGAGCGTGTAGGACTGGCCCGTCGAGACCGTGACGAGCAAGTCCGCAGTCTTAGGTGGATAACCGTGCAGCGCGAAGGGGTCCTTCGCGACACCGGCGACGTTGGAGTCGGTGGCGGCGTAGACCACACCAAAGATGGTGAGTGCGGTGGCGAGAGCGGCCAGCGCAAGTGCCGCCGGTCGCTTGAATTGCATACGTCCACCTTAGTGTTCGCACTTTTCGCAATGACTGGGGCCAATCAGCCCATCGGCTCTTGCAGAATCTCGATCAAGAGTTCGTGCGAGATGTTTCGTCCACTCGCGATGAAGCCAATGCGCGAGTTCGTGTCGCCCACCAAGTCACCCGTGATCGCCGCGTACGACGCGGCGGCCGAACCCTCGATGACGATGCCGTTGGTCTCCACCGTCTCTCGAACGGCGCGGCGGATATCGAGCTCGGGCACCAGGACGAGCGGCACGTTGTAGGACGCGATCAAGTCATTCGTGACCGCCCCGTCGTCACCGCCGCCGGCCAGTCCGTCGGCAATCGTCGGACGATGGACGACCTCGTCCATCGTTGCGCCGCGCAGCACGTGATAGAGCGCGGCGCTCTCCTCGGGCTGCACACCGGTGAATCGAATGTCGTCACGACCGTGAGCCGTTCGTGAGATCAACGAACCGGACAGCAGTCCGCCGCCACCGACTGAGACGACGAGGTGTTCGAGTTCTGGAGCTTGAAGAACCATCTCGTCGAAGGCGGTCGCCTGACCGGCGATGACGTTCGGGTCATTGAACGGGGAGATGAATCGAATGGAGCGCTGGTCGGCCAGTTCCAGGGCGTAGGCCTGCGCTTCGTCGAACGACGTGCCGAACTGAATGAGTTCGATCATGAAGTTGCCGAGTTTCTTCACCTTCGCCGCCGAAGCATTCTTCGGCACCACGACCGTGGCGGACACGCCCAGTACCGATGACGCGTACGCGATGCCCAGCCCGTGGTTCCCGGCCGATGCCGTGATCACGGCGCCACTGGGGTCATCTCGCCGCGACGCGTCAACGGCGGCGAGGGCGCCTCGAACCTTGAACGATCCGGTTGGCTGGAGGCTTTCCATCTTCACGAGGACCGGTCGTCCCCGTAGCGACAGGGTGATGGTGGGCGTCGCAATCAAATGGTCGGCCACGATTCGTTTGGCGGCCTCCAGCTGGTCAAGCGTGGGCGGCAGTACGTGGCGAATCACGTGCGAAAGCCTACCTCCCCCGTTTTTTGCTGGTTTTTACTAGCGGGTAACGTCACAACGTGCACTCGATCCTCAGTGTCATCGTGATCGCGGCGCTTGCGTACGTCGGCACGATGTTCGACAACTTCTTCGCCTTCGCCGCCCAGTTGCTCGTCACTGACCCGAAACGCTTCAAACGGGTGAGTTGGGCGCAGGCGCTCGGTGTCGGTGCACTCATTGTCATTGCCGGAGGCATTGGTTCCCTATTGACACCAATCCCCCTGCCGTGGATCGGCATCCTCTGTCTCGCGCCGTGGGCGCTCGGCCTCCACGCGTGGCGCCAACGTGACAAACCGCCGAGCGAGACGTACCGCCGTGGCGCACTCACGACGTTCGTCATGACCCTCGCGCTCGGAGGTGACAATCTCGCGGTCTGGATACCGCTCCTGCGCGCCAACGGCGTCCTACACGCCATCGTGAGTGTCTGCGTGTTTGCCGTTCTCGAGTTCCTCTTCGTCGTGAGTGCGCGCGCCATGACGAGTCGACCCAAAGTGGTCGCGTGGGGCGCAAAGTACGCGCCGCGTTCGGTCCCGTGGATCTACTTCGGTCTTGGCGTCTTGATCTTGATCGAGTGCGGTTCGTTCTAAACAACCTTTGAGGCAGAACTACCCACGACTAGCGTTGCTTCGTGGCTCAGAGCACTCCGCAACAAACGCTACGAAGGCTCACGATCATCGTGGCCATTCAGTGGATGGGCGCCACGTTGGGACTTCCCCTCCTACCGCTGTTCCTCGAACACCGCGGCGGAGGCCCGTCGATCATCGGCTTCATCATGGCGTCATTCTTCGTCGCGGGCGTCGCCACGCAGTTCTTCCTGGGGCGACTCGCTGACCGATTCGGGCGCCGACCGATTCTCGTCGCCAGCCTCGTGGTCTACGGCATCGCAAGTACGACGTATCTCCTGCCGGTTTCGGCCGGTTGGTTCGCCCTCACCCGAGCCGTGCAGGGTGCGTCGGCCGGCGCCATTGAAGTCGCGTCGATGTCGGCTGTCGCGGCCCTGTTCTCAGAGTCGGAGCGGGGTCGTGCGATCTCCAGGATTCTGGCCGCGCAGCTCTTCGGGCTGGCGATCGGACCGATCGCTGGCGTGGTCGTTTCCGTCAAGGACCTCGGGTGGGCCTTCTTCACCGCGGGCATGATCAGCTTCGTCGCGGCCATCGTGACGTTTCGAACGAACCTCGGTGACCGCGCCTACGACCCCTCGCCCCTTCCGCGCCTGCAGTGGAGTCCCCAATTGGTCGGAGCGCTCGTCGCGGCCAGTGCGAGTGGACTCGCCATCGGCGTCTACGAGGCCTGTTGGAGTCTCTTGATGCATTCGCATCACGCCTCCACACTCCAAATTCGCCTCAGTTGGACGTTCTTCTGCCTACCGTGGGTCGCCCTGAGCGGCCTAGGCGGTTGGCTGGCCGACCACGCCAACCGGCGCTATATCGCGTTGGCCGGACTGCTGAGCGGCGCGGCGTTCCTCTCGATCTATCCGCACATCCACGACAACAACCTCATGTTGTTCTTGGGCTCGCTCGAATCGATCGGCGCCTCACTTTCGGTGCCGTCGATTTCGTCACTCATGAGCCAGGGCGCCGCGCACCGCGAACTCAGTCGACGCCAAGGTCTCTACGCCACGTCGAACACCGCCGCGCTGGCGGTCGCGGCCGGTGTTTCGGGATTCCTCTTCACCATCAACTCGGCGCTGCCCTTCACCGTGATGGCCATTGTGTCGGCCTCACTCGCCGTTACGACCCTTTGGTGGTGGCGTCGCGTGACGGGCAATATCACCGAGACGCAGTACGCAACCAGTACACAGTGAAGGGCGGCGCAAGCGCCGCCCTTCATCAGCACTACTGCGGAGCTGTTAGCTCTTCCAGATTTGGTCCCAGCGCGCGGATCCACCGTCAGGGCTGAGGCAACGAGTCGCGCCGTCCCCGGCCGTGCCCGAGACCCAGTTCTGTACGTTGGAACGCGCGGCCCATGCGTTGACCAGGGTGTCCAAGAACACGTAGGGAATCAGCGCCGAGAAGCGACGGTTGACCGTTTGCCAGCCGGTGTGCTGCGCGGCCGATCCGGGCTTCGCCGCGAGGGCCGCGAGAAGCGCCGACTCGACGACCGGGTCGGCCTGGTGGGCAAAGTTCACCGCACCGGCGATCTGCGTGCCGGCCGGAAGACCAGACATGCCAAGACCGCCTGCCGCCAATCCCGCCGTTGCGGACTGCGAGTCGAACCACACGTAGTTGAGCGACGGGTCAACGCCACCGAACTGGTTCCAGGTCGCACAGTCGTACTCGCCGTAGATCACGTTGTTGATCAGCGCGCTCTGGACCGACGACCGGGGCGTCACGTTGACGCCGATCTTGGCGAACTCCTGCTGGAACAGTGAGAAACGCTCGGTCTCGCTCGAACTGCCCGCCACGATGTCGATGACGAAGCTGACCGTCGACACGTTGTTGGCAGCCTTGTACGCGTCGACGAGGGCCTTGGCCTTGGTCGGGTTGTACGCCGGGTAGCCAGGGTTCTTGTAGTTCGGTGAACTCTTGCGGAAGATGCCGTCCGCCAAGAGACCAATGTTGTCGTCGATGACCTTGTGGTACGTGCTGCGATTCACGGCCATCGCCAGCGCCCGACGGATGTTGACGTCGTTGAGGACCGGCTTCAAGGTCGTGTCCCACTGCAGCGTCGACGGGTTGACGGCGCCCATGGTGCCGATCCAGTCGGCCTCTTGGACCTGCAACGGTGGCGCTTGGCCCTTCAAGAGGTACGACAGGGTCCCCGGTACGGTCGGCGCGAACTCACCGGCCCACGCGAAGTACTGGTTCATCGTGCCCGTCGTGTTCAAGATCAGGCAGTTGAGGCTCGGGTCGCGAGGTGCGGCGATGTCGGTCACCATCGACACGCCGCGCATCTTCTTGATCTGAGCGATCTGCACGCCGTCTTGCTGAAGGATCATGTCGACGTTCCCAGCTTGCAACGCCTGATTACGGGCGTTGTCGTCGGGAATGGTCTTGAAGTGGATGGCGCTCAGGTAGGGCAGCGCGCGGCCGTGCGAGTCCGTCTTCCAGTAATTGCCGTTCTTCACGAACTGGGACTCGACGCCGACCTGCCAGGACTTCACCTTGAAGGGTCCCGTGCCAACTGGTGTACCGGTGAAGGTCGACACGAAGGACGACGGGTGCGCCATGTAGGCAATCTGCTGCTCGGCCAGGCTGATCGGGAAGGCCGAGAACGGAATCACCATGTTGTACTGCACCGTGTAGGAGTCCACTTTCGTCACGGAGGCGATGATCGGCTTGATGGCCAAACCAACGGTGGGGTCAGCGTTGGCGGCGGTGTAGTTCGCGACCACGATGTCCGCGTTGAACGGGTCGCCGTTGGTGAAGTTGACGCCCTGGCGAAGAGCAATCGTCCACACCGTGTAGTTGTGGTTCGGCGTCGCCGAAAGGGCCAGGAACGGAAGGGCGACCTTGCCGTTCGCGGACATCACGAAGAGTGGGTCGTACAGGGCGTTGGCGACACAGAACCCTGAGGCGTCCAATTTCCCTTGTGAGCCGTTGAAAATGTGATAATTCGGCACGTCGGAAAGTGTCCCGACGGTAAGCGTTCCCCCACGCTTCGGCTTTCCGCTGTTGACGCCTATGGCTGCAGCACTGGCCGAGCTGGCAAGAAGATCGTCAACGATCGATCCGGCCATCGCGACACCACCAATAGTGGCGGCTGAGTGAGTTAAGAACGATCGACGATCGAACGTTGATGACATCTCTGTCCTGCTTTCCCCCTGGAGTTCCAACCTTGTGCTGGTGCTCCTCTGGAGGCAACTTAGCAAGTTCCGATAAAGAAAGAAGTTCACGCCGCTGAAACTCTCAGGAGCGCAAAACCGGCTAACTCATGACGAATCGATACCCTTTCGGCAGAACCAAACAGGTACGCGACGCTCGCTCGACGCAGTCAGTCCACTCGACGTTCAAAACAAAAACGACCAGTTCCGGACAAACAACGGGGCACGAGTCCTACAAGGGAGCAGGGCCCAGACGGAAGGGGTGCCGTCTGGGCCCTGTCAGGGTTGGGGGGTTTTACATCAGGACCCGAGCGGAAGGGAGGGGCCGCTCGGGTCCTGAGATCTTGGGGCCTAGTGGCCTATTCCTCTCATTGCGGACGAAGGACTGAAACTGGGACTTCCACCTCCCGGCGGCGGACCACCAGGGCCGCCGCCGCCAAACGGACCAGCTCCTGGTCCGCCCGTACTTGGTTGACCAATGCCAACGGTCGTGGCGTCGACGATTGTGGCGGAAGAACCGAAGCTGCCCTGGGCGAAAATCACGGTACCGACCGATATGTCGCTGAGGGAGGCACTCGCCCCACCCTTCGCGTAGGTGGTCGTCGAACTCACAACCACCGAACCGGTCGAGCCGTTGGGTCCGGCGATCGTCAGGACGTCGCCATTGATCGCCGTGACTTTGCCCGCGACGCTGGCGGGCACGATATCGATCGTGCCCGCCAGCGTCGGGTCGGTGGAGCTGAGCGCGATGTGCACGTTGTCGCCATTGACGATGTCGGCAACCGTGGCGCTCTGCCCGTTCTTGGTGACCGTCGTCGAGGCGTTGATTGCGTACGTCGACGTCGTGCCGCGAAGGTCAGTGATGGTGATGGATGTGGTCGAGACCGCTGAGACGTCGCCACCGATGCCGCAAGGCGCGCCGGGTGTCGTGGGCATCGACGACGGGTGAATCCTCTTGGCGTTCGCCGTCGCCGACGTCGACGTCCGTGCGGACGTGGCATGGGTCGATGCGTTGGCCACACCGACGCCCGTGGCGACGACGCCGATGGCAATGGCCGATGAGACGCCGGCGTGTCGCAGAGTCCTCTTGCGGGTCACTTTGCTCACTGGTGGAACCTGCTTTCTGTCTCGATCGGGGGAAATCTGAGACCCGTTCATCTTCGACGCCGAGCATGTGGTGGCGATTGGGATGGGGTAAGAACGAAATAAATCTGATGCGACGTCACGAAACTGTCACGAAAGGCGCTGTCGCCGTTTGAATTCGGGCATACTGGGCGCGTACAACACGCACTTCCCAGCGTCGGGTCGGGTGCACACCATCTAAAAGGGCTAAAAGGGAGGACCACTACCGTGGCGACCAGCATTGAGACCAACGACGGCTCGTTCGACGATCAGGCATTCAAAGTCGAACATCGAGGGATTGACTACGTTCCTGAAAATGAGCGCTGGGCCACGCCGCGCAATATTGCGGCCCTGTGGGCGGGCACCTCGATCAACGTCGAATACTTCATTTACGGCGCGCTGCTGATGGGTTTCGGCTTCAGCTTCTACACGGCCTTGGCCGTCATCATCATCGGCAACGTCTCGTACTTCCTGCTCGGGTTGGCCTCATTGCAGGGTCCCGAGACCGGTACGACGGCCTTCACCATCAGTCGAGCGTCGTTTGGTACCCGAGGTTCACGTTTCGTGAGCTTTTTCAACTGGATCACGCAATTGGGCTTCGAGACCGAAGGCCTCATCCTCATCGTCGGCGCCGCGCTGGTGCTCTCGCAGATGGCGGGCATCCACACCTCGTCGGGACTGAAGGTCGTCTACATCATTGTGGCCGCGGCGATCCAAGCGGTGATGCCCTACCTCGGCCACGCGACGATGGTGAAGGTTCTGCGCGCGCTCATCATTCCCTTTGGCGCGATCTTCGTGCTACTCGCGATCTACGACTTCAAGCACGGCTCGGCCAGTTTCGGTGGCTTCGGCCACGGCTGGGAACTCTTCACCGCCGGCCTCGCCTTCACCTTCGCGTTGTCGGGACTCGGTTGGACCGAGTGCGGCAACGACTACACCCGCTATATCGCGCGTGACGCGAGCAAGGGATCGATCGTCGGGTGGATGTTCCTCGGCACCGCCATTCCCGAGATCTTCATGATGGTGCTCGGCGCGGCGACCTTCACGTTCGTCTCCTCAAGCGCACAGTCGGCCGCGTGGAACGGCGCCAACCCCTTCGAGGCGCTGCACCTCCAGCACACGATTCCAAGTTGGGTGGTGGCGATCTTCTTGATCTTCGCCATCGTCCAACTCTTCGGCATCAACTCGCTCGACCTGTACTCATCGGGCGTGTCGCTCCAGGCCATGGGACTCAAGCTGAAGCGCTACCAGGCCGTCGTCCTTGACAGCATCCTCGCCTGCGGACTCACGATCTGGGCCGAGTTCCAGTCGACCTTCTCGTTGTACATGAAGGAGTTCGTCGGCGTCATCATCGTGTGGATTGCGCCGTGGTTCGGCATCTACATCATTGACTGGATCATGCGTAAGTATCGCTACAACCCGGCCGAACTGCAGCGCACCGACAGGGAGGGCCTGTACTTCACCGGCTCAACCGGGGTCAACTGGAACGCGATCATCGCCTTCTTCGTCGGCATGGTCTGTGCCACCATTGCGTTCTCGAAGGCGCCGCCACCGGTCAACTTCCCCTTCCACTGGATGACGCCCTTCTCCAACCACTACGGGGGCGCCTGCGCCGGCAATCTCGTACACGGCGTCTGCACGGCTGGTTGGTACGGCGGCGCCGACTTCTCGGTACCGACCGGCATCATCGTGGCCGCGTTGGTCTACTTCGTCTTGGAGAAGTTCACCGGCAACGTCGCGCGTCAGGTGAAGCGCCAACACGAGCTCGAGCCAACCAGGTAATTCGAAGCACCTCGCTGCCCCGGACACGTGTCGCGGGCAGCGAGGTGATCAGCCCGACCAGTCCTCGACCAGGCCGCCAGAACCGTCCGGTCGAAAGACGGGAATCGATCCGAGGGCCCGAACCATCCGCGCGTCGTCGCCCAGCGACGTGCGCCACAGCGACGCCTCGGTGACGAGCGTCCCGATGACGACGACCTCCGCGCCGACGCCTCGAAGCAGTCGAAGGGCGGTCCCCGTCGAGGCACCAGTCGAGATCACGTCGTCCACTATGGCGACGCGCTTACCTTGGACGTCCTTGATCCGGGCTCGATCAAAGAGCAGCCGTTGCTCCGCGTCAGTGGTAATGGAGCGCACGGTCTCACTCACCGCGTCGGCGAGGTGGATCTTGGGCGTCTTGTGCAAGATCACGTACTGATCGAGTCCAAGGTGGCGCGTCACTTCGACGGCCACGGGAATGCCCATCGTCGCCACGGTCGCCACGATATCGACGTCGTACGGGCGAAGGATCTCCGCGAGTTCGCTCCCCGCCTGGGACATGAACTCCACGCCCATGTCTACCGTGATGAGCAGCGCGAGCGCCAAGTTCTCGTTCAACGAGACGAGCGGAAGATCGACGCGCTGGGTCCCTATGTCGACGGAGTACGTGCGTTCACCCACGGTGCTGGAGCATACTGAGGCGATGAGTTCACACCGATCACCACTGGCGCGCGACCTCGCCCAACGAATGCTCGCGACCGCCTACGACGAGGCCGTGCTCGGCCTCGAGGAAGGTGGCATTCCCATTGGTGCCGCGCTCTACTTGCGCGACGGCACCTTGATCAGCGCTGGTCACAACCGCCGGGTGCAAGAGCGCGACGCGTCCGTGCACGCCGAAACGGACGCCTTTCGCAAGGGCGGTCGACGACGCGACTACCCCGACACGGTGATGGTGACGACGCTTTCTCCGTGCTGGTACTGCGCCGGTCTCGTGCGACAGTTCAACATCGGCGCCGTCGTCATTGGCGAGGCCACCAACTTCCACGGGGGCCACGACTGGCTAGAGGAGTTGGGCGTGGAGATCGTGGTGCTCGACGACCCCGCGTGCACGCAACTGCTCGCGACCTTCATTCACGATCACGGCGAACTCTGGAACGAGGACATCGGGCTCTAGTCAGCGCGCCGGGGGACCGAACAGTCGGTCGCCCGCGTCACCGAGACCCGGTGTGATGTAACCGACGTCGTT
>Ga0182012_10001775_pt1 | contig 23555 bp, 14 predicted proteins | sample 612S2SmetaG_FD_120486 | JGI IMG/M metagenome (GOLD analysis project Ga0182012, IMG submission 120486) | Permafrost microbial communities from Stordalen Mire, Sweden - 612S2S metaG | ecosystem: Environmental > Terrestrial > Soil > Wetlands > Permafrost | place: Sweden: Stordalen | collected... | reverse complement strand
GCCCATAACGACAAAGCACTGCTTGGTGAGAGGATGAAAAGGGTATGTAACTGTGATTTCATGAGCCAGAATTCCGGCACTATGAACTGCCTTCCGATCGCGGCGGGGATCGTGCCGCAACCTACTACGGGTTGCTTGGCTCAGCCAAACTCAACGGCTTGAATCCTGAGGCCTATCTGCGCGAAGTCCTGGAGCGCATCGCGGACCACCCGGTGAACCGCATCGAAGAACTGCTGCCCTGGAACATCAAACTGCACACCGAACCCGCAACGCAATAGCACTCACATTCACTCAGACAGATTGTGTCCACAAAAAAGAATGTGGACACAATCTCACCCAGTCAACACACTCATCGGTCCGTCAAGACGGTGCGGAATCAACGCTTACGTTGGTATTAAAGATTTTCTAATTTCAGCGTTGTCGCCCCAGCGGGGCCGTTATACTCTTTCGTCATTGAGCCGCCAATTGCAACAGCGAGAAGACGGCCATCGCAAGCTATTAGCTTCCGGCGGACTATCCACTATCGTCGTGCGTCTAGAGGAGGGCATAAAAACATGAAAGTTGCATTCCACTTTTCTTCGAATGATCCGACCATGGGAACGATGTATGGCCTATACATAGATGAGCAATTCTTTCGACGCCTGCTGAGCCTCAAGTCGAACACAATCTTTTCAGACGTATATTGTGGCGACTTGTCCCTGCGCCGCTATAGGTGCAGAGTGGAACTATCCGGGCGAAACGTCACTTACATTTGCAACAGTGAGAAGTTTAAGGGTGTGTTCAATGAGTGGTCATTCCCGCGTTATTTCGGGTGGAATCGCTTGGTCCGGGAGAAGTTGGATCGGCTTTCTACCGATGACGTTTACGTCTTGACTCTCGACAATTTACAGGAAGTTACGGCAGAGGAACTGGACGTCTCATTGCGGCATCTGGGTTACTATTTGGGAGCGTGGCAGGTTGACGATCCCATTCCAGCTCACAACGTGCTCTACTCCCAGTCGTTGTTTCCGTATGTCAGAATCGCTGCTCCTTTTGAGGCGAAAATCTTCCATGATGCCGGTGAGGACATTATGGATTTTCAGGACGTTGGGGTTGAAGAGATGCTCAGGGCAGCGGGGTTCAGTGTTGTGAACTATGTTCAGCATGGAGTGGACTTATGGGAAACTTGCAATTACTGACACCTGTTATGGTGGTTCCACTTTCTCAAGATTAGAGTTCGACTTTCCGACACACCAAAACCAGAACGGTGGTGACGATGGCGAGAATAACAGACAACGAACTGAAGCTACTTTTTAGAGCCAGTCTGAACGAACTTCAGCGGGTGCAGGCGGAGAACCCGACGGCATGGGCGGAAGTACTGTGGGAAATTGAGACGCTAGAATTGCAGAATCCTGAATTTCTGGATTGCGATTTAATGATTGAGCGGATTACTGATCTGTTCGTCCAAAAGCTCGGCATTTACGGGAAGCCGATCCGATACAAACGTAACGGCTACAAAGAGCGGATAGCAAAATTTGTGCTCCTTTTTGAAAAGCCTCTCCTTGCACAGATGATTGCCTGCGACATCTTGGAAACTTGTGCCGACCCGACCGAGCATCTCGAAGATTTCGTTCGATCTGCAGAAGTGAACCTGTGTGCGCACTTCGACCACCCATCCGAAGAGCAAGTTGAAGAGAAGACATTCCGGAATGTTAAGCACTCGGCGCAGTCTATGGGACATTCTCTGGCAACGGAATACGAGGAAAAAACAAGGGTAGACGTTCAGAATCTGCAAAACCTCGCTCTGTCTCTTAGGGATTCAGGTTTGCGTGGAAACCGATTGGTCGAGAGAGTCTGCGATGAGGTGACCACTCGACTTAGACAACGTGGTTTGATGGTAAGAGATGAGAGCTGGTACCGTGAGACCATTCAGTTCATCATGCAATTAACGAAAGAACCGGAGCAGGCCGCAATAGGCTTGGTATATCTCACGCATGCCCCTGATCCAACTGCGGAACTAGAAAAGACGAGGGCGTATGCCTCTCGATACTTTGCAAGCTGATCGCCCGAGCACGGCAATCACTCGCGATCAACTGCGAGCACGCCAGACCTCCCACGTCGAGGCACTCGGGACAGCATCGCAGGTGAAATCGGCGTTTAACAGACTAACGCGGAAGCGCAGCTCGGGCTCTTGCTCAATGAGTGCATCGCCCTGAATGCGTCAGTCGAGATTTTTAGCGCCACGTCTCGCCCAACCTCTGTGCGTTGCTCTGTTAGCATCGTCTATCTTTCAGGAACGTTCGCCCATCTCGCGCTCGCGCCAGGTGGCCATCGTCGTTCGAATCACCACTGACACGCCCGGTTTTGTGGGAGCGGCTCCGTCCTGCCTGATGGCCCCGCGCCCTTGTCGGGTGGTGTTCAGTTTGTCTCGTCGCAGGAGAACACAACGTAATAGAATCGCGAGATGGCCGAATCGACGCCGCAGTATCGCCCTATTCCCAACCGGGATGCGTACGCAACGATACGTGGGTACTTGTATCAGGCTCTTCTTGCTGTTCAAGCGTGGGATGCCCTCAAAGAAGACGAGTTGTTGGAACTTGAGGCTGGCGAGGACATCGATTGGGTGGCTCTGCCCGATGGCGCCACTTCTCTCGGCGAGGCTGATCGCGTTTTGGGACAGGCTAAGTTCCTTAGTCGCAATCTCACGCTTCGATCACCGGAGGCGCTCGAATGCGTTGTTCGATACTGGCAACATCAGAACGCAAATCCCGGACTGCGCCTCAGATTCCGTTTTATCTCAAATGCTGAAGTCGGAGTCGAACGCCAGGCCAAGCACCAGTCTGGTCTGGCAGGCATCGAACTTTGGACTTCGCTGCATTCGCCTAGGGAACTGCCAGAAGATGAGATAGCCGGGAGACTGACACACCTTTCCAACCTCATATCGAATGCCACGAAGCCCGCCGACCTTCCTATCGAGTTGTGGGCCAAGTTTCAGGAGGGCTTTGCAGCGTTAGACTCTGCCAGACTCCTTGCGTTTATTCAAGGGTTCACATGGATGGTTGGAGGCAAAAGCGTTGACGGCCTCTTTGAATCGATCATAGGACATATAGGCACACGCACGGAGTTGGAAGGTCATCCCGATGCCGGGAAGCACTGCGTTGACAGCTTGCTCCGCAAAGTCCTTCAAGAGCTTTCACATCCCGGTGAGAAGCAGCTCACCGCAGCCGCGTATCGCGCCGCGATTCGGCAGAGCCTTGAGAACGCGCTCAATGCGGCAAATTCGGGTTTGGCAACGACCTATGATCGTCTGAAAAAGACCGTTGATGATTTTAGCGGTACTCAACAGGTATTTGCCGAGACTGTCTCCAAGGTCAGTGCCGTGCTGGCGGTGTGTGCTCCCGGCCAGTCACCAATTCACTTTTCCCCGCCGGTTCCGATATTTCTTGCGCCCCCATTGGCGAGCCCGCCCGCACCGCGTCAGAAGCTCATGGCCGATGTCGAAGCGATCTTCGCTAGTGGGAAAGGCGCGTTGCTGCAAGGAGAGATGGAGGCTGGAAAAACTCAAGCAGCAAGGATCATCTGTTGCCGCTTCGCATCCTTCCATTGGATCGGTTTTGCAACAAATAGCGGGATTAGCGCCGCACATTTAGTTGATGCTGCACTTTCTCGCCTACAAAATGACCTTCTCACAAGCTCAGGTGTCTCGTCCAACGCCTCTCCATCGCGCACCGTTCTCGTGTTCGATGACCTTCATTCAGTCGCTTGGGACAAAGCGTTCGCCGAGAGGTTTGTGACTATCGTCGCCAGTCTGTTGTCCTCCTCAGTCGCAGTGTTGGCAACGTCGCGTTCCCCATTGCCTTCTGCCCTCACTCCTGTTTTCGAGACCGTGAATCTGGGCGGCTATGTCGAGGACGACTACCTTATTCTGCTCCGTGAATACGGAGCGCCGCAGGCTCGTCGCACGTCAAAGTTTGCAGGGTTTCTCGCAGCCGTCACCAAAGGTCAACCCCTCTTGGCTACAGCGGTGCTGAACTATCTGCGTAAGGGAAACTGGGTGGTTGACTCCCATGCTTTCATGTCGCTGCTTGACGGGTCATTTGCACAAGATGTGCGGTTAGAAATACAGAAGCGCCTCCTAGCAACAGAGGATGCCGAGTCGCGACAACTGTTGTATCGCGTCCGCCTGGCTGATATGCCGCTATCCGTTCAGCAGGCCGCCGAATTGGCCCATATTCCCCCTGAAATCACAAATGTTCAGGAGCGGATTGTTAGTCTGTCAGGTGTTTGGCTGCGGTACACTCCCGAAGACAGGTTCGAGGCCACTCCGCTAATTCCGCAGACATTCCAAGAAAATCTCGCGCGGGATGTGTCCAACAAGATACACGATTGCGCCGCGAATTGGATTCTACGCAAGGAAGCGATAGATCAGTACGAGGGTACCAACGCCATCTGCCATCTTATGGGAGCAGAGCAGTATGATCGGGCTGGCTTTGTACTCATCAGGGGACTCCAGGCCATCCTCGCCAGTGAATATCCTGCTCCGAGCAGTCCGTTGCTGATGCTCTGGGCTAACCTCCCGCTTCCTTCCTCGATGAGCATATTGCTTCAGATAATGCTGCGGGGGCTCCAAGTGGCTGCCCGTGCGAATGCCGCACAAGACTATTCATATGTAGCCAGCGACCTAAAACAGTTGCTCGGCCTTGTGAATGATGATCTTGGAAGATACAGCGCAATGGGGGCGTGCGGTTATGCCGCAATTTACCTTTGGAAAGCTGAACCACAGCTCGCGCTAGAGTTCACGGCAATTTCTTTGGCATATGAGCGGAGTGTGCCGAGTCTCGTTGGTGAAATCAGTAAGCCAGAGTACACGATTGCCGAGTATCTGTGGCTGCTTGCGGCGCGACTGAAGACCGTTTCTGGGATTGACTCCTGGTTTGGTGTTGCGGATGAGCTGGATACGCATCAAAGAGAACGGTTCCTTGGCTCCGTTTGCCGCTCCGATGCGGCGTGGATGATATTCGATCAGTTCGTTATGTATGAGCAGAACAAGCCGCAGAATGAGAGAGATTGGAATGCGCTGCTTGTTCATCTGTCCAAGTGGGAGGCTCGCAGCCGAACCGGCGGGTATCATCTGCTGGAGGCTTGCGCGATTCGCGCGCAGCAGGCAATCCGAATTGTCCATTTGGGCCGGATTACCGAAGCCGAGAGCGCGGCACGAAACTACCTTGCTGAAAGCACGGATGACGCCATTGCATCTTTTCTGCTCACTGAAGGAACTGCTAGCTATCTAGCCGACGGCGATAGGTGGCGCGATGCGCGTGGATGGTTTGAACGCGCAACAACCATGCATTTTGAGGGCGCTGCACACTTGCGAATGAGAGCGTGTGTTCGCCTCGCAGAGGCACGGTTTCGCGCTGGGGAGGACCCACGGTCGGCATTCGAGGGTGCCCTCACCATTGCTCGCCTTGACAGCGGGCTGACCGATCTGGACGAGGTTGCGTGCCTAGGGGAGATGGGAACATGGTTGTGGCTCAAGAGCGACAAGCAATTATGCTTCGATGTATGGGAACAGGCTGTTAGCCTGCTCTGCGCCAATAAGGAGCGTGGGCAACGCTGGAAGAACCTCTTCGTAATAGTCGGGAATCACATTACTTGCTTCCGGGCAACCAGCGCCGGAGATGTCTTAGGCCCGGATGTGACGGAGCCTCGTTTGGGGTTTTTCTTCGCTGATCTCAAAGACGTGTCCAGACTCTATTGTGAAGGAACACACTGGATTCTCTTGGGACTGATGTCATTCTGGGCAGAAGAGCTAGGTGACTCACAGCGAGCTGGCGATTGGGCGCTGAGGGCGGTGGAAGCCGCTGAGACGATCTCGGCAGACCCGAACGGGCGACTTCTGTTTCTGAATGCTATCTCAAACCGACTTCAAGCTCGCGACTACGACTCGGCGATTGATTTCGCACTCAAATCTGCAATTTCCACAATTGGGCGGCAACCATTAAAGGCGAGTCCTGAGCTTCTTGAACTGCATCCAGAGCTTGGGCGTGTCAAGTCTGTCGCTGCAATCCCGCAATCCGTCGCCGAGAAGCACGCGGTTGTGTTGGGTGCTTTCCCGGCGTTTCTTTCTATCGTTGCGTCTTCTGTCTCTGACGAGTCTAGGGCCTATGGATATTCAGGCTCGCTGATAGACAAGTGCCGCAGTGTGGCCGAGACTTCCAGTAATCGAGACCTCTGGATTGCAGCTTGCGACGGAATGTCGGAGGCAGTTGCGGGCAACTTTGACCGGTCGTTCCTTGTGGAGTCGCCCGTCCATGAGAACAGCGACCCAGAACTGCTCAAGCTGCTGCTCGTTTCGTTCGGAGCTGGTTTTGCTGATCGTACCCCTTTGCGTGAGCTGTTCACCGGGACGGTGCGATGGGCAAGCTATCTGGATCATTCATTTCAGCTGTCGCGGTTGGTACAGGCGTTCGCCGCTTCGGCTCTTGCTCAGTATTGGTCAGTTGTTGTGGCAAAGCATGGCTTCCTGTTCCGGCAGCCACTTGTGACTTCGCGGTTGCTAGCGAGCGCAGACCGCCCACAAACAATCAGCGGGGTATTCTTGATTGTGGCTGATAGCTTCGGTTTCTGCGTGCCTGAGGAACTTCGTCACCAACTTGAATCCAATGAGAACAGTCGGAAGCGGTTTTCCAGGAAGGGCGACGCGCAGGCCGCAAGCGAGTCGCAGGTACAGCGCTAATCCGGCATACCAAGTGCGTACCAAACGAGCGGGCGGCTGCGACATCGGCCACTGAGTACATATCGGTACGTATGCGTGCTTTGTGCATGAAGGGATTCCATACCAGTAATCTCCGGTTTGCCGACAACACACCCGGAATGCAGAAACTCCAGCGCAATACAGGACCATGGGCCGTCTAACAGGAGTGTCTCGGAGATTTCGAGAGGACCTAACCCGGATTATGCATGAAGTGTAAGGCGCGAGAGGCCAATAGGGTCCTCCGAGGAAATTAGGCGCATCGTGGACGAGGTCAGGCGTCAAAAGCAAGCGGGCACACGCCTGCGCCCCTCAACCTCCGTAATTGATCAATCGACTCTCATGACAAAGGAACACCGGCTCAAGCTACTTGACGCGGTTGCCGCGCTGGTCGATGAGAACTATTGCGGTCGATCTGAAATGTGCATTCAATACGCTGACTTGCTAAACCGCGCCCTAGCGTATCTTCAGTTTCCATCAAGGGCTGTGCTAGGCACAGCTACCTACTATTCACCGGACGGAAATGTTCTGCATGAATGGGGTCACGCCTGGGTGCGCATCGGAGATGAAGTCGTCGACGGCAATGTAGACAGTATTCCGGAAAACCCGCTTGTCCCTAAAAATGTCATTGTCGATCCGTACTGGGGGCCGATAAGGGAGATGCCATCCAATCGGAGACTGCGCGAAACAATTGGCTCCCGGATGCCGGAAGATGTTGATGTCAATGGGTTATGGTGGCCAGACCTCAAGGCATGGATCGATTCCGATCTCCAGTAATTGATTGCCGCGGTTTAGCAACAGAGGGCTAACGACTAATCTGCCGACTGCTTCTCACCACGATTCAGGGCATCGCGGCGTGAGGTCAACCCGTGATTTCATTAGCATTAGAGAGTTTCAGTCTCTTGCGAGGCACAGGGCAGAGGAACTGTAGTTGAACTTGCTTTGCGCCCGGGACAACGAATGTAAAGAACTCAGACTTATATGCGGCCAACGCCTTGTTGTAGGACTCGTGTGTTAGCTTCACTCTGCGTGCGTGCAATTCACAAGCCGCGTACGCCACCATAAGATCGGCGGCTCGGGACGTTCGGTCACAACAATACTCGATGATGAAATCAAGGAAGCACGAGTCCGCCAACCGAATAAAGTCATTATCCAATTGACCTTGAATGTGGGGCGAGTACTTGGAGCCCGATTCCGATAGCGTTGGCGAATGGCGTTCGTGGTGGAGAATACGACCATCGGCGCCGAAGTACTTGAGCAGGAGGTCAGCAACGGGCCTTCGGGGAAAGCTGGCAAAGTTCCCGATGATCTCGGTCACAGTCGGTAATCCATCGGGTGCAGCGAGCGCCTGTCCCAGAATATCTGTGGAATCTTCTATGAAGCAGGCTGCGTATCCAGTACGAGCATTCCACTCATACTGCTGCGGCCTAACAAACTCACCAGATTCCACCCACTGCTTTGCCGCAAGAAAATCGTGTATCGTGCGGTGCACGAATTCGTAGCCGTCCTCCGCTGGCACCAAGATGCCATAGAACTGTGCAATCTCAACCAGCGCGTCGCGAGGTTGAACCTTATCCCAGCCCAGTAATGCGAGCTGTTTCTGAGCGGTTACTTCCGCACGTATTGCCTTTACGAACGGAGACTTGGCGGCATACGCGATGTGTTTAAGTATCCTGATGCGATCGCTGCCGTCCAACTGAGTCGTGCGCTGCCTGTCGATGCTCTTGTGCTCGTCCCAGCGGAAGCGCAATACGTCAAGTGCGTACTCCAAAAGGCGCAATGCGCTTCTCGGTTGCAAACTCGTGGACGTGCTTCTCACAATACAAGCGAGCGTCAACAGTAAAGGATGTGAGAGAAACTCTTTAAAACCGCGTTCTTCAAGTTGAGATACCACCTGTTCCGGATTCTCACGCTGGTAGACACTGAACGTATCAAGGAACACGCGGACAAAGCGCACCTGGTCTTCTCGGGTGAAGGCCTCGAGACGTACTTCCGGCGCCATTACCTGGGACGGCACCTGGTAGTAATCTCGGCAGGTCAAATAGTACTTCCCTGCCCGGAGGGATTGAAACTTAAAGAGAGCCTCTGAGACTCGCCTGCGTGCCACTGTGTCAATCTCGTCGAATCCGTCAACCAGAAGCAGCGAGCAGGCCCTGCTGATCCTCTTCTGAATTCGTAAACAGACGTCCACGTATTTTTCGAGATCTTCAACTGCCTTGGGGCGGCGAAGACTAATGAGCACGGGCAAGAGAAAATCGTGTCTTGCCGTCAGGCGATAAACGTGGTGTAAAAAAGTTGTTTTCCCCCAGCCAGGGCCGCTGAAGATGAGTGCGTCTTGGTCGCGCAGCAGAAACTCATCAACCGAAATTGAACTCTGGCTGTACCTCCTGCCGAGCACCATAGACTGTGTGACGCGGTCCTTCCAGGAGTACGACTCTCTGGGAGCCACCTCATTCGGGTCCGGGCCGACCACCAATTTGGTTGGCTGGTAGATGCTCTCAAACGCTATAGGAGCTTTCATGCCGATACAGTGAACCGATGCGGATTGCAAGAGAGCTGCTTCCTGTAACCCCCTGAACCATGCGGTGAGTTCCTGGCTCTCAGCGTCTTTTCCGAACCAGCTCAGCGCCTTCTGCTCCAAATACTGGAGCACACTGGCATCGACGTTAATGGTGAACCCACCGTCACTCATATTGGGCAGACTATTGCCGTGAGGTACGAACGTCAAGGAGTTTCATATCCGATCCGTCGCAAGGACTTCTGTGCGTGCAGTGGATAGCAACTTCTGCATTCCGCAACAACAACTGCGGCCTCTCAGGTTTTGGATCTGAGTATACCCAAACCGGACATTTGAGCTGCCGCCCTTGTGATAACAAATCACGGGAGCCGCGCGTAATCACTGGCGCTCTATTGACCTGTAGAGTTCTGTAGATGTCCGTTGCGCTCACTTTGTGAAGGCATCGAAATGATCTCCGGTGTCAAGTATCGTCTTTCCTTACAGTTGCGCCAACTTGTGTGATTTGCATCCTCTTGTGGAAACGAGAACTGCGCCGCCACCAATCAATCCTGCATCGCTGATCGTGTGATGCGGCGCGCGGAATGGCCGCACGCCGACGAGTCCGTTACTCCCATCCAGCACTCCGGCCACCGAGTGAATCTTCGTCGTCTCCAGCGCCTCTTCAAACGTGAGCGGCGGAAGGATGGTCGGCATGCGCTTGGTCAGCATCGTCTTGCCGCCGCCCGGCGGCCCGATCATCAGGATGTTGTGACCACCTGCGCAAGCCACTTCCATGGCCCGCTTGGCCGTGTGCTGGCCGCGCACATCCTTGAAGTCCACGGGAAAATGTTCCACCTGTTCGAGCAGTGCCTTGGTATCCACCGCCATTGGCGCAGGTCCTTGCCCCGTGTTGATGAGGCGCACCACGTCAAGCAGGCTCTTCATTGGATAAACATTCACACCCTCTACCACGGCAGCCTCGCGCGCGTTCTGCTCCGGCAGCAACAGGTTCGCAATCTTGCGGGCCCGCGCTTCCACCGCAATCGGCAGCGCGCCACGGATCGGGCGCAGGCTGCCATCGAGCGAAAGTTCGCCCACGATGACATAGTCGCCGAGCTCGCGCTTGTTCAGTCCGCCATACGCGCCAAGAATTCCGAGAGCCATCGGCAAGTCAAAGCCCGAGCCTTCTTTCTTCAGATCGGCTGGTGCAAGATTGATGGTGATGTGCGTGGGAGGAATGTCATAGCCGCAATTTTTCAGTGCGGCGCGAATCCGCTCGCGGCTCTCGCGCACTGCCGTGTCCGGAAGGCCCACGGTGGTGAAGTGATCTTCATTGGTCTTAATGCCGGAGACATCGACTTCTACGTCGATGAGGTTTGCATCGATGCCGTAGACGGCTGCGCTCATGGTTTTGAAAAGCATAAAAATGTGCCTTGGTGCGAGCAACAATTCGCCGTCCGCCCGCGAGTGGCTATAGCTTTATGAAATCTTGCCAGGTCCTAGGTATGTTCTCACCTGCGGCAGCAACTCTCAATGATTGATCTTGTAGTTAATCATTAAGGGCGGGGGGAGTACCCGCGAGGTTAATCGTCATACGGGCGGCTCAACGATTGCTCAAGTGATTAACTCAGCTCCGGAAATGATTAACCACTCCGGCAATCGTCGCAGAGCACCCGAGAGTGCGAAGGAGTTTGCCTTAGAGAGCTGTTTGGCCCGTTGATGACCGCGCAAACTTGAGTTGACTTTGCTAAACTTAGAGTAGTTCCTGAGGCCAAAGCGGGAGCCAGTCCGCATCTGCGGATTAAGCTGCTGCATCTAAACAAGATGACCGCTCCTGCCTTCAGGACAGCGGTGAGGTATCTGCAAAATGGCGGGCATCGGCAGACGTGAGCAGGAAATTTTGACGGCCATCGTTGAGACTTACATCTCGACCGGTGAGCCCGTTGGCTCGCGCACGCTCGCCCGTCGCAACAGCGAAGGACTCAGCGCAGCTACCATTCGCAACGTAATGGCCGACTTGGCCGAGGCTGGATTGCTGGTACAGCCACACACATCCTCAGGACGCGTGCCTTCGGTGGACGGCTATCGCTACTACGCCGAGCGGCTCTCCGGCGGAGCTACGCTGAAGCCGGATGACGAGCAGACGATTCAGCGCTACTTCCAGGGCGTGACCGAAGTTCAGGAATTCATGGAGCGCACCTCACACGTGCTCTCGCTCATCTCATCGGGAGTGGGCGTGGCAGTGACCACTGCGGGACCACGCAATGCGCTGGAGCATGTGCACTTCCAGCGATTGGCTGGACAGCGCGTGCTGGCGATCGTGGTCACGCATAGCGGCGTCGTCCGCGACCGCGTGCTGCGGCTCACGCACGACGTAGATCAGAGCGAACTTGACTTGGCTTCCCGATACATCAACGACAATTTCCGCGGCTGGCTTCTGGAAGACGTGCGACGCGAACTGGAGCGGCGCATCGAGCAGGAGCGCAGCGAATATGACCGGCTGATGAGATCTGTCGCCGAGCTTTACCAGAGCGGAGCGCTGGCCGCGCAAAACGAAACAGCCGAGGTCTTTGTGGAAGGCACGGCCAACCTGGTGCAGCGCGAGAATGACAGCGACCGCTTGCGTCAGTTGCTGAAGACGTTGGAGGAGAAGTCGCGCATCGTTGAGTTGCTTTCTTCTTACGTAGACACGAAGCAGGAAGCAGTGCGCGTCATCATCGGACTGGAAGAAACCATGCCGGACCTGAGCAGCTTTGTGCTGATCGGCGCGCCGGCCCGCAGTGGGCAAGAGATACTGGGGCGGCTCGCTGTGATCGGCCCAACGCGCATGGACTACGCACACACCATCCATGCAGTGTCCTTCATCGCACGGCTATTTGATAAATTGTTGAACGATTCGGAATAAGGACAATGAAGAGAAACGAAGAGTTTGAAAACGCTCCAGTCGATGTAGATCACGAGTTGCCGCAGGGTGATGCAAACGACGAAACCAACTCGCAGCCGTCTGAGTTGGACAAGCTGAAAGCGGAGAACGCACAGTATCTGGATCGCCTCGCGCGTTTGCAGGCAGAGTTCGACAATTTCCGAAAACGCAATCTGCGCGAGCAGCAAGACTTCCGGGAGTACGCGCTCACCGATACGCTGAAGCAACTGCTTCCGATCCTGGACAGTCTGGATCGGGCGAGCAAGGTGGAGGATGTGTCCGTCGAAGATCTGCGCTCGGGCGTCGAACTGATAGACCGCCAGTTCCACGACGTATTGACGCGGCTTGGTGTAGAACCAATCACGGCAGCCGGACAACCATTCGATCCAAACTTGCACCAGGCAATCCAAATGGTGGAGACCACCGAGGTCCCTGACCATCACGTGATTGACGAGTTACAGCGCGGCTATCGTTTGCGCGACCGCGTACTGCGAGCCGCCATGGTTCGCGTCGCAGAGAACCCGAGTACATAATTCGACCCGGCGCGAGACTGCGTCACGGAGGACGACCGCTTCGGCGGTCTTTTTGAACACTGGCTACCAACGTAAAACGCGATTACTACGAAGTACTCGGCGTCTCCCGCACGGCGGTGGACGTGGAGATCAAGAGCGCCTACCGCAAACTGGCGTTGCAGTATCACCCGGATCGCAACCCCGGCGACCACGCATCGGAAGAGCGCTTCAAGGAGTGCAACGAAGCGTATGCGGTGCTGAGCGATCAACAGAAGCGCGCCACCTACGACCGCTTTGGCCATGATGCCTTTACCAACGGAGGCGGAGGCGGGCAGGGCGGCGGATTCCAGAACGTGGACATCAGCGACCTGTTCGGCGAGATGTTCGGCTTCGGCGACATCTTCGGCAACTCAGGCGGGCGAGGTGGAAGACGCTCACGGGCACAGCGCGGCGCGGACATTCGTGAAGACCTTACCATCACTTTTGAGAACGCAGCGTTCGGCGTGGAGAAGGAAGTTACGATACGTCGTCGCGAAGCCTGCGAGGAGTGCAAAGGTACCGGCGCCGCTGGTGGCAAGGCTCCAAGCACGTGCAAGCAGTGCAACGGACATGGACAGGTGCGCTATCAGCAGGGCTTCTTCAGCGTGGCGCGAACCTGCCCGGTATGCCAGGGCACCGGCACGATGATCGAACACCCTTGCCCAAAGTGCAGAGGCCAGCGCGTGTTGGCGCGCAACCACGTATTGCAAGTGAAGGTGCCAGCAGGGGTGGAGGACGGTACACGCATTCTGTACAACGGCCACGGCGACGCCGGAGTGGATGGCGGCCCAGCTGGCGATGTGTACATTGTGCTTCATGTGACCGAGCACAAATTTTTCGAGCGCGACGGCAAGGACTTGTATTGCGCCATTCCCATCTCGTTCACGCAAGCTGCGCTGGGCGCGACCGTGAAGATTCCCACACTGGAAGGCGAAGCAACGCTGGACATTCCCGAAGGCACGCAGACGGGTACCAGTTTTCGCGTACGCAAGAAGGGTATGCCGGTGCTGAACAGCAGTTCGCGCGGCGATCTCTATGTGCAGGTGAAGATCAACACGCCGGGCAAACTCACCAAGCACCAGCGTGAGTTGATGGAGCAACTGGCGGAGACGCTCGGGCAGGAGAACCAGCCGGTAAAGAGCGGACTAATAGACAAGGTAAAGGATATGTTCAGCTAGGCCAGCACCTGGGGTCGGTGTAAGTTGAGCAAATCAAAGGGGGCGCGGAGGAAACTTCGCGCTCCTTTTCTGTGCAGTGTAATTGTTGAGGCACCCAGCTCTGTTTCTACGCTGTCTTTGATGAACTCCCACGAGATTCGGGGAAATCAGACAGAGGAGAAATGAGTATGGCGAGCAGACGGATAACGGCCCCGCACCGGGTGCAAGTGTTGCGTACCGCATCAGCATTTTCGGTGCTTTTCGTAACGTGCGCTCTCTTCTTAATGCTGTGGGGCTGCGGTAGCAGCTCTCATTCCATCAAGGTTGCCCTTGCTTCCACGGCTACAGGTTCAAGCGTGGACGCCGGGGCGGCACCAGTCACCGTTACGGCTACAGTCACCAATGACTCGAAGAACGCGGGCGTGACCTTCAGCCTCAGTCCCGCCAGCGGATGCGGGTCCATTCCAGCTTCATCCACCGGCACATCAGTGGTTTACACGCCGCCATCTGCAGCGAGTCTGAATGCGGACTGTACGGCTGCGATTACTGCAACTTCCATCTCCAATACCTCGCAATCAAACACACTCAATTTGACCGTAAAGGCAATCACAGTTTCATTCGTCAATCCCCCTACGAACACCACGCTTACCGCAGGTGCGAGCGCCATTACGCTGACGGCTGCGTTTGGACATGACACTGCGACGGATACGGTGAAGTGGGCCATTTCCGCCGGTTGCGGACAACTTGTGCCAAGCGGCCTGACGGCGGTCTATACGCCGCCTGGGACGTCTCTTGCTGCCGCGTGCAAGGCGACCATCACGGCCGGGTCAACGGTAAATCCAAACTTAGCGGCCAGCCAGACCGCCAGCATCGTGTTCACGGTAAACCCGATAGGGCCGCTTGCGGCAACCACTAGCTCCCTGCCGGGCGGGGTGGTCAATGCGGCTTACAGCGCAACGCTGCAGGCCACCGGTGGTGTTACTCCCTACAACTGGAGCGTGGCGTCTGGGTCATCGCTGCCTTCGTGGCTTGCCCTCGGGAGTTCGGGCGCCAACTGGACAATCTCCGGCACACCGATTGCGACGGGTACTTGGACCTTCGCGCTTACGGTTAACGATTCGAGCACTCCGCCGCAAAGCGCGACGACGCCGCAGTTGAGTGTTACCGTCGCCGCGGTGAACGCTGCGTGCGGTTCGGGCAAAGAGTCTGTACTTTCCGGACAGTACGCTTTTATTCTCAGCGGCTTCAGTTCCTCATCGGAATACATGGCCTCCATTGGCTCCTTCACCGCCGACGGGAAGGGCAATATCACCAGCGGCTCAGTAGACAGCAACAGTGTCTCTGGTGGTTACGTCTCCAAGGATGCGATCACGGCCACTGGCAGCACTTATTCGATAGGCTCAGACCTTCGCGGATGCGCCACCATCGTCACTCCTTCCAAAACCTTTGTCACGCGCTTCGCTCTTGAGTCCACGCCCTCGGGTGCGGCTCCGGAAGGCGCAATCGAGGAGTGGGAAACAGGAGCGAACCCGTGGATCGCCACGGGTCAGATATTGAAGCAGACCGTTCCCACCGCCATCAGCAACGGCACCTATGTGTACGAGCAAACCGGCTTCCATCTAGGCGGCACGCGAGATGCCGTGGTTGGAACACTAATCGCCAAAGACCTCGCCATCACGGGTGGCGAGTATGACGCGAACTTCGCGGGTTCGCATTCCAATTACTCAGGCATTACCGGCAGCTACACCGCCCCTGACGCAAACGGTCGATTTACCGACTCCACATCGTTGTATGGTGTGACCGCCGACCGCGTGCTCTATGCGGTGACAGCTTCGCAGTTCTACGAGTTGTCCAGCCTGCCTATCTCAAGCTATCCGATCCTGGTTGGCAAGGGAGTGCTCCAGAGCGGGACCCTGAGCCTGAGCGGCAACCTGGTCTATTACGCATCGGGCTGGGAGATCTCTGGCACGGGAGGCTTCGTGCAGCTTGGACGCGTCGTGGTGTCCGGATCCAACTTGACTGCCACGATCTACGAAAACGACGCAGGCGTGTGGGAAAATCCAGATCCGAGCACGGTGAACTGCGCCTTTACCGGCCCCGACGCCAATGGCAGAGTGGCAACCAGTGGTACCGGCTGCGGAACCTATCAGGGGACGTATCCCCCCGTCTTCTACCTGACCGGCGCCAATACGGGAGTCATGATGGGGACCGATCCGGGTGTTCTTACCGGTCAGATCCAAGCGCAGTCGTCCAAGACACTCACTGCGGGCACCTATTACTTCGGCACGCAGGAAGTGGTCAGCCAGCCAGCCACTATGGAGACCGGCTCGGCTACCATGACCGGCGCCGGTGTGGTCACTGGTACCGCCGACCTGATTTCAACAGCCGCACCGGAACCCAATCAGGCTTTGAGCGAAACGTTGACTGTAAATTCCGCCGACGGAACAATCACCGACACGAAACATCCAACACAGCCTTCGGGGATGATCATCTCCCCCAACCAGCTTGTGATCGTGGATAACCAATCGAGCACTTACCCGACCATCCTGGTCATCAAGGCGGTGCCAACCATCTAACAGCAAACTTCAAAACGGAGCCCCATCTGTCCGCCGATAGACGGGGCTCCATCCGCAGGAAGCCCTCTAGGGACGGGCCGGAAAACGACCTGTCGCCAGAGGGCTTTCTTGGATTGAAGTCACCGGGCTGCTTGACCGCAGCAAGAGTGGGGCTTATGCTGCATTGCAGCAATCAGTGCAGAAGGGACCGCATGAGTAAGGCTATACATCTTCGTGCTTCTGACCTGGTTGGGTTCAGCCGCCTGGCCAACGATGGCGTTGCTGGAGTGACTGATTTGGTGAAAGCGGTACACGGCGAGATCGCAGCTACGGCTGGCGCGATCGGGCATTCACCGTCACAGGAGTTGACAGCGGGTATTACTGCGCTGGTTTATCACAGCATCCGCGGAGTGACGGGACTGATAGGCGATAGCCTCCTAGCCTCGCAGCGATTGACGCCTGCGACGGACGAAGAGCGCGTGTCACAGGGACGAGAGGCCGTGGTGGCCGCTGTGAACGGCGTGCTTGGCGACCACCTGGTGCGAACGAATAATCCACTCGCAATTTCGATGCGTTTGCGGCGCCACGGACGGCCGCTCGAAACAGCGAGGAGTGCGCTGCACAAAACCATGCGGCAGCCAACCGGCCAGGTGCTCCTGCTGATACACGGGCTCTGTTTGGATGATCTGCAGTGGAAGCGGAAAGGACACGACCACGGAGCGTCTCTTGCCCGCGATCTCCGTTACACGCCCGTGTACCTGCATTACAACAGCGGGCTACACGTTTCTGAAAACGGGCAGTGCCTGGCAAGTCTGCTGGAACAGTTAGTTGAGCAGTGGCCGGTGCCGGTGGAGGAGATTACCATCATTGGACACAGCATGGGGGGATTGGTGGCCAGGAGCGCTCTGCACTATGGGATGCGAGACAAGGGGACGCAAAACGGCCTGCATTGGACGACACTGCTGCGCAAGTTGATCTTTCTTGGAACACCGCACCACGGCGCATCGCTTGAAAGACTGGGCAATTGGGTGGACACCGCCCTGGAGATCAGTGCGTTCTCCGCACCGTTCGCCCGTGTCGGCAAGATTCGTAGCGCAGGCATCACGGATATGCGCCATGGCTATGTGACGGATGAGGATTGGAAAGGACGGGATCGGTTTGCTGATGACAAGGATGCGCGAAGCCCGTTGCCTTTGCCCGGGAGTGTGCAGTGCTTTGCGATTGCCGCCACCAGACAGGAGAGTGACAGGTGCGGTCCCGACTTGCTTGGGGACGGGCTGGTCACGGTAGACAGCGCTCTGGGTCGGCACGCAAATCCCGAGATGAGTCTGAAACTTGACGAGGCTCATCAATGGGTCGGTTACGGAATGAACCACTGGGATCTACTCAGCGATGCCTCTGTTTACAAACAGCTTCGACGTTGGCTCAGCTCCTAGTGCGGCCTAGAACTTTAGCTTCTTGCCCACGCTCTCTGGAATTGCGCGGATGACGGCCATGATGGCGCGCCAGTAGGCGGGGACGTAGATCACTTCGGCTTTACCCTCTTCCATCTCGCGATAGATGATGGCCGCGACGGACTTCGGCGAGGCGGTTAGCAGACCCTTTTTCATGTGCGCAATCATTGGGGTGTCCACCGGACCGGGTTTGATGGTGAGCACTCGGACTCCGCTGGCAAATAGTCTTGCGCGCAGGCCCTGGACGAACAGCGTGAGCGCACCCTTGGCGCTGCCGTAGACGTAGTTCGAGCGGCGAGCGCGGTCTCCTGCTACGGACGTAATCACGGCCAGCACGCCTGTTTTTCTGTGCTCCAATGAAGCGGCCGCGTAACTGAGGAGGCTTGCGGCGCTGATGAAGTTGGTATTCAGCTCGCGCATGGTGTAGGCAATGGATTGCTCGGCGCGAACTTGATCGCCTAATGTGCCATAGGCCAGCAGGACCGAAGTGAACTCCGGCATCTGGTTTTCAACGCGGGACCACAGAGCTTGGTGATTCGCGACGTCGGCAAGATCGCAGGCAATGGTTTCCACACGCGCTGCGCCACGCGCCAGAAGGTCTCCGGCTACGGCTTCCAGGCGCTCTTCGTTGCGCGCCACGAGCAGAATCTCGCGCCCCTCTTTGGCGGCAATGCGCGCAACTTCCTGCGCAATCTTTGAGGTTGCTCCGAGTATTACCAGTCCCTGGCTCATGCCTTCTCCTCTGCGACGCGACGCCAGAAACTCGAACTCAGCGCGGGATCCACGTATCGGCGGAACTCCTCCAGACGCGGGTAGGAGAGTCGGAACATGCGAGGACTCATGCGCGGGTCCTTGGCGGGATAGAGTGCGCCGCGAGCAGCGGCTACGACCTCGTCAAGTTCGGCGAAGAGCTTGAGAGTTTTTTCGCCACGGAAGGGGAAATCCAAAGCAAGCGTCAGGCCAGGCCTCGGGAAGGACATGATGCCAGGCGACTGCACGCTGCCGAATTTCTTAATGACGCCAAGGAAGGAGCCTTGCCCGGCGCGCGCGATACGCTCGAGAATCTCCTGGAAGGCCGCGACTTCGCTGTTTGGAACCACACACTGATATTGCGTAAATCCACCGTGGCCGTAGATGCGGTTCCAGTTGTCTACTTTGTCGAGCGGATAGAAGAACGGATCGTAGTGTACCTGTGAGTGTCCGGCCTTGGCTCGGCCCATTGCGTAATAGAGATTGTTGAAGGCCCAGATGCTGAAGGGATTCAGGGTGAAGCTGGGCAGATTGAATGGGACAGAGAGCTTGATCTTCTCGGGGTGCGTTTGCAGCTTTCCTTCTGTGGCGTGATTGCCACGCATGAAGATGCCGCGTGTTTTGCGTCCGCTCAGGCAATCGACCCAGCCGACGGTGTACTCGTACTTTGCTCCCTCTTCGTCACTGCTGAGGCGGATGAAATCTTCGAAGGTGGCAAAGGGTACGGTGTCCATCTCGATCTGCGCGCTGGTAATTTTTTTCAAGCGCAATTCAGCCCTGAGGATGATGCCGGTGAGGCCAAGGCCGCCTATGGTTGCGGCGAAGAGCTCTGGATTTTCATCGCGCGAACAAATGATCTCGCCGCCGTTGGAACGCACGAGGCCAAACTGCTCGACGTGGCAACCGATAGTGCCTTCAACGTGATGATTCTTTCCGTGTACATCGTTGGCGATGGCTCCGGCGAGGGTTACGATTTTTGTCCCTGGCGTTACGGGAAGAAACCATCCGCGCGGAACGGCTATCAGAAGAATTTCGCCAAGTGAAACTCCTGCCTCACAGACAATGGAGCCATGCTCGGCGTCGAAGTGGAGGATGCGATCGAGGCCGCGGATATCCATGAGCGTGCCGCCGTCGTTCAGACAACTGTCGCCATAGCTGCGGCCGAGTCCGTAGGCAAGAAGCGGCGCGCTATCAGTGAGCAGTTTCCCTGTGATCTCGTCCATCCATGCTGGGCGCAGGATTTTGCAATGCGACGCTTGCGGATAATTACCCCAACTCTTGTAGCTCGTGTCTGGAGCGTTCTCCGGCGGAGCGGAGGGTTGAGTCTTGGCGCTCGCGCCGGATTTGATTTCTATATCGGAAGTCATTTGTATGATTACCGCCCTTGGGTTACCGCCAAAGAAAAGTGATGAGAATGCATAGCACACAGGCAAAGCCCACGATGTAACTCATTGGGTCACGCACGGCGAGCGTAACGGGATCTTCTTTCAGTTCGCCGCGGCCCGCCTGGAGCCACACTCTTACCAACCAGTAAAGCAGCATGGGCGCAATGAGTAGTAGCGGCTGGGGGTGGGGATAGAGATGGCTCACCTCCGGGCTGCGAGTATAAAAGCTGAAGACGATGACAGAGGCAAAGGCGCTGGCCACTCCCATGGTTGAGAGCAGAGGCGAATCCTCGGCGCGGTATCCGCGACCGGAGTTGCCGGTGTCGAGCAAGATCGCGGCGTGCTTGAGTTCGCTGTAACGCTTGGCCAACGCAAGGCTGAAGAAGAAGAACATGGAGAAGATCAGGAACCAACTCGATAGCGGCGTGAGTGTAATCAGCGCTCCGGTGACGATGCGAATGCCATAGAAACTCGTTAGCACGAAAACATCGACCAGAGGCAGACGCTTTAAGACAAGAGAATATGCCAAGGTGAGTGCGCAATAACAAAACACGGCGAGTGCAAAACGATAGCCGAGCAACAACCAGCCCGCGCCAACGCCAGATACAAACAGCATCGGAGCCATCACCATGCCGCTGAGAATTGCGAGACGGCCTGAAGCAAAGGGGCGGCGGCTTTTCCAAGGATGCTCACGATCACTCGGCAGGTCTATCAGATCATTGATGATGTAAATGGCAGAGGCGGCTAGCCCGAAGAAAAACATTCCGAGCAGAGTGAGAGCCCATGCGTGAGTGTCCCAGCGATGCGCCAGCAGCAGTGGTAGCAACAGCAAGCTGTTCTTGCTCCAATGATGCGGGCGTAACGCGTCCCAGCAACACTTCCAGGTGGCGGGTTCGACTTCCACGACCTCGCGCAGTTCGGTGACGGCGGCAGCGCGGCGTGCCAGCGCCTTGCTTCCGACGACGATTCCCTGCTTTGCCGCAGCCCATACGGGAAGATCTGCCGTGCTGTCCCCAATGTAGAGGAAGTCACTGCCAAAACGTGCCTGAAGTGCCTCGGCCTTCGCCTTGCCTTTGAGATTGAGGCCGCTGCCAGTCGCCAGCACTTCATCGAAGATTCCTAGATGCTCGGCAACTGCCTTTGCGAGAAGCTCATGGGACGCCGTTGCCAGCACGACCTGGCGCGCTCCCATCTGTTTGAGATTGGCAATCACGCGCAATACATCCTGACGATAAGGCAGGCATTGAGGCTTGATGGAGACTGCTTCAGAGAGCTGCTGTTTGAGGTAGGCACGCCCGCGCAGGAGCCAGAATGGAAGCAGCAGGAGCAACATCGGGCGGGATCGGGTCAGGTCCAGCACGCTTTCCCAGATCAGGTCGGTGGCAATAAGGGTGCCATCCAGATCGACGCAGATGGTCCGCGCGAGTGCAGAATCGGTCCTGCGCGTAAGCGTTGTGCCTGCGAGCGACATGTTGCTAATCCCGCCTGATGAAGGTAATCAGGATTTTACGCTAATCGGTTGTTCACGCGCACGCTCAGCCCCTCCGGTGTTGCTGCGGACTGAGCCCGTGAGTCCGATATCTTGCGAGTTCGGTCACCCTTCTGCCGTCTGGCTTCATTATTTCCCGGGAACGCTTCAGTTCCACCTCCGGTAACCTTTCCCCTATTGTGGGCTGGATCATATAATGTCTTATTAACAGCAGAAATCATTGCGATCCGATTCAAGCACACCGATGTGTGCTCACGCGTGAGTGCGCTCCGCTCGATGGGGCGCGTATTCAGCAGCAAGAGGAGTTGTGAATGTGTCCGACGAACAAAGAGGGCGCGGCATTGGAAAATGTGCCCGCAGCAATGCCCACCCGGGAGAGTTTCACGCGTGAAGATGAGCTGTCACTGGCCTCCATTTGGCGGACGGTTCTAAAGCACAAGTTTCTCTTTTTATGTGTAACCGGATTGGTCTTCGGCGCGGTTGTGTTTCACACGATGAGCATGACTCCGATCTATGAGAGCGTCGCGTGCCTGGAAATCGATCCGAGCCGCTCTTCAGGGCTTGGCTTAGACGAAATGATGAACGAGAAACTGGGCGATACCGATTCCAGTTCCCGCCTGACGACCGAGGTGCGCGTCATCCAGAGCGACACCGTTGCGATGCGCGTGATAGATAGCTTGGGATTGTTAAGGAATCCGGCATTCTCAGGCAAAAGAGTAGGCGGTAGCGTCACCGACTTTTCGGCCATGTCTCCCGCGAACCGGGAGGGAGTGCTAGGACATTTCCGCGGGTCGCTGAGTGTGAAGGCACTGCCGAACAGCGAGATAGTAGAAGTCCGCTTCCGCAGCCCTGATGCCAAGCTCGCCGCGGACGTCGCAAATACCGTGGTGGAGCAATACATGCAGCGCACGCTGCAAACTCACTATGAGGGCACGGTGCAGGTTTCCAACTGGCTCTCTCAACAGATGACCGGCCTGCAGAACAAGACCCTTGAGGCGCAGGGAAAGCTTGCCGACTTCCAGAAGAAGAACGGCGTTCTCAATACTGGCAGCGATGACAGCGAAAACATTGTTACCGACCGCCTGAAGATATTGAATGAACAGCTCACCCAGGCTGAATCCGATCGAATCGTCAAAGAAGCGCGCTATCGGATGGCGGCGACGGGCAATCCCGAGCTGATTGCCAACGTTGTCCCAAGTACCACGCTGCAAGTGCTACGTACACAAGAGGCAGAGCAAAAGGCCCAGCTTGCACAACTGAATTCCAAGTTCGGCAGCGGCTATCCGAAAGTTCATGAGTTGCAGAGTCAGATAGCACGCCTGGATGGCTCGATTGCCACCGAGATCAGCAATGTCGGCAAGCGCCTTGAAGATGAATACAAGTCTGCGGCAAAGACCGAGTCGCTGCTGCGCGCTGAGTTCAACGATCAGAAGGACAAGGCGTACAAACTGAATGAACACGCAGTGGAGTACGCCGTCCTTAAACATGACGTGGAAAACGGCCGCGAGCTCTATGACACGCTGCAATTGAAGCTGAAGATGGCCGGTGTGACTGCCGGATTGAGTTCCGGCTACGTCAATGTGATCGATCGGGCGGAAGTTCCGGCCCATCCTATTGAACCCAGAGTCATATTCAACTACGTGCTCGGGCTGATGGGCGGATTGCTGAGCGGCCTGTTGCTGGCATTCGTTGCTGAGTCCATGGACGACACTCTCAGCAGCTCCGAAGAATTGGAGTTATGCCTGAAACTGCCTGTGCTCAGCAGTATTCCAGTGGACCAGCTCACGGCCAAGATCGCAGGAAGCGACAAGCTGGGGGCAATGCTGCCGCTGCTTCTCAACGACCCGCGTTCGCCAGCGGCCGAAGCATTCCGCGGACTGCGCACGTCACTGCTGCTCACCTCGCCGGACCGCCAGCCGAAGATCATCACGATTGTGAGTTCGGTGCCGGTCGAAGGCAAGACTACGGTCGTGGTGAATCTAGGAGTGGCCTTTGCCCAGCGTGGCGAATCGGTTCTCCTGGTTGACGCCGATCTTCGGCGCTCCGCTATGCATGTACATTTTG
>Ga0182012_10001773_pt1 | contig 23570 bp, 21 predicted proteins | sample 612S2SmetaG_FD_120486 | JGI IMG/M metagenome (GOLD analysis project Ga0182012, IMG submission 120486) | Permafrost microbial communities from Stordalen Mire, Sweden - 612S2S metaG | ecosystem: Environmental > Terrestrial > Soil > Wetlands > Permafrost | place: Sweden: Stordalen | collected... | reverse complement strand
GCCAAGGTGACGCCGGAGCGGCGCGCTGACCAGAAACGGACCAAGTAGTAATTCACGAACCGCTCCGCATACTACAGCAAATCCCTGAATAGTACGAATTTCACGGGAACGACCTGGACTTCTATTCTCGGCGTCGCCACGACGACACGACCGGGGGCAGCAGCCGCCCGCCACTGAGCAGCGAGGGGGTCGATTGCACCCAGTCGCGGCGGAATCCTGCTGCGATGCACAATCCATCTGCCAACTGCGCTTCCTCCTCGCCATGGTTGACCATGACGAAACATCCCGCAGGCTTCAGATTATGGTGAATCTGCCGGATCAGGCGCTCGGGGCGCAAAAGGCTCAGGGGCAGACGCCATGCAAGGATCGCGTGCGGCGTCAGAAACGGAAACCAGGCCGTGATGAGATCGGCGGGCTGCGTGTAGGTGAGGTAGTCGGCGACGACGAACCGGGCATTCGGCAGTCGACTCACGTAGCCCGCGGCGTAATCGCGGCGAGTGCGGCCGTCCCGGTACAGTCGGTAACCTTCGACATCCACCCCCACCAGCTCGCGCGGCCGGAAAAAGGCGGCGAGCGCGGCGGCGTACCAAAAGCTTGCGCAGCCCACGTCGCAGAGCATCTCCGTGCCGGACGCCCGCCCGGGCGCAGTGCTCGGCCATGCGTGGTCGAGGATGTCGAGATATTCGTAATTGTTGAGGCTCGTCTGCGCACCGAGCTCAGATTCGAACCGCGCCTGGTAACGATCCTTCAGGACCGCTATCCTGCGCGACTGTTCGACCGGCAGCACCGGCAATTCCAGGGCCGGAGCTTCGCGATAGGTCCCGCGAGACCAGCGCACGCGCTCGGACACGCCGTACCAGAAGCGGTGCCGCAGAGATCTCAATCGCTGGAACAGAGAGTACACCGGTGAAATGCTATTCGGACGGTCGGGCAGCGTCGAGGGGCCATCGATGACGAGTGCAGCGGGGCGCGCAACGGGGCTGGTCGCTCATGAGCGATATTTTTGGCACGACACCGGCAGCGGTGCCGGCTTTTCGAGCACCAATCAGTACATGCAACCGGACCGCCATCCCGAGGCGCCCTCCACCAAACGGCGGTTGCTCGCACTTTTGGAGGTCAGCGGCCTCGCCGATCATCTGGTGCGCATCAAACCGCGCACGGCCGGGCGCGAGGAGCTGCTTTACTTCCACACCGCCGCCTATATCGACCAAGTCGAGGCGCTGTCGGCCGCGAACGGCGGTCCCTTGGGAGACAGCGTCACGATCGGCGCGGGCAGCTATGAGATTGCACTGCTCTCCGTGGGCGGCTGTCTCGAGGCTGCGGATGCCGTGCTCTCCGGGCGGGTGCGCAACGCCTACGCGCTGGTGCGCCCGCCGGGTCATCACGCCGAAGCGGGCGCAGGCCGCGGCTACTGCGTGTTCGGAAATCTGGTACTCCTGGTCCGGCACGCCCAGCGAGTCCACGGCGTGGACCGGGTCGCGGTCATCGACTGGGACGTGCACCATGGAAACGGCACGGAGAGCGCCTTCATCGACGATCCATCGGTGCTCACGCTGTCGGTCCACCAGGAGCGCTGCTATCCCATCGACTCGGGGGATCTCGGCGTGACCGGAAACGGTAAGGGGGCCGGGACGAATCTGAACATTCCGCTGCCGCCGGGTTCGGGGCACGGTGCCTACCTCGCCGCCTTCGATGAGGTGGTGCTGCCGGCGGTGCATCGCTTCCGGCCCGAGCTCCTCGTCGTGGCCTCCGGACTCGATGCCAGCGCCCTGGATCCGCTCGGCCGAATGCTCTGCACCAGCGAGACCTACCGGGCGATGGCCTCGCGCGTCACGGCCGCGGCAAACGATCTGTGCGAGGGACGGCTCATCGCCACCCACGAGGGGGGATATTCGAACGCCTACGTACCATTCTGCGGATTGCCGATTCTCGAGGAATTCTCCGGCGTACGCACCCTCGTGGCCGACCCGTATCTCGAGGAGCTCGCGCAGATGGGCGGTCAGCGGCTGCAGCCCCATCAGGCCTCCGTCATTGCGCAGGCCGCGGCGCTGGTCCGGGGGGTACCCGCGCGGGCCTGAACGAACTCATTGCATTTCACAACGCCGCACGCAGCTCTTCCCGGTGCTTCGCCTTCAACACCATCCCGTAGATCAATCCGACGGCCAGCCAGGATGCCCCGACCTTGACGGCCAGTGCGCTCATGCCCGAGAACACGGCCAGCACGACCAGAAATCCGCAAATCGGCACGAGCCAATGCGCCACGATATGCCGCGAGTGCTGCTTGATCGCGAATCGCACCAGCACGGAGACATGCAAAAGCAGAAATCCACTCAGGGCCCCGAAGTTCACGATCGACGCGAGATCGTCGAGCCGGTTCTCCATCACCAGCCCCACCCCGAGCGAGACGCAGGATGTGACCAGCATGCCGACGTAGGGTGTGCGATATCGAGGGTGGACGCGGGCGAATGCATGCGGCATTTGCCGATCCCGTCCCATCGCGAACACCACCCGGGCAACGCCCACCTGCATCGGCAGCGCGTTCGACAGGCCGACGATTACCGCATTGGTCCAGGCAAGCACCACGGCCGTCCACGGCCCCGTCGCCCAGGCGGCGAGCTCGTAGGTGGCGGCCGCAGAATCCTTGATGACGATACCGGGCAGGAGATTGCCGAGCACCCAGGTAATGGCCACAAAGAAAACCGCCGACAGCATCAGCACCGCAATGATCGCCCTGCCGACAACGTGCCGGTCGCCGCCCTTGACCTCCTCGGCGAGCGTCGAGACGGCATCGAATCCGAGGAAGGACATCACGCAGATCGAGGTCGCACCGAAGACTCTGCCCGCGTTGAAGGTCGCAGGGTCGAACAGCGGTTTGAGCGTCAGTGCACCGTTCCCCTTGCCCGAGTACAGCGCGATCACGGCCAGGATCACGAAACCTACCAGCACGATCACCTGCAGAGCCACGGCGACGAAGTTCGCCCGCGCGGTCACACTGATGCCGAACCAGTTGACGCTGGTCGTGATGACGGCGAGCAGGACGATCCAGACGCCCCGGTCCACGCCCGGTATCAGCGTCTGAAGCGCAACGGCCACCAGCACATAAACGAACGCAGGTATCAAAAGGTAGTCGAGCAGGATCATCCAGCCTGCAATGAATCCGGGGAATTTGCCCAGCGAGTGACGGGCGAAACCGTACACCGAGCCCGCCGACGGAAGGACCTCCGTCATCATCGCGTAGCTTCGCGCCGTGAAGTACATGCACACGCCGCCCAATGCGTACGCCAGCACGATCAGTCCATTGGACTCGTTCCACACGAAGCCGAGCGTGGTCAGCGGCGCGAACGGCGCAATGTACGCGAGTCCATAGAGCACGAGGTCCCAGTACCCGAGCGAGCGGTGCAGCGTCGTGCCATCCGCGGCCTCGACGCTCATCGGTATGCTGCCTCCACACTCACCTCCACGCTGTGCACCGCCGTGCTCTCGCCCATGTCGCTCTTGCGCCCGGGATTCAACGCGTTGACGTTCGCATACGCCGCATCCTGCGTCAGCCACCTGCCCTTGTGGGCGACGGCGACGCCGGGCGGAACGTCGTCCGACAGCACGACCGTCAGCTCGAGGCGTCCGCAACGATTGCGGACCAGCGCCAGGTCTCCCTCGCGCAAGGACCGTTCCGCCGCATCCGCCGGATGCAGCAGGATGGTTGCCTGACCCAGCCGCAGCGTGATCCTCTGGACATTGCCGAACGTGGTGTTGAGCAGCCAGGCGTGCGCCGGCGACAGCAGCCGGAGATTCCCCGCCGCGGGCCGCGGGTCGCACCAGCATTGGGGCAGTCTCGGCAGACCGTGCGCCGCCGCCCGGTCGCTCGCGATCTCGATGCGTCCGCTCTCGGTATCGAACACCCGGTGTGCGAATTGCGGGAGCGGATCCTTCGGCACCCAGATCATTCCCTTGGCCTTCAGCGTTTCGAAACTCTCGCCGAGGCCGCTGCGGCTCATCAGGCTCTGCAGGATCTGCGTATCTGTTTCATGAAACTCCGTCTCGCCGAACCCCATGGCGCGCCCGAGACGGCGGAAGATCTCCAGATTGGGAAGCGCCTCGCCGATAGGCTCCATGACTTTGCTCTGGGCCGCCAGACTGAAATTGAAATACGGCGCGACGATGTCGTCGAACTCCAGAAAACTCGCCGCCGGCAGCACGTAATCGGCCAGCGCCGTGGAATCCGTGGGAAACAGGTCCACCGCCACGGTCAGGAGGTCGTCCCGCTCGAGCGCGCCGCGCAGGCGCGCCTGATTCGGACATGAGCCCAGCGGATTCATGTTCCACACGAACAGCGCGCGCGAGCGTTGGCGATCCTCGAGCACGCCGGCGAGATCCATGTGACTCACGGCCGGCGGCGCGGGCACTAAGCCCAAATGGGCGCCGGATAGGTAGCCCTCATCCATTCCGCGCTGAGACAGATTGCCGTTCAAGTACAGGAATCCCGCGCCCGGCTTGCAAAGATTGCCGGTTAGCGCCGGCAGCATCGCGCAGGCGCGCATGACGTTCCCGCCCGTGACCTGGCGCTGCAAACCTTGACCCAGCCAGAGAAGCGAAGGGCCCGGCGCGTACAGATGCGCCGCTTTCTCGATCAGGCGCACCGGAACTCCGGTCGCCTCTGCAAGCCGGCCGAGGTCGCAGGCTGCGACGAAGGACTCGAGTTCCTCCCATCCCTGCACATGACGCGACACGAATGCCTCGTCGATCAGTCCGTCTCGGTGAATCACGGACAAGAGCGCGAACGCCAGCGCCGCGTCGCTCCCCGGGAAGGGTTGCAAATGGATGTCTGCCTCGGCCGCCGTGGGCGTGCGAATGGGATCGACCACGATCACCTTGCCGGGCGCCTCCGGCAGCCAGTGCTCATGCGCGTGCGGCGCCGAGGCGTGCGGATTGGCTCCCCACACCAGGATGCAAGCCGCATCCTTCGACGTTCGGGGATCGAAGCCATCGAGCGAGGTCCCGTACATGTACCGCAGCGCGACGTGGCCGGCCATGTTGCAGATGGTGTCCGGCGTCACCTCCGTGGCGCCGAGCCGGTTGAAAAAGCGCATCGGCGCGATGCCCGCGAGCAAGGAAATGGTTCCGGTGTAGTGCGCGTTCAGAATCGAGCGTGCTCCGTGCGAATCCACGATCGATGCGAGACGGCCGGCGATCTCCCCGATCGCCGTGTCCCAGCTGACGGGCTCGAAATCCGCAAAATCGTGCGGCGCTCGCGCGCCCTGGCCGTGCGCCTTGGGCCGCACACGTTTCAGCGGTTGCGTCAATCGCCGGGAAGGATCGCGCCACTCCCGGTTATAGGCGGTCGAGCACTTGCCGCATAACGCGCCCCGGCTGACGGGATGATCGGGGTCGCCGCGCACCGCGCTCACCAATCCCGCGCGTTTGACGACGAGGATTCCGCAAGAATCGTAGCAATCCCGCGGGCACGTGGTGGTGAGTGTCTCCTCGTGCGGCGCGGGCTCCGTCACGGCTGCCCGGACGCTTCGGCCTTGCTCAGCAGATCTCGGCGCATTCCGGCAGCCTCCATGCGCAGCGGGTGCAATCGCAGCGGGCCCATTTCAGCGGCCGTGAATGGACGAAAATTGGACGGCAGGTGCTCCCGGTCGAAGCGCCACAACATCCAGTTCATCACCTCGGCAAGATCCGCATCCGGCAATGGGGACGTCGCAACGCCTGGCACGCGCACCAGGTACTCTCGACCTCCCGGAACCCATAGGAACTTTGCCACGGTGCCGGCGAGGCCAGGGGCCGTTCCGTCGGAACCGCTGCCGTCCAGGCGATGGCACCCCTGGCAATTGAGGGCCCAGTTCTGCCAGGCGAGCTGCACATTGGTCACGCCGGCGGGCGCCGATGGAGCCGCCGGGTCAGGCGACCGGGCGACGGGCTGCGCCCCGGCTGGTCCCGCCGCGCGCAGCGCCGTCGTGACGCCGAGCGCCGCCAAGGACAGCGCGGCACCCAGTCCCGCCCCGCGGCGAATCCGCGGGTTCATTCGTCAGGTCCGTCGGTGCGCTGCGCCCGGCGCACGGGGCTATTTCTTCTCGATGGCGACGCCCAGGATCAAGGCGACGGTGCACGTGTAGGATTGGCTCTTGGTGCCGAAGCACCAGGTAATCTCGTTGTTGGTCTGCGGCCGAACGAGCGGGCGGTCGCCATTGTTGTTCTGACAGGCGCAACGTCCCCAGGCGACGCCGCCGCAACAGTCGTTATACGAGATGATGTAATTGCGCTGATCCGCCGGATTGCGACAGGTGCCTATCCAGGTGATGGGCGACATCTCCGTGCCCGGAGGACAACTCGTCACACTGCCGCCGTAGCAAGAGCAGAGCGAGCCGTCGATCGCGCAATAGCGCCAATAGTCGCACCGGGTGCGATCACCCGGGTCTTGCGGATTTCCCGACAGCTGCGGTTCCCGCTCCCCGGAATTCGGATCGCTCGGGTTTTCGTCCCCTGCTTCCGCGCCCTTCGCAACCGGCAGGAGAGGCAGACTGGCCGCACCGGCCAGCAATCCGCCGAGAATGCTGAACATGCTGCGCCTGGAAGTCCGGCTCGCCATGCCGCGCAATACCTTTTCCGTCAATTGATCGAATTGAGCCACGCTATTCTCCCGAAGACACACGCCGCTGGTCGCCAGACCTTAGGAATTGCTGAATGCTTCCGACGCCCTTTTCCTTGGCCACGAACAAACTCTCCAAATGCTCCCGGGTGTTGACGAGTCCGGTCGCGGAAAGCTTGCCGGCCTCATCGATCAACACCGCGTAGGGCAGCTTCGCGACGCCGAAGCTGCGTCCCAAATGTTCGGAAATGACGTAGGGGAACTTTCCAAGACCCTTCTCGCGCACGAACTGCGCGTGTTTGACGGGATCGCCGTCGCTGGCAAGCACGATATCGAGCCAGGCACGTTCCGCGCCCTGAGCCGAGCGAACCGCCGGCAGCAGGGCTTCGCAAACCGTGCAGTCCGGGGAGATGAACATGAGCAGCTGGCTGCGGCCGCCACGTATCCCGCCGATCCTCACCGCCGATCCGTCCAATCCACTGAGGTTCATCTCGGGTGTCAGCTCGCCGAGCTTCAACGGCTGCCGCAGCGAGAGCGCTCCGGCCGGCGCGATTCGCTGGTGAAGCACGCCGACCTGGCGCGCCAGGGCGATGCAGATCACGCCGAGGACGAGCACAGCCACCCAGAGCGCGACCTGCGATGCAATCACGAAGCTCATCCGCTCACGCCACTCACAACACGGCCCCTGGCCGCATGGGCCGCAAGCCCATCACTTGATCGATCGCCGCGTACAGAGCGAACATCGCGGCCGCCGCCAGCACCTGAGACAGCGCAATGGCCGGACCTCCACGCGCCGCCGATCCGGCCACGAACAGCGCCATGGCTGCGAGCACCGAATTGCGTCCCACTTCGAAAGCACCGAGCGAGCGGCGCACCGGACCGAAGCTGCATCCGCAATCGACATCGCGGCGACCCGCGCTCAGCGACCGCGCGATCAGGGCCAAATACAAGGTCAAGATGGTGGCAGCGAGCAGCGCGCCCAACACTCGATAGGTTGGAATGAATAAGAGCACGGCGGCCAGCCATTCCACCGCGCCGGCGGTCACCGCAGCAGCCGGCGCGGCGGCGCGCGGCACGCCGACGAAGTCCCGCACCACCGCCAAGGTGTGCTCCCAGCGCCACCACTTGTGGGCGGCCGATGCCGCCAGCAAGAACGCCAGAAACGCGGCAAGTTGAGCGGCCAGCACCTGGTCGATGCCCTGCATCGAGGCGGCCGAGGCACCGGTAACGTCGGCCGTCATCAATGAAACGTCTCCATCTGCATGCGTGTATGCAAACCGGGGAGATCCATGCTGCGCACCAGGCTCCCGCCCTGCGTCTCGTATACATCGAGGCGCTCGCCCGCCTGCACCAGCATGAGTGGTTCCGGTCCGTGGGTTAGCGCGACCGAAGAGCCCGGCCGTACCAGGCGAAGACGCTTGACCCGTGTCTTGGTGGCGGCATTGAACACCCAGACTTCGGTGGCGGGATTCTTGTGCGTCCCTTCCTCCGCGTTCGGCTGCATCAGTACATAGAGCAGAGATTTCTCGTCGCTCGCCAGAATCTGCCACCCGCTGGGCCGCCAATGCGCCGCCTTCTCCTCGGGCGACACCAATGACCACTCGGGCAGCACCTTCACATCCTCCGTTTTCATGTCGATCGGCTGGATTCGTCCATGCAGGCTCGGGAAGTACCGGATGCCGTTCAACATCGTGCTCGAGGTGAACAATGGGTCGGTGTCGAGAGGATTGAATTGCTTTGACTCGCTGCGGCCGGCGACCTGGCCGTTGGCGTCCAGCTTGATGGTCAGCAGGGTGCCGCTCGAGCACAGCGTGGAAAATGCGCGTCCGGCCGCCGGGTACACGAGCGAACAGCCCGGAATGTCAATGTCGCCCAACGGTTGCCGCTTGACCAGATCCACCACCGTGACCGAGGCGGCCGGCGTGAAATTGAACACCAGCGCCAGGCGTTCATCGTCCGCAAAGGCGAACATCCCCTCCATGGCGGTGATCAGGGCGCGCTTGGCCCCGGGCAGAATGATTTCCCCGGCCACGTTCAGAGTCTGGGAGTCGTAGATGGTGATGAAGTCGGTCCGGGTGCCCCGCACCCCGCGGGACCACACGGTATCCGCCGTATAGACCTCCGGCCGCTTGGTGGAGACCAGCAGCGTGGTCGAATCGCGCGCCTGCAGCTGCGCCTTCACCTCGCGGGAGTCGGCGCCGACGTTACGCAACTCGATGCGGTCGCCCGCATAATTGAGAAACGCCCATCCCGACGGATACTTCGCGGGGAGCTTCGCCACCTGCAGAGTGGGATCGGACGGCAACGGGTTCGGGAACTCGGCGGCGCCGGCCACCGCGGGCGCCAGTGTTGCGGATAGGAGCACGGGTGCGATTAACGAGCCGGATAGCGCTCGTCGAATGGTACTGATCATTTCATTAAGCCTCGCTGCGCATGCGGGATGCGGCCCAAATGACGAATAAATCGATGAGAAGAATGAGCGGATGGCGAAGACCCAAGCCGCAAGTTCGCGCTGTCAAGGATTCGCGCGCTCTCCCAATCGATCCCCTCCGTTCCATTGCCGCTGGAGCGGCAACATTGCATCCCGGACGCGAGAGTGTACGTCAACGGCGGCAAGCTGAATACTCCGGCAAGGCTTACGGGTAAAATGCGGCGCAGATGAACGCCGCCATCGCACTGCGCTTAGCGACTCGTGCCGATATCCCACGGCTTGCCGAGCTCATCGCCCGCTCCGCGCGGGGCTTGAGCGTGGAGGAGTATCGGCCGGCGCAGGTCGATGGAGCGCTGCGCGGCGCCTTCGGCATCGACACCCAGCTGATCGACGATGGGACGTACTTGGTTGCCGAGGACAATGGCGAGCTGGCAGGATGCGGCGGCTGGAGTTTCCGGTCCACCCTGTTCGGCGGCGACGCCCGTGCCGGACGCGACGCCTCGTTGCTCGATCCCTCGGCTCAGGCCGCGAAGATTCGCGCCTTCTTCGTCGAGCCATCGAAAGCCAGACGAGGCGTCGGAACGGCGCTCCTCGAGCGCTGCGAGCGGGAGGCGCGAGCCAGAGGTTTCGTCCGGGCCGAGCTCATGGCTACGCTTCCCGGCATGAAACTGTACGCCGCACGGGGCTATGTCGGCAGCGAGCGGGTGCGATACGACCTCGGCGGCGGAGAGAGCATAGAATTCGTTCCCATGACCAAGGACTTGCGATGACACAGTCGATTCCCGCGACGTCGATTCCCGCGACGTTGATTCCCGGAGACGGTATCGGCCCCGAGATCGTCGAGTCCGTACTGGCGGCCCTCGATGCGCTCGGCGCGCCTTTTCAATGGGACACCCAGGCCGCGGGACTGGAAGGCGTCAAGAACGCACAGGACCCGCTTCCTCCTCGAACCATCGCAAGCATCCGCCGTACCCGGCTGGCATTGAAGGGCCCGCTCGAGACTCCCTCCGGCGGCGGCTATCGATCCTCCAACGTGCGCCTGCGCGAAGAATTCAAGCTATATGCCAATCTTCGTCCCGCTCGAACCCTGATTCCGGGCGGCCGCTTCGACAACATCGATCTCATCGTGGTGCGCGAAAATCTCGAGGGCTTGTACATCGGCCACGAGCACTACATTCAGATCGACGACGACCCGCACGCGGTCGCCATGGCCTCGGGCGTCAATACCCGTCAAGGGAGCCGCCGATTGCTGGAATTCGCGTTCGAGCACGCCATCGCCACCGGCCGCAAGAAGGTCTCGATCGTCCACAAGGCGAATATCATGAAGGCGCTCACCGGGATTTTTCTCGAGACCGGACTCGAGCTCTACGAGCGCAGCTACAAGGGGCGTTTCCAGCTGGACACCATCATCATCGATGCCTGCGCGATGAAGCTCGTGCTGAACCCCTGGCAATTCGACATGCTGGTCACCACCAATCTGTTCGGCGACATCCTGTCGGATCTGGTCGCCGGACTGGTCGGCGGCCTGGGCATGACGCCCGGCGCGAACATCGGCACCGATGCCGCCATCTTCGAAGCCGTGCACGGGTCGGCGCCGGACATCGCCGGCAAGGGCGTCGCCAACCCGACCGCGCTGCTGCTCGCCGCCGCCATGATGCTCGATCACTGCAAGCTGCCGAAAATGGCGCAAAGATTACGCAGCGCGATCAACGATACCCTCAACACGGACGGGGTCAGGACCGGTGACATCGGCGGCAAAGCAACCACCGCCGAATTCACGGCTGCATTGACCAAGAGGATCGCGCACAGCTGAGCGGGCGCTCGGGCGCGGATCGAACGCACATGCAGTCCATCATCGCGATCGAGAATGTCTCGAAGTCGTACGCATCAGGGGTGCAAGCGCTGCAGCCCGTGAACCTCGAAATACGCAAGGGGGAGATCTTCGCCCTGCTCGGCCCCAACGGCGCGGGCAAGACGACACTCATCAACATAGTCTGCGGCATCGTCACGGCGACGACCGGGCGCATCGTCGCCGACGGCCACGACATCGTTCGCGATTATCGGGCCGCGCGCTCGAAGATCGGCCTGGTTCCGCAGGAACTCACCACCGACTCGTTCGAGACGGTCTGGGCCACGGTCACCTTCAGCCGGGGACTCTTCGGCCGCCCCCCGAATCCAGGGTTGATCGCCGGCCTGCTGCAAGATTTATCGCTCAGCGACAAACGCGACAGCCGGATCATGACCTTGTCGGGGGGTATGAAGCGCCGCGTAATGATCGCCAAAGCCCTGTCCCACGAGCCCGATATCCTGTTTCTCGACGAGCCCACCGCGGGCGTGGACGTGGAGCTGCGGCGCGACATGTGGAACCTCGTGCGCGGCCTCAAGGCGCGCGGCGTCACGATCATCCTGACGACTCATTACATCGAGGAGGCCGAGGAGATGGCCGACCGGGTCGGGGTGATCAACAAGGGCGCGCTCATTTTGGTCGAGCAAAAACAGACGTTGATGGAGCGATTCGGCAAAAAGCAGCTCACCTTGCATCTCAAATCTGCGATGAGCCGCGTGCCCGACGAGCTCGCGGCATGGGGACTCGAGCTCAAGAACGGAGGACAGGACCTCGTGTGCACGTTCGACGGAAACAGCGCCTTCGACATTCCCACGCTGCTCCAGCGGGTCGGCGAGCTCGGCATCGCGATCGGCGATCTGCAGACGCATCAAAGCTCGCTCGAGGATATTTTCGTCAGCCTGGTGAGCGACCGCACATGAGCCAACGGCTGCTGCATTTCAATCGCTACGGCATCTGGGCCATCTACAAATTCGAGGTATCGCGCGCATTGCGGACCCTGGTCCAAAGCCTCGTGACCCCGGTCATCACGACCTCGCTGTATTTTGTGGTATTTGGCGCCGCAATCGGCTCGCGAATGACCGCGGTGAGCGGCATATCCTATGGCGCGTTCATCGTCCCCGGCCTGATCATGCTGGCATTGTTCACGGAAAGCCTCTCGAACGCCTCGTTCGGGATATTCTTCCCTAAATTCATCGGAACCATCTACGAAATCCTGTCCGCCCCCATCTCCTACGCCGAGATCGTCCTGGCCTACGTGGGCGCCGCCGCTTCCAAATCCGTGGTATTGGGTCTCGTGATCCTCGCCACCGCCTCCCTGTTCGTCGCGATCAAGATCCAACACCCCCTTCTGATGGTCCTATTTCTGCTCATGACCGCGATCAATTTCAGCCTGTTCGGATTCATTCTCGGCCTCTGGGCAAAAGGCTGGGAGCAGTTGCAGCTCATTCCGACGCTCGTGGTCACGCCGCTCACCTTCTTGGGCGGTGCGTTCTATTCAATCAGCATGCTGCCCCCCGCCTGGCGCGCGTTCAGCCTGTTCAATCCCGTGGTATATCTCATCAGCGGTTTCCGATGGTGCTTCTACGGAACGGCGGACGTAAACATCGCGGTGAGCTTCGGAATGACCGCAGGATTCTTCGCGGCCTGCCTGTGCATCATTGGCTGGATATTCAAAACCGGATATCGGCTGAAAAACTGAATGCGAGAACCCATGCCCGCGCCGCCCAACCTCATTCGTTAGGCAGTCGAGTCGCCAGAAGGTACGCATGATCATCGACGGCACTTGTCATTGCAGGAACATCGCCTTCGCGCTCGACTGGCCCGGCGCTCCGTCCGAGATCCTCGCCCGCGCGTGCGGCTGCACGTTCTGCGTCAAGCATGGAGGCGTTTGGACTTCCAATCCGTACGCAAAGCTTTCGGTTACTTTCCGACAGACCGGCATCGTTTCGAAGTATTCATTTGGAACGAAGACCGCGACGTTTCACGTTTGTACCCGCTGCGGCGCGGTGCCGATTGTCACCAGTGAGATTAATGATCGACTTTACGCTGTCGTAAACGTCAACACATTTGAAAACTTTGACTTGATCGGTTTGCACCGGCAAGCTGCCGATTTCGAGGGTGAGGATCACCAGTCGCGTCTGCTGCGTAGAAAGAGGAATTGGATTTCTGATGTTCGCATCTACGAGGGCACCGCCTGACACCGGAATGAACCTCGTGCTCCAGGCCCCGATATCGATGCACATCGGCTCCGTCACCGCCCGCGATCCCGGCGGCGAACCATGCCGGCGGCCCGTCCCCTGACGACGCATCCGGCATTCTCGCCGCCGCGCGCGTTGCGCAATGGCCAGGTGCAAACGACGATCGGCAACCTGCCGCCCATGCAGTGGCTCGCTCGCCGGCGCGGCGCGATGCTGCTGGCGAACGCTCGGGAATGGCTGGTCGATTGCGGCGACGGTGTCCGCCTGCAGGGATTTCTGACTCTGGCGAAGGTACAGCAGGGCGGGAGGCGGATCGCGCTGTTGGTGCACGGCTGGGAAGGCAGCGCTGAGTCCTGTTACGTGGTCTCGCTCGGTGCCGAGCTGCTTGCAAGCGGATTCGACGTGCTGAGGCTCAATCTGCGCGATCACGGGGAGAGCCACCACCTCAACCGCGAGATTTTCCACTCCTGCCGGCTCGCGGAGGTCGTCGGCGCCACTCGGGCGGTCGCGGAGCGCTTTCCCAGGGCGCGGATCTTCCTGGCCGGCTTTTCGCTCGGGGGAAACTTCGTGCTTAGGGTGTCGGCCGACGCCGGCGCCCCCGAAACGATTGCGGGCGCAGTCGCGATATCCCCGGTACTCGATCCTGCCGTCACGCTCGAAGCGCTGGAGCGCGGTTGGTCGCTCTACCGCCGATACTTCGTGCGACGCTGGTCCCGTTCGTTGCGGCGCAAGCGGCGCGCGTGGCCGGACCTGCCCGACTTCGAGCCGCTGTTGCGCACCCGGGATCTGCGTTCGATGACCGAGGGTCTGGTGCGCCAGTTCACGGATTTCGCGAGCCTCGACGCCTACCTCGATGGCTACGCAATCACTGGCCAGCGGCTCGCCACCTTGCGGTTTCCGGCGGCCATACTGCTCGCGGAGGACGATCCGATGATTCCAGCCGTCGACCTCGCACGTCTGGCGGGGTCGCCGCGTCTGGCCGTGCTGCGCACCCGCCACGGCGGCCATTGCGGCTTCGTGGAGCAACTCAACGGTCCGAGCTTCGCGGACCGGTTCGTGGTCGCTCAGTTACAGCGGTTTGAACGGAACGGTGCGGCGTCGATTTCAGCCGACGCGGCAAATTCCCCGTCTTGACGTTATGACGCTTCCCGCTATGCTCAGGGTCTGGAAACAAAGAAAATCGCGTGTCACTTGAGACCTCGATGACTGCTCATGGCGTATTCGCGCCCTCGGCCCATGCGCGACCTCGAGTCGTGACGGGCATTCGCACCCTGTACGTCTGCGCGACCCTCCTGTTGGCGTTGGGCGGATGTGGGAAATCCACGCGCAGCACCGAGTCTGCGCCCCTCGCCTCACGGCCGGACGTGACCGTCATGCTCGACGGTAAGCGCGGCAAATGCATCGTCTCGCTTCCGAGCGAGGCACAGGGAAGCACCATATCCTGTGACGAGGTGGTGTCTTTCATCAAGAACGAACTGAGGGTCCCCGGCAACGCGATATACGACGTCGCCGCGATCCCCCACTCTGATGACTCCGATTCGCACCAGGCGGAGATCGCCAAGGTCCGTGGCAGCCTGGACGGCGCCGGCTACCGCTTCATCGGCGGGCCGCACAATGCCCGCTGACCGATCGAGCAGCCCGGGACTTCACGCCTGCACCGTACCGCCTCCATCCAGGCCGACGTCCGCCGCCGCGGCCTGCCGCCGGTCCGCTTCGACATCGAACGAGCGGCAAGCCCACAGATAGACCACCGTGGCGACCGGCAATCCGATCACCATGGCGATGTCCGCGCCGCCGAGCATCTTGGTCACCGGGCCGACGTAAAGGCCCGGCACGTTGAAGAATGGGATCATCGACGCGAAGCCGACGGCGTAGGCGAGAAGTCCTCGCCAGTTCCAACGTCCGTACATCCCGTGCGGGTTGAAGATCTCGCGAACGGAATAATGGCCCCGTCTCACCCAGTAGAAGTCGACCAGATTGATCGCCGTCCAGGGCGTGAACAAATACAGCAGCACCGCGAGGAATTCACCGAACTTCTCGACGAAATTCTCCGTGGAGGCGAGCGCCAGGCCGGTCGCCGCGAGAGTGGCTACGGCCAAGGTCGCCATGCGGCGGGCGAGGGTCACCGGCCCGGGCCTGACGGAATCGATCACACTCAGGAAGGTCAGCGAGGCACCGTAAAAATTGAGCGTCGTGATGGTCACGAGCCCGAGCAGCGTGCAGAGCAGAAACGGGGCGCCGAATCCCGGCACCGCGGCATCCGCCGCGGCGCGCAGCGCACTCACGAACTCGAGCTTCGGGTACAGGGCAGCGGCCACGGTTCCCACGAGCATGGTCCAGGAGCCGCCGATGAACGCGCCGAGGTAGGTCCACCAAAACGAGGCCCCGACACCCACGTCCCGCGGCAGATAGCGGGAATAATCGGAGACGTAGATCGACCAGGATATTTGATACGCTGCGGCGGCAAAGAACTGCGCGAGGAAGGGCACGGAATGAAATGTGCCGGGTGCAAGCTGCTGCGCCGGGATGCCCGCCTCGACCGTCACCGCGACGGTGAAAGTCAGCAGAAACACAATGGTCACGTAGGCGACCCAGCGTTGCGCGAGGTGGATGATGTCGTAGCCGAGCACGGCGAGCGACACCGACAGCAGCGCAAACATCACCAACGTGGGGGTACCCGGAAGGTGATACAGCGAGTGCAGCGTCTGCGCCGCGAGTATTTGATTGAAGGCGTTGAAACCGATGTAGGCGATCAAGGCCACGCACCAGACCAGGAGTGCACCGACATACCCGAATTGCGGCCGCGACTGGATCATCTGCGGCAATCCGAGCTGTGGACCCTGCGTGGAATGAAACGCCATGAAGAACGTACCGAGGGCCGAACCGAGAATGACCGCGATCGCCATCCAGATCAGAGTACCGCCCATGGCCACGCCGACGACGCCGGTGGCGACGGTGGCCAGATGGGCATCGCCCGAAAACCACACCGGCCAGAGGTGCCAGACTTTGCCGTGGCGCTCGGAGAGCGGTATGTAGTCGATCGACCGCTTTTCGATCAAAACGTCGCCAAACTGTGTTTGCATCCGCCATTCCGATGCCGGGGTTTGAGAATTTTTGGTCGTGAGCGCCCGGACGGAACCCGAGGTTAGCATAGCCGGCGGCGCACCGAAGCCGGCCGCGCCGATCTTTGGCTGCGTTGCCGATCGTTGACGACATCGTTAATATTTTTGTCCTCGGGTCGATCATCTCGTCGCCGATCAATCATCTCGTCCCTGGCTAACCATCCATTCAGGAGTCTACGCCCATGAAACCGACGCCCTCCGGCTGGCCCCGCTTTACCAGCGCCGTCGTCTACCAGAATGCCGCCGCAGCCATCGACTGGCTCTGCGACGCGTTCGGCTTTGAGGTCCGCTTGAAAGTCGAGGGAGAAAATGGCCGCGTCGAGCACTGCGAGCTCGAGTACGGAGACGGGCTGCTGATGATCGCCCAGGAAACGGCGGACTCACCGCGGATGTGGCGGAATATTTTTCGAAGTCCCCGCTCGCTCGACGGCGCCAACACGCAAAGCCTCATGTTCTATGTCGACGATGCGGATGCACACTGCGCTCACGCCCGGACCCGCGGCGCGCGGATCGTCGAGGAGCCGTCGACCCACGACTACGGCCAGGATTACTGGGCGGACCGCAGCTACGCTGCGCTCGACCCCGAAGGCCACCTGTGGTGGGTCACCGAGCGCGTGCGCAACACCCCGGCCAAATGACGCGGCCACCGCCGCGTCGCGCCGGCAGCTGCGAGCGGCGCCCGAGGGCGCATATGGGCCCGCGCCCGATTACGCGCCCTGATATATTTTGAAGCGATGCGACTCCTTCCGACGTGCCCGTGCAATTCCGTCACCTGATCTCCTATCGCCATTGGAAGGCTCGCATTCTGATGTGGAGCGCCGCCGCCGCGGTCGGCGTGGCCGCAGTCGCCTTCGCCAAGATCGCCGATTTCGCGCAGCTCGGGCTGAGACGCCTGCTCGGCATTTCGACCGCAATCCCCTGGCTTCTGACACCGCTCGGCTTCTGCGTCATTGCCTGGCTCACGCGCCGCTATTTCAAAGGCGCCGAGGGCAGCGGCATCCCGCAGACCATCTTCGCGATTCGTGCCGACTCCGGCGAGCTCGGCGATCGGTTCCTCCGGCCGGCGGTCGTGATGGGCCGCGTGGCCCTCGCCGGGGCGGGGCTCCTGTGCGGCGCTTCGATCGGCCGGGAGGGGCCGACGGTCCACGTGGGGGCCGTCATCGTGCACAGCGTGTCTCGGTGGATGCCCAAGGGACGCATGCCTGGGCAGAGCCACGCCCTGGTGCTGGCGGGCGGCGCCGCCGGCGTCGCCGCAGCGTTCAATACGCCTTTGGCCGGCATCGTGTTCGCCATCGAAGAGCTGAGCCGATCGTTCGAAGAGCGGGCGAGCGGCACCACGCTCACGGCCGTAATTCTGGCCGGCGTGGTCGCCATCGCCCTGATCGGCGACTACACGTACTTCGGTCAGCCCCAACTCGTGGCCCAGGCCTCCTCGGTGACTCCCGAGGTGCTGCTGGTCGGCGCGCTATGCGGATTGGGGGGAGGTATCTTCAGTCTTCTAACCTTGGCAAGCGTCGAGCATCTTCCCTGGGGCCTGCAACGAATGAGAAAGGAACGCCCTGCTCTGTTCGCCGGACTCTGCGGTATTGGCGTCGCGGCGGTGGGCGCCGCCTCGGGAGCCCTCACCTACGGTACCGGTTACGACGAGGCGCGATCGATCCTGGAGAACCACGCGCACCTGTCGTGGATATACGCGCCGGCCCGAGCCGCCGCTACTTTCCTGTCCTACTTGAGCGGAATTCCCGCCGGCCTCCTGGCGCCTTCCCTGTCGGTCGGCGCGGGCTTCGGTCAGATCCTCGCGGACCACCTCGGCCAATCCTCCGCGGTTCCCTTCGCGATCCTCGGGATGTGCGGCTTCCTCGCCGGGGTCACCCAAGCACCCCTCACTTCCTTCGTCATCGTGATGGAAATGACCGCCCAGCACGCCATGGTTCTTCCGCTCATGGTGACCGCTGCCATCGCAACGGCAATATCGCGGCTGGTGTCCCGCCCGCTGTACCAATCGCTTGCAGATCGATACCCGACCGCGCCGCGAACCAGTTGACACGCCGCGTTGTCCGAAGGGAATGGAGCTGCCATCACCCACCAAGGAAAACCTCGAGCTTCTGACGAAGTTCGACGACCGCACGCAGCCGGTATCGGGCGCGCAGCGCATCATCGAGCGCATCAGCGCCATCTTCGGAAGTCCCGCCTATTTCGTATTCAGCATCGCCTTCATTCTCGTCTGGACCTCGGTGAACGCCTGGGGCGCGCAGCACGGCTGGCAGCACATCGATCCACCGCCCTTTTCGTGGCTACAGGGCATCGTGAGCTCGAACGCGCTGCTGCTGACCGTAGCGGTCCTGATCCGGCAGAACCGGATGGCGCAGATGGCCGAGCATCGCTCGCATCTCGACCTGCAGATCAACCTGCTGACGGAACAGAAAGTCACGAAGGTGCTCGAGCTGGTCGATCAGATGCACCGCGGAGTGAAAGATTTACACGGGGCAGCGCCCGAGCATGCGCGCGAGCCCATGGAGGAGATGACCAAGCCCACCGACCCGCACGCCATCTTGGATGCCATCAAGGAGAAGCACAGCGGCTCTTGAGTCGGCAGCGGCGGGGCAGTCGGCAGCGGCGCGGCAGTCGGCAGCGGCGCGGGGCTCAATATTCGATCTGGTACAACAGTCCGATACTGCTCCCCGGATCGTTGTCCGGTGTGGTGCCCTGAATCGCAGTGCCGTTGCCGAGCCGTGTTTGCAGTTTCAAATGCTTGGTAAGATCCACCTGCACCTGCACCTGGCTGGTCCCCGTGGTGGTCTGCTTGCCCTCGACATAGACGCGCTTGAAGATATAGCGGCCCGCCTGAATGGCCGCACCTTGAGTCTCCGTGCCCCCGGTCGCGGTCTGCACGGTATTCGTGCCCACGTTCAGCCGATCGAGCCCCAACGTCTTCTGAATCCTGGCGAGCGGGTTGCTGCCGCTGCCGCCGACGCCGCTCAAGGTCGCAAGCGCCGCGCCGACCTGGGCGACCTGCAGGGCCGTCAACTGCGCGGCGGGCTGCCCGAACAGCAGCAGCGCCATGATCTCATCGGGAGCCAGACCCGGCGTGCTGGGGCTCGAGAACTCGAACCTCGGCGCGTCCGCATACCCGGATATCTGCAGTTTGACGGTGTAATTCTGGACCGTACTGGTCGCCGTGAAATCCAGCGTCGGATCGAGATTGCTCTTCTTGAGGCCGGCCCCATCGAAGCTCACCCGGCTGGTATTGTCGAAAGTCAGCGTCGAGCCGGCGAGCGAGAACGTGCCGCGCAGCAGATCGAATCCCGGGCCGCTGACCAGCGGTGCGTCGGTGGTCCCGCGAATGCGCAGACTTCCGCCGAGTTCTGCATCCAGCCCGCGTCCCTGCACCAGAATCTCCCGCGGTGCATCGACCGAGACGTCGAGTCCAACTTCCAGCCGCTTCGCGGCAGCCGCTTGCGCGTGCTTGCCACGCCGCCGCACGTCGAGCACCGCGACATCCGGCGGCAGTGAATCCGGTATCCCGATCACGGCACGATTGACGTGGATCGTGCCCGCGACGGCGAGCCGCTCGAGCGCCGTGCCCTTGACGCTGAGGTCCGCATTGACGTTGGCGGTCACCAGGGCGCTGGTCACCAATTGGGCCTTGGTCGCGGTCAGTTGCAGGTCGAGCGGAATCTTCGGCTGAAGCACGCCGATGCTGCCGCTCATGCTCACCGAGCCCGACGCGGCGGTGGCCCTGAATGTCTTGATCTGCAAAGTTCCTTCGCTGCCGTCGACTTCGGCGCCGATCGCGGTCAGATTCATGCCGCGCACATAATCCCGGAAATTGCCGGAGGCGAGCTTGACGGCTCCGGTAATCTGCGGCGCATCGAGCTTCCCCGCCACGCTCGCATCCACCGCGAGATCTCCGCCCACATGCATGCCGCGCGCCTCGAACAGCGGATTGGCTACGGACAGATCGAGTTTGCCGTTCAACTTCAGATCGTACTCGCCTGCGGCGTCCAGAGGCATCTTGCCCGTCAGGGTGAAAAGCGAGACTTTACCCGCGCTCAACCGGACATCGAGCGACGCCGTATCGCCCGCGAGATCCGCATTGGCGCTTAGATTGAGCGCCGGCAGGCCGAGCGCTTCGTCGCTGGCGAATCGAACGTCGTGCGCATTCAGGCTGATTCGGCCGGCGGGCGCGGAGAACGTGCCTTGGATGCGGGCATTGCCCTCGATCGTGCCCTCCGAGACCAAATCCGGCAGAAACACGCCGATGAGCTCGGGGTCGACGTGCTGCAAGGAGGCGCGCGCATCGAGCGTCGGCAGCACGTCGCCCTCGATCTCGAGAACTCCATTCCGCGCGCCCAATTTGAGCTCGTCGACCCTGAGCCCGTCGGAATAGGAAATGCGCGCCGGCGACAACAATCCGAATTTCTCTCCGCGGTAGTCGAGAGTGGCTTGGTCCATGCGCATTCGGCGCGTGTCGAGGTTCACGATCGCCGTTGCCGCGAGATCCGCGGGGAAGCCCGCCAAATTCGGCGATTGCACGTGCAGCTGGGCGGCCACGGAGCTCGTATCGCCTTCGCCCGCCAGATGAATCGTGCCCGAGAAGGGGCCCGCGGACAGATCTTTCGCGTCGAATTGAAACTTCGCCCGGGTATGGCCCGCTCGGGGCGTGAAATCCACCGTACCGTCCAAGCTTCCCTGAAGCGGGGTGCCCAGCAGCCGGTCGAGGTCCGCGAGCTGGCCGACTTCGAGATGCAAGTGACCCCGCGCATCGTCGATGCTCGACGCCATGGTCATCTCGCCGTCGGCACGCGCACTCTTCCATTCGCCGCGCCGGATCGAGCCATCGAAACCCTTGCGGCCGTTGCGCTGCAGGGAAGCGGACAGCGCGAGCGGTGAACCGTCGAGGGTTCCGCGCACATCGACGCTCGCGCTCGGCGCCGACGGCAGTCCTCGAGCATGCAGTTCGACCGATACCGCGCCGGGCGCGGATCCACGAATCGAGAGCGTACTCTTCAGCTCCGCATCGCCGTTGAAGTAGGACGGCGCACCGTTCAAGCCGCCCGACGCCTGCATCGAGCCGGCAAGTTCCGGGCGCAGGATGCCGAGATCGGACACCTTCAGCTCCCACCGCGCCTTGACGTCCTGGAGATAGGCGTCGGCCGCGGCGAGGGGCGTCTTCGGAGAGTTCGCGGCCGCGCCGTTCGACGTCGGCCGCGCCGCCGTGCCGCTCGCCGTGAGAACCAGCGACGGAGCGTCGATCTCGGCGCGATCGAGCGTGAACGTCGCGTCCGACATCGCGCCCGATACTTTGAGGACTGCCCGGTTGCCGAGCATGCGAACCCACGGAGCCGTGCCACCCGAAGGATTTGCCGCCGCATCCAGCGTCAAGCCGATATCGGATTCGCGGAAATCGATCTGCGCCGTGATGTTCGCAGCGCCGCGCACTTCCTCGCCCGTCAATGCGGCAAAAGGGGCGACGTCCGGCACCTGTACCTCGAGCGCGACGCTCGGCCGCCCGGCGGTGATCGCCTGAGCCTTGAAAGACAGCAGCCGATGCGTCGCCTCCACGGTGAGCGGGCGGGTGTCGTCGGCGACTCGCATCGAGGCGGAGAGCTTGACAGGATCCTTCTCGAAGAGCCCGGGCTGAGCGCCGGGGATGCGCAGCCCCGCGATCGCGCCCTGCATCGAAATGGTACCGCGGCTTGCGGCGAGATCTGCACGCAGCGCCGCGACCGCCGCATCGCCGGGGAGTGCCAGACCTTCGGCCTGCAAGTGTCCCGCCGCGGTCGGGTCCTTGAGCGTGCCATGCCATTGACCCGTGAGCGAGAGCCGCTGCCACTTGAGGTCGGACCGCGGAGCCATGGCGGGCGCATCGAGTGAGTAACTCAAGTCCATCGACCCCTGGTGCAAGTCGATGCGGCCGTTGACCGCCGCATGCAGCTGGCCCGCCGTCAGCTCCAGATCGATGAGTTCCGCCGCGTGCGGCCCGCTGATGCGGAGATTCGCATCGAGCGCTCCGAGCCCCGGGAGCTTCAGGATGTTTTCCAAGGGACCGCTCGCCGGCTCGTGCACGGCCAGCGTGCCGTCCATGCGCTTCGAGTCGAACCGCAGATGCATGACATAGTCGCCATCGCCGTCGATGCGGCGTGCAGTCACATCGGCGAGCGCACTTTCGAGCGACCGCAAATCCATGCCGCCGCGCAGCGACACCCGCGCCGCCCGGCCGGCGAGCTCGGCGCCGAGGCGCACATCCTCGAGCACGAAGCGCCGCACCTCGATGTGCGGAACCGAGGCGCTCCCGCCGCCCCCTTCCGAATGCGGCGTGCGCTCCATATCCAGGTGCGCGACCTCGAGGCTGTCGACGGCGATGCGCCGCTCGAGGAGCGCCAGCGGCGTCCACGTGAGGGCAACCCCATCGGCGGTGAGCCAAACCCCCTGCTTGTCGGTGAGCTCGAGATGGCGCAGCGTGAGCCGCATCGGGAACGAGCCGCCCAGGCCCGAGAGATTCACCATGCCTCCCGTCAGCCGCGCGGTGATCCGCTCGATCAGGGTCCGGCCCGCATCGGTGTTGCCGGCCACCAGCACCGCAACGGTCAAAAGCGCAAGCAGCGCCGCCACGGAACCCAACACCCACGCCGCAATCTTGAGCCGTCTGCGCGCCATCAGAACGCCTGCCCGAGTCCGATGTAGACCTGGAAGCTCTGGTTTTGGATCGCCGTGGATTTGGTCGGCACGGCCAGATCCAGGCGGATCGGTCCGATGGAGGTGTAATAACGAACACCTGCGCCGACGCCCACGAAGATATTGGCCGGCGTGACAGTGAGCTTGTTGCTCACCTGGCCGCCATCGACGAAGAATGCGGCGCCGAAGTTCTGCCCGAATCGCTGGCGGAACTCGACCCCGCCCGCCACGAGGGCGGTTCCGCCCACGGGATAGTCCGTATATGGAAAGTTGGGCCCGACCGCCTGGTAGGCGTAGCCGCGAATGCTGGCGCTGCCGCCTCCGTAGAACCGCTGGTCGGGGGGCAGGGAGTATTCGCCGGCGCCCTGCGCCAGACCGACCAGCACTCGAGCCGCAAGCACGCTGCGCCCGGGACTCAGGGGCAACAGCCGGTCGAGATCGACGTAGGTTGCGAGTTTGATCTGATCGATGAGGAAGGTTGCGCTGCTTGCGCCGAGCGCGTGGGTCGGGGTGATGCTCAACGAATCGCGCATGCCGTGCGTGGGATCGTCCAGCGGCGAGGCGAGGTCGGTCGAGTCGAAGGTGACGGCGAGCGGCAGCTGGATGAGCGTGTAATAGTAAGTCGCATCGATCGGCAATGTCTTGTCCTGATTCGGCGCCTTGCATTCTTTCGGAAGCGGCGGCGGCCCGCATACCCCCACGACTT
>Ga0182012_10001771_pt1 | contig 23584 bp, 14 predicted proteins | sample 612S2SmetaG_FD_120486 | JGI IMG/M metagenome (GOLD analysis project Ga0182012, IMG submission 120486) | Permafrost microbial communities from Stordalen Mire, Sweden - 612S2S metaG | ecosystem: Environmental > Terrestrial > Soil > Wetlands > Permafrost | place: Sweden: Stordalen | collected... | reverse complement strand
GCACCGTATGACCCGACCCACGTTCCTTCGACCAACGCCTTCTGCCTCGAGTGCCACTTCTCGCACTCCAGCCAGTACTTTGGCTCGACCACCGTCGGAACCGCGTTCTAATTGGTTCGCTGCAGCATGAAGGGGGGAGAAAATCTCCCCCCTTTTTTGAGAAAACGAAATACCTTGAGTGAGGAATCATGAAGTTCCGTTACTACAGCGCATTACTTCTTTGCGCGTCTCTTTCCCCGGCCATGGCACAGGTCGCCTCCCACGCTCCCACCACCATGAAAACAATGATGGGTGCGAGTGCCTCCAAGTCTCCCGCAGTCGCTCCCGGTTCGAGTTTGCAGGTCAGTGGCAAGGCGGTCGCACGCGTCAATGGAGTAGTCTTAACCGACCGTGATTTGCTGCGCGAAATGTTTGCTATCTTTCCTTATGCACGCGTGCACAATGGCTTCCCCAAGGCGCAGGAAGCCGAGATTCGTCGCGGCGCGTTGGAGATGATTGAGTACGAAGAACTGGTCTACCAGGAAGCCGAGCGGAAGAAGATGACAATTCCCGCTGCGCGTCTCAAGCAGGCGGAAGCCGCGTACCGCAACAATTTCCAGAGCGACGAAGATTTTAAGGAATTCCTGAGGGTCGAGATGAATGGCTCGATGGAGCAAATGAGGCGCCAGGTTCGCCGTTCACTGCTGATCGAGGCATACCTCAAGGCTGAAGTCGATGCGAAGTCAAAGGTCACGCTTGCGGAAGCGCGGGCCTTCTACGACCAGAATCCGAAAGCATTCTTGCACGGTGAGAAATTCGCATTCCAGACCATCTCTATCATGCCACCCGAAACCGCGTCGGCTGAGGTGAAACAGAAAGCGCGTTTGAAAGCGGAAGACGCACTCAAACAGGCCAAGGCGACGAAGACACCCGAAGAGTTCGGATTGCTGGCAGAAAAGATTTCGGAAGACGATTTTCACGTGAACATGGGCGACCACAAAATGGTAGCTCGCGAGAATCTGCCTCCACAAATGCTGAAGGCGATGGCCACAATGCATCCCGGCCAGGTAAGCGGTTTGCTTCAGTTTGGTCCTTTCTTCACCATCTTCCGATTGAATGCACATGTCCCTGCGGGGAAGGTGAAGTTTGACGAGGTAAAGGACAAGCTGTTGAGCGATCTGCATAAGACGAAGTACGACAGATTGCGCGGAATTCTTGATAAGCGGCTTCGGCAGCAGGGTAAGGTGGAGGAGCTGTAGAGCGACTGAATGAACAGGCGTGTCCACGTGAAGCGTTTCCACATCACGATTTTTTTCTCGATGGTGCTCTGGGTGACCCCGGCAGCAGCTCAGCTTCAGGTCGGCGGACTGCACCTCGGTCTGGCGGGCGACCTGAACGCTGGCTACGACGGGGACATCAGTAACACGTCTGGCTCCGATCATGGAGCGGCTATTGGTGGGGATCTTAACCTGCACGGGTATTACTATCACCCTAATTTCATTTCCTTCGATGCAGCCCCGTACTACGGGCGTTCGCAGAGTAACTCCAGTTCCGGGTCGATCTCCGATAGTTCCGGATATACTTCGAATGTAGCGATCTTCGGAGGTAGCCACTTTCCGGGAAGCATCTCGTTTAACCAAGGATTTGATAGCACGGGAGTATTTGGAATTCCTGGCAATACAGGACTTTCCACTAAAGAGAACAACAAGTCATTTGCCGCCGGCTGGAGCCTTGTCTTTCCAGGAAAACCATCCTTGACCTTTGGCTTTTCGAGCGGCAGCGGAACCAGTTCCGTGCTGGGCAGCAACGAGCAGAGTGAAGGCTCATCGAAATCCTTCAGCGCGCACACCGGGTATAGCATTGCTGGTTTCGGGCTTGGAGCCGGCTACATCCATCTGAATACGAACACGACCAGCACCGGTTTTGACGACACCACCACTACGAGTAACTTTCTTAGTAGCTCGTCAAGCAGCAATAACTATTTGTTCAGTCTCAGCCACAGACTTCCGATGAGCGGATCGTTCGCATTTGGCGCAAATCGCTCCGACTACACAACCAGCTCTGGCGGCGGCACGAATACCGGAACAAGCGATAACCTGAATGCAAGCTTCGGAATCAACGTGAAGACGTTCCCCATATCTGCGTCCGTAAGCTACACGGATAACCTTTACGGCAGCATCGAGGAACAGCTTCTCAGTAATGGTGGAAGTGTTCTACAGACCACGATAAGTCCAACGTCGCGCGCTTTACTCGTCAATGTAAGCACATCTCACATGGTCTTCAACCGTGTGTTCGTTACTGCCTTCTTGAATCGCCAAGAGGAAATGATCGCCGGAAACTCCTACGGTCTCACGCAGTATGGCGCGAATGCAGCATACAATTTTGCCCGCCGCCTCAAAGGTCTAACGATAACGCTGGGGGTAACGGATAGCGCAAGCCAAGTGGGCAATATGGGAGCGAATCTGCTGTCAAACGTCAACTACAACCGGAACTTTGGGAGATGGGAGTTCAGCGCAAATTACTCGTACAACCAAAATGTTCAAACGCTGCTGGCGATCTACACCGTGTCTTCCATGAACTACACCGCTCAAGTACACCGCAAAATGCCTCATGGATTCTCGTTGAACCTCGGCGGCGGCGGCGGACGTAGTGGCTTTGAGCAAACGCCCGGAAACGCAGTGAATTCGGAAAGCGTCAACGCGAGTATTTCGTGGGGGCGGTTCGGTCTCGGTGGTACGTACTCGGAGACAACGGGATCGCAAGTCCTTACGGCGTCCGGTTTGGTCTCAGTGCCGGTGCCCATCGCGACACCGAACAGCATGGTGAACTTCAACGGAAGCGGATACGGCTTCAATGCTTCTGCCATTCCAATCCGCAATCTGTCGATCACTGCTACGTACAACAAGTCAAACAGTACCACGGCAGGCGCAGCATTGAGCAGCCTGAATGAAACCGACCTGATTAACGCGTTTTGTACGTACCGATTCAGAAAGATCTCTTTCAACTCGGGAGTCACGAAGTTTCGTCAAAGCATAAGCAACACAGGCTCTGCGCCGAGTGTGATAACCTCCTATTACTTTGGTATCTCAAGATGGTTCAAGTTCTTTTAGGCAGAAAGAAAAGTGCGGCACTCGGCTATCTGTGCATGGTCGCGTCACTGGTTCTGCTCCTGGCGTCTCCGGGCTTGGCCGCGAGCAGAAGTACCAAGTCTCCGGCGCCTCTTCCGCCTGATTTACTGCTGGAAGGAAACCGCAAACTCACATTCGAACGAAGCTTCAGTTCCGAAAAGGATGCCAGGGGAAAACCCGGATTCTGGTCGAAGTTCGTCGACATTGTGGCCGGTGAGCCTGAATACCATGGCATGGTTAGGCCGTATAGCGTAGTGGTCGACTCGCGCGGGCGTGTAATCGTCAGCGACCCCGGTGCAATCGGAATACATATCTTTGACTTTGCACAGCATAAGTATAAGTTTATCGAGCGCAGGGATAAGGAAACGGACTCGTTGCTAGCCCCTCAGTGCGTCACAGTTGATGCAGCTGACAATATCTACGTCACCGATTCCCAGAGTGGAAAGATCTTCGTATTTGATTCTTCAGGGAAATATAAGCGAGCGATCGGAAGTCTGAAGGGCGGAGAAGGTTACTTCAAACGCCCAACAGGGATCGCGGTGGACTCAGTGGCACAGCGGATCTACGTCACAGACACGCTCCGCGAGAAGATTTTCATTCTTGATATGCAGGGACAGGTGCTGAAGACAGTCGGACAGCCGGGTACAGGGAAAGATGACCTCCATTACCCAACAGAATTGCGGCTGAACGGCAAGGATTTATTGGTTGTGGACGCCATGAACTTCCGTGTCAAATTCCTGAATCGCGAGGGAGACTTCGAGGGCGCGATCGGCGAAGCAGGGGATTCGACTGGCCAATTCTTCAGGCCTAAAGGCATTGCGGTTGATTCGGAAGGACACTTCTACGTTGCAGAAGGAACCTGGGGTCTGGTGCAGATATTCGATCGCGAAGGTCGGCTGCTCTACTCATTCGGGAAAAACGGTACAGGGTTGGGAGAATTTCAGTTGCCGTCAGGTTTATTCATAGATCATAACGACCGTGTCTATGTAGTGGATTCGTACAATCGCCGGGTTCAGGTATTTCATTATTACGGGCTGCCAAAGCAGGCTGAAGGAGCAACACATTGAAAACCGCTGTGTTTCTCTTCGCGTTGATCGTCGTAAACGTGAGCCTGGTTTATGGGCAGGTGCCAACTACGGATGTGATGGGTACGCATGACTTGGGCCCGCTTGGGCAGTCGCCTGTGAAAGGCGCATTGAGCACGTGCCAATACTGCCACGCTCCTCACTCCGGATTACATGGAGTTGCGCCGCTCTGGAGCCAGACGCTGTCAAAGGCCACTTACACGACTCTTTATACCAGCGATACCCTTGTCAATGTGGAGCAGCAGCCGACTCTCGGATCGGCGAGCAATCTCTGTCTCAGTTGTCATGACGGAACGGTAGCGCCTGGCCAGACGACGCCCTACGGCAACACGACCTTGAGCCAGAAGGCTCTGAACGCCCAGGATATTGTCACCAACTACAACGGTTCGACTCTCACTTTGCAGGGCACGCATCCATTCAATTTTGCACTACAACAGGGAAAACTTAATTGCGATTCTGACAATCTGCTCGCGTCCCTGTGTACCGGCACCACTGGGAATTCTGCGGTCAAATTAATTGGCGGGAATGTGCAGTGTACGAGTTGCCACGAGCCTCATGTTCAGAGCATTGATTCGTCGAATATGTTTCTCGTCACGAACAATTCAAGCTCGGCGCTATGTTTGTCCTGCCACGTGCAGGATCCCGGCGAACTCAGCGGTATGGCACTCCATCAGATGAAAAACAAGAGCTCATCGTCGAATCAAACCAGCCGGGCCGGCACCACCGGGACTTATAACACCTTTTCCGGTTGGGCTACCAGCGCGCATGCTCTGTCCACATCCAAAATTACCAAGAGCATAAACCTTGGAAACTACGGAACCATGAGAGCAAATGGATGCCTCTCCTGTCACGTTCCGCATAATGCTCCTGGGGGCAAATCGCTCCTGAGCGCTCCAATACAAAATGTTCCCAACATGGACGCGGCGACCAAGAGTTGCATGACCTGCCATAACGGAGGCTCGAATGTATCGCCGGCGATTCCAAATGTGTATACGGAATTTTCAAAGACATCAGGTCATCCATTTCCAACGGGTAGCAACCAGCATGTTGCAGGTGAAGCCGCGGTGCTGAACAAGAACCGCCATGCTACTTGTGTGGACTGTCATGATCCGCACGGGTCCACTCCCACAGGCTCGTTCGCGCTGACGAGTATTAGAACCTCACAACGCGGTACCTCTGGGGTCAGTGCAGCGGATGGAGTAACAAAGATCCTTCCGGCAGCGAATCAGTATGAAACGTGCTTGCGTTGTCACGGAACCAGTTCCGGTAAACAAAGTCTCGCAGTGTTCGGCTATATGCCAACTCGGGCGGCGTCCAATGGCGACGCGCTGAACATCATTCCGCAGTTCACCATTTCCGCGAAGTCGAGCCATCCGGTAATGCATGACCGTGACAGCACCCTTGGGCAGCCGAGTCTGCGCACGTATATGCTGAATCTGGACGGGCACACGCAAGGAAGAGTGATGACTGCGCGAATTCTCTGTTCAGACTGCCATAACAGTGACGACAATCGCGAGTTTGGCGGTGTTGGACCGAATGGCCCACACGGCTCAAAGTTCTCACACATCCTCGAGCGCCGCTACGAATTCAGCCAAGTCGCTCCCGGCGTGGCACCCAATGGCGGACCTGGCACGATGATCCAGAATCTGCTTCCAGCGGTTACTGATCCGGTCGCCGGTGGTCCTTACTCCTTGTGCGCGAAGTGCCACAATCTTTCAAGCATCGTTGCAAACGCCAGCTTCACCAAACATTCGACTCACATCAACGCAGGATTCTCCTGCTCCGTCTGCCACAGCGCGCACGGAACAGGTGCGGCCACATCGTCAATCACAGGGGAGCGCCTGGTGAATTTCGATTTAGCGGTAGTGGCGCCGAACGACCGATTGAGCGTTCCGGTATCCTACAATCATGGGTCGAACACCTGTACTCTCAAGTGCCACAATTACAATCACAATCCCGATGGTACTGTCTCAGCCGCGGTTGCGAAAGCGTCCGCAACCAAGCACTGATCGGACGCGAAGCAAGAGGCAACACACTTGTACACGGATCGCTTGCAACTGTGAATTCTTATGCTAACTGAGACTGTTGTGAAGAAGCTCGAAAAGGAAAGGGGGACAGCAATGCTCGACAATGTTCCCCTGCGCTTGCTCGTGCTTCTCTTACTGCTGACAATCGCCCCGCTGTATGAGTCGCACCACATTACAGCTTTTTCCAATGGCGATATTTGGTGGCACCTTCGCACGGGGCTCTGGATTCTTCAGAATCACTCCATTCCTCATCAAGGACTGTTCTCGCAGTTTCCTGAAAAGACATGGGTCGCATCAAACTGGGGATTCGACGCACTGGCGGCGTTCGTTTACAAGCTCATTGGATTGCGGGCTATCCCCTCAATCCTGATGGCGTTCAAACTTGGCCTGGCTGCTATCACTTTCTTACTGGCTTACATCGGGCAAAAAAGGTTCTGGCCTGCGGTGTTGCTTTCTGCGGCGGCGCAATATGTCGTCGTCGGACTTCAGCCGCTTCCCATACTATTCTCGATTTTATTTTTCGGGATTGAGCTTGTTCTTCTCCTTCAAAGCCGTCGTTGCGGCGACGTTCGCCCCCTATTCTGGCTGCCACTGCTCTTTGCATGCTGGGCCAATTTACATGAAGAATTTGTGCTCGGCATTCTTCTGCTCGGAATATTTATCGTTGTCGGAGCGACGGAACAATTGCTTCACAACGTAGGCATTAACGGGGTCGGCCGTCCATCAGTGCCGGTTTCCAAAAGTCTGGCTGTCGCAGCGATTAGTTGTGCGGCAACCCTGCTCACCCCGTACACCTTTCGACTCTTTCCGACCATCATGCCGACCCTTTACAGCCCAGCGGGGATCGAGTCTTTCGCCGAAATGATGTCGATGGAGTTCCGACGTCCCCAGAACTTTGTGCTGCTGATTCTGGTGATGGGTGCTTTCTTTGTCCTCGGTCGCGAGCGGTCGCGGGATCTCTTTAAACTCTCAGTTCTTTGCATATTCGCAATGCTTTCCTTCCGCTTCCAGCGAGATGCATGGTGCGTTGTGCTTCCGTCGATTGCCGTGCTGGCTGATTGGCAGTCACATCATCAGGTGGACGTTGAATCGCATCGGAGACCACGGGACTGGCGATGGGGAATCCCGATTCTCGCCACGACGATTGTGATTGCATTCTCGGTTGCGATACTCCGAATGCCGAGCAATAGCGAACTTGAAAAATCTACGCAGCAGGTTTTTCCGCTGAACGCATGCGATTACATTCGGACGAATCATCTGCCCGGACCAATTTTCAACAGTTACTCGTGGGGCGGCTATCTAACATTTTTTCTTCCAGAATATCCAGTCGCGATAGATGGGCGCTTGAGTTTCTATGGTGATGAGGCGAACGAAACGTATTTCAAGGTAACCGCGGGCACCTCACGCCTGGAGGATGATCCGAGCTTTGTCGGGGCAAGAACGATTCTGATCGAAAGAAACTCAGGAATGGCAACAGCGCTGACCTCACTGCCTCAGTTGCGTGAGCAGTTCCACGTGGCATATAAGGACGATCTTGCCATCGTATTGGTTAGGACCTCACCGAGTGAATAAATTGTAATAGAGCCGCATCGATGCATCGTTCCGCTGGTTGTTCGTGCTTCCACGCTGGGAAGTTTTTCGAAGACTGGTGATGGAGTATTTGAGTCTGAAGCTCGGAGCCCTTACTAATGCACGGGTATACGATTACTGACATTCTTGGCGCGCTGGAGGCAGCGGCCATCTTTGCAGCCTTCCTACTTCCACCGGGTTTTCTTCTCGGGTTCGCATCCAACGTGCTTGGCTTCCGGAATCGGTCTGCATCCGAACGCTTTCTATTCAGCACTGTCCTCTCTCTTTCCATTGCACCTGTGCTCGCGGTCTTGCTCGTACGATTCTCTTCGCTCACCATAACTGTCTCAATTTTTCTAGTGGCTGCCGTGGTCTCGATCCTGCTGGTCGTACGCGAACTGTTCGGAACCGCCGGAAAGTGGCGTCTTCATCGGACGACATGGATTGCGCTCAGCATGATGGCAGTATGGGTTGTATTTGCACTGCTGTTGCTTGTGGACTGGCAAGTTGGTGACCGGCTTTACGTTTCTTACGTTGCGTACGATCACAGCATTCGCACCATTTTGGTGGAGGCCGCGGCGCGGACCGGAGTGCCGCCCATCAATCCTCTGTTCGGCCTCGGCAGCGCACCTCCGCTCCGTTATTACTACTACTGGTATGTTTTATGCGCGCTCCCTGTTCATCTTGCGGGAATCTCTCCTCGCGCAAGTTTGAATGGCAGCGTGATATGGGCTGGATTTGCACTCGCAGCATTGCTTCCGCTGTATCTCAAGCATTACTGCCAGGAGAAAGAAAATCTTCGCTTCAAGTCGCTGGTGGGAATTGGCTTGTTGCTGGTCACTGGATATGACCTCATTCCATTCACGTACTTGAGCCATCGTCTCGGTGCGTTGTGGGGTGATGTCGAGTGGTGGGACACGAACCAGGTTGCCTCATGGATTGACTCGTTGCTTTGGGTTCCCCACCACATCGCCAGTCTCGTTGCGTGTTTGTTCGGCTATCTTTTGTTGAGCACAATTCCCGAAGATGTCCGGCTACAGGACCGCATCTGGATTGCGGTCCTTGCGGGAGCAGCATTCAGCAGTGCTGCCGGACTCTCGGTGTACGTGACGTTCGTCTTCGCCATCTTCATCGTCGCATGGACGTTCACGATTCTGGTCATAAGGGGACCGCAGGAGTTCTTTACTTACGTGGGCGCGGGAGCATGTTCTGTTCTGCTGGCGCTGCCATATCTCGGCGATCTGCGTGCGCCGTCGGCAGCGGGCTCAAGATTCGCGTTCTTTGCGCTTCGTGATTATCCAGTTGCCCAAGAATGGCTGAAGCTTCAGGGTGTCACGAGCCCAAGGGTCCTCCAGTTTTCGCAGTTACCCTCGCTCGTCATCGTCTACCTCTTTGAGTTCGGACTCTATTTCCTCGTGGGGTGGTACTGCCTGCGCCAGGAAATCAGGAGAGGTTGGATGATTTCGCTTCGAGAGCGTGCGTTATGGGTAATGGGCGGCCTCAGTCTGGTGATCGTAACATTCGTGGCAAGTGATTCGACGGGTGTCAATGATCTCGGATTTCGCGGAATACTGATTGTGCAGTTTGTGCTGTTGATCTTTGCAGCGCCACTCATTGCGGATTTATTCGCCGGGAAATTGCAATGTGGACTGGCCTGGAAGGCTGCTCTCTGGCTGTCACTGGTCATCGGAGTTCTCGGAACCCTCGTGCAGGTTGGTATTTTGCGATTTTATGCACCAATTGTGGACGCTGGAATTTCACGTCGAACAGAACCGTGGATGGGACTTTCGCCGGGTATCGGGAAGCATACCCTTGACATGCGAGAGAGCTTGGAGCATCTGAAGGCGATTACCTCTCCAACAGCGGTGCTCCAATACAATCCTGAAGGGCCTGACCTCTTCTTGTTTCACTTGTACGCCGATCGTCAGGCGGCCGCCGGGGATGAATCTTGCGGTGCGGGTTTCGGTGGAGATCCGCAAAAGTGCAAGCAGTTCTACGGATACATCTCGGCGGTCTTTAATAAGCCAGAGACCACTCATGATTGGGACGTAGACCGATTTTGCGATGCCGTTCATGTGAATGTGCTGGTGGCAACAAGCTCTGATGTGGTGTGGAAAGATACCGAAAGCTGGGCGTGGACTCGACCGCCACTCCTGGCTAATAGCGCAATGCGGGCGATCGCCTGCGGAACTCAGGCTGCAACCCGACAGCGCATAAATGTTCCTTAGAACAGTTTTCGTGGGTGTATTTGCATTGACTACCTCGAAAAGCAGCAACAAAATAAATAAGGTGACGGAAGCAATTAGGTCCCTTCTCTCGAATGGTGAATGGACGGCCTGCTTCTATGGGACCGATTGCCAATGCCTAATCAATCCTCCCCTCGTAACTCGTCCGAGCTGCCTGCTGCGGCTGGCTCAACTCCCGAGCTCCGGCTCCTCGACATTGTATTCGTTGCGCTTTTCGTACAGTTAGTCCTCCTGATTCTGGCCTCGCTGGTTTTACAGCGTGGCCCGGCCTTCGTTGGCCGCGCCGAAGGCGGCTTCAGTATGGACTTCGGCGACTTCTACTTGGCCGCCATGTATTACACCCATCATTTAAATCCGTATAGCACTGGCGGCTTTGTCTGGCCGCCGTTCGCCATCCTCATAGGATTGCTGTTTAAGTCAATGCCTTGGGCAATCGCCAGGTACTGGTGGCTGGCCATCAATTTAAGTTGTTTGCTCGCGGCGCTAATCGCCTTCTCCCGGCAGATCAATCTGGGTCGCAGGAATACAACATTGGTACTGATGATTGCCGCGCTCTCTTATCCTGTCCATTTTCTTATCGAGCGCGGACACGTGGATGGCTTGATGCTGGCCTGTTTGGTCTTCGCTTTCCGTGCGAGGCATTGGGCTCTCAGGTCTCTTCTTTTTGGGATGTCCATCGCGATCAAGCTTTACAGCGGGCTGCTGTTGGTGGTGCTTGCAAGAAGGAAGCGCTGGAAATTCATGTTTGGAGCGATCGCGGCTTGCGCGTTGTTGCAGCTTCCATGGTTGAATCTTGCCCTGTCCTATCCCATGGTACTTTCAAGACGTACATCGCAATGGATCATGGTTGAGAACATCACTCCTGCGCCCTTGTTCTATTCAGCGCTCGGTTCCTTTGGACCTCTTTGGAAGCTGATGTTCTTTTTGTTCTGGCTGCTTACTTTTGGCTGGACGCTCCTCCAATTCAACACTGAGCAAAACGATTCGGCCGATTGGGTGCTGTTCGCTCCATGGATGATGTCCATGCCATTGGTTGTCTACCCCTACACAGCCGTACTTACCTTGCCCTTGTTGGTCTATCAGGCAAAGCGGATGCAGGGCAGGCGATGGAGCGCTCCAGAGTGGTTGTTTGTTGCAGGTTTTGTGCTGGTCGGTACGCAGCAGACTGCTATCGCGGATTTCCTGGCCTCTGTTCCAAACTATGCAACGCTGGTGTATCGACTTAACTCGCTGGGAAGCGCGATACTGATGGTGAGCTGCTGCATGTTAGTGTCCAAGCCGAGTGGGTACGGGGCGGCGAAGTCCCAAGAGGACCAGATCGTAACGTCAGCCGCGTAATAGAGCTAACCAGGGGACTCGAATTGTACCGAAGGATAGAGATAAGCAGGTACATAGCGCTGGTTGCTTCGGCGGCTGCGATGGTCTATGCACTATTTGCAGGCTTGCGCACGGTCAGTGACGCCGACTTGGGTTGGCAACTGGCTACGGGCCGATGGATCATCCAGCACAAGGCGATTCCATCCACTGACATTCTGTCTTACACCGCCCACGGACAAGAGTGGATCTATCCCGCCGCGTCGCAAGTCATCCTGTATTGTTCGTATCTGCTTGGTGGTTATTCGCTCCTATCCTGGCTGTCTGCGCTTGCTTGTGTTGGCACCGTTGCGCTCCTGCTTCGCGGTCATCCAATCTCGATGTTTCTGGCGCTGATCGCAGTTCCTCTCGTTGCAGCCCGCACTCCGCCGCGAGCCGAAATGTTTACCGAAGTTTTGTTTGCCGCGTTTCTAGTCACGTTGTGGAATTATCACCGATCTGGTCGAGGCCCCCTATGGCTTCTTCCTCTTCTCATGGGGCTGTGGGTGAATCTGCATCTGGGCTTCACGGCAGGGCTTGCCATGTGCATCGCATATGTGTTCATGGAACTGGAAGACGTCTTCCCCGCAGACAGTCGCGCGAATGCACTGACCAGATTACGCAGAGCCTCCCCATGGCTCCTCGCTACCGTTCTGGCGACGCTTATAAACCCATGGGGACCTCGAATCTACCTGGCGCTGACACGACAGAACGCGATCCTTCGAATTCACAGCAAGTGGATTGCCGAGTGGATGAGCATCCCCGTTGCATCGAGCACGCTTTTGAGAGCGCTGTCATGGCGAGATCCCGAAAGTGCCATATGGTGGTTGCTCGCAGCTGCGTTGCTTGCGATGATCGTTGCCGCATATCAGCGGCGAATGGTCCCCGCTCTCATTCTTGGAGCATCCGTATTTCTCGTCCTCCGTTCCAACCGGTTCGCAGGTCCATTTGTCCCTGTTGCCGTTGTCATCGGCGGCTCGATACTCGGTGATGCGCTTCATACCATTTGGACCGGACGAGCCTGCGAACGCATCAGAATGAAGGGGAAGTTTCTACAGGTATGCACATTCGCGTGCGCAGTAATTCTGGTCGGGTTTGCCGGCGTCAGGGTACTGGACCTTATGAGCAACCGATATTACCTGCGCACCGCTCAGGCTTCTTCTTTTGGATCAGGCGAATCCTGGTGGTACCCGGAAGAGTCAGTCTCTTTTATCGAGCGTGAGCGCCCGACTGGCAATATCTTCAACGGTTATGATTTCGGTGGTTTCCTTGTGTGGCAGCTTTCGCCCGCATATCCTGACTTCATCGATGGCCGTGCAGTTCCTTTTGGCGGAAAGCTGTTTTTCCGCTCTATTGAACTCCTGCAAACGCCTCTGGATTCCGGCAAGTGGCAGCGCGAAGCCGATCTCCGGAACATCAATACAGTGGTGCTGTCTCTTGACCATTCCGGCGGTGGACTGCCCATAAGCATTGACGGTTTCTGCCGGAGTCAGCAGTGGCAGCCAGTCCACATCGATACACGCGCAGCGGTCTTTGTTCGCCGCCGCCCGGAGACTGCTGATCTGCTCAACCGGAATCGAGTAGATTGCGCCACCATCCAATTTGACGCCCCTCCGCCGGAGCCCGGAACTCGCGGTGAGGCTGCACGGTTCAATTATCACCTCAACGCAGCAGCCATTCTGGTTGCGCTGGAGCGCTATTCCGAGGCAAAGAATCATCTGCGGATGGCAGAAGAAATCTTCACCGAAAGTAGTGACCTGCATTCCATCAAAGGATTCGTAGCGCTCAACACAGGCAATGCTGCCGATGCAGTGCAGGAGTTCCGCAAATCGCTCGACATTGAACCGTTTGACGAAACCGCACGCGCACTCGCGATTGCTTACAGAAAACAAGGGCGCCTTCCGGAAGCTGCAAAAGTTCTCGCCCAGGCCGCAAAGATTTCAGTGATGCCATACCCTTTCTATCTTGAATTAGGGTTTGTGCAGTTAGACATGGGATTGCCCAATCAGGCTCTGATCTCGTTCACTCAGTCAGAGGAGAAGAGTCCGTTTGCAGATGAAGCGGTGGTCGTGGGAGAGGGCTTTTCTGCCCAGCTAGCGGAAGGTTATCAGCGTGCATGGTCGCGGGTTGCCGCGCAAGACGAGGCTCGCGGCCGCAACCCGGAAGCGCGCCTCGCAACTCAATGTGCAGATTCCGCAGCGGCTGAAGAGACTTGGTGGAAGATGGCCGACAATTACGAGACGAGCGGCCTTGAAGCGGATGCGGACACTGCCCGTCGGCAAGCCAACCTAGCCGCAGCGGCCCGCAGGGCAAAAGGTATTACAAACTAACGGACTCAATTTAACGCTAGGTTCGCGGTGTGAATTCCAGGATTACGATACCCTGAAATCCCCCGAACTCGCGGACATTGTAGGTTCCCGAAGCGCTCTCCGATAGCCAGCGAAGGGTGTTGTACGAAGGCAGATATCCGAGGGCCAGAAAGCGCTCCCGCCGTTGCGACGCATCTCTTAGAAACGTTGAGCCGACGCGAATCGTTTCCGCATTCATTTCCCGCGGAAGCCCTACTACCGGCACGCTGAGTTTGTAATAGCTGAGCGGCGCGAACTGCCCGCTATCCTTTACTGCGTCGCCGACTGGCATATGCATGTGGTTGGACTCGACGAAGTCGCTACATATCAGTACGGGAGCCCCATCCACCGAGGCGTTCTTCTCCGCAAACTCTAGAGCATATTTCCACGTGTAACGGTGGACCCTGGAAAGAGGCGAGCTGAAGCTCTGGTAAGCCGTCATTGCGACCAGCACCACACAGAAAAGCAATCGAATCGAGCGGGAACTGATCAAGCTAATAAACCAAGCCCAGCAGAGTGCGATTCCAGGAATCGCTACCAGTCGATAGCGTTGCGCAAATACGTGGAGCGGTGTTCCTACGCTGGCACCATAGAGGATCAGTATCGGCAACAATCCCAACAATGAGCAAAGCAGAGCACGCCGCCATGCCACGTGGCTGCTTGGGCCGAACCGCCGCGTGAGGGCGGCAATAAAGGCGGCACATAGCAGAGTGAACGGCAACAGGTCTGGCGTTATTGTCCAAAACAACTCCGCCAATTTCGGAGTTCCGTCGAAGACATGGGTGCCGCTGGTGTTAAGCATGTCTCGCATCCACGGAAAGACTGGCAGAAATGCGAAAGTGAATGCCGCCAGCGCAACCCCAAACTGTCGCCATAGTATTTTGCGGTCGCCCGCCTTGATTACGAAAAAGGCGATGGCGAGGGCCGGAAGGAAAACTGCGAACAGAAAATGGAAATAGAGGATGACTGCAGCCGAGAGTCCGAATAGGCCTGCCAGCCAGTCCGAACGGCTGTGCCGTAACCGGAGCAGACAGAGAATTGATGCGTTCACCGCGAGCACACCAAAGGCATAAGGCCGAACGTCGATCGACTCAAAAACCACGATCGGATGAAGGCAGAATATGACGCAAGCAATGATGGCCACGTCACGGTCAAACAGTTCCTGCGCGGCGCAGTATAGGAGATAGACCGCGCCCAGCATGGCGAGAATCTCTGGGACCCTAAGTGCGATTTCGCTTGTCCCGGTAATCTTGGTGCAGAACCAAAGAATGTAAGAATAAGCGGGAAAAGATAGACCTTGGCGAGATGGAATTCCTGAGAAGCCCGCAGCAATCTGTTGGAATGAACCTGTTTCATCTAGCCACAATGGCGCTCGAACGGCAATGAACCACACAGAAATGGATACCGCGAGAGCCAAAGCGTAAATGGCGTATTGCACGCGATCCAAGGTCGATGGAGGAACCGGCTCAACCATGCCGAGTTGCTTGGCGTCAGTGGGCTTGGAAATCATCGATGAAGCACTTCCCCTTGGGTGCCTAGGCTAGATTTGTCGGGTCGTACAAAGAAGTACACCGGCTCACCAAACGGATACAATTTCGTCGTATGCACGAGGACATATACCCGGGCCAGTGCTTCGACCGCAGCAACCAGATCGCGTTGTCCGCTGCGTCTCCCTTGGCGCCAAGTCCTCTCGTCATCCAGCAGCAAGCCTTCCGACTTCGGTCCATAGATCAGTACGGCTGGCCGGGCGCGGAGCAATCGTTGTGCCTCTTCGCGGGCGAAAGCATCGGGAACGGTGTCCATGTTGTGGGACAACGAGAATGTCGCGCATCTTCTTTCCGTCAGCCCGTAGAAGATTCCAATCTCGGGATAGATGAAGATAGTATCCGCTGGGCTGGAGTGCTCTCGGATAATTCTTACCGTTGTATCGGCGAAGTCCACCGTATTCGGTGACAGCAAGAATCCACGCAACTCCGGCAGCGAAGATGTTGTGGTTGCTGCCTTCACACCGGGTTCATACCAGCCATTAAAACCAAATGGCACGACCTCTTTGACTAAGGCCGCGCAGAACAGCATCGCTCCGCAAACCGCGTAAACGACCCATCGTTTCCAGCCCGACCAGTCGTTCAGCAACACTGCCAATACCAAGCCGAGGCCAGGGATGATCATTGCCTCAAACGCGGGATAAGAGAGTGAGGTCATAAGCGCGCTCACAAATGCAATCGTTGCGAAGAGTGCAAATTGCGATTGTCGCCTTGACAACTTCACGGCCAGAAACCGCCATAGATAGTACGCAGTCAGCAGACCGCTTCCAAAGAACGAAACGTAAATTGCCGGCTTCAAAGCTAGATACGGCGTAAAGCCAATCGTCTCCCAGGTCGCGAAGGTTGAAGCGCCCAGGCAAACCAGCCCCAGAAGCACCGCCAGCAGAATCCCCTTTAGAGAGTCTGCGTTTGTCTCGCTCTTTTCTTCCTTCTCGGAGCGGCGCAATGCTCCCCAGGCGAACGCCAATACAATTGCCGCACTTAGTGCCGCCCACCAGTATCCGTACATCACCGCAATTGCGCGCATCACAAAGTCGCCAGGGTGCGACGCCTTGGCAGCCGGTCCCGTGACAAAACTCTGCGTTAAGAAAGCGCGAAGGATCCCTTCGTGGCTCATCCACCCCAGTACCACTCCCGCTCCCACAACCCAGCCAGCAGCAAACCCCGTCAGGAATCGCAATGCCCATCGGATGCCCGACAGTTGTATCAGGCAGAGCCCTACGACAAGTGGAATTGCGAGCGTGACTCCCAGACCGATGGTTTGCTTCGCGATCATACACGTCAGGGCAAGAACCCCAGCCGCGCATCCGATCAAATGAAGCGCGCGAGGTGTTCGGTCTTCATCGAGTGCATAACTCGCTGCAAATCCGGTGGCGACTGCCAGCGTGATGGTGAAGTGATTATAGGAACTGACAGGATCAGCGTAATCGCAGGCTGACGCCACAATGGTCACAATCGCCGCAAACGACGCATCCTTGACCCGGAAGAATCGAACCAGCCAACCATACACAAGCAGCGCAAGCGCCACCCGCTCGAACACGGCGAATCCCCGCAATGCGATTGGCAGTTTTCCAAATACGGCAAGGACCGCGACACATCGCGCCAGAAACAGCGGGGGCACCGGACAGTAGTAGTCCCGGTACGGCAATATGCCGTTCAGAAAATACACAGCACCTGAAAATCCGCCATCTCCAGACCGGAGTCCCAGGAAACGGTTCCAGAAGAGCAGCAGGAAGCATAGTGTTACCAGCGCCGTCGCAATCGCGCCCACAACGACTGTCTGCTTTTTCGAAGCGAACGAACTGACCAAGCCGTGCTCGGTGCTCTTGTTCTCCTCTTCGGAGGTCTTGGCAACGCTGCTCATAATGCGCATTCTCTCCGCGTCTTCACTGGTTCCTCACAAACACCATCGCGATCTGGTCCTGATATACCAACTGGAAACGCGGATCGATCGTCAGCAGCCCGGCGAGGGGCGTTTTCTTCGGCAACAACACCAGCCGGGATTCGTTCAGGTAGGGATCCTCTGTGTATGAATCACCCATGGAACTCTTGTAGGTGCGCAGATCCAGGTCATCTCCGTAAAGGTCATTCCGCCCATCCACAGCCACTGGATATTGAGGCATGTACCAGATCAGGAAACCACCCCAGTCAAGATTGTTGTATAGCGGTCCGGGAAGCCGGTTTTGGCGTACAAAATTGACGGCACTTACCGGATACTCGTGGCTGATCGCGCGGTCCAAGTCTCTTGGAGTGAAACCTATGTTGTTGCCGATCAGGACCACGATCACTGCCAGAATCGCTCCCAAACCGGCCAGCTCAGGGAGGCGCAATACCGGCGCATCATTCCGCTTGTTTTGGGGATAGTCCGCAATAAAGGACGCCGCCGCGATTCCCAGAAACCAAGCGTCGCGTTGGGTGCGGAACGCGATGATGCTGGCCACCAGCAAAAGAGAAAGCTTGAATAAATTCAGCTTCTCTCGCCATCCGACCGCATAGAAGGCAGCGGCGGTCAGCAGCAAGAGAACGTAATGCGTGAAATGTTTAAAGCTGAACGCAGACAGCTCTTGAATCATGAAGTACGGAACATGAGAGTTCGAGTATGCCGTCACCACACCAATCAGGTGATAGGAGTATGGCCCAATGCACGGTGCGACAAGGGATGCGAGGGAAATGCCCACCAGCGGCAGCAAAGGAAGAGACGGCTGCTCCAGGAAGCTAAGTTCGAGTCCCGCCCTGTTTGCAATTCGCTGCAGCAGGTTGATTCCGGTGAACAGGCCTAGCGCAAATAGTCCGTATAGAAATTGGATGTGAAGATTGGCCCAGATCAGGAACAGCAGTGGCAGCCAGTAGAGAACCTTGATCTGACCGCTGCGCTGAGCCTCCAGAATGAGCCCAAGAACCACCGTGAACAGGATCATGGTGAAGAACACGGGACGCGGCATCAGGCTGAATAAGTATGCAAATGACCCGATGAAGGACAAACTCCACGCCAGCCAGAAGCTGCCAGAAAGCCTGTCAAGCATCCAGAAGAGCGCGAAGGTCACGGCCATGGTGAGTACAACTCCGAACATGGCGAACCCGCTCAGTCCGAACCAGGCGTAGCTCAGTGACAGCAGAACCTCATATCCCCAGCTATAAGCAATCCAGGGCATCGAACCGGCTGTGCGCGAGAATATCCCGATGTGCGGAACGGCGTGATTTTGAAGTATCCAGTCCCCGACCTTGAGATGCCACCAGATGTCCGGGTCGCGAACGGTCGTTCTGCTGGCGAAAGCAATCGTCGCCATCAGGGCCAGCATGGAAGCAAGAGCAGCCAATTGTAGAATGCGCAACCGCAGCAGGCTACGCAGTTCGTCAAACGTGCTCATCGTGAGAAACTCCTCGCATTCTTCAACGTGCTGGGCATAGAACCGGGATCGTCACCTTGGCGACGACCCCGGTCATCATCTCTCAATGATGTGCTCATTGGGGAGGGGCGGTTACACTACATTGCAGGTTTATCAGTCTTCGTTCCCGCTGGAATCTGCTCGTGCTCTTTGGCGCGAGCGATCATCTTTTTCACCTGTTCAATTTGCGGGTGGTGCGGATTCGTCTTGACGAGCTTCTCCCATGCGGCGATTGCTCCCTTTACATCTCCCTTGACCTGCCACTTCAGCATTCCGAGGTTGTAAAGAGCATTGGCAGACTTCGGGTCGAGTTGCAGTGCCTTATTCAGCGAGTCAATCGCCTTATCGCCTGCTCCGCCATAGAACTGCGCATTCGCCAGCTTGGTCAGATTGTCGGCTGAGGGCTTCACGTCGACAGCCTTTTGGAAGTATTTCTGTGAGTCATCAAACTGTCGCGCAGCAAGGTAGAAGGTACCGATCTTAACCATGGTATCGGTGTCCTTCGGATTGTTCTTCAGCTCCTCCAGCATCGGCGCAACCTTCTTATCCGCCATTTGTTTCATTTGTTCCGGCGATGGCGGCTGCTGAGCTTCGCCATTGGCGGGATTCATCCCCGGCATCTGCTGCTGAGTCTGGGCCGCTGGCGCAGTGGCGCTGGACGGATGCGAGGCCGTCGGTCCATGGAAGAGATATCCCACGGTCACGCCAACAAGCAGGCACAACACTGACATGGTGTAAACCTGAACCGAAGTCCAGCTCGTCTTTGCAGATTGATTTTCGTCACTCATTGGTCCAACTACTCCTCTTGCGGAAAATTCCGTCCCGAGAATGGTTTCTCTCCTGATCGTTTTGAAATCCGACTAGGACGGAGCGAATACTCCAGAACAGTGCATCACCTCATATATGGCAGCCAAGCTGCCAAAGTCGGAGGTTCGGTCAAAATATTTTTTGCCTTATTTACCAATGTATTATAAATGCTAGTTGATCCAGCGCATTCAATCATGAAGGATTCTTGCGGAATATAACGCTCTTCAAGTTGGTTTTGCCCCATTCAGAGCAGAATGTTCGGTCGGGAAGCTTCTAAAGTGAACCCATTATGAAGCAACAGGCAATCATCATCGGTGGAGGCCCTGCAGGCCTGACCGCCGCTTACGAACTCCTCACCCGCACTGATGTTCAGCCCATCGTAATCGAACGTTTTGATTATATGGGCGGTATCTCGCGCACCGTCCAGTACAAGGGCAACCGCATGGACATCGGCGGCCACCGCTTCTTCTCGAAAAGCGACCGGGTAATGAACTGGTGGCTCGCGCAACTGCCGCAGGAAGAGCCTGGGCAGGCCGAACGCGAGGATGACGTCATGCTGGTGCGTGGCCGCAAGTCGCGAATCTATTTTCTGCGCAAGTTTTTCGAGTATCCCATCCAACTCAGCGCAGCTACGCTCGGCAATCTTGGCCCTTGGCGCACGTTGCGCATCGGCTTCAGTTATCTGCGCGCCATGATGTTTCCCATCCGCAAGGTTGAAAACCTTGAGCAGTTCTTCATCAATCGTTTTGGACGTGAACTCTACCTCACATTCTTCAAGTCCTACACCGAAAAAGTTTGGGGTGTGCCTTGCGATCGGATCAGTGCGGAGTGGGGAGCTCAGCGCATCAAGGGACTGTCGATCCGCAAGGCGCTGATGCACTTCCTGAAGCAGTCGGGCAAATCCAAAGACATTGCGCAGAAAGAGACTGAGACCTCGCTCATTGAGCAATTCCTTTACCCCAAGCTCGGCCCCGGCCAAATGTGGGAGAAGGTCGCCACGCGTGTGCAGGAGTTGGGCGGCGAAGTCATCGCGAACTTCAATGTCACTGAAATTGAAGTCAAAGATGGGCAGGTAGTTTCTGTGAGCGGCGTCGGGTCGGACGGTACCAAGCGCAGTTTCGCGGGTGATTACTTTTTCTCAACCACCTCCGTAAAGGAGTTGGTGCAGGCCATGGCGGATGGCGGAAGTCCGGTGCCTCCCAATGTGCGAGAAGTGGCTGCCAACCTGCAATATCGCGACTTCATAGCCGTGGGCCTGCTGGTGGACAAACTGAAGGTGAAGGAGCCCGGCAAGCCCGGTCAACTCGTTTCGGACAACTGGATTTACATTCAGGAGCCTGACGTATTGATTGGTCGTCTGCAGGTCTTCAATAATTGGAGCCCGTTCCTGGTGGCGGACTCCTCCAAGGTATGGCTTGGCGCGGAGTACTTTTGCTATGAGGGCGATGAACTTTGGACGCGCTCCGAGGAAAGCATGGCGAAGCTCGCCGCCGACGAATTGGCGAAGATCGACATTATTGATAGCCAGGACGTGCGCGACACCGTGGTTGTCCGCATGGCAAAAACTTACCCTGCATATTTCGGTCATTACGAGCGCTTCCAGGAAGTTCGCGATTACGTGGACGGCATCGCGAACCTGTTTCTGGTCGGACGCAATGGAATGCACAAGTACAACAATCAGGATCACTCGATGCTCACCGCCATGACCGCCGTGGATAATATCCTCGCCGGGTGCACGGACAAGGCCAACCTCTGGGAAGTCAATACAGAGCAGGACTACCACGAGAGCAAAGAGAAGTAGCAAAGGCGAATCTCTGATATCAGCGTCATGTGTGAAGGTGAGTTTCGAGTTTGGTTGCTGAACTCTCGTCCGTTACACTGAGGGTGTGCGGCGCGATCTGGGACCTGCTGCTTCCTGAGAAATTCGAAATCAAGAGTGAATAAACGCGATCACACCCAATGTGTGGGCGATATGCCCCATCGTTCGCGTGGCAGCAAAGATCCTTGATGACTATATCTCGCTAATAAAGAGCCACTTACCTTGTTTTATGGGATTGGCCCGCCACTTGCTATTACCTTTAATGCTAGTCAAGGAGTAGGAGCCCTGCATGGGTTTGAAGTCGATCTGGACCAAGATTTATCAAACGCTCTCTTCAGTGAGAACGGGTATTTTCCTAATCATCGTAGTCGGGGTTTTCTCGGCAATCGGCACGGTTATTCTGCAACGGCCCACCTCTGAGCCCTCAGATCTACAGCGCGCCTATTCTCCCGAGACTCTGCTGTGGCTTGACCGTCTCGGCCTTACGGACATTTACCACGCGTCGTGGTTTCTGGTATTGGTGTGCCTATTCTGCCTCTGCCTCATCTTCGTGTCGCTGGACCGCTGGCCGAACGCATGGAAGGTTTACGCCAACCCTGTTCGCTTTGCCACCGCACCATTTCGCGCCAGCCTGCCGCAATCGGTAAAGATTCCAGTCAAAGACGGAGTTGCCGCGCTATCGGTAGCGGAGAGCATCCTTGGCCGCGTTGGCTTCAAGGCCGAGCGCGTTACGAACAACGGAGAAACCGGTTTGTTCGCGGAGAAGCAGCGCTTTTCCGTGTTTGCTGTCTATCTGGTTCACTTGAGCCTCCTCTTTATTTGTGCTGGCTACTATCTGGTGGACAGCACTATCGGTTACCGCGGATACATTCAGGTGCCGGAAGGGCAAGCGCTCAGCCAGATACTGCTTCGTGATAACCGCGGCGGCGAAACCAAGAAGATGCTTCCATTTCAGATCCGCTGTGATGGCGCGGGCATGGAGGCCTACGCGGACGGCAGCCCCAAGAAGTGGTGGTCGAACCTCACGCTCATCGAGAACGGTCGGGAGGTTGTCGCTAAGAAAATCGTTGTGAATGACCCACTCTCGTACAAGGGAATTCGTATTTACCAATCGAGTATGGGTGACACTGGGGAACTTAAATCACTCGTCCTTACCGCAACTCCAAGCAATGGAGGGATTGTGGAGACGGTCAAGGTCCCTCAAAATGGAAAGGCAGCTCTGGCGGATGGGGAGAGTGTCAGCGTCCTCCGTTGGATTCCCAACTACTACATTCAAGACAACGAAATCTTCAAGAAATCAGACGATCTCGAGAATCCGGCCATACAGCTTGGGTTGACCGATCTTAAGGGCGAGACCAAGAAGCTCTGGATGTTCCCGGTGCAGTTGAACCGCACAAAAGATGAGGATGTATCGTACGTGTTCTCGCTCGCAGGACAGCCTCAAATGGTTCAGTTTACGGGGCTGCAGGTTTCCTATCAGCCTGGGCAGTTTGAGGTCTGGATTGGCGTGGTGCTGATGGCGTTCGGGCTGATGATTGCTTTCTATACCCAGCACACGCGCGTCTGGGCCACCGTCATAAGTGACGGCAAAGGTGGACAGATTCTCTGGGTGGGCGGCACGACCAATAAGAACCGCGACCGCTTCCAGGCAAAGTTCGAACAGATCAAGGCAGCGCTGCAGGAAGAACTCGGCGGAGCTGCACAGGCTAATAAGAATTCAGAGAACACGCTGACCAAGGCATAGCCCCAAGGTCAATGCAGGAGTCATAAAGTTATGTCACAAGCACGAGTGGAGCAGCAGCGACCGGCCAGTGGTGCGGTACTGTTGGTTCTGGTAGGACTTGGAATTGCATTTGCTTTGCTGGTTGCGCTGCTGGCTGCAGCCAAGGCTCACACTGGGCCGATTTACGGTGAAGCCAACATGCTCTATGCGGCGTTAGTCCTCTACACCGGTGCGGCCACCCTCTACATGGGCTACGGCGTCACCGGCATTGAGCGTTACGTCAGCGCGGCAAGTTTGCTGACGGCGCTCGGCTTTGCGGCCAACACCGCAGCGGTGGCGCATCGCTGGTCCGTCGCCGGACGTCCGCCGTTCTCCAATATGTACGAGATGCTGCTCAGCTTCGTCTGGACCCTCGCGTTGCTGACCCTGATCGCCGAGCGCGCATACAAGGTAAAGATCATCGGATCCATCACCATGCCGATCACCGTCGTCTCGGTGATCCTGATGCAGTTGCTCCCCAGTGAAGTTCGTCCGCTGGTTCCAGCTCTCCAGTCCACATGGCTGCAGGTG